>Ga0209947_1001664_pt1 | contig 13087 bp, 11 predicted proteins | sample SalPonR2_B_D2_MG_FD_185706 | JGI IMG/M metagenome (GOLD analysis project Ga0209947, IMG submission 185706) | Salt pond soil microbial communities from South San Francisco under conditions of wetland restoration - Salt Pond MetaG R2_B_D2_MG... ... | reverse complement strand
ATATTTTATTCTCATTCCTTTTTTTATGAATAGAAAATTACCTTCAATTTTTAAATTATCAACTATTGGAAATAATACCAGTCTTCCGCTATTCATGTAAATCACGGGCAGATTATTATAAATTGGATTCAGTATTTCCCTGTTATTAACATTTAGATATTCATTATTAAATACATTGACCTGAGAATAATTGATATTTGAAGCAATTATAACAATGAAGAATATTACAATTAATTTCTTCATTTTTCCCCCTTTCCACCAAACCTACCTTTTATTATAACAACAAAATTGAAATATGACAAGAGGGTGGGGAGAAAAATTATCATTAGATGAGTTTAAGTTTCAATAATTCCGTTCCTTCAGAGAATAGACAGCAACAAAAAAATACTAAACCCAGGAACCACGAGTTAAAATAAGTAGAGCTTATTTTTAGTCTAAGTTAAAGTAAATTAAAAAATATTTATAATAATTTCGAAGAATTGAGATTGTCACGCTCACGTTGTTCGCTCGTAATGACTAGAAATCTCAAAGAGATTTTAGAAAATAGTATAAGAATCAGCATTAGAAAAATTGACAAAACTATCTCACACCTAATGGGACACACATTAAAGGTTTATTGTCAAGAAAAAATACTTATCCCGTAAAGGTTAAATATTTAGAATGACAAATCATTCCTCTTAATCTTAATAACAACATATTCGTTTTGCCACTACTCTCTTTAATTTAATAGGATACAAAACATTCAGTCTTGCTCCAGACACACATCGGGCTTTAGATAAAGCATTTTGCTTTATCCCTGGATTTTTATTAAATCCTCCATAAAATCAATAGTCTCATATCGGTGGCTTTATTTTTGGCAGTTCTATGGTTTCTAACCAACCCCACATTAGCTCACCGTATGTGCAAAACTAATCTATGTTATTATCTTTATTTTAAAAGTAGATCACAATAGAACTCTAATCAGTGTCAAAGGATTTTCACCAATCCCTATGCTTATAGCTATTCTATTGTAATCTATACCTTATGCTCCAAATAATTTCTTATCATCAAACTCAACTTTATCTCTTAATATATAAAAACATGCTCTTGCTATTTTATTTGCCAGAGCTTTTTTAGCTACTATTTTATTTGTTTTTGATTCTTTCCTGTGATAAAATTTCTTTGCTTTTTCATTAAATTGTATCATGCTTGTTGCAGCTTCTATATATGCCCAGCATAAATATTTATTTCCATTTTTTTGATTGTTTCTTCCTTTTTTTCTCCCATTGGATCTTCTCTCACTTTTTACTAATCTGCAATAGGATGAATAATTCCCTACTTGATTAAATCTATTAATATCTCCAGTTTCTAAAATTATTGTTGCTGCTAAAATTTTACCTATACCATTTACTGTTTGTATTAATTCAAAATCTTTTGTTATTTTAAGAATTGAAAATAATTTTTTTTCTATTGGCCCTAATTCTTTGTTAATATTATTTATCATATTTATATTAGTTGTTGCATTCATTCTTAAAAATTCATTTTTAAATAAGTCATCAATATCACTTTTTGTCATTTTTTCTACTTTTTTCATAGGAATCATTCTTCCACTATTTCTTGCTATTAAGCTTTGTAAGCTTAATTTGTGTTTGGTTCTTTCCTGTACCAACATTACTCTTTTTCTTAACAAATCTCTTATTTGTCTTCTTTTGATATTCATTATATTTCCTTCTGGTAAATCTCCTTTTCTTAATAGTTGTGCCAAATAAAATGCATCTGAATAGTCATTAGTATATTTAATTCCATCATATCTTTCAAATGCAGCCGGGTGTGCTAGTTTTACATTATACCCATTTTTTCTTAATCCATCAACCAACCAGTACCAGTTATAGGTTGATTCTATTGCTATTGCTTTTAGTTTATTTTTAAATCTTTGTAATACATCAAGTGTTAAGTTAATATTGTTAGATAGTCTTGTTTTATGTACCCATGCATCCATTTGATTAATTATTATTAAAACATGATTTCTTCCATGTAAATCGATTCCTGCATAAAGACCCATAATCATACCTCCTTCTAAACATAATATCCCTAAGAGATTGTTATTTAAACCTTTATATGATTATCAGTGTGTCCTAGGCTTAGACTTTAGCTAAAAAATCAGTTTTACTGATTTTTATTTATTAGTGGAGATTAGTAGTTTCAAAAAATATATTTTGGGATAACCACACGGTTATGACATCTATTCACGTGTTCATGACATTTCTTGTTGACATAAAGTTAGATTTATGTATATATTTGATATATAAGGGGGATATAATAAAATATTACAGAGTAAATTTAAAATAATATTTGAATAATTTAATTATTGGGGGAAGTATGAATTTAAAAATATTTTGCAAATCAAATTTAAATAAAATAACTGGTTTGTTCAATAATTGTTTTAAATATAGTAAAAACAATTTTGATATTATAAATAATATAGAAGATGTTAGTAACTATGCAGAAACGATTAATAATCAAAAACCTGATTTAATATTTGTAAATCTTGAAGATAAAATAATTAATTGGTTAGATATTTTTAAAAACATTACTCACACTCCTTACATTGTTTTTATTTTAGATGATAAAGAAATTCCATATAAAATTCTTGAATTTAATCGATTAAATTATTTTACAGCAGATTGTATATTAAATCCTTTAAATGATACAAAAATAAACAAAGTTTTGGAAAGATTTTATAAATATATAAAAAATAAAAATAATAAAAAAGAAAAAATCAAATTTAATTTAGATGATTCTATTTTTTATTTTAATAAAAAGGATATTTACTATATTACAACATGTGAAAAATATCGTTTGATAAAAACAAAAGAAGGTAATTATTACAGCAATAAATTTTTAAAATATTATGAAATAAAATTAAAAGATAAAGGTTTTAAAAGAATTCATAGGTACTATTTAGTAAATATGAATAAAGTAAGAAAGATTGAAAAAATTAATTATAGAAAAATATTTATATATTTTGAAGATCTTGATAAAAAAATAAAGGTTGGTAGAAAATATATACGAAAATTTTAGTAATTCACCAGCTCGGCACCTGTATTCACCGGTTCGGGAGTTTGGTGGTTGAAATATTTAATAATCTTTCTTATTATGATTCTTAAGAAATGAGCTCATTTCTAGAATTAAATGAGTGAGGGGGTGTTAGGTATGGAAATGGAAGTAATTAAAAATAGTAAGAATTTAAGAGAGGAAGAAGAAATGGAAGCAGTAGAGGCAGGGTTAATATCAATTAATGGTAATAATAACTGTCCAAATTAATTAATTTAAAGAAAGGATTATTTTATGGAAATGGAAGTAATTAAAAATAGTAAAAAGTTAAGAGAAGAAGACGAAATGGAAGCAGTAATAGTATTAGTTGGAATAGAAATTAATGGGAACTGTCATTGTTCAAATTAATTAATTTAATGAGAAGAGATTTTTTTGGAAATGGAAGTAATAAAAAATAGTAAAAAGTTAACAAGAGGAAAAGAAAAGAAAATCTCTATTTCTGAAACTAATGATTTTTCTACAACTACAATATTTATTCCTGAAATTATAAATGATTGTTGTAGTTAAGGGAAATTGTCAGTATTGTAATACGAATAATTGAATTAAGATAAAAGAAGAGGGAAAATACTGTATTCTCTCTTCTTTTGTTGAAATTAATGAAGGTGAAGTAAGTATGAGTAATTGTATGAATGATTATAAGAATTGTAAGTATAATATTTCTAATGAATATAAATTGAGTAGATATAATGTCTATTTTAAATATAGTGATTTTAATTTATTGTATAATACGCTACATGATTCTTTATTAAAAATTAATGATAAAACATATAAATATATAAAAAAAAATGGAGAAAATTTAAAAAAAATTGATGACGAAAAAAAAAATATACTAATTGATAATGGATTTATAATTAATAAAGGTATAAATGAAATTAACTTTGTTAAAGATAAATATTTAAAAAGTGTGTATGATAATAAGTCTTATGTTTTAATTATTAATCCAACAATGGATTGTAATTTTAACTGTTGGTATTGTTACGAAAATCATAAAAAAAGCAAAATGAGTCCAGAAACTATTCAAAATGTAAAAAAATTTATTAAAAATTTAATAACAAAAAAAGATATTAGCAATTTAATTATATCATGGTTCGGAGGCGAGCCTTTGTTATATAATGATATAATTTATGAAATATCTAAAGAAGCAAAAAAAGTAATTAGTAATTATGATAACAAAATATTACTTAATGATATAACAACAAATGGGTTTTTAATAAATGAGAAAATAATAGAAAAATTTAAAGAGTGTAATTTTAAAAGATTTCAAATAACATTGGATGGATATAAAACAAAACATAATAAAAATAGAAAAACCAAAAATGGAGAAAATACTTATAATACAATTATTAAAAATATTAAATCATTAATTAACAATGATTTTAAGGTTTGTCTGAGAATAAACTATACTGAAGAAATTCTAGAGGATGGTGATATAGAAAAAATAGCCAATGATTTTAAGGATATAGATAAAAAAAACCTTGAGATAGATTTACAAAAAGTTTGGCAAATAGAACATACAAAAAAAATGTATGATTTATTTGACAAAAGTATAGATGATATAAGAAATATTAATAAGAATATTAATATTACACAATCTTATCAATTACATCCTAATCAAGCAACTAGATGTTATGGGGATAAAATGAATCAAGCAGTTGTTAATTATGATGGATATGTGTTTAAATGTACAAATGTAAAATTTGATAAAAAAAATTCAATTGGTAAATTAACTGATTCAGGGATTATTAATTGGGATGAAAATAAAATGCTTAAAAGGAAGAGGTTTATACCGCCTTTTGTTAAATTTGAAAAATGTATTGCTTGTAAATTATTACCATTATGTTTAGGACCTTGTAGTGAGATGTTCTTAAGAAAAGGGGATAAAGAAGATTTTATTGAAAATTATTGTCCAAAAGGTAAAAGCCCTAAATTTGATTTAAAAAATTTAGTTAAAAATCAATATTATGAGAAAATAAATAATTGAAAAGTAAAAGGGGGATTTAGATGAAAAGAGAGACAGAAGATAAAAAAATTAACTACCATGGAAAAGAAGTTAAGCCTATGGACACTGTAAATCGAATTAGAAAAATATTAGATAGTTTAGGTTTAACGGTTATAGAAAAACTTTGGAGAAATAATGTAAACAAATTATATTCAGTTATGTTATGTGTTAATGGATATACTTTTTTTTCAACAAATGGAAAAGGAGTTAGTCGTGAATATGCTTTAGCAAGTGCATATGGTGAATTTATAGAAAGGTTGCAAAACAATCAACTTTGGCCTATTGAAATCAAATTAAAAAATGGAAGATATGGACATTATTATCCAGATAAAGTAAATAACAAAGATGGTTTTATAGATTTACCAAGTTGTTTTAAAAAAGGGAAGGTAAAGAAAAGTAATTTTTCTGTTTATGATGTATGGAATGAAAATAAAAAAAACTTAAATGAAAAAAATATAACTTATGTTCCTTTTTTTAATCTAAACAAAAGAGATGTCGATTATTTACCAATTAATTATATTACTTCAATATATGGAAGTAATGGTATGTGTGCTGGGAATAATCCAGAAGAAGCTATTTGTCAAGGTATTTGTGAGATACTAGAAAGATATGTGGGAAGACAAATATATTATAATCAAATTACTCCACCAACAATACCAATGGAATATATTCAAAAACACTCTTCTAAAAATTATGAAATAATCGAAGATTTAAAAAAAAATTACAATATGAAAATCATGGTAAAAGACTGTTCCTTAAATAAAGGACTTCCAGTTGTAGGCATTATTTTTATTTTTTCCGATAATAATAAATATAAATTTAAATTAGGATCACATCCTATTTGGCAGATAGCATTAGAAAGATGTTTAACAGAAGTATTTCAAGGAGTAGATATTGATGAAAAATTTAATGCTGTTGAATTTAACATCCAGACAAAAGAATTTGAAACTAATAATCTTGAATTTAAAAAAGGACTTAGGGATGGAACTGGTACTTTCCCCATTGATATATTTAAATCTAAGTTTAATTATCAATTTAATGAATTTGATTCAAGAGAAAGTTTTTCACAAAAAGAGAATTTAGATAATCTTGTTTTTTTAATAAATAAAAAATTAGAATATAATATTTTTATACGTGATACTTCTTATACTGGATTTAATTCATACTATATAATAATTCCTGGCATATCAGAATATAAGGAATTAACATCTAATAGCAAAGATTTCTTTAAAAAAAATTTTAAATATTTTAATAGAAAGAAGTATTTTAGTAAATTGGAAAATTTAAATCATCAAGAATTAAATGAATTAGCAAAAAATATGGTAGAATCATCTATGAATAAGAGTGTTGATAATTTTAGTTATTTAACTTTAGCAGACTATTTAAATTTACCAGTGCTTATAGATAATCCGTGGAAAATTATAACATTAGATATGGTATTAGCAGTTATTTATTATAAAATAGATGATATTAAAAAAGCATATAAATGTATTTGTGATTTTGTTGATTATTTAGAAGAAAAGGAATATGATAAAGGAATTAATTATTATTATACTGTAAAAAACTATTTTGCACTTTTAACAAGGTATAATAAAAAGGAGGCAAACCAAATATTAGAGAAAATCAGTGATAGAAAAAATGCTAAAAAAGTAATTAAAGGATTTAAAAATAAAGACAAGTTATTTGAAAAATTTTTGCTCCCAAATTATAGAGAATGTAATAAATGTAATGCAAAATCAACATGTAAATATAAAGAAATTAAAAAATTGTATGATAAATATATATATTATATTAAAGATAATAATGTATCACAGAAAAATTTACACAATATAATTTTTAATAATAATAGGGTTTGTGTATATGAATAAAAGAATAATAAAAACTTTAAGTTATTTTGCAAAGAAAAATCCAAAAGAGATAATTATTGGAGGTATTTCTCTCATAGTTTTATCTTTTTTGGCTCTACCTCAGCCTTTAATTACAAGATACCTTATAGACCATGTTTTAATTGACGGGCAAAATTTGCAAATGTTAGCTATTATGATAGGACTTTTTTTGGCTGTTGCAATATTTCAAAATATTTTTGAATATTTAAATAGTTTTTATTTTGGACTTCTTGATGAGAAGATACTTCTTGAAATGGAAATCAAGTTATTTAAAAAAATACAGTATGCTAAGAACAGTAGCTTGAAAAATTGGAAAAAGGGTTATCTGATATCCAGAATAAAGGACGATGTTTCCAGCTTTAGTAATATTTTTTTCCCTTCTTTAATGAAGGCTGCAAAACAGATATTAACACTACTTGTGGGATTAGTTGCAGTTTTTTATTTAAATTGGAAACTAGCTCTTGTTTCTGTATTTTTATACCCACTCTTTATATATTTGATAATTTATTATAACAAGAAAATAAGAAAAGTAAGTAGCGAGTATTATGAAGCAAGAAGCAATAAAATGGGTACATTAACTGAAGGAGTGAATTTGGTAAGTGTTTTTAAAAATCTATCCAGAGAGGCTAAAAACGTAATAAGATATTTTAAAAGCAGTCGGGAAACTTTTAATAAGAGTATAAAAAAATTAAAGATAACAGTTAATAATGAAATAATACTTGGATTCGTATTATCTCTAATTCCTGTTATGGTATTTGCATATGGAGGATATTTGATAATAAAGGGGTATATGACTCTTGGAACACTTATTGCTTTTAACTCGTATATGGGATATGTTTATAGACCTACTTCAAGTCTTTTGAATTTTAATATAAAAATGCAGAAGTCACTTCAGGCATGGAAAAGAATAAAAAAGGTAATGGATCTTCCAAAAGAAAAAAGAGATGGGAAGATTATAAAAAATATTAAAAGATTAAGCTTAAATTTCATTAGTTTTGGATATAAAAAAGATGATAGGATATTAAATAGTATAAAAATGGTAAACGAAAAAGGATCAATTCTAGGAATTGTTGGAGAAAGTGGTTCTGGAAAATCTACAATTTTAAAACTCATAACAGGACAACTAAAACCGGATAAAGGAACAGTTAGAATAAACGGATTTAAACTCACTAATCTGGATATTATAAATTATCGAAAAAAGATAGGTCTTATTAATCAGGAGCCGATTCTTTTTAATGACACAATTTATAACAATATTGCAATAGGCAATAAACACACTGAAAAAGAAGATATAATAAATGCAGCTAAGAAAGCACAAATTCATGGATTTATTAAATCTTTAGAAGAGGGATATCAAACAGAGTTAAAAGAGGATTCAACAAATATATCAGTAGGACAGAAACAGCGTATAGCACTTGCAAGGATTCTTTTAAAAGATACGGATTTACTTTTATTGGATGAACCGACTTCCAGTATAGATAGTAAAAGTGAAAAAAAATTAAATAATGTATTAAATTTAGTAAAATGTGATAAAATAATACTAATAGTAACTCACAGGAAAAAGATATTAGAAATATGTGATGCGATTTATAGACTTGAAGGTGAAAAATTGTGTAAATTTTGATGAAATATTGTATTCATAATTAAAGATATAGAAATAGAACGAATAAAATTAGAAGGAGTTTTTATGAAAAAGATTATATATTTATTGAAAGTAATAGTTTTAACGAGTGTTTTTGTGTCTTGTTCAAATAATTATCAAGTAGAAAATAATAATGGGGTAAGAAAAATATTTCAAAATATAGAAGCAAAATTAAATGAAAAAAAATCAAGAAAATTAAAAATAATAAAAAAGAAAGTTTTTAATAAAAAAATGTTTAGATATTTCACAATTGATTGTAATAATGATAATATTTTATTTCTTAGTAAAAATGGAAACAACTATAGCTTATTTCAATATACAAATGATTTTAGATTAAAAAAAACTAAAATGATTGATGAAGGAAAAGGTCCTGGGGACCTACAAAAAGTACGAGGTATGGAAAATATAAATAAAAAAACTTATATAGTAGATAATTTAGCTATTAAAGTGTTTGATCAAAATTTTAAATTTTTAGAGTCAATTCCATGGAAAGATAAATTTAAACTTTATAGAGATAAAACTTGTATTTCTGTATTAGATAACAATTATTTTATTGCACCAACTATCCCTTTTGTTGTTTCTAATATAAATAAATATGGAAGCATTGAAAACACTGTTATAAGTAAAATTTCAAAAAATAATAGAATAAAAATGTATGGATGGAATGCTTGTCATATGTGTAATGATAGTAAATATGTTTATATTACTTTTAGAGAAGGTAAAGGTAGGTATGAAATTAGAAAATATAATAAGAAATTAGACCCTGTATGGATTACAAATATTAAAGGGAAATATACTGATAAAATATATTTTGAACAAGTAAAAACCCATAACAGTGTACAGCCTAAAGGAGCAGCAAATACCAATTCTATAGTAGTTGATGATAGATATATATATGTTCTTAGAGGAACTGGAGGATATATAAGTTGGAATAAAGGAAAGATGGAATATACAAGGATAAAAGAATTAAATAATGGTTTTATTGATGTTTTTAAAAAAAAGGATGCTAGATTTATCAAAAGAGTGGATGTCGAATTTTTAAATACAATGGATAGAGTTCATATGGAAAAGAAAAATGGTAAATTTTATTTTTTTGTACATAAAATTAAAAAAGATAAAGATGGTAAATTTGATATTAAAGATGTTTTGTATGTAGTTAAGTTACAATATTAGATTATGTTATTTATTTTAGATATAAAGTATCAAAAGTTTTTATAAAGGATTAATATGGATTATATGATAAAATATTTAATAATGAAGTTGTTAAATATTTTTTAATTGAAAAAGGATGTTATTGAAGTTAAATATGTAGATGTGATAAGTTTATATGATAAAATTGATTTTTTAGTTTTAAATTATAAAAATAATTTATATTACTACAAAGGTTAAGAAATGAATTTAATATTGACCAAGAAAATTAAAATGTTTAAGTGATGTTAAAAAGGATTAATTTTTATAGATTGAACAAACAGAAGTATAGTTGACAAAAATATTCTTAAAAAAATGATCCAATGATCCTTAGAAAAACTAAAAAAGGATAAAGAATTGAGTACATAAAGTAATGTATTAAATAAAATATCTCTCTTAATACATTAAAGGAGGAATATATGTTTAAGAAAATGAAAAAAATATTAAGTAAAGTGAATGTTGATTATGCTGATATTAGATATGAAAGAAAAATTGATACTAATATTGTTTATAATGGTAAAGATTTAACTGATATCGGTGAAAATGTTACAAATGGGTATGTAGTACGTGTTTTAAAAAATGAAGGGTTTTCTTCTGTGGCATTTACAAAATTTGAAGATGCTGAAAAAGCTATAAAAAGTGCTGAGCAGGATGCTGAAATTCTTGGTAAAAAATTAGCAAAAAAAGTTAAATTAGCAAATGTTGAAGTTATTAAAGATCAATATATTCCTGAATTAAGCGAAGATCCAAGAGAAGTTTCTATTGATGAGAAACTTGAAATAATAAAAGGATATAGTAATTTAGCTTTAGACCATGACAAAATAATAAATACATTTATGAAGTATTTTGATATAACTAGAAAAAAGTATTTTGTAAGTACTGATGGAGCAGAGATAAAGGAAACTCTGGTTACAAATGGATTTAGAGGAAATTTAGTTTCTAAAGAGGGTAGCTTAGTTCAAAGCTTACTTGTTGGTGGTGGTGGATCCGATGGATTTTATAGAATAAGAAATAGAGAAAATTTAATTGAGAAAAGAAAAAAAATTGCTGTTGATTTATTGAATGCAGATCCTATTAAGGGAGGAACCTATAACTGTATTTTAAATCCAGATTTAACAGCTATTTTCACCCATGAGGCATTCGGGCATTTTTCTGAAGCTGATCTTGTAGAGAATCTACCGTCAATAAGACAGAAGATGAAGATTGGAAGTAAACTTGGAAGTGATATTTTAAATATTGTAGATGATCCTACTATTTTGAATCAACTTGGACATTATAAATATGATGATGAAGGTGTTAGAGCTAGAAGGACCCAATTAATGAAAAATGGGGAACTTGTAGGAAGATTACATTCCAGAAGAACAGCTGCTGAATTTGATGAACCTGTTACTGGACATTGTGTTGCTGAAGACTATAGATATGCTCCCATTGTTAGAATGGGTACAACTTATATAGAGCCGGGAAATAAAAATTTTAAAAATATGCTTGATGAATTGCAGGATGGATTATATGTTATTGATACTGTAAGTGGTGAAACTTCAGGTGAAAATTTTACCTTTCATCCACAATATGGATATATTGTAGAAAATGGTAAAATTAAAAATATGGTTAGAGATATTAATATTTCGGGTAATTTGTATAAAACTTTAAAAAATATTAAAGCTGTAGGAGATAAATTAAAATTAAAAGAGTTTGGAGAGTGTGGTAAAGGTCAAATAAATCCTAGATCATGCTGGGGAGGACCACATTTACTTATAAACAATTTAGTTGTAGGAGGAAAATAATGAAGAAATTATTAGAATTAGCAAAAAATAAATCTGATAGTGTTGAAATATATTCTTTAAAAAATGAAGATAGAAATTTAGGGGTCTTTAACAATATACCTAAAGATATAAAATATACAATTCAGTCAGGGGTAAGTTTACGAATATTAAAAGATGGGAAGGAAGGGTTTGCCTATACTAAGGATTTAAAAGATAGAAATAGGTTAATTGATAATGCTTTGTTATCTTTAAAAGGGGAAGTAGAAGGCGAATACAGTTTTGCCGAACCTAAAAAATTGGAAAAATTAGATAATTATTCTAAAAAGATAAAGAATATAACCTCAAAAGAATTGGTTGAGCAAGCAACAAGAATTTCTAATAAACTTGATAATAAGAATGATAAAGAATTAATGGTAAATCTTAATACAAATATAAAGAAGATACGCATATTAAATAGTAATGGTATAGATTATAAAACAAAAATTAGTAACTTTACTATTATGGCAGGATTAATTTTTAAAGGTTCAATAACAGGAATTATGAGAGCAAATATTGACAAAAAATTTAAACCCATGCCGGATAATGTTCTTAAAAGTATGAAAAAATTATATAATAAAGCAAAAAAACAAGTTGTTAATGTAAACGGTAAAATGGATGTCTTATTTATGCCAAATTCTTCTATAACTTACTTAAATAGTATTTTAAGTGGTTTAAATGCTATAAATCTGTATAAACAGGTAAGTCCACTGGAAGATAAATTAAATAAACAAGTTTTTAGTGATAAATTAACACTTCTAAACGATCCCTTAAATGATAAATATCCAAAAGCTAGAGAATTTGATGATGAGGGAGTTGCTTCAAAAAAATTAAATATTATAAAAAATGGAGTATTTAAAAATTCTTATAATGATTTAAATTTCTCATCTAAGTTAGATATGAAACCTACTTCAACTGGATATAAAACTCAGAGAGGGAGTGGAGATATTATCACAAAAAAGCCTTCCCCAAACTTAAAACATCTATTTATTGAAAAAGGTAATAAATCTTTAAAAGAAATGATAGCCTCAATAGATAAAGGTGTTATAGTTGAGGGGGCCCTTGGAGCTGGTCAGGGAAATATTAAAAATGGAGATTTTTCAATAGGTGTTAATCCGGGATTGTATGTAGAAAATGGAAAAATTATCGGACAGTTAAAAGATGCTATGGTTGCTGGAAATATTTATGAAGTTTTCAATAATATAAAAGCTGTAGGAAATAAACTACACCCTGTATTTCCAACCATGATTGGAATGGTTCCTGCAATCCTTTGTGAAAATGTTAGTGTATCTTCTTAAATAAAAAGAGAAAAGGCAGGATAATTTATTCTGCCTTTTTTATATTTCTTTCTATAATCAACACCAACATATTCATTCTGCCACTATTCTCTTTACTCAAATAGGCTACAAAACATTAAGTCTTGCTCCAGTCACACATCGGGCTTTAAATAAAGCATTTTGCTTTATCCTTGGATTTTTAT
>Ga0209947_1001658_pt1 | contig 13101 bp, 14 predicted proteins | sample SalPonR2_B_D2_MG_FD_185706 | JGI IMG/M metagenome (GOLD analysis project Ga0209947, IMG submission 185706) | Salt pond soil microbial communities from South San Francisco under conditions of wetland restoration - Salt Pond MetaG R2_B_D2_MG... ... | reverse complement strand
CTTCGAGCAGGCCATAGACCGGGCCGCGATGAAGACCGGTGCCGCAGGCACCGACGACTACCTCGCTGAATGGCGCAAGGCCGATCCCTATCCCGTGGAAGGCGAGCCCGACGCCGTCGCCAAATCCGAGGCGGCGCGGCTCGATGCTGAGTATGATCAGGAGCGCATCAAGACCCTGATCGCCAACAATGGCTGGGCGTGAATGCGCCCCGGTTCGATATGGGAGGCCGCAATGGCACTTTTGAACTTTAAGACGCGTGAGAAAGTCACCCCGGCCAATGCCCAGCTGGAGGCGTTCCTTCAGGGATATTCCATCGAGGTGATGCCGCGCACCGCCGAGAAGGTCGAGAATTTCCGCGACCTGCTGCCGGAGGGCACCCGCGTCTACATCGCCCATATCGAGGGCACGCCGATCGAAGAGATGGTCGCCACCGCCAAGCGCCTGTCGCGCGAAGGCTACCCGGTAATGCCGCACTTCCCCGCGCGCATCATCAAGGACCGCGCCACGCTGGCTGACTGGATCGCCCGCTATCAGGGCGAGGCCGGTGTTGATCAGGCGCTGCTTCTTGCAGGTGGCGTCGAGAAACCGCACGGCGATTTCCACGCCTCCACGCAACTGCTGGAAACCGGCGAGTTCGATCGCGCGGGCTTCAAGCGCCTGCATGTCGCTGGCCACCCCGAGGGCAACCGTGACATCGACCCCGACGGCAGCCGCCGAAACGTCGACGAGGCACTGCGCTGGAAGCAGAAGTTTTCCGAGACCACCGACGCGCAGATGGCACTCGCCACGCAATTCGCCTTTGACGCGAAACCCATCATCAAATGGGCCGATGCGCTGCGCGAGGCGGGCATCACCCTGCCGATCCATATCGGCATCGCCGGGCCTGCGAAACTCCAGACCCTGATCAAGTTCGCCATCGCCTGCGGTGTCGGCCCCTCTTTGAAGGTTCTGCAGAAACGCGCTATGGATGTCTCCAAGCTGCTCATGCCCTACGAGCCGACTGACGTGCTTACCGAACTCGCGGCCCACAAGGCCGCCAATCCGGATTTCAACATCGAGCATGTGCATTTCTTCCCGCTCGGCGGGATCAAGGCCAATGCCACATGGGCCATCGAAAACGGTGGGGCTGCAGCCACGCCCGCCAGCAAACAAGGATAACAACAGACCATGACCCGCACCATCGTCGAGAGCAAAACCAAGACCGCCGTGATCGGCTTTGACGAGCCGTTCTGCGTCATTGGCGAACGCATCAACCCCACCGGCCGCAAGAAGCTCGCTGCCGAGCTGGAGGCGGGCGATTATTCCACGGTGGAAGCCGACGCCATCGCACAAGCCGCCGCCGGGGCCACGGTACTCGATATCAACGCGGGCGTGGTCTATAATTCCAACCCCAATCCCAACGAGACCGAGCCACCGCTGATGACCGCCATCGTCGAGCTGGTGCAGGGCCTTGTCGACCTGCCGCTTTGTATCGACTCATCGGTTCCCGCGGCGCTCGAGGCCGGGCTTCAGGCCGCCCATGGCCGCCCGCTGCTCAATTCGGTGACCGGCGAAGAGGATCGGTTGGAATACGTCCTGCCGCTGGTCAAGAAATACAACGTGCCGGTCGTGGCCATCTCGAACGACGACACCGGCATCTCTGAGGATCCCGATGTCCGCTTTGCCGTGGCGAAGAAAATCGTGGAACGCGCCGCCGATTTCGGCATCCCCGCGCATGACATCGTGGTCGACCCGCTGGTGATGCCGATCGGGGCTATGGCGACCGCAGGTCAGCAGGTCTTCACCCTTGTGCGCCGCCTGCGCGAGGAGTTGGGCGTCAACACGACCTGCGGTGCATCCAATATCTCTTTCGGCCTGCCCAACCGCCATGGTATCAACAACGCCTTCCTGCCGATGGCCATGGGCGCGGGCATGACGAGCGCCATCATGAACCCGATCGCGCTGCCGGTGAAACAGGTCGAGATCGAGGCGAAAAAGGCCGAAGTCGCGGCTGCCGGCCTGATCCTGCCCGAGGACATGGACGACGAAACCTTCTGCCAGCTTTTCGGTCTGGGTTCGATGAAGCCGCGCGCCGGCAAGGAGATGGAGGCGATCATGGCCGCCAACTTCCTGACCAACAACGATCCGCATGGCGGCAACTGGATCAAGTTCAACAAGGCCCCGCCGAAGCCGGGCGAGGAAGTCCGCGCCGGTGGTCGCGCGGGTTCCCGCAGCCGTCGCCGCCGGGCCTGATCGAGACGCTGGACAAGCAAAACAAAACCCCGCCTTTCGGCGGGGTTTTCTTATCCAACTAAACTTTTGCAAGACCGTCAAACGTGCAGCGCGTCTTAAACCGTCACACCCCGGCGTCCCGCGAGATCGGTGAAATACTGCCACGCTACCCGGCCCGAACGTGAGCCGCGCGTGGCCTGCCACTCGATCGCCTCGGCGCGCAGGGCCTCGTCGTCGATCTCGACACCGTAGGCGTCACAATAACCGCGGATCATAGACAGGTATTCATCCTGATCGCAGGGATGGAACCCCAGCCACAGACCGAACCGGTCCGACAGCGAGACCTTTTCCTCGACCGCCTCGGAGGGGTTGATGGCCGAGGAGCGTTCGTTCTCGATCATATCGCGGGGCATCAGGTGGCGACGGTTCGAGGTTGCGTAGAACACCACGTTCTCGGGTCGCCCTTCGATCCCGCCATCGAGCACCGCCTTCAGCGACTTGTAATGCTGGTCGTCATGGCCAAAGCTCAGATCGTCACAGAAGAGCAGGAACCGCGCATCCGCCCCGCGCAAGAGGTTCAGGAGACGCCCAACTGAAGGGATATCTTCGCGCTGCAACTCTACGATCTTGAGCGGCAGCCCCTCGGCCCGAACGGCAGCATGCACAGCCTTCACGAGACTCGACTTGCCCATCCCGCGGGCGCCCCAGAGCAGCGCGTTGTTGGCAGGCAGGCCTCGTGCAAATTGCTGGGTGTTGGCCAAGAGCGTGTCACGAGACCTGTCGATCCCGACCAGCAGTTGCATATCGACCCGGTTGACCGTCGCCACAGGCTCCAGGCGGTCGGGCAACACATGCCAGACAAAGGCATCGGCGGCCTCGAAATCCGGCGCGGTGAGCGGCGCGGGGGCCATCCGTTCCAATGCGGCGGCAACACGGTCCAGTGGGTCGGTGGTCATTCAGTCCCTGCCTCAGTCCTTGCCCTTGTCGGCCTCGGGATCGAATTCGGCCTGCATCTCGTCCTCGTCGGGAACGATCTCGTCTTCGTCATCGAACCACAGACCCTGTTCGCGCAATTCGGCCTCGCGTTTCCGCTCGACGCGCTGCACCAATTGAATCGAAACCTCATAGAGACCGTAAACCACAACGAAGAGAATGATCTGCGTGATCACATCAGGGGGTGTCACCAGGGCGGCCAGCACGAGGATGCCTATCACCGCGTATTTACGCACCGAGCGCAGGCCAGGCGCGCTGACGAGCCCTGCCTTACCCATCAGCGTGAGCAGCACGGGAAGCTGAAAACACAGACCAAAGGCGACGATGAACTTGATCGTGAGGTTGAGATACTCCTGCGCAGAGCCCTGGAACACCACCGAGAGCGGCGCCGCATTCTGGCCACCCTCGACGGCCTCGCCCTGCCCGCCGAATTGCTGGAAGCCAAGAAAGAAGTCATAGGCCAGCGGCGTCACCACGTAAAAGGCGAAGGCCGCGCCGAGAAAGAACATGAACGGCGATGCCACGAGAAACGGCAGGAACGCGCCTTTTTCGGATTTGTAGAGCCCCGGTGCCACGAACCGCCACATCTGGTTGGCGATATAGGGAAAGGCGAGGATGAATCCGCCCAGAAGCGAGACTTTGATCGCAACGAAGAACCCCTCTTGCGGCGATATGAAGATGAGGTCGCAATCCTGTCCGCGCTCGGCCAGAACCTGACAGAGTGGCGCAGTAAGAAAATTGAAGATTGGGGTGGCGACGGTGAAACAGATCACCATGCCGATGATGAAGGCGACGACAGAATGGATCAGACGGTTGCGCAACTCCGCCAGATGCTCGATCAGCGGCGCGCTGCTGTCTTCGATCTCGTCGGGGGTGCTCATGCCTTGTCCTCGGCCTTGTCAGGCTTGTCGGCATCGACCGTTTCGGCGGATGCATCGGCGGCCTGCGCCTCGGCGGCCTCGGCCTCTGCGGCGTGGCGGGCACTGGCCATCTCGGCGGATTTTTCGCGGATCTTGTCGGCCTGCGCCTGTCGTTCGGGGCTAAGCGCAGGTGTGTCGACCGTCGTCAGATCACGCGTCGCGTTCTCGGTCGTCTTCTTGACCTCATCCATTGCCGATTTCATCGGATTGGATGCGGCCTTGAACGTTTTCTGGAGATCGTTCACGCCGGATTGGTCAGCGGCGTCGTTCATCGCCCGGCTGAATTCGCGCGCCATGCCCTTGGCCTTGCCCACGAACTTGCCCACGGCTTGAAACATCCCCGGCAGGTCCTTGGGGCCCACGACGATCAGCGCCACGATGCCGATGAGCAAAAGCTCGGTCCAGCCAAGGTCCAGCATTTAAGGATCAGACCTTGTCTTTTTTGTCTTCGGGGGTCACGTCGCGGGCGGTCTCGACCTCGTCATCCTTGGCGGACTCGTCGTCAAGTTCCTTCGTACCATCGGCGACGCCCTTCTTGAACGAGGTGATACCCTTACCCACTTCGCCCATCAGCGAAGAAATCTTGCCGCGTCCAAAAAGCACCAGCACCACAACGGCGATGAGCAAAAGGCCGGGAAGGCCGATATTGTTCAGCATGTCTGTCTCTCCCTAGCTCGGGGGTCCATGGATCGCCCCGGGAATATCATTGGTTTATCTAGTCGTTCAAAGCGGCAGTTGGAAGCACCAATGCGGCCGCGCCGCCGAAATCATGACAATTTTCGCGAGGCCAGCCTAGGCGCGGCACGAAAAGCGGTCAATCATCCCCCTGCGCCTCGGCGCGGCTCTTCCCGCTCACGTTTTGCGCCAGCGTCGCTGCCATGAACTGATCAAGGTCCCCATCGAGAACCCCCTTGGTATCCGACGTCTCCACCCCGGTGCGCAGATCCTTGACCATTTGATAGGGCTGCAGCACGTACGACCGGATCTGGTTGCCCCAGCCTGCATCGCCCTTGTTGTCATGCGCTTCGTTGATCGCGGCATTGCGTCGGTCAAGCTCTTGCTGGTAGAGCCGTGATTTCAGCGCCTTCATGGCAATGTCGCGGTTTTGATGCTGGGATTTCTGGCTGCTCGTGACCACGATTCCGGTGGGGATATGGGTGATCCGCACCGCGGAATCCGTGGTGTTGACGTGCTGACCGCCCGCGCCCGAACTGCGATAGGTATCGATACGGATATCGGCCGGATTTACCTCGATCTCGATATTGTCGTCGACCACCGGATAGACCCATACGGACGAGAAAGAGGTATGGCGCTTGGCCGCTGAGTCGAACGGTGAAATCCGTACAAGGCGATGCACTCCTGATTCAGATTTCAGCCAGCCGTAGGCATTGTGCCCGCTGATCTTGTAGGCGGCGGATTTGATACCCGCTTCTTCGCCGGCGGATTCGGACTGCAACTCTACGGTGTAGCCGCGCTTTTCAGCCCAACGGACATACATCCGCGCCAGCATCGACGCCCAGTCACAGCTTTCGGTGCCGCCCGCGCCCGCATTGATCTCAAGGAAGGTATCATTTGCATCCGCCTCACCGTCCAGAAGCGCCTCCAGTTCCTTGGCGGCGGCAACCTTGGCAAGCGACCGCAGCGCGGACTCTGCCTCGGCGACGACCTCTTCATCCTCTTCAATCTCGCCCAGCTCGATCAGGCCTAGCTGATCCTCCATCTCCTGCTTGATATTGTCATGGGTCTCCAGCGCATCGACCAGCGCCTGACGCTCACGCATCAGCTTTTGCGCCTGTGCCGGATCGTCCCACAGGGTCGGGTCCTCGACCCGGGCATTGAATTCCTCAAGCCGGTGTTGAGCGGTCTCCCACCCCAGCCGCTGCCGCAACAGCTCCAGGGATTTTTCGATCTCGGAAACGAGGGTTTGTGCTTCGGCGCGCATTGTCTGATCTGTCCTTGCCTGCTCAGATGCGGGTGATACCGCAGGGCGGCGGGCCCGGCAAGGGCAGCGCATAGTCGCCGGATCATAGGGTGAAACAAGCGATGCACCCCGACTCAGGCAACAGGCTAGAAGCGCATCCTAACAGTCAAGCGCCTGCGCAAGATCGGCGATCAGGTCGCCCGCATCCTCAATCCCTACCGACAACCGGATCAGCGTTTCGGGAATGCCGGTATGCGGCTCGATGGTGTGGCGATGCTCGACAAGGCTCTCGACGCCCCCCAAAGACGTCGCCCGATGAAACAACTGCAACCGCCCCACCACGTCCAAGGCCCGCGCCTTGTCGCAGCTGACCAGCGCCGAGAGCAGATACCCATAGCCGCCGCGCATCTGCCGTGCCGCAATCGCGTGCCCGGCATGGCCGATCAGCCCCGGATAATAGACTGCCTCGATATCGGTCCGCCCCTCCAGATAGGTCGCAACCGCCATCGCGTTCTCGCACATCCGCTCCATCCGCAGCGGCAATGTCCGCATCCCCCGCATCAAGAGCCACGCCTCGAACGGGCCGATAATGGCGCCCGCGTCGTGTCGGTCGGTCGCGATCTCCTGCCACATCGCCTGTCCCGGTTCGCGGCACGACAACACCCCTGCCAGCACATCCGAATGCCCGTTCAAGGCTTTTGTCGCCGAATGCATCACGATATCGGCCCCCAGATCGAGCGCCCGGGTCAGCACCGGCGTCGCCGCCGTGCCATCCACCACAAGTGCGGCGCCCGCCTTGTGCGCCATGCCTGCCGCCGCCGCGATATCGACGGTCTTGAGCCACGGATTCGACGGTGTCTCGATCCAGACCATGTCCGCCGAAGATCGGCACGCCTCGGCAAGGGCACCCGGGTTCGCCGCGTCAATCTCGTCCAATATGATCGCGCGGCGCACACAATAATCGCGCACCCATTTCAGCGTGCCCCAGTAGATGCCGTTCTGCATCACCACCCGCGCACCCGAGGGCAGCGCCCGAAAGACCGCCGCAATGGCCGCCATGCCAGACGGAAACAGCAGGCTCACCGCCGCGCCTTCCAACGCGCGCACCACCTCTTCGCACTGCCGCACCGTGTCGTTGTGATCGCGGCCATAGACATTGTCGGGCCGCATCAGCCCATAGTCGGCATCGCGCAGATAGGTCGTGGCCAGGCTGATCCCCGGCACCACGCCGCCGGTCTGCGCCTCCACCGCGCCCGCCGCCTGAGCGGCGATGGTCGCGGGCTTTTGGTCTTTCTCGGTCATTCAGTCGTCTTTCCGTTCTTCAAGATCAAACAGCCGCCCCGGCCCCCAGCCGCGCGCCGCGATACCCGCGTGCCGCAACATGTCCCACAAAAGCGCCTGATTGGAGCTGATCACGGGCAAGCCTAGCTCTTGCTCCGCTGCCTCAATGATCCCGAAGGTGCGCAGATTGGTGCAGCTTGTAAAGACCGCCTGAACACCCGCCGCACGCCCCGCTTGCACCATCGCAGCGAGGGTTGATCTCTCGGCGATTCGCGCCACCGTCCAATCCTCTTTTTGCCCGAAACTCGCCTCGCTCACCACCGTGATCCCCTGCCCGGCAAGTGCATGGCGCATCGGGCCGTTCACCTCCGCCACATAGGGGGTCACCATCGCGACGCGCGTTACCCCAAGGGTCTGAAGCGCGGCGATGACCGCGCTCAGCGGGTTGGTTACGGGCGTGCCCGGCTGAGCCGTCTGCATGCGCCGTGCCACCTCGTCAGGGCCGATCACGGCACTGGCAGAGGTGCAGCCATAGCCAAGCGCCGACAGCCCCCGCGGCAACAGGGCGGCGGTATGCGTCATCTCGGGGGCCATCGCCTGAAGATCCTCGGGTGTTACATCGGCTTGCGCGGGAATGCGGGTGTGCAGAAGGTTTATATCACGCCCAGCAAGCACGCCGCGCGCCTCGTATTCCAGCGTCTCGTCGGTGCTCAGAACGATCAGTCCAAGCCGCCGACCTGAGCCTGCGCCCTGATCCAGATCATACTCCATCACGTGTCCTCCGGTCTGCTGATCGTTCCGCCCGAAACAGCGGCGCGCACACCCGTCGTGCCGGCACAAGAGGTGGGCAAACCGCGCGCCACACGCACCGCCAAATGCGCGAAAGCCTGCGCTTCCAGCATGTCGCCGTCAAGCCCCACCGCCTCAACTGGCTCGACCGGGCACCCCAGAGAGGCCGCCAGCATGCGCATCATCACCGGGTTGTGCCGTCCGCCTCCGGTCACCAGAAGACGCGCGGGCGGTTCCGGACAATGCTCCATCCCGCGCAGCACCGCAGCCGCCGCCATACCAGTGAGCGTCGCCACGGCATCCGCATCATCCAGTTCGGCCACCAGCCCGATCATCTCGGAAAATGTGTCGCGATCCAGCGATTTCGGCGGCATGCGCAAGAAATAAGGCTCTTCGAGGAACAGCTCCAACGCGCCCTGCGCCACCTGCCCCAACCTCGCAAGCGCGCCGTCACGATCATAATGTTCATCGCGTCGCGCCATCATCAGGTCGTTGATAGGGGCATTGGCGGGGCCGGTATCAAAGGCCAGGAGCGCGCCCTCATCCTCAGGCCGGGCCCGGCGCGGATCGAGCCACGTCAGGTTGCCGACCCCGCCTAGGTTGAGGAAAGCCAGCGGCGCCTCGGCGCCAATCCATTTGGCGCAGGCGAAATGAAAAAACGGCGCCAGCGGCGCGCCCTCGCCGCCCAACCGGATATCGGCGCTGCGGAAATCCCAGACCACCGGCAGGCTCAAACCTTGCGCCAGCCGCGCGCCATCCCCCAGTTGATGCGTGCCGCGCCCCTGCGGCTCATGCGCCAGTGTCTGACCGTGAAAGCCGACCAGCGCGGCCCCTGAAAGACTGCCCAGCACCTCCAGATGCGCGCGCTCGACCAGCGCCTCGGCCTCAGCCAGATCCTCGCCCGGCCATTTGCCGAGGGCGTCGGCCAGCACAGCCTGCTCCCCCGGCAGATAGGCGCGATAGGCGCTCGGGCCAAAGCTAAAGATCACCTCGCCATCGGTCTCGACCATGGCCGCATCCACCCCGTCGAGCGAGGTGCCCGACATCGCCCCCAAAGCCCAAAGCCGCCCCGCCTTCAACATGGCCTTTTCCTTCGCCCAATGACTGCATATACATGCCGCGCAACGACAAGCGGGACAAGCCTTATGACCTACCACCCCAAATCCGATTTCATGCGCGTGATGATCGAGCGCGGCTATCTCGCGGATTGCACCGATTACCAGGGGCTGGACGAGGCGCTGACCAACGGCACAGTCACCGCCTATATCGGCTATGATGCCACGGCAAAATCGCTGCATGTGGGGCACCTGCTGAACATCATGATGCTGCGCTGGCTGCAAAAGACCGGGCATCGGCCGATCACCCTGATGGGTGGCGGTACGACCAAGGTCGGCGATCCCTCGTTCCGCTCGGATGAACGGCCCCTCCTCGGCCCCGATCAAATCGCCGAAAACATCAGCGGCATGAAACGCGTCTTCGCGCGCTACCTCGCCTATGGGCAGGGGCCCTCCGACGCGCTGATGCTCGACAATGCCGAATGGCTGGACGGGCTGAACTACCTCGAATTCCTGCGCGATATCGGGCGGCATTTCTCGGTCAACCGTATGCTGTCGTTTGAGTCGGTCAAATCACGGCTCGACCGGGAACAATCGCTCAGCTTTCTCGAATTCAACTACATGATCCTGCAGGCCTATGATTTCCTCGAACTCAACCGCCGCTACGGCTGCGTGTTGCAGATGGGCGGCTCGGACCAATGGGGCAATATCGTCAACGGCATCGACCTTACCCGCCGGGTGATCGACCACGAGGTCTACGGCCTCACCTCGCCGCTCTTGACCACCTCGGACGGGCGCAAGATGGGCAAATCGGCGGGCGGCGCGATGTGGCTCGATGGCGAGATGCTGAGCCCCTACGAATTCTGGCAATTCTGGCGCAACACGACCGATGCCGATACCGGGCGGTTCCTGAAACTCTATACCGAGTTGCCGGTCGAGGAGTGCGATCGTTTGGGCGCCCTAGCGGGGTCGGAGATCAACGAGGCCAAGATCATCCTCGCCAACGAAGTGACGACGCTCCTGCACGGCGCCGACGCGGCCCAGGCCGCCGAGACAACCGCCCGTGAGGTGTTTGAAAAGGGCGGCGTGGGCGACGATCTACCCACGGTCGAACTGACACCTGCGGAATTGGGCAGCGGCCTCTCGATCGTACAATTGATCGTGCGCAGCGGCCTCGCCAAAACCGGCAAGGAGGCGAAACGCCTGATCGCCGAAAACGGCGCACGCCTTGACGACACGCCGCTTACCGATGCCGGGCTGATGATCGAAGCCACAGCCCTCGCCACGCCGATCAAGCTTTCAGCGGGCAAGAAACGCCACGCCCTGATCAAGCTCATCGACTGACCGCTCTACAGGCCAAGGGGTTTTGAAATCCCTTGGTCAAGCCGCTTTCAAACGCCTTCCCCTTACCGATCTCGGCGCCGGCGAGTCAGTGCATCGTCGAGCACTCCGCGCACCGCCTCGAGGGGTACATCAGAGGTCACGAAAGCATCACCGATTCCGCGCGCGAGAACAAAATGCAGCGCCCCATCGACGACTTTCTTGTCCTGCCCCATCAGCGTGACAAGCCCATCCGCGTCCGGCAATTCTCCCTCTATATCAGACAGATCAACCTTCATCTTCATGTCTCGAAGATGGGCGCGTACGCGGCTCGGCTCTTCCTGCGGACACAGCCCCAGCCGCGCTGACAACTCGAAGGCCAGCGCACAGCCGATCGCCACCCCCTCACCATGCAAAAGCCGCGCGCCGTCATAGCGGGTCGCCGCCTCCAGCGCATGACAGAAGGTGTGACCAAGGTTCAGCAACGCCCGGTCGCCTTGTTCGGTCTCGTCGCGCATCACGACCTCGGCCTTCATCTCGACCGAGCGTTTGACGGCATGAATGCGCGCCGCCATATCGCCCTCTGCTGCACGTGAAGCATGGCCTTCAAGCCATTGGAAAAATTCTCGATCTCCCAGCAAACCATACTTCACCACCTCGCCGTAACCGGCAAGAAAATCGCGCTCCGGCAGGCTGTCCAGCACTGTCGTGTCGGCCAGCACGAGGCTCGGCTGATGAAAGGCACCGATCAGGTTCTTCCCCTGCGGCGCATTGATGCCGGTCTTGCCACCCACCGAACTGTCGACCTGTGCCAGCAGGCTTGTTGGCACCTGCACGAAACGCACCCCACGACGCAACACGGCGGCGGCAAAGCCCACCAAATCGCCGATTACACCACCACCGAGGGCCACAACCATGTCGTTGCGTTCGACTTTCTGCGCCAGCAGCCATTCCACTGCCCGCTCGAAATGGGGCCAGGATTTCGTTGCCTCCCCCGGCGGCAGGCGCAGGACGACCGATGAAATCCCCTTGTCCTCAAGTCCGGTCTGAAACGTCTCGAGGTGTAGCGCCGCGACCGTTTCGTCGGTGATGATCGCCACACGTGGCCGACGTAACAGCGGGCCGATCAGCGCCCCGGCCTGCGACAGTAGACCAGGACCGATGTGAATGTCATAAGCTCGTCCCTCAAGACCTACATGCACGATCTCACTCATTTCACTGCCTCCAGAACATCGCGGCGCGTGGCCAGGGCCGACTCGACCTGTGCGGCCATGTCGTCGATCGAATAACCTGCATCGGCGGCCACATTCAAATCGGCTTGCCGATAGATCGGCACCCGCGCCTCGTAGATCTCACGCAAGGTTTCATATGGATGAGCTGTGCGAAGCAAGGGCCTGGTATTTTTGCCTTTGACCCGCGACCAAAGGAGATCGAGATCGGCGTTCAGCCAGACCGAAACACCTTTTTCGGACACGATCCGACGGTTGCGTTCGGACAGGAAGGCCCCGCCACCCGTCGACAGGATACCGCGCTGCGTGTCCAGCAGTCGGTCGATCACCTCGCTTTCGCGCGCGCGAAAGAATGCCTCGCCATCGCGTTGGAAAATCTCGGCAATCGTCATGTTGGCGGCTTTCTCGATCTCGGCATCCGAATCCAGAAAAGGCACTGACAGACGGGCGGCCAAAGCCTTGCCAACAGCGGTCTTGCCTGCACCCATCATACCCACAAGCACCACAGTTTTCTTCAGATTCCAATGCGTTCCGCCCGACACGCTCGGCGCTCCCCTGCCAATTCACACGGTTTTTCACTCAATGACGTGATCTTGCGCAAAAGGCCAGTTATAACTTGGTCAAAACTCACATCCGAGCAGACAGAGGTTTCCATGTTGCGATTGATCAAGTGGCTGTTTTATCTGGCCATTCTGGGTTTCATCGCCCTGGTGGCCTATGCCTATATCGGGCCCTTTTTCGGGGCCGACTTCTCGCCGCCGCAAACCGAGATTCGCAAGGATGTCATTCTTGAGACGCAGTAGCCTCACGCTGCTTGCCACGCTTTGGGCAACCCTCGGCGCGGCGCAAGAGCCGCTCTCGGCGATTGGCTGGTTGAACGACGCCGAGACCGTGGCCCTCGGCAGGCCCTATACCACGCCGGACGAGCCGCCCGCCGCCGAACGTGTCGTGGTGCCCGGTGTCACCGTCACCGCGCTCGACGCACCGCGCGCGGATGCGGTCGGTCTCTTGCCAGGCTCGACGACGGGACTGCCCTCCACACTTTGGCAAGACAGCGCGACCGACGCGCTTCTGGAACGGCTGAATGACCTGCCGGACGTGCCGCTGCCCGCTGTCCAGGCGCTCTATTACACGCTCCTTCTGGCAGAGGCGCACGCCCCTGACGATGCTGGCAGCGGTGCGCGTTTCCTCGCCGCCCGCCTCGCCGCACTGCGCCAGTTCGGCGCTGTGGAACCCGCCCTCGCACTGGTCGAGCGGGCCGGCGGGGCAACCCCGGCGCTCTTCGATCAGTGGCTCGACCTTGCGTTGCTCGACGGCAGCGAGGAGCGCGCCTGCGCGGCACTGAGCGAGGCACCGCACCTGAGCAGGCGACTCGCTGCGC
>Ga0209947_1001654_pt1 | contig 13115 bp, 10 predicted proteins | sample SalPonR2_B_D2_MG_FD_185706 | JGI IMG/M metagenome (GOLD analysis project Ga0209947, IMG submission 185706) | Salt pond soil microbial communities from South San Francisco under conditions of wetland restoration - Salt Pond MetaG R2_B_D2_MG... ... | reverse complement strand
AGAAAAATACCTTTTTGACAAGGGAATCTCTTTCTGCGCCACCTGTGACGCCGCAGCGAATACCGACAAAACCGTTATGGTTATCGGCAGCGGCGATGCAGCTATCGAAGAGGGAATGTTTCTTGCCAAATTTGCCGCAAAGGTTATCGTATCGGTAATCCACGACGAAGGCAAAATGGACTGCAACGAAATTGCCCGCGACCAGGCCCTGGCACACCCGAAAATGGAGTTCAAGTGGAACACCGTTGTCGACTCCTTTGAGGGCGAGGAACACCTGGATACGGTAGTTTTGAAAAACCTCAAAACCGGCGAGTTGGATCCGGTGAAGGTCGACAACTGCTTTGAGTTTATCGGCTATGTGCCTAACACGGAGATCTTCGAAGGTGTGCTTAATATGAGCAAGCAGAAATATGTAATCACCAACGAAGAGATGGAAACCGGCATCCCCGGAGTTTTTGCCTGCGGCGACGTACGCGAAAAAGGCCTTAAGCAGGTTGCTACTGCCGTTGGCGACGGTGCTATTGCCGGTGTGAACGCCGAAAAGCATATTGCCGAAGAAGAAGTCTTTGAAAATCAGATTATGCAGAAAGAGAAAATCGGCATGATCTATATCTATTCGGCCATCGACGCCCCCAGCCGTGAACTACTGCCAACCCTACAGGAAATTGAAAAAGAGTACGATGACCAAGTAAAACTCAACGTAATCGACCTGTACAAGGGCAAATCACTCTGCGATCGCCTCAGTTGTGACGTAGAGCCGATGACAATTTTCTATACCCTCAACGGCGAAGTAGCCTCAGTGAGCACCGACTGCTCAGTCCCCGCCGTAAAGAAACAGCTGAATGAATTAGTAGCTGAAAAGTCTAAACAGGGAAGCACCGCATAGACGCCTAAAGGCGCAACTGCTTCGCACACCTAAAAGCATAAAAAGGCCGCCCCACAGTGCATATCACTGTGAACGGGCGGCCTATTTTTTTAGATACAGCAATTACTTGTATCGTACTACCGCCCGCGGTTCGAATACCTGAAAGGTAAAGGATTCGGTAAAGTAGAGTCCGACAATTTTAGTAGAATGGGATGCATATCCGATTGAAAGGTCCTGTCCTAAAGACATGACAAAATCGCCGCCCCGGATAGACACTAGCAGCGGAGTGTCAAGATGACGCGCCAGGAGGACTGAACCGCCGAGCATGCGCTCCAGATGAGTTTTTAGGGAAACTCCCTTGATATAGCTGGTCAGCTGCTGCCACACTTCCATGGGTACCGCCAAACTGTAGGGACCTTCAATACCGTTTTGCACCAGTTGCGTAACCCCCTGGGCCACCGACTGAACTATCTGTTCAGGGTCTTGGGGAAACTGCAGCGCCGGCTGATCGGAGACCTGCTGCAAGCCCTGTATACCGGCATCCTGCAGGCCCTCAAACAACACCTTGTCTTCGAAAGCGGCCACTTCTTCAGCGGCTTTTTCCAGCACATCTAAATCTACGTCCCGGGCTCCGCGGGTTGCATTATCAAGTTCCCATACATTCAGCTCAAAGGGCACCCGCAGCTCAAGCAGCGGTTTTACCTCATATAAGCCGTAGGCAATTGCCCCGCCCTCGTTCAGCGAACCCAAGCGTCCGGTACTTACCGCATGGTGTTCCCAGCCCTTGGGCCCTTCCACGTCAACCAGCCTTCGAGCCGCCAGGGAGCTGCGCAGATAATCCACCGCCAAAGAATCTATTTCTTTCCATCCCGCATCAGAAATCGGGGCTAAAGATCTTCTTAAAATATCCATTATTACCTCCTGTTAACTAGCCTATAGTTTGCCTATGCCTAAATCGGAGTTACCCCCGGAGGAGCGCTCACCGCTATCCTCGCGCTCACCACCCTCTCCGGATTCCATCTCTTCTTCTAAAGTAGTAATATCGCCGCTTGTGAACAGAAAGGTCTTCATTGCATCGTCCCATTCGGGCATGTTGCGCCGTAGCCACTCCAGGGCCATACAGGCGTGCTCAATCTCTTCATCCCGGTTGTGGGCCATAATCGCAGCTAACTGCTGATTATCGGATGCATCTACCCGCTGATGATACCAGTCAATGGCCTCTACTTCCTCTTTTAAGCTCTTCAAGGCTCTCGAAAAGTTCTTTGCCTCTAATGACAATCCTTCTTCATGATAATCTGCCATTTCGTATTCCTCCTTCCGATTTTTCATTTACTTTTAAGTCTAGGATAATAGTATTCAGTGTAAAATTCAAAGCCGGATCTCACTATTCCTGCCCATCCACCGCCTGCAAGAGTGCCAGAACTCCCTCCACATTACGCGTAAACTCGGCATCAGTACGTCCGGCCAGTTCAACGGTGATCTCCGGAGTACCCTGACGATAGAAGTACCCTCCAGAGGCTCCGGTTATCCGGTAACCAACAAGTGAACGGCTTTGGGGTATTGGATAGCCCGTGGCCTCCGAATATACCCGTGCCAGGCTCCGCGCCGGTTCCCACCGGTCCCTTTTACCACTGTAATAAATACCGTTTGCCTGGCTGTGATAAGACACAATCACCGTCGGTTTTAAGCGCAGCACAAAATCGCGCAGGGCTCGCGTTTCCGGCTCACTGAAAGGATGGCTGCCGGCATCAACCTCCATGTTTCTCCACTCGGAAACCGGCTCCCAACGGGCATCCCAGTTACGGTTCAAGTCCACCCCCCGGGCATTGAAACGCCCCTTAGTGATATCGACTGATGTCGGGTCAAACTCTTCCAATTCCTTGCCATCGGTTACTGCCGCCAAGCCGTCCGGATTAAGTACCGGAATAATATACAGCGAGACTCCCTCCGGGATCACCCCTTCTGCTCTGCCGGCATCATCAAAGTATTCTATCAGCTGCCTGGCCAGGGCCACAGTATTCCACTCGTAACCACCATGAATTCCGCCGTAAAGCACAACCGAATTTTCCCCCGACCCAAAGCGGTAGACCTCAATCGGTCGGCCTTCTACCGACCGTCCAATCACCATTTCCTCGGCCCAGGCGCCGCCTCCCTTTGCCATCAAAGCCGTAACTGCCAGCAACAGCACAATCATCTTTTTATATCTCATACATTATATATAATAATATTTTTAAGAAAATCCAAAACCTATTTGTCGATCTTGGATTGCCAACGCCCCTGCTTAGATGAGCCGTCGCAGCTCAGTAGCCGCCTGCGCAGGTGTTCCCTGACATATCCACATACCCAGCTGTTCGAAACCGCCTGTCTCCTGGGTATAGGGGAGCATCTCACAATACCAGCCGGCACCGGGGCCATTATGGACCACCAGATTGAAGGCCGTTTCCTTCCCAATGCGGGGCATTATCTCCATAATCGCATTCATCGCATCCCCGATACCCTCGGCAACCTCTTCCAGCTCATCATCATCAAGCTCACACAGATACTGTTTGCCCACATCCTTTAATATCAGCATCATGTTGTAGGGCCGCTTCATAAAGTAGGGAACCATCAACACCGCTTTGCCATAATCCTTTATCTCAAGTTCTACTGGGTTTTCATTGAGCATGTAATTGCTGAAAAAATCGTTGTGTCGGGTATAAAAACACCAATTATCGTAGTAGCTCCGCGGCATAATGTTGCTCCAGGATATCTGCTGGTGCCCATGTTCCAGCGATCCGCCCACGGGGGCCCCGAAGTTCTTAATAATCGAAACAAAACCGCTGGTCTCCTTTTGGCTGCGCCACTGGGAACTGGGCGGCATATACCCGTCCGAATCGTACAACAGAGTTCGCTCAAGTGCTGCCAGCCGCTGCAACACCACTAAGCGGTCGGACAGGAGCATATTATTCCAGTCGCGGTGGTGGTAGGAGGAAGTCCACTGCAGAAAGTGCATCCCATACGAGACACGTCCATGGTGGGAGGGGTCGGGATACAGGGGTTCCTCCAGCCACTCCGGCTTAATCGCATCGGGGGGAAACAGCACGGGAAACAGGTTTTTATTGATAAAGGTATGTCCCTCGCTCAGTTCGGCCACATCGACCACCCCGGTGGTCTTTCCTGAACACACCGGACAGCTCTTTCCACTGTCACCAGGCTGCCCGTTGGACTCCTCCGCCGTCCCCTGATTATCATGGGGTCGTTTAGCCCGCTTTGAATTGTAGACTACCAATGCCCCGTCACGCGGGTCGATCTGACACAAGTTGTCCGGGGCGTGAGCCGGAAGATCGTTATCATGCCTAAAAAAATTAAACAGACTCTCTACATCCGCTCCTTCAATGTTCTCGCGGTCTGTAATCGCTTCAAGCTGCTCGCGGGTAATCCTATTCATGCCATGTCACTCCCATCTTGTTCAGCATTCTGCGGGTCATCATCTCCCAGGTAAAATAGGGCACCGTAATCTCCAGAGCCTTCCGACCCATCCGCTTACGCTCCTCTTCGCTGTTCAGCACATACAGCAGGGCCTGGGCAAAGCCGTCGGTCTGATCCGCCGGCACTTGAATGGCACCCTCTCCGATCTGCAGGTAGGAACCGCTCTCGCCGTTGTTCTTCAGCGGGGCAAGTTGCGGCTCATCACCCAGAAGATACTCCGAGACAAAGGGTATCTTATCGCTGCCGACTACCGGTACAGCCGTAGCCGCAGCCTCCTGTACCGACATTCCAAAGCCCTCCATCACCGAAGGAGAACAATACACACTGGTAAGGGCGTATAAGTACGGCAACCGCTCAGCCTCATGGCCAATCGGTATAACCGCATCCTCCACCTTCAGCTCCCGCATCAAGTCAATCAGGCTCTCATAGAGTTCTGGTTCACTCTTCTCCAATGCCACTATCAGGCGGGTCTCCGGCAGCTCCTCATGCAGCCGTGCGAAGGAGCGAATCAGTACATCCTTGCGTTTAGTCTTATCGGTACGACTGATTTCAATAATAAAGCGGCTATTCTGCAAAGACTCCTTCGCCTCCCCGGACTTTTCGGCCAGAAAATCCCATATTTTATCATCCTTCAAAATAGTGCGGGGGTAATACCGCTCGGGGTCTATGCAGGGAGGCAGAAACTGTTCGATGTTCCGCCCGTAGTCATCCCGCATCGACTCGCGAATAAGAGAGCTGGTGGCCGCAACATGGTCAAGCTTGGGAATGAACTCCTTTTCTGTCTCAATCCGCTCATCCACCCGCAGCTTCTCCCAGGACTCGGGGGGCATATTCCGCTTTTTAATAGCACCCAGGGAGTGGGGAATCCACAAATGGGGAACTCTCTGCTCCAGCCGCTCGTTCAGCTGCACCCCTAACAGAGCTGCATCCCAGTAATTACTGATAATTAGATCGATCCCCTGCTCCTCCTTAGAAAGGGTATCGTACAGAAAATCTACCAGCTCCGGTATCTGCGACTTCATATCCTCTTTACGGACAAACTCCTTCACGCTATCCTCGGTGTACACAATCCGTCGATCCTCCGCTTTGTAGCGGAAGCCGGTTCGCATTTCTCCTGTCTGGGGATGTGGGTAACCGCCGCGGTTGGCAATGGTTACTTTAAAGCCGAAATCCGCCAGTACATCAGTAAGCTGATTCACATACACATCCTGGCCGCCTGTATCCGGCAGGCCGGAGATAACATCCCATTCGTGTACGCCGTGATTAGTAATCATAAGAATGTGCTTCCGGTCGGAGCGTATAAACTCCTCGTGCAGTTGCGCAGATTTTTTTTCATTCATTTCATGTCCCCCTTTTCAGACAGCACCCCAAAATGCTTCAAACCTTCACGGACCCCGGCGGCGTAGGAGTTTTTTGCAAAATAGAAGGTTGATATCGGATGCTCTTTTTTAAGCTGCAGCAGCTCCGGCTTTGCATTTGCCACCACAATCCCGCTCTCGAACTCATCGAACATAGAGCGATCGTTTCCGCTGTCGCCGGCAACAATAATATTCTCTGCATCAAGCTTCTGCAGGTTAATTACAAAACGGATGGCGTTCCCCTTTCCGGCGGCCGTGGGAATCACATCCAGATCTCTTCCGCTCGACCAGACTACCTGGCACAGCCCTTCGCTGTTATATTCAGCCCGGGTTCGGATCTTTTTCACCGCCGCCTCCGGGTCAGGTGCGGAATCGAGGTAACAGCTTACCTTCAAATCGGTATTGAACTCCTCCGGCTGCATCTCAACCCCCTCCACACCGTCAATTACCTTCAGCGCCTCTTTCCGGGAAAAGTCTTCCATCAGCATATCCCGCCAGGCATGCAGGGGATCATCGCCGCGATGGTAGGGGGGCAGATAAATCTCAGTCCCTACCTGCGAGACAATCGCATCGGGAACCGGAATACCCTCTTGCTCAAACCCGTCGATAACCTGTGAAAGTCTGCGGCCGGTAGAGAGGATTAAAAACAGCTTATTCGCAGCCCGGAGCTCTTCAATCTCAGCCCTCAGCGCATCCAGTGCCGGACGATCACCGGTGAGGGTATTGTCAATATCCGAAGCAAGTAACCATTTGGTCTGCATAACGACCTCCTTTAAAAAAAACACAGGGGTCCCGATCACGCCCTTATGCGAATCGTACCCCTGTGATAGCTATTATCATTCATTAATTTAAGGATAATAACAGAAACATCGAAAATCAATGCCCCGCATCACTGCCTTCGGGCAGTTACTTTTCTATCAGATCGATTATCTCCTCCACCGAAGGGACTTTACCGGACATTATAACCTTGCCGTCAATTACCAGTGCGGGGGTTATCATCACCCCCATCTCCACAATTGTGTCTATATCGGTTACCTTTTCAAAACTCACATCTGTATCAACGTCCTCAATAGCCGCCTCTACGTTTTGGGCCAGATGTTCACATTTGCGACACTCCGACCCGAGTACCTGTATCTTCATAATTCACTCCTATTTTTGTCTTGTATAGCCTTATTAATAAACCGTCTGTGGTGGCAATGTCAAATTCTGAATAATTCTGGTTGATTTTTAAGCAATATATTTTTATGATAAAGACACTCATGAGAAGCATACTGAAACAGCTCAATATTTTTAGTTGGGTCTCACTAACTGCTATATTTCTTATTGCTATCTCCTTCAGCAGTTACCTTTACATTGGCACACAAAGTGAGCAAAGTACCGATGAATACCGTAAAATCATTACCCTGATAAACTCCTCAATAAGCATTCTTCATGATATAGAGATAGAAAACCGGGGGCCTGAAAATTCGGAAGAGCTTTTAGCTGTTATCACCCGTCTTAAACAGGCCATCGACAATTCAGCTTACCAGTTTGTATATGAGAAAACCCGTTTCAGGGGTGACAACCTTACGCACTTTGAAAGTGACTCTCCGGAACTTATCAGTTGCTTAGGAAGAGTCGCTCGCTTAATTGGGGAAAGATACCGCAGCCATAAAACAGAGCTCTTTTATTGGTCTATAACAAATGCAGTTGTCTTTTTTACCCTCACTGCAGTTTTTCTCATCTGGCTCATCTACTCGCGGAGGGCGGTCGCATCTTTTATCCTTACTATAACCAGGGGAATTGTGCAGCTTCAGAATGTGATCGCATATCGCAGCAATAACTTAAACATCCAGCCCAGCTGGCAGGAGGAGCAGGAATTTCTTGACACCCTTACACACATCGAAGCAGAACTGCACACCGACCGCAGCCTGTCCGAGATGAATGTAGGCGGATCGCTGGAAGAGTTCCTGCCCCATTTTAAGAAGCTCGTCGACAAAAACATTCCCTGTGACCGTTTGGCCCTGGCATTCCTCAACCCCTACGGCGAAGTAACCGCCGAATCGGCGATAACCGATTTGAATGTACTATATTTGGAACCGGGCTTCGTAGAGCCGATATCGGACACTACCCTGGATGAATTAGTCACATCCGAATACCCACGAATAATAAATGACCTTGGAGAGCATTATAAATCAATTCATCAATCGGAGGCTACCGAACTTGTTATCAAAGAGGGGCTGCACTCGAGCCTGACCGCTCCTATCATTATCAACGGCAAAACCATAGGCTTCTTATTTATCAATTCACTTCAAAAGAACGCTTACACCGATCACCATGTTCATCATGCACTGCAGCTGGTAAACCCGCTGCGGCAGAACCTGTATTACCAATATTTAATTCAGCAGATAATCGCGGAGACTGCAAAATCCTTTGTTATCCTTATGGCTAAAAAGGATAATGAAACCTCCCTGCATATAACACGCATGTCCCTCTACAGCTACAACATTGCCAAGAAGCTGTTTGAAAGTAAAAATCAGATAAAACCACGGCTGATGCGGGAAATTCTCTGGTTTTCCCCCCTGCACGATATTGGAAAAATCGGCATCCCCGATAACATTCTTCTAAAGCCCGGGTCCCTCACTCATGATGAATTTGAGATTATGAAGCAGCACGTGAGCATCGGCGAAAGTGTAATTACCAAAATGGATGAGTCCTTACAGAAAACCGCCAACCTGAAAGCCTTAAAAACGGCGATCGACCTCATCTCAAGCCACCATGAAAAGTGGGACGGCACCGGCTACCCCCGTGGCCTCAAGGGCCGCGATATCCCTCTGTCGGGTAGAATAGTGGCAATCGCCGATGTATTTGACGCCCTCACCTCCCGAAGGCCCTATAAAGAGGCCTTTTCCGTAGAAAAAACCCTGGATATAATGCGAAGTTCCGTAGGGACCCAGTTCGACCCCTGGGTTTTTGCAGCCTTCGAAGCCTGCTTACCGAAAATACTGTCCATCTACGAAGACTACAAGGAAGTATAAAGGTTCATATACACTCCCGCCGCAAAAAGCTCAGAAAAAATCCCCTTCCCAGAGACATCTTATAAATTCTCGATAACCTAGTAGCTCTATTCCGTCTTGGCTTATCCTGTTTTTTTCATCCAAAGATACAATCAATCTTCGTTTTACCTCGGGATGCTCGCTTTTTAGTTCCCTGAGACCTTTGAGGTGGTCCGCCTTAATATTTTGTGAACTCTTGCATTCTATTGCACAGTCTATGTGATTTATGAGAAAATCTACTTCCATACCCGTACTGAGCCTCCAGAAATAAATTTCCGCGAAGCGCTCTTTGTACATATTATAGCTTTTAAGCTCGTGAAAGACCCAGTTCTCAAATGCCTTTCCGAAAAGTTCGGATCCGGGCAGTATTTCTCCACGACGGGCCAGGAAGTTTACTATTCCAATGTCCGTAAAGTAGAATTTCGGTGAAACGAGTATTCGCCGTTTCGGCCTTCTCCGATACGCAGGTACAAAAGAGCCGAGAAGTGTATCCTCCAGAATTTCAAAATAGCCACGTATTGTTTCGCTCGAAACCCCGGTTTCCCTTGCAATTGTGGAATAATTGACCTGCTCTCCATCGGAGAGAGCCGCCATAGCGAGAAACTGAGAATAGACCGGCAGACGACGCACCAATCCTTCCGCAGCGATTTCTTCCTGAATATAGTGAGAAACGTATGCATTGAGCAGACGTTTCGGTGACGATCCGAAGTATATAGTCGGGAAATATCCGTGATTAAGCATGCGCCCCAGATCGAAATCTTTGCCAAGTTCGACTGCGCAAAAGCCGTAAAGCTCGAGATGAAGCCCTCTCCCCCCCAAAAGATTCACCCGCCCGTGGCGCAGTTTTCGTGCACTTGATCCACAAAGCACAAACTGCACGTTCCTGTTCTCATAAAGCCAATGTACTTCACTCAGCAGGGAGGGTATTTTCTGGATCTCGTCGATAACCACGCATTGAGGGAGGTTATATGCAACCTCTTCCCGTAGAAGTTCAGGTTGTTCAAGAAATCGCCTGTACTCCTCCGATTTGAGCAGGTCTATCCACAAAGCATTAGGATACTGATTGCGGAGCAGGGTGCTTTTACCCGCCTGTCTCGGTCCCCAGAGGAAAAAAGTATCTGTTCCGGGCTTGGGAAGCTGAATCGCTCTCGTGATATATTCAACCATAACTTGAATATATCATGTATTTTTCAAGTAAACAATGAAATTTTCCAGCAGTTCTCATTTTGATTCTTTAAATAGAAACACTACACAGTAAAACTCTAATATCTCTACAATAGACTTTTTATCACGTTCTCTAGTATAATCTTTTATATGGAAGGGGAGACTAACTGGTTTTCCACATTACTAAGATTTCTCGAAGATGCGATTACGGAGTTTCCCGATAAGCGCAGAGGTAATAATACTCGTTATTCGATGCGTGATGTGGCCCTCTCAGCGTTTTCGGTTTTCTTTACCCAAAGCCCCTCCTTCCTCTCGCATCAGCAGTTGATGCAGAAACAAAAGGGCGGAAACAACGCCGAAACCATTTTTTCGATTCGCACCATTCCCTCGGATAATCATATACGAGCACTTCTTGATTCTGTGGAGCCGAGCTCGCTATTTCCGGTGTATGGAAAGGTCTTTTCGCTTTTGGGAGAGACAGGGGAGATAGACTCCTATCGCTCCTTTGCAAAAGACCTATTGGTGGCACTTGATGGGACGTGGTTTCATTCATCAGAGCATGTCGCTTGCCCGAAGTGCAATTGGAAAGAACATCGCAATGGGAAGAGAACCTATTATCACAGTGCAATTACTCCGGTGATCGTGCAACCGGGAAACAATCGTGTTATCTGCCTTGAGCCGGAGTTTGTGCGACCACAAGACGGCAGCGAGAAGCAGGATTGTGAGAACACCGCGGCGAAGCGCTGGCTCAGCGGTGCGGGATTACGCTATCAGCCTTACGGAGTGACGCTGTTAGGGGATGATCTGTATTGTAAAGAGCCGCTTTGTAAAAAGATGCTTGAGGAAGGATACAACTTCATACTCACCTGTAAATATACTTCTCATAAATACTTATCCGAGTGGATCGAGGCCTGTGATCCGAAAGAAGATCTACATGAGAAGATTATCAGGCGCTGGAGTGGAAAAGAACGGTTATATTTTCGCCACCGTTTTGCCAACAGTGTGCCACTTAAAGAGGGAGAAAATGCGCTGCGAGTGAACTGGGCAGAGCTTACCATTTTCGATGAGCAAGGTACCGAAAGAAAGCGCCATTCCTTTGCCACCAACCACCCCATTACCGAAGACTCCGTGGTTTCTCTGATTGAAGCGGGACGAAGTAGATGGAAAATTGAGAACGAACACAACAATACGCTAAAGACGAAAGGGTATAATCTTGAACATAATTTCGGCCACGGCAAAGAGAACCTGTCGAACTTATTGCTTACCTTCAATCTCATCGCTTTTCTCTTTCATACGGTCCTTGAATTCTTTGACAAGCGCTACGCACTTATCCGAGCATCACTTCCGAGGCGAGACCGATTTTTTCAAGACCTGCGGACACTGACACAATATTTCCTGTTTAAGAACTGGGCCGATCTTATGTGCTTCATGCTCAAAGGCCTGGAACTTGAAGACCCTGGGGGATAAAAAACTTTCGTCCACCGTGGCTGTACTCCAAGTAAAAAACTAATTATTTCCCATTTTCTCTAACCGTGTGGACTGTGCACTCCATTGGTCCTGCCATAGAAATAGAATGCTTCTTTTACCTTTTTACCGCCTCCTACCTGCTTTTCAATTCCAAAGGTCCTTAGATTCACCTTACTGAAAGGACCTCTTTATCGAGAATAGGCAGAAAATGCAATTCATTTCCTTTTCATTTATCATGGCTAAAGCAGGCAATTGGTCTGAGCACAGATTAAAATAGTCAAAATGAGAACTGCTGGTTACGCTTGAGCCATGGTGGTATTTCTAATACTATGGGAGCGATTAAGAAAATTGTTTGATTAAAGTAAAAGAGTATAAGGAAAGTGCCCATGCCTAAGATTTTTACTGGCGGTTCTGTTGGAAGGCTGCCCCTGCTTCTTTTGATTACAGTTTTAATTCAGTTGAGTGTGCCGGGAGCTCCGCTGGTGGCGGATGAAACCTCTCAGCAGGTGAGTGTGGCGGTGTTTGACCTTACGGTAACTGGTAATATGGAAAAGGACAACGCGGTGTCACTGAGCAATCTGCTGCAGGCGGCGATTAAAGAGAATGCGGTGTTTGATGTAGTGGAGCGTGATCGCTTGCAGGATGTGCAGCAGGAGCAGATGCGTCAGTTATCCGGCGGGATTGAAGAGGCGGTGGAAATCGGGAAGATGCATGCGGCGCAGCAGCTTTTAATTGGGAGTGTCGGCAAGCTGTTTGATAATATTGTTATTACGGTGCGCCTGGTTGAGACTGAGACGGGGCGGGTTATTGCGGCGGATACCATCTACACTGATAAGCAATTTATAGAAACCGATATTAAAAAGCTTGCTGTGCGTTTGGCCACCAAATCTCTGGATTATACACGACCAATTTCACTGGAACTCATCAACTCGGAGATAGAGCAGGAGAACTTTAGAAAGGCAAAGCGCTACATAGATGTTTATATCCAAAGAAACGGGGTGACTCCAAGGGTGCGCGACCTGCGCGATGAGTTGTTGCCCCGTCTGGCTGAACAATATGCTGATGATGCCAACCGGCTGCGTAAGGATGATAATTATGAAGCGGCCCTATCGATGGTTCAAGAGGCCCTGGCTTTGCGGATTGATGAAAAATATATTCAACTGCAGGACAAGATTATTGAGCAGCAGGAAGAACACCAGCAGAGGATAGAATTAAATAAGAAGCGGGAGGCACAGAAGGAAAAAGAGAGGGCCCTGCGGCGGCAGAAAATTATTGAGAATGGACGCTTATATCCGCTTCTGACCTATTACCGTAATCTGTCCTTGTACGGTTTGCATATTCTCAGCGCAAGCAGCTGGGTTATTGATGAGTATCTGAATGTCCCCTCGGATATGGGAGAGCTTGGTATAGAGATATATGCAACTGATGATCCCTTCACGTTACGGGAGGGCCAGGGGCGCGGCATGGTAAATAACATGGCTCTGCTGGGCGGCAATATTACTTACATCCGCGGGGAACCGTATTCCCGGCTGGTTTTGAGTGGCTATCTATCGCCCTATTTAACTGCCGGCATAAAATTAGCGAACCTCGGAATTATTTTCGGTTTAGATGGGGGCGGTTCTTTTGAATATAATAATGCGCTGGAGGCCGGGTATAGATGGGCTGTGAATGGCGGGGCGCATCTTTCGGCCGAGATAAAAATAAAGCGATCCTTCGGCCTTTCGGTTCTGTTGAAGGGTGATTATCAATATTATCCGG
>Ga0209947_1001652_pt1 | contig 13126 bp, 10 predicted proteins | sample SalPonR2_B_D2_MG_FD_185706 | JGI IMG/M metagenome (GOLD analysis project Ga0209947, IMG submission 185706) | Salt pond soil microbial communities from South San Francisco under conditions of wetland restoration - Salt Pond MetaG R2_B_D2_MG... ... | reverse complement strand
GCATTGATTGCCGATATAACAAAAATGAAGGTCTTCTCCAACTTCGGTGGCATCATATCCAAAAAGGCTCCCATCCGGATATGTCGAGCCTTACGCGCAGCATAGCTAATCCCGACAAAGGAAACCAGAATAATGAGAAACTTAGAGACCTCATCCGCGTAATATATACTTTGAAAAAATGAACGGGCGAACACATTTGCAATCAGAAGTACCGCCAAAGCAGCAACTCCAAGTGACAGGACTGTTACTTCAAACCAATCAACACCCAAACCAATTATTCTGCCGAGCTTTTTTGTGTTCTCTTTCGTATTTTCCGCTGCGCTATTCGCAGTTTTACTCTTATCTACATCTTCACTCATAACGTCACCTTCTTTGGGTGATACAGGCTGGAGAGAGGAGGGATCTGCCCCCTCTCTCCAAAACGTTGTATCAAATTTTATTCAACACCCAGAGCGTCTTTGGCGTCTTCAATGTCTTCGAGCAGAATCTCGAGCGCTTCTACAGCACCCTCGCCTGCAATACCGGGATACTCATCTTCCCATACGGTCTGAGCCATCTCTCTGGCCTTTGCAACTTCTGCATCGTCCCATTCGGTCCATACAATTTCAGGTTTCTCTTCTTCGATCTTGGCACGATCATTTGCATTGCGGTTGTCAATCCAATCGGCGGCCGCCATGATGTTATCCTTGAAGTAAGCCTTCATTAGTGCCTGGGTTTCATCGGGGAGAGTGTCAAAATGCTGCATGTTTACAGTCGGAATTCCGAGGAAAGGCTCTGCCCACATTTGTGTAAAATAGTTGGTTACTTCATAGAACTTCATGCTGTAGTCGGCAAACAGGGGGTTTACCTGAGCATCAATAAGACCGGTCTGCAGACCGCTGTAGACTTCGCCATAACTCATGGGAGTGGGGCTCATGCCATAGGCACGATAGTCTTCAACCAGGAGCTTAGAACCCATTACACGAGTCTTCAGTCCTTCAAGGTCCTCAAGCGTAACGGCTTTGGGCTTTGAAGTCACCCACTGCCAGCCTTCGTATACGATTCCGAGGGGTACCAGACCATTGCGGCGAAAGGCCTCTTCCATGAAGGGCATAATATCGCCATTGTTCACTACCCACTCAAGTACTTCCGGCATTCTCTCTTTCGGCCAGATGTAGTGCAGTGAGAGCACCTGAGCTTCAGGTACGAATGCACTTATCCATGCAAAGTCGGAAAACACATACTCTACCACACCAAGCTGTGCCAGCTCGTTGATATCGCGTGTATCACCAAGAGATCCATAGGGATATACAGTCAGGTCGTACATACCATCGGTCTCTTCCCGCATGTAATCGGCATAATTGTTGCCCCATACGGTCATGAAATCGCCTTCGATCTCTTCCGAAGCCATCTTTGCTTCTACAACCTTAGTCAGACCAGCTGCACCTGCTGCGCTCGCTTCGCCTGATCCAGCGTCCTCTTGTTGGCCCTCAGCGAAAGCCCCGGTTACTGAAAGCAGCATAGCCAACAGTACCATCAAAACTACTAATTTTTTACCCATGTTCAATGTACCTCCTAAAATGGTTTTATTTGTGGCGTTTTGAAACGCCAAGGTAAAATAATACGCATCGTTTTTTACCTCCTAAAAAGTGACTTCTCCATCACCTCCCTTGCCTTTATTTCGCGAGATATTTCAGAGCTCCTTCAACGAAGAACTCTACTCCCAATGGCATCACATCTTCGTCAATGTTAAAGCGCGGATTATGATGTGGAAAGTCGGTCTCCTTAGCGGCATTACCTGTACCAAGAAAGGCAAAAACCGCCGGAACCCGTGAGGCATAAGCAGCAAAATCCTCGCCGGCCATCGACGCATGCGGCACCACTCGGTTCTCATCACCGATAATTTCTTTTGCAGTTTCCCGGGCCAGCTGTACCATGGCGGGATGGTTGATAACTGCGGTATTCTCCCGCTCTATCTCTACCTCGCAGCTGCAGCCGTGGGTTTCGCACACGCTCTCTGCAAGGTGTTTTAATCTCTTCGGCGGATTTTCACTACTGTCCGGCCCGCCTTCGTAGAGGTACCGCATGGTACCCTCAAGAACAACATCGTCCGGTATGATGTTGTTCTTTGATCCGCCCTGTATTTTTCCGAACATAATTACAGTCGGCTTCATAAGACTTATTTCGCGGGTTTGAATTCGCTGGGCATTTTGAATAAGATCGGCGGCAGCCATTATCGGATCGACAGCACTTTCCGGATACCCGGTGTGTCCCCCCTTACCTTTTACCGTAATTTTAAACACATCCATGGTCGCCATTACCGCTCCGGCCTGTACGCCTATTAGCCCGCTTTTTAGGGGTGTCCAGATATGAATACCCATAGCAGCATCCGGCACCGGATCTTTCAGTGCTCCCTGTTCTATTAAAATTTCTGCTCCCGCTGTTTCTTCATTCGGCTGGAACAAGAATTTGATTCGGCCGCTTATCTGATCCTGCTCATTCACAAGCACCTTGGCCGCTGCCAGCAGCATGGCTGTATGCGCATCATGACCGCATGCATGCATACAGCCATCATTCTGTGATTTATAGGGAACCTGATTCTCCTCGTGGATAGGAAGAGCGTCCATATCGGCACGCAGCAGAAGGGTCGGTCCCGGACGGGCTCCCTCAAGGGTGGCCATAACTCCCGTTTTAGCCACCCTCTTGGGTGTAAGCCCAATATCTTTTAAAAACTGTTCAACTTTTTCTGCGGTTCGGTACTCTTCAAATCCAAGTTCTGGGTGCATATGAAAATCGCGACGGAGTTCAATTAGCTCGTCTTTTAGTGCAGCAACTTGGTCTTTCACAGTCATTCTCAACCGCCTTATATCAAATTTCTCTCAAGCAGCGTTTCGGCCACCTGTACGGCGTTCAGTGCCGCACCCTTGCGGATATTGTTGGAAACTACCCACAGATTCAGTCCATTCTCAATGGTAGCATCCTCTCGTACCCGTCCGACCATCGTTAGGTCTTCATCATTGCTCATAAGCGGAGTCGGATACAGCTCTTTATCAGGGTCATCCACAACCTTTATACCGTCGGCTTTGCCAAATAGTTCCAGTGCCTTTGCACGGGAGAGTTTCTTCTCCGTCTCGATATTCACCGATTCGGAGTGTCCGTACCATACCGGTACCCTTACACAGGTGGGGGAGACTTTAATGGACTTGTCCAAAATTTTATGTGTCTCGTTTACCATCTTATACTCTTCTTTGGTATATCCGCCCTCCTGAAATACATCGATATGCGGGAGACAATTGAAAGCAATCTGGCTTCCATAGGCCTTAGGTTCTTTCAGCGCTCCGGTCTCAAGATACTCCTTAGCCTCACTCCGCAGTCCCTCAAAGGCTCGTAATCCAGAGCCGGAGACCGCTTGGTAAGTGGAAACCACTACCCGCTTTATATTAGCATAGTCATGCAGAGGCTTGAGCGCAACTAACATTTGAATAGTTGAGCAATTTGGGTTCGCAATAATCCCTTTGTGCCCATCTAAATCTTCCGGATTGACCTCCGGAACCACCAGTGGACAGTTGGGATCCATGCGCCACTGGTTACTGTTATCTACCACCACAGCACCCTGTTTCACCGCTCCGGGGGCCAGCGCTTCGCTCGCATCTCCGCCGGCGGAAAAAATCGCAATATCAATATCTTTAAAATTCTCAAATTTTGCTTCCAGTACCTTATAGCCTTGACCGTTGTACTGAACCTCTTTGCCCTCGTTTGCAGCTACATCCAATGGTCGAAATTCTGCCACCGGAAAACCTCTGCGTTCGAGAGTCTTTATCATCTCGGTACCAACCATTCCCATGGCGCCAACTACTGCGACGTTGTATCTATCTTTTTTTGCCATCTCTCGTACTCCTTTATTTCAGCTTGCCCGCTTCGATATCTTTGATGACACCGCTGAGTATCTCGATACCCTTCAGCAGATAGTCCTCAGTAATCACCAGCGGTGGGAGCAGCCGGGCCACATTGCTATGGTGTCCGCCCACTTCTATCATCACACCGCGCTGATGGCCGTATTTGCGCACCATCTTAGCAAAAGCAGTAGCCGGTTCTTTGGACTTCTTATCTTTGACCATTTCAATGGCCATCATGAGTCCAATACCTCGTACTTCACCGACAATCGAACTCTCAGCTTCAAGCTTCTTCAACGGCTCCATCGCCTTTTTTCCCAGTTCGATAGCCCGCTCGGGAATCTGGTTTTCAGACATCCACTTCAGGGCTGCATGTCCAGCTGCAAAGGCCACCATGTTTCCACGAAAAGTACCGATAGTTTTACCTGCCGGCCAGGTATTAAGAGATTCTTTATAGGCAATTGCGGAAATCGGGAAACCGACTCCACCGAGGGCCTTACTCATTGTTACAATGTCGGGGACAATTCCGAAGTGCTCAAAAGCAAACATCTTTCCGGTTCGTCCAAGTCCGGACTGAATTTCATCGCAAATCATGATTACATCGTGTTTGTCACAAATCTCCCTGACCCGCTGCATAAAACGCTTGGTCGGAATAATTGTTCCGCCTTCGCCCTGTACTGATTCAAGGATAACCGCAGCCGGTTTTGAGTAGCCGGAGTGGCTGTCGCTGAGTACCCGTTCCAGGTTTTCTGCGGCCTGCAGATCTACATCCTCATCGGGGCATCCGAAGGGATTACGATACTTATAGGGATAAGGAATAAACTGTACACCCGGAACCAGAGGTCCAAGGCCATCACGGTGGCTGCTGTCGGTGGTCAGTGCCAGTGAAGTACCGGTCATGCCATGGTAAGCACCTTCAAATGCAATAGTGCCCCAACGGCCGGTATTGTAACGTGCCAGCTTAATAGCCTGTTCCACAGCATCCGAGCCGGTTGGCCCGCCGAAGAACACCCGATTCAACTCCTTAGGCAGCAGACTGCCCATAAGCTCAACCATCTTTTGTCGTGTTTCGGAAGGTATGTCCAGGGAGTGAGTTACATCATCAATCTGCTTATGTGCTGCTTCCAGCACGTCCGGATGACCATGACCAACCGCCATTACTCCGGCTCCGCCGAACATGTCGATATACACATTGCCATCTACATCTTCAAGTGTGGCACCTTTGCCGCGTTTGAGGGCCATCGGCATGCCCTTCGGATAACTGACTACTGAACTCTCATGTTCACTCTGATATGTGAGAATCTCCTGGCTTTTTGGACCTGGAGGGGCCACCTTAATAGTAGGTGCTCCTTCTAATGAAAGTTTCGCTAAATCTTGTTCAGAAATCATCTCTTACCTCCTGAAAGTTTTTTTATAACCATATCTCTCAGCGGTAGGACCCTTCGAGAGGTTGTACTAAATTGATGGAACGCCATGTTCCTGCACCAGCTACTCGCTCAGCTGAAATAGCTTAACCGGCTGAAAAATAAGCAAGTTTTATCTTCAGTTAAGCTCACTGCTCTGCCCAAGACGCTCGGAAATCCGTGCTGCCGCATCCTTCAATGGAGAACGCAGGCTGTTGAGCCGCTCCTCCGTAAGCCTCATCGCAGGCCCGGATATCGAAATAGTTGCCACCACCTGGCCGCGATAATTGAAAATTGGAGCGGCCATACTGTTTAGGTCGTCACTAAACTCTTTTATCTCGTAGGCAAGGCCCCGGCTACCGGCAGCCTCAACTTCTGTAAGAAACTGCCCGCGATCGATAATTGTTGCGTTTGATCTTGGATTCATCGGCAGCTCAGCGATAAACTCCTCACGCTTCTCCTGAGAGAAGCCCGACAGCAACAGCTTGCCGGATGCGCATGTATGCACCGGATAGGTATAGGTTACATCGGGATTGAGGGTGAGGTGATGCGAGCTTTTGACCTCGTCAATCGCTATTACCATATTCTCAACCAACACGTTCAAATAGATATTTTCCTCGGCAACCTTCATAAGCTCGATCATAACCGGTTTGGCTACATCCCTTAGGTTCCTGCTGAGAGGAACGGTGCTGCCAAGCTTAAAAAGTTTGAAGGTAAGTCCGTAGCCGTCCCCAACCTTCTCCACATAGCCGACTTCCTGAAAAGTCGCCAACAGTCGATGCACATTCGCCCGGCTGAATCCAAGTGCCTTTACTATTGCAGTCGGTAATACCGGTTGGTTGTTTCCAATATATTCAAGCATCTGAAAAGCCTTGAGAACTGTTGTAGCCAGCACATAGCCTTTTTTCTCGCTGCTTGCTTTTTCACTATTTGAACGACTGTTTATATCTTGTAACACATATGTATTGTGTAATAGGTTTTTGGTTTTGTCAACATTTTTTTTTGTTCTATTTTTAGTCTATTCTTCAGGCGGATCCTCCTGCCAGACTGTTGTATGAAGATTGGTGTTAGATTAGGGTAAATATCATTACTAATACATTATATGAAAAGAATTATCTGGTAAGTCTACTATTTTTGTAATCTACTATTTTATAATCTTTTACTGCAGCATAAGATAAGTCTCATTAAGCACCATTCTTCGAGAAACAGGATTAGAAGGGATTTGAAACTTCCTCCACAGTTCGCTGCAGCGCCGGAACCACTTCCCTTAACCGCGCCTCATCCAACCGATCAACGGGACCGGACACACTTATCGAGGAACATACCCGCCCTTGCGAATCAAACACAGGGGCCGCTACACAATTCAGCTCTTTACTAAGCTCCCGTCGGTCGAAAGCTATCCCCCTCTCGCGTACCCTTTTCAGCTCATCCATAAAAGCCAGGGGGTCACAGATGGTATATGGCGTAGTACGAACAAAACTAATCCGAGAAATTATCCGTTCCTGCTCTTCAGGTGCTAAATAAGCCAGCATAACTTTTCCCAAGGAGGTATTATGAAGCGGGTCTGTACTGCCAATCGAGCGATCAAGTTTCAAATAGTTCACCGGCTCGACCTTATCAATGTACAGCACCTCATCTTGATACATCACCCCGTTATTAACCGTCATGCCAAGAGCCTGCGAGAGGCGGAGCATAGCCGGTCGAGCAGTATCAATCAAATTCTTCCGATGAGGAACTGTATTGCCCAACTCAAACAGTTTGAAGGTTAAATTGTAGCTTCCAGGTTTGGATTGCTCAACCAACTCCAGTTCTTCGAGAGTGGCAATCAAGCGATGTGCATTTGACCGGCTAAGTTGGAGCTCTTTGGCAACACCATTAGGAGTGACCTCTCCATGGCGGCTGATACACTCGATAATGCGGGTTGTTGCCTCTACCGTTGAAAGCACTTTTGAACTACTCTTATTTTGCACCATACGCAAAAACTATACCCCCTGCCGGGTTTCAAGTCAAGATTGCGTTTTTAGACAGTTTTTGGATACACCTATTCAAGTTGAATTACCTTTTGCAGCGCTTCATCCAGCGACACACGGCGGCTGCCGAGGGGGCTGCCATGGAGCAGCACAAACTCTTTGGAGTCATCATTAAGCAGAGCAGTCGGAAAATAGAGTATCAGTGTGCCCGAATCATCTGTGCGAGCTTTTACGAGGGAGGCGAATCGCCGCCCGCGTTTCAGGGTCACATGCACAGGGTAGTTTGACCTGCCGGCCTGAATCTCAAATTTGGCAAGTGTACCTTCAATTTTTACAGGACTTACCTGTCCATCGGTCAATTCGGGAAGAGAGCTAATTACAATAATGCCTTTACGCTGAAGAACCACAGTTGAAAAATTAACATCCGGAACCGGTGCGACCGAGGAATCCCTGCTTATGTCTGGTCCCTCATAACTCCGGCCTGAGGAGAGCTCAAGAAACTTCAAATTGTATTCAGCGTTGTTAGGCTCACCTGAGTTCTCAGTCGGCGGCTTTATTGATACATATGGAGTATCCGGATCCATATACCTGGGTAATTGCATGAGCTTATAGGTTCTGCCCGCTTCAAGTTCTTCAGTATCAACCACGTATTTTCCGGCAACAGGGGTGTTTGTCGTACTTAGCACCACCTGGGCGGAATCGGAGAGCAGGTTCACCATACCATCGGGGTCTGTTGCAACTTTTTCAAGCATCCAGCCTTTATCAAAGTTTTTATGCCAAGAAAAAACTTGGGGTGCTCCGCCTGTATCAAGCCGGATTAAATTCTCGCGACGATCCAAGCGTATCTCTTGAAACACGCGCTGTGTACCTTCCACATCAATTTTCTGCTCGTACCAGCCGCCGCGTCCATCCCGATAAAAAAGGGTCTGCTCTTTTTCAGCTTTAACGGCAAACTGACCGTTACTCAAAATTCTAATTCCCGAAGCTGTACCGTCTTCCCGGCGCAGGTAAATCCATTCATCATTGCGGAAACTATCACGAACAACACTCCCGTCGGAGCGGTAGATCCTTCCTGCAAACACTGCAGAGGCTCTGGAGCTGGTGGTATCGCGTTGGAAAAAATTGTTTGTCTCCCTAGGGATAGGAAGGATATCGAGGATATTCCGCTTATCCTGCGCCTCTCCCTGCTGAAGCACAACCCTTTCTCGGGGGTAATTAACAATATGAAAGGGATCTACAAAATGTACAGTTGCCTGGGGGTCATAGCTAACCCATCCGGCATCATCATAGAACACCTCTACATGGGCGTGGTAAGCGCCGGAACCCTCCTGCCCGTAGCCCCACATGTGACCGGGAGGAATATAGGAATCAACTACCTTTGTAGGTATTCCTATCACCCTCAGCAGAAGAGCCGCTACATTTGCATACCCCTCGCAGTAAGCTTTTCCAGTACGCAGCACATCAACAGGATTACTCGAAGAGCGCAGCGTATAGGAGACATTAGCGCGAATATAACGCATAACCGCCTCCACCGCCTCGTGCTGGGAAGCAGCGCCGGAGGTGAGGGACTCTGCTGTGCGCCGAAGCCTGGCTACCTCGGCGTCGGTCATCGGTGTCTTTTCCACAAAGTCCCGCTTGACTATCTGTCCATTCCCGCGGGTAATTTCTATACCCTTGCGGCTGGTCGAGTAATCCAGATGCTCATCCATACCTCGATCATCGTAGAGGGAATCAACTGGAAAGGGCACATCCGTACGCAATTCATCGAGCTTTGCGATCGTGCGCACTATTACATAGTTCGAACCACGCTCAATAACTTTCTGGGAGTTCGAGTTATTTTCATATTCAAAAAAATCATCCAAAAGCTCTTGATTGCCGCTTTTGATGGTAAACTCAAAACTCATCTCACCATTGACTATTTTTGTATCGCCGGATACATGTAGCAAAGGCAGAAACAAGAATATAATTATCAGTAATCTGTAAATTTTCATATACACCTCAATACAGTTATTTTAGTTTGAAAATTTTATTAAAATTTTCAAACTAAAATCGCTGACCTCAATAGACCTGTTCCAGTAAAGATAATAAAATGCACTTCGAAATCAAAATTCAAAACCGCGAGGTTCTTTTCCGATAATGGATAAATCTGTATCTCACATTAACACCCTTTACTTCTCAACCGCCGGCTCTGAATATCCAATCTCCATTCAGTACAACCGCCGGCAAAAACATATCCACCTGCGGATCAACTCTGAAGGCCGAATTGTCCTCTCTGCGCCAATCGGAACTTCCCGCAGTAAAATACGGGGAGTACTTACCCATAAACAGGAGTGGCTTGCCTCTAAGATCCAGGAAACACAGCAAGGCTTGCAGCAGCATAATCCGACTGAAAAGATATACCTCGAAGGGCGTCTATTCCAAGTCGAGTTTAACAACCCTGGACTAAGCACCTATAGCATAGAAGTAATTTATGAGCAGCAAAAAGTGTGCATTTCAGGGGACCCCACAAATCAGCAGAAGATCACCGGCTTATTAGAAGGATGGCTGCGAAAGGAGGCACAGGCGAGGATTGTTAATCACACCGAAAGAGTATCAGAAGAGCTCGGCATCCCCTATAAAAAATTGTTTCTACGCAATCAGAGAACCCGTTGGGGCAGTAGTTCTAGCCGTGGCAACATCTCCTTAAATTGGCGAACCGTTATGGCCCCGCCCGCTGTACAGCGCTACCTGCTCATTCATGAGCTGATCCATCAAAAGCATATGAATCACTCCACCCGCTTTTGGCAGAAGGTGGGGAGTGTCTGTCCGGAGTATCGACAACACGAGGCATGGCTAAAGGAGAACCGAGCTTTGATGGGCTTATTCAGAGAATCCAAATAAAACTCAGAATAAGTGTTAAGCCTATTTATTAGTTTGTGTTTGACTGCGGGGTATCCGCAAGGGCAGCAATAATCCGATCGCAGTGGCGGGTATAATAGTCGTACTCCTCAGAGTAGATACGATAGGCTTGCTGATCAGGCTCATAGCGTTCATCAATTTTTACCAATTCTTCAGCTACTGAAGCGAGGGTCCCCCCAATTCCCAGATAAGTAAAAGCAGCTATAGCTCCACCGGTCAGTTCCGCATCAATGATTCTCGGAACTTCAATAACCTTACCGGTTATATCGGACTTCATCTGATTCCAGATGGTATTCCTCCCCTGACCTCCCGATACTCGCAGAGTAGCTACCTTACAGTTCTCTTCCTCGATTTTTTCAATCAAATCCCGGATCCCGAATCCAATTGAACTCACTACCGCCCGTCCCATTTCCGCCGCGCCGTGGTGTGCTTCCAATCCTGTGAAGACCCCACCGGAAAATTCCCATACCGCCCCACGATGCAGAGAAGGGAAGAAGTACGGTAAATCGTTACTCGGATTCACTTCAGCAACTTCTTTGAGCATTTGATAATAGCTGCGATGTTTCTGGTTCGAAAAGCTGCGGAACCATTCAAAAATTCTCCCGGTAGAGGAGAGAATTCCGGCTATATTATACATCCCCTCGATGGTATGGGGTAAACATCGTATCTGTGGATGAGTTATTTTGCGGTCACTGCAGCAGTTGATTCCCTCCGAGGTTCCGGTGCGGTCGCAGGTCCGTCCAGGAACGGTCACGGCAGTTCCCAGCAGGGACATCAGAAAATCAGCACCCGTAGCCACCACAGGGGTTTCTGTGGGTAACCCGCTCATTTCAGAGGCCTGCCGGTGCACTTTGCCTACAAGTTTTCCGGTTTTCAGCAGGCTTGGAAACTTATCTTCATCAAAACCATAAGCGCATATCCCGGACTCATTCCAGATATAGGGAGCAAACTCTCCGGATGGAGTAAAGGCCGAGAACTCCCCTGTAAGCTGAAAGGCAAGGTATTCTGGGCAGCCTAAAAAAGCTGCTGCTGCTTCATACACATCCGGTTTATTCTGTGCCAGCCAGCCGACTTTCGGCAGAAAAAAGGAGGGTTCTTCTGGTACTGCTCTGTCACGTTTATTTATCCAAAGGGAGGCTTCACTGAGGGTTTTTCCGTTTCGATCGATGGGCACAATAGTAGGACCGTTCCCGCTTATAGCAATCGCCGCGATACACGAGGGCTCAGAAAAAGAGTGAAGTGCCGATAGTAGAGCATCCCACCAGGATTCGGCCGGCCAAGTCTCAAGGGGCCCCTGCCCTTCCAGTTCAAAAGGGACTCGAGCCCACTCAATCAGGGAACCGCCGGCATCGATAAGCCCGGCCTTTAAGGATGAAGTTCCGACATCAACCGCACATGCAATTGGACCTACGGCCTTGTTAATTTCTATCTGTCCCCTGCCGGTCTCGATATCCAAGGCGTGTCCCCCTAAAATTGAAGCTACCACTTCGCCCAGGCTAAGTCAACGCTTCGTCTTGACTGACAGATCGGCCGGCTTGACAACTTTGATGCACAGTCGTATGCTATTAAAGTTAGTGTTTTCTTCGAGGGAGGGACGTAGTCCCGACCGGCGGTTAAAGTCCGCAAACCCGTGAGAACGGGTGGAAACGGTGAAATTCCGTTACCGACAGTGTAAGTCTGGAAGGGAGAAGGAGATACAGAAGATATTAATATATCTGATCGTAAATCTCCCCGAAAGACCGACCTTACCACTCATTTGTATTGGAGGATGTATATGTCCACACAATTCTTGAAGGGTCGGCGAAACCATCTTATTGGTGTCCCGAAGCTTATTGTTTTTCTTCTCATCTCGATGGTGCTGGCTCTGGCAGCAAGCTGCAGTCCCAAGGAAGCGGCCCAACAGGGGGACTCCGAGGCTGCAGCGGAAAAGACTGCCGATAGCAGCTCGTCCGCAGCACCGGCGGAGTACGAGATTGCCGTTTTTATTCCGGGCGCACTGGCCGGAAGCCCTACTTATCAGATGCTGGCCGATGGTGTAGAGAAAGCGGCCCAGGAGTATGAGGCAGCCACGGTTAAAATTGTAGAAGGCGGTTTTAATCAAGCCGAATGGCAGGACAAAGTTACCCAGCTGGCCGCCACCGGTACCTACGAACTGATTGTCTCTAGCAACCCTGCTCTGCCGGAGATCAGCCGCAGAGTAAGCAGCTCCTTTCCGGATCAGAAGTTCTTATTGTTCGACGGATATTTGGAGGGGGAAGAAAATATCTATACCTTCCGCTACAACCAGTTCGAACAAGCCTTTTTAGCCGGCCACATGGCCGGTCTGGTCACTAGCAGTTCTATGGAAGGCGCAAATTCCGACCTTAAAATTGGTTTGCTCGCCGGCCAAGAGTACCCAGACATGAACCAGGCGATTCTTCCGGGCCTTGAAAAGGGAGCCCAATGGGTCGATGAAGGTATTGAGGTTGACTTTCGTGTCCTCGGCAACTGGTATGATGCTACTAAGGCCGCCGAAATGGCAGATTCAATGATTAAGTCAGGGGTCGATATCATACTGACCATCGCCGGCGGTGCAAACCAGGGGGTCCTGAAGTCCTCCAAAGAGCACGGCAGTTACGTACTGTGGTTTGACACAAGCGGATATGAGAAGGCCCCGGGCACGGTTATCGGCAGCACAGCCTTGCGGCAAGAAAAAGCTGCGTATGAGAAAACCAAGCAAGCTATCGAGGGCAATTTGCAGTTTGGACAAGCCGAAGTAGTAGGAGTCGAAGAGGGCTGGATTACCTTCTTAAAGGATGATCCTCACTTTACCTCCAACGTTCCCGAATCTATCCAGAAACAACAAGCGGATATACTCAAGAAAATGCAGAACGGCGAGATCGGTTTCGAGATGCCCAAGTAGAGCCCCATGGGAAACATCGATTTAGTCGATATAACAAAGTATTTTCCGGAAAACGGTGTAATCGCCAACTCCACAGTTAAT
>Ga0209947_1001641_pt1 | contig 13175 bp, 9 predicted proteins | sample SalPonR2_B_D2_MG_FD_185706 | JGI IMG/M metagenome (GOLD analysis project Ga0209947, IMG submission 185706) | Salt pond soil microbial communities from South San Francisco under conditions of wetland restoration - Salt Pond MetaG R2_B_D2_MG... ... | reverse complement strand
AGCGAGGTGCCCGAGGCCCCCACCCCCACGCCGATCAGCCCATAGGCCAGTACCGACAGCGCCAGCCCCGCGCCGAACCGCGTCTCCATCATCACCACGCCCAGCGCCGCGAGCCAGCCGCCCGCCGCCAGCACCGCCATCCCGCCCAAGATCCAGCGGGTACGATTGCCCGAGGTGTCCGAGAGGAACCCCCAGTTGGGCCGCGTGATCTGTATCCCGTAATGCAGCCCCACCAGCAGCCCCGGCAGCACGGCGGGAAGCGCCAGCTCCACCACCATCAGGCGGTTGAGCGTCGAGGTGGTCAGCACCACCACCGCGCCGAGGCACATCTGCACCAGCCCCATGCGGAAAATCTGCAGCCAGTTGAGCGTCATCCCGAGCCTCCGATCGTGCGAATGGCAAAGGCGGCGATCATCATGCCCGTGACATATGCGGTGACGCCCGTGCCGTTGTACCAGGGCGCGCGGCCCTTGGGATCGGATAGCAGAATACGCATCGCCCAGATTTGACCGATGACAAGCGCGCCGATGGCAGCAGCATGGAGCGGCCGGTCCCAGCCCAGCAAGAGGGCGATCACGCCAAGCTGCGGCAGCGCCATGACCCAGCAGGCCACCCGCGCCGCACGCTCGGGACCCAGCGTGACGGGCAGAGAATCCACCCCCATCTGCCGGTCACCCTCCAGTGCCTTGAAATCATTGAGCGTCATGATCCCGTGCGCGCCGATTGCATAGAGCGCGGCGATGATCACGACCGGCCAGGACGGCGCCCCCGCCGCCAGCACCGCCGCGCCGGTGAACCACGGCAGACCCTCGTAGCACAGCCCCACGAGGCCCGGCCCCCAGATGCCCGAGCGCTTGAGCCGCACGGGCTCGGCCGAATAGGCCCAGGCGGCCAGCACGCCGAACACCGTCGCGCCAAAGCCCCAGGGCCCCAGCGCGAGGCCCATCGCCAGCGCCAGCGCGCTCATCGCCAGCGCCACCCACAGCCCCCAGCGCCCCGGCACCCGCCCCGAGGGGATCGGGCGGCCGGGTTCGTTGATGGCATCCACATGCCGGTCGCACCAGTCGTTCGCCGCCTGGCTCATCCCGCAGACCACCGGCCCGGCGAGAACCATGCCCAGCAGAACCAGCCACGGTGCCGAGGTGATCGGCACACCGGACGAGACGACGCCGCACAGATAGGCCCAGATCGGCGGAAACCACGTGACGGGCTTGAGAAGGGTCAGCAGCGCGCGCGGATCGGGATAGCGGCGAGAGGGGTGTAATTCAGACGTGACACTCATAGTGTCAATTAAACTATACATCCTGAGTCGGCGCAAAGAGTTTCTCGCGCATTCCGGCGCAGGATCACTCGGAACTGTTGATCAGCCCGTGCTTGCGAAGCTTGACGTAGAGGCTCTGCCGCGACAGGCCCAGCATCTCGGCAGCGGCGACGCGGTTGTTGCCGGTCAGGCGCACCGCGGTCTCGATGCACATCTTCTCGACCACGTCCGAGGTGGCCGAGACCAGTTCCTTGAGCGAGGCGGTGCCGACAAGGTCCATCACACTCTTCATCGCCTCGTCATCCACCGCCACGGCCTCACCCGTGCTCTCTCCCGGCTCGCGCAGCGCCACGTCGCGGATGACAAAGCCATAGCCAGTATCGGTGCCGCCCTGCCGCAGCCGCGCCGCCGAGATCTCGACGGCGACGCGCGTGCCTACAAGGCTCTTGAGCTGCGCGGCATAGCGGCGGACCCGCCCGCGCCGGGCGCTGCCCTCCATCATCAGCTTGAGATCCACCGCGCCGCGCACGAGGCACTCGGCCATCGATTCGCCCCGCAGGTCGCGCAGTTGCGGCGCGTCGACCAGTTCGAGGAACGCGTCGTTCGCCTCGCGGATGACCCCCTTGGCATCGGTCAGCACGATGGCGTCGCCGGTTTCGGCATAGAGCGCGGCCAGCGCGCCGGTGAATTCCGGGCCCGCGCCGTCGCTCTCGTCCATCGCGGCGATCCGCGCCAGCAGGTAGAGCGACCCGGCGGCCCGGAAATATCCCGGCATGACCTTGAGAACCCGCCCGTTGCGGCGCGACACCACGTCCACGCCGCTCGTCCCGTCCACGGCGGCGGCGGTCTTCAGCGCCTCGGCGAACTCGCCGCGCCTGCGCCCCTCGAAGACCTGCGCGAAACTCGTGCCGCGCAGCGTGTCCAGCTTGCTGCCCAGAAGCTGCGCGGCGGCGCTGTTGAGGTCGCGGATGCCGCCCTGTTCCGGGTCGATCAGCACCAGCGGCGTCTCGGACGCTTCGAGCACCACGCGATAGAAGGTCTCGGCCCCGCGCAGCGCCTGCGCGTCGCGCTCGCGCGCCATCTGCTCGCTCAGCAGGCGTTGTTGCACGTCGGCAAAGGGCTGCATGTCGCGCCCGATCAGCAGGATGCCGCCATCCTCGCCCACCCGGTGCAACGAGTAGCGCACCGGTGCCTCCCAGTTGGCGTTGTCGACATGGTTGATCTCGACGGGCCGCGGATCGAGCCCCGGCTCGCCCCTCAGCCGGGCGACCCGCGCGTCGAATTTCGTGCGGCTCTCATCGGCGAGGAAATCGCTGAACGGTCGGCCGACCCAGTGATCGAGACAGCCGAGCGCCGGGCTCTCGGGATTGGTGGAAATGCCCTCAACGATGCCATCGGCGCTCAGCAGAACGGCGAGGTCGGCGACCTGCTCCACCAGACCGGGAATATCGCCGATCTCCGGAATCCGACCGGCGCGAAGTCTCTGGGATGTATGCTCCTGCCTGCTCACGGCTCTGCCACGCTCCTCATCACTCCAAGGCCGGACCTGCGCCGCGCACCAGCCTCAGCTGCTTTCCCGCACAGTCAAACGCTCCGTCACGGTCGCCAGTCCGCACCGCTCGATGGCCTCGCGCACCGATCTGACGGCATGATCCGCGCCACAACGGCGCATGGTGCCTGCGTCTTCGGCCACGATCCTGCCACCCACGATTACCGGGGGAAGCGGGCTGACATTGATTCTTAGGTATTCTATCAATTCTTCGGCCTGTTCAACCGATTTCCGCGTCGCCAGCGACAGCCCCACCGCCGAGAACCGGCTCGCGCGCAGCAACTCCACCAGTTCCGGAGCCTCCATGCCTATGGCCATGCGTACCCAGACGCCATGTCGCCGAAACGTGTCCGCCGCGACGAACGCGCCCAGCGAGTGCTGCTCGAACTCGGGGATCACCATCAGCATCTCCTGGCCCAGCGGGATGCTGCGGTCGAGCATCGGCAAGCCGCCCGCATCCCCCGCCGAACGGAACAGCGCCTGCAGCCGCGATGCCCCAAGCGTCACGTCAACGAAGCTCGCGCTGTCGGAAATCCACATCTCGCCCAGCCGCCGCGCCGCCGCGGGCACGTAATCGTGGTACACCTGCTCGGACGTCACCCCGGTCGAGATCAGCGCCGAGATCACGGCCTTGTGACTGGTCTCGGACTCGGACATCAGCGCGGCGCACAGCCGCTCGATCCAGTCGTCGCGCCCCTGTGGGTTACGGTCAACGTAATCCGAGGCGATCTTGCGCAGCGCCGATTCCACCAGAAACCGGATGGCGGGGTTTTGCGCTCCGGCATCCCCGGCATCCTTCGGACCGGAATTGAACTGCGCTTCCATGCGACCCTCCCGTCGAGACAGATGTTGTTTCCGGCACCGGGCCTGTTGCCGATTTCCGGGACGCTCGATACCCGAAAGTGTGCGCGCCGCCCGGCATTCTGTCAATCAGAACTGACACACGCGGACACGACTCCGCCGGAGAACACTGTAATTGCCGTGGAATTATAGCGCGCGCCGCCCCTGAATCGAGCCCCGAACGGCCCTTTTTAAGCTGTATTATGAAAAATGTGGTGGTGAGGACGCGCGCACGCCGAGGTATGTCCAAATCGAAAGACAGAGACTCGTGCATCAATGTGTAAATTATAGTTGACACATTGATGCGCCTGCCCCTAGCATTCCGCTATGCAACCTGGGATGAAAGGGCGGGAAATGAGGCTTGGCACGGCCCGCGATTCCGAGCGAACGGGGCTCTACACCGCGGAGCAGCGCGCCCGCCGCGATGCCACCCGCTGGACCCTCGTGCAGGGCCTGCTGGCCCCCGCACAGTTCCTCGTCTTCCTGGTCTCCCTTGCGCTCGTAATCCGTTTCCTGATGACCGGCGCGGGCTACGAGGCGGCGACGCTGTCGATCCTGGTCAAGACGGGCTTTCTCTACCTGATCATGGTCACCGGCGCGATCTGGGAAAAGGTCGTGTTCGGTCAATACCTTTTCGCCCCCGCCTTCTTCTGGGAGGACGTGTTCAGCTTCGCCGTGATCGCGCTGCACACCGCCTATGTCTGGGCGCTCTTCGCCGGCGGTTTCGGCCCGGCACAGGAGATGGGCATCGCGCTGGCCGCATATGCCGCCTACGTCATCAATGCCGGGCAGTTCCTGCTCAAGCTGCGCGCCGCCCGGCTGCAGGCGGAGGCGTCGGCATGACCCGCGCGACCGCCCCCACCTCCCCCGTCTCCGGCTGCCTCGATGCCCCGGTGCTGCGTGAACGCGGCCAGCACGAGGTGTTCTGCGGGCTGACGGGAATCATCTGGCTGCACCGCAAGATGCCGGATGCCTTTTTCCTCGTGGTGGGGTCGCGCACCTGCGCGCACCTTCTTCAATCGGCGGCAGGCGTCATGATCTTTGCCGAGCCGCGATTCGGCACCGCCATCCTGGAAGAGACCGACCTTGCCGGCCTCGCGGACGCACAGGAGGAGTTGGAGCGCGAAGTGGCCCGGCTGGTCGCGCGCCGCCCCGATATCCGCCGCCTGTTCCTCGTCGGCTCCTGCCCCTCCGAGGTGATCAAGCTCGACCTCGCCCGCGCCGCCGAACGGCTCTCGGCGCGGCACGGTCCCTCGGTCAGGGTGCTGAGCTATTCCGGCTCGGGCATCGAGACCACCTTCACCGAAGGCGAGGACGCCTGCCTCGCGGCAATGGTACCGGAGCTGCCCGAGACGCAGGAGGCCGAGTTCGTGATGGTCGGTGCCCTGCCCGACGTGGTCGAGGACCAGGCGCTCGCGCTGCTCGATGCGATGGGCGTGGGCCCGGTCCGCGTGCTGCCCGCGCGCCGCGCGGATGACGCGCTGGCCATCGGCCCCAACACCCGCTTCGCCCTGACGCAGCCGTTCCTCGGCGCGACCCACGGCGCGCTCACCCGCCGCGGCGCACGCCACATCGCCGCCCCCTTTCCCTTCGGCGAGGCGGGCACCACCGCCTGGCTGCAGGCCATCGCCGACGAGTTCGGCGTCCCGCAGGAGCGTTTTGACGCCGTCACCGCAGCCCCGCGCGCCCGCGCGAGGCAGGCCATCGCCCGCGCCGGGGCCCCGCTCGACGGCCGCTCGGTGTTCTTCTTCCCCGACAGCCAGTTGGAGATTCCGCTCGCCCGCTTCCTCACCCGCGAATGCGGCATGACGGCGGTCGAGGTGGGGGCCCCTTACATCCACAAGGCGCTGGTCGGCCCCGACCTCGCCCATCTCGACGCGGGCCCCACCATTGCCGAGGGCCAGGATGTCGAGAAACAGCTCGACCGGTGCCACGCCGCCCGCCCCGACCTCACGGTCTGCGGCCTCGGCCTCGCCAACCCGCTCGAGGCCGAGGGGCTGACCACCAAATGGGCCATCGAGCTCGTGTTCACCCCCGTCCATTTCTACGAACAGGCCGGCGACCTGGCCGCACTCTTCGCGCGCCCGCTCAACCGCCGCGCCGCGCTGAACAGGGAGGCCGCCGAATGATCCGCCCCCTTCATCGTTCCGCAAATACTCCGGGGAGCGCGAGGGGCCGACCCCTCGCAAGGCTGCCATGAAGCTCACGCTCTGGACATACGAGGGCCCGCCCCATGTCGGCGCGATGCGCGTGGCCACCGCGATGAAGGGCCTGCACTACGTGCTGCACGCACCGCAGGGCGATACCTATGCCGACCTGCTCTTCACCATGATCGAGCGGCGCGACCACCGCCCGCCGGTGACATACACCACCTTCCAGGCGCGCGACCTGGGCTCCGACACCGCCAACCTGTTCAAGACCGCCTGCGAGGCCGCCTATGACCGGTTCAAACCCGAGGCGATGATCGTCGGCGCCTCCTGCACCGCCGAACTCATCCAGGACGATCCCGGCGGCATGGCCGAGCAGATGGGCCTGCCTTGCCCGGTGATCGCGCTGGAACTGCCCAGCTACCAGCGCAAGGAAAATTTCGGCGCAGACGAGACCTTCTACCGGATCGCCCGCGCGCTGGCGAAGCCGGTAGAGAAGACGGCGCGGGTGAGCGCCAACCTGATCGGCCCCACCGCCCTCGGCTTCCGCCACCGCGACGACATCACCGAGGTGACGCGCCTGCTCGACGACATGGGGATAGCCGTCAACGTCTGCGCGCCCTACGGGGCCACGCCCGCGGACATCGCCCGGCTGGGGGCCGCGCATTTCAACGTGCTGATGTATCCCGAAACCGGCGAGAGCGCCTGCCGCTGGATGGCGCGCGACCTCGGCATCCCCCATACCCGCACCATTCCCATCGGCGCGCAGGCGACCCGCGATTTCGTGGCCGAGGTGGCCGATCTCGCGGGCGTGGCCCCGTATCTCGACGAGAGCCGCCTGCGCCAGCCCTGGTACGCGGCGAGCGTGGACAGCACCTACCTGACGGGCAAGCGCGTGTTCCTCTTCGGCGACGGCACGCATGTGGCCGCCGCCGCACGGATCGCCCGCGACGAGATCGGCTTCGAGGTGGCGGGCCTGGGCTGCTACAACCGCGAGATGGCCCGGCCGATCCGCGCGCTCGCGCGCGAGTTCGGGGTCGAGGCGCTCATCACCGACGATTATCTCGAGGTGGAGGCTGCCATCGAGTCGCTCGCCCCAGAGATGATCCTCGGCACGCAGATGGAACGGATGATCGGCAAGCGGCTCGGCATCCCCTGCGCCGTCATCTCCGCGCCGGTCCACGTGCAGGATTTCCCCGCCCGCTACTCGCCGCAGATGGGGCTGGAGGGGGCGAACGTCATCTTCGACACCTGGGTGCACCCGCTCGTGATGGGGCTCGAGGAGCACCTCCTGCACATGTTCCGCGAGGACCCGGAATTCCACGACGCCGCCGGTGCCAGCCATCACGGCGGGGCGCATGTCGCCAATGATGCCGGAGAGCCGCCCCGCCGGGATGCCCCGGACCAGGAAAAACAGCAGGGCGCGGTGATTTGGCTCAGCGATGCCGAGCGCGAACTCAAGAAGATCCCGTTCTTCGTGCGCGGCAAGGCCAAGCGCAATACCGAGACCTTCGCCGCCGAACGCGGCGTGACGCAGATCGACATCGACACGCTCTACGAGGCCAAGGCCCATTATGCTCGTTGATCGCACCATATCCGCGCCCCCCGCCTACCGCGTGGTGATCCTGACGCTGGATGCCCATGCCGCGGGTCCCTGCGCGCGCGCCTCCGAGCGTCTGGCGTCGGAGTTTCCGGGACTCGAGCTTTCCGTCCATGCCGCAGCCGAATGGGGCACCCACCCCGAATCGCTCGAGGCCGCGCGCGCGGCCATCGCCTCCGCCGACATGGTCATCGCCAACCTGCTGTTCCTCGAGGAGCACGTCGCGGCGATCCTGCCCGACCTGCAGGCGCGGCGCGCGGAATGCGACGCGATGATCGGCGTGATCGCCGACGCGCAGATCGTGCGGCTTACGCGGATGGGCACGCTCGACATGTCGCGCCCCGACAGCGCGCTCTCGCGCCTGATGAAGCGGCTGCGCGGCGCGGGCAAGGGCGGCAAGGATGACGGCGCGCGCAAGATGAAGATGCTGCGCCGCCTGCCGCGCATTCTGCGCCTCATCCCCGGCCGCGCGCAGGACCTGCGCGCGTGGTTCCTGACCATGCAGTACTGGCTGGGGGCCTCGGACGATAATATCGAGGGCATGGTGCGCTTTCTCATCGGGCGCTACTGCCGCCACGAGGAATGGCGCGGCGGCGGCGCGGCGCTGCCGCTCGATTATCCCGATACCGGGCTCTACCACCCCGACCTCGCGGATCGCATCACCACCGACCCGGCGGCGCTGCCGCATTCGGGCGGCGCGACCGGCACCGTGGGCCTGTTGATGATGCGCAGCTATGTCCTCTCGGGCGACACCGCGCATTACGACGCCGTCATCCGCGCGCTGGAAGCCCGCGGTCTGCGGGTGCTGCCGGCCTTTGCCGGCGGGCTCGACGGGCGGCCCGCGATCGACGCCTATTTCCGCGGCGAGGGCGCGCCCCGCGTGGACGCGCTGCTGTCGCTCACCGGGTTCAGCCTCGTGGGCGGCCCCGCCTACAACGACAGTGCCGCCGCCGTCGAGGTGCTGAAATCGCTCGATGTGCCCTACATCGCCGCGCACCCGCTGGAATTCCAGACGCTGGGCGAATGGGCCGGTGCGGCGCAGGGGCTGGGCCCCATAGAGACCACCATGCTCATCGCCCTGCCCGAGATCGACGGTGCCACCGATCCGTGCGTGTTCGGCGGGCGGCACGGGCCGGGGGGCTGCGAGGGCTGCGACCGTGGATGTCATGCCGTGGGCACCGACAAGGTGATGGCGCCCTGCCCCGAACGCGTCGAGCGGCTGGCGGGCCGTGTCACGAAACAGGTTGCGCTGCGCCGGTCCGAGCGTGCCGCGCGCCGGGTGGGGATCGTGCTCTTCGGCTTTCCGCCCAACGCGGGCGCGGCGGGAACGGCGGCCTATCTCGACGTGTTCCGCTCGCTCCACAACACGCTGCACGCGATGGCCGCACGCGGCTACGACCTGACACCCCCCGACACCGTCGAGGAACTGCGCAAGACCGTGCTCGAGGGCAGCGCCCGCCAATACGGGCAGGAGGCCAACATCGCCGCCCATGTCACCGCCGAGGAGATGGTCGCGAACACCCCCTGGCTGGGTGAGATCGAGGCGCAATGGGGCCCCGCCCCCGGTAAGGTGCAATCCGACGGGCGCGGCGTGTTCATCCTGGGCGCGCAGTTCGGCAACGTCTTCGTCGGGCTGCAACCGGCCTTCGGCTACGAGGGCGACCCGATGCGCCTGCTGTTCGAGCGCGGCTTCGCCCCCACCCATGCCTTCGCGCAGTTCTACCTGTGGCTGCGCCAGAGCTTCCGCGCCGATGTGCTGCTGCATTTCGGGATGCACGGCGCGCTGGAATTCATGCCGGGCAAGCAATCGGGGCCCGGCGGTCGCTGCTGGCCCGACCGGCTCATCGGCGACATGCCCAATGTCTATCTCTACGCCGCCAACAACCCCTCCGAGGCGAGCCTGGCCAAGCGCCGCTCGGGTGCCGTGACGGTCACGCATCTGACACCGCCGCTGGCGTCGGCGGGCCTCTACCGTGGCCTGGCCGACCTGCGCGACAGCCTTACCCGCTGGCGCGCCGCACCCCCCGATGCGCCCGACCGCACCGAGCTTGCCGCGCTGATTGCCGAGCAGGCGGCGGCGGTCGATCTCGACGGGGGCGACCCCGACAGCCTGTGGCGCACCCTGCTGGAAACCGAGGACGCGCTCATCCCCGAGGGGCTGCATGTGGTGGGCGATCCGCTGCCCGCCGAGACACGGCGCGGCTATGTCGAGCTGATGACCGATGCCGATGACGCGACGCGCGCCCGCGCCGAACGCCTGCTGGCCGCCGATCACGAAACGCCCGCGCTGCTGCACGCGCTCGACGGCGGCTTTACCCCGCCGGTGGCTGGTGGCGACCTGATCCGCAGCCCCGAGATCCTGCCGACGGGCCGCAACATCCACGCCTTCGACCCGTTCCGCATGCCCAGCACCCATGCCTGCCGCGAAGGCGCGGCGCAGGCCGCGCGCCTGCTCGACCGGCACGCCCGCCTGCCGCGCAGCGTGGCCCTGGTGCTGTGGGGGTCCGACAACATCAAGTCCGACGGCGCGCCCATTGCGCAGGCGCTGGCGCTGATGGGGGCCACGCCGCGTTTCGACAGCTTCGGGCGTCTGGCGGGGGCCGACCTGATCCCGCTGGCCGAGCTTGGCCGCCCGCGCATCGACGTGCTGATGACCCTCTCAGGCATCTTCCGCGACCTGCTGCCGCTCCAGACGCGCCTCTTGGCCGAGGCCGCCTTCAAGGCCGCCACCGCCGAGGAAGACCCGGAACGGAACTTCATCCGCGCCCATGCGCTCGCCTATGCCGAACGGCTGGGCTGCGACATGGAGACGGCGGCGCTGCGCGTGTTCTCCAACGCCGAGGGCACCTATGGCTCAAACGTCAACCAGCTTGTCGACAGCTCCGCCTTCGGCGACGAGGACGAGTTGGCCGATGCCTACGAGGCGCGCAAGAGCTTCGCCTATGGGGTCGATGGCAAGGCCGTGCAGAACATGCCGCTTCTCGGGCAGGCCCTGCGCGACGTCGATCTCGCCTACCAGAACCTCGAATCCGTCGAGCTGGGGGTGACCACCGTGGACCACTATTTCGACACGCTGGGCGGCATCGGCCGCGCGGTCAAGCGCGCGCGCGGCGGGCAGGAGGCGGCGATCTACATCTCCGACACCACCCGCGGCACCGGCAAGGTCCGCACCCTGGCCGAGCAGGTCTCGCTCGAGACGCGCTCGCGCCAGCTCAACCCGAAATTCCACGAGGGGCTCCTCAAGCACGGGGCCGAGGGCGTGCGCCAGATCGAGAGCACGCTCACCAACACGCTGGGATGGTCCGCCACCACCGGACAGGTGGATCCCTGGGTCTACCAGCGCATGTCCGAGACCTTCGTGCTCGACGAGGCCATGCGCGCGCGCATGGCCGAACTCAACCCGGCGGCATCCTCGCGCATGGCCAACCGCCTGATCGAGGCGCACGAACGGTCCTACTGGCAGCCAGACGCCGAGACGTTGGCGAAGCTCCACGCGGCCGCCGACGCGCTCGAGGATCGCATGGAAGGGGTGGCCGCCGAATGACCCATCCCCGCATCACGGACCAACGCAGTACCACGCCGCGCCCGGGCGACGGGCCCACCACCCAGACAGGGAGGACGACGACATGAGCCCACTGGATACCAAACCGGATATGAAACAGCCCCCCTCCGCGCGCGCCAACATGCGCGAGGCCGCCGGTCTCGAAGCGCGCCGCAAGGTCGAGACGCCACCGGTCCTCAAGGGGCAGGACGGAGAGGGATCGGTGCAGGTCCACCAGGACCCGTCGATGAAGATCGAGGGGGCCAAGGTGTTCTCGGTCTATGGCAAGGGCGGGATCGGCAAATCCACCACCTCCTCCAACATCTCCGCTGCTTTCGCCCAGATGGGCAAGCGCGTGCTGCAGATCGGCTGCGATCCCAAGCATGACAGCACCTTCACCCTGACGGGGCGGCTGCAGCCCACGGTGATCGACATCCTCAAGGAGGTGGATTTCCATTCCGAGGAACTGCGCCCCGAGGATTTCGTGACCGAAGGCTGGGGCGGCGTGCACTGCGTCGAGGCGGGCGGTCCGCCCGCAGGCACCGGCTGCGGCGGCTACGTCGTGGGCCAGACGGTGAAGCTGCTGAAGCAGCACCACATGCTCGAAGAGACCGACGTGGTGATCTTCGACGTCCTGGGCGACGTGGTCTGCGGCGGGTTTGCGGCGCCGCTGCAACATGCCGACCGCGCGATGATCGTCACCGCCAACGATTTCGACAGCATCTACGCGATGAACCGCATCATCGCCGCGGTGCAGGCGAAATCGGCCAATTACAAGGTCCGCCTCGCGGGCTGCGTGGCCAACCGCTCGAAGAACACCGACGAGGTGGACCGCTATTGCAAGGCGGTTGGCTTCAACCGCATCGCTCACATGCCCGATTACGACGCGATCCGCCGCTCGCGGCTCAAGAAGAAGACGCTGTTCGAGATGCCCGACGAGGACGACATCATCGCCGCCCGCGCCGAGTATATCCGGCTGGCCGAGACGCTCTGGCGTGGCACCGAGCCGCTCGCCCCCGCGCCACTCGAGGATCGCGACATTTTCGAGATGCTGGGATTCGACTGATGAGCTACGAGGCCACACGCGCCCGGGTCGAGACCTATTTCGACCGCAGCGCCACCGAGGTCTGGGCGCGGCTGACCTCGGACGCGCCGGTGAGCCGTATCCGGCAGACCGTGCGTGAGGGCCGCGACACCATGCGCGCGCGGATGCTGGCGCGGCTGCCCGCCGACCTGTCGGGGGCCCGCATACTCGACGCGGGCTGCGGCGCGGGGCAGATGACCGCCGAACTCGCGGCCCGCGGGGCCGAGGTGGTGGCCTGCGATATCTCGCCCGCGCTTGTCGATATTGCGCGTGACCGCCTGCCTTATCCACATCATGGGCGGGTCACCTTTCACGCAGGCGACATGCTCGATCCCGCACTTGGCCATTTCGATCACGTCATGGCGATGGACAGCCTGATCTATTACGGCGAGGCGGATCTTGCCCGTGCGCTGAATGGCCTTGCGCTGCGCACCGCCGGCGGCGTCGTCTTTACCGTCGCGCCGCGCACACCGCTGCTGATGACGATGTGGCGCGCGGGCAAGCTGTTTCCCCGCGCCGACCGCTCGCCCGTGATGGTGCCGCATTCCGCGCGCCGCCTCGAACGGGCGCTGCGAAACACGGGGGCCGCGGCGCGGCTTGCGCCACTTGGCCGGGTTGCGCGCGGCTTCTACATCTCCGAGGCGATGGAGGTGCGGGGATGATCGGGCAGGCCTGGAAACGCACCAACTCGCAGCTCATGACGCTGACCACCCGCTGGCTCCCCTTCGCCGACGCGGCGAGCGAGGGCCTGCCGCTCGGACAGCTCCTGCGCCTCTCGCTGTTCCAGGTCTCCGTGGGCATGGCCACCGTGATGCTGCTGGGCACGCTCAACCGCGTGATGATCGTGGAATTGTCCGTCCCGGCGGTAATCGTCGCGGTGATGATCGCGCTGCCCGTGCTCATCGCCCCCTTCCGCGCGCTCCTGGGCTTCCGCTCCGATACCTACCGCTCGGCGCTGGGGTGGAAGCGTATCCCCTATCTCTGGTTCGGCTCGCTGTGGCAGATGGGCGGGCTTGCGGTCATGCCTTTCTCGCTGCTGGTGCTGTCGGGACAACAGGCCGTCGGCCCCGCCTGGGCGGGCGAGGTTCTGGCCGCGCTCGCGTTCCTGATGACCGGCCTCGGCCTGCACATGACGCAGACCGCCGGGCTCGCG
>Ga0209947_1001640_pt1 | contig 13180 bp, 7 predicted proteins | sample SalPonR2_B_D2_MG_FD_185706 | JGI IMG/M metagenome (GOLD analysis project Ga0209947, IMG submission 185706) | Salt pond soil microbial communities from South San Francisco under conditions of wetland restoration - Salt Pond MetaG R2_B_D2_MG... ... | reverse complement strand
GCACTCCCGATCGACCGAGTGCTTGATCCAAAACGGCAGCGTGTCGTTCAGCAGTCCGTCACGATAGACGGCGCGCAGTTCCGCGATGCGTGTCGAGTCCATAAGTCGCTTCCATTGCCACGGTGCTGTCACGATTCGAGCGTCGTCGCTGGCTGCAGTTGAATGCTGTGAATGGTCAATCCCGACAAGTCCTTTGGAGGTCTGCCGACCAATAGGCTGGTAAGGTAGCCGACCACAAAGCAACTCGCGATCCCACATGTCGTGTAGAGATAGCCGTTGATGGCAGTCAAGTTCCACAAACTAAACATCGTCGCCGCGCCAACCATCGCGCCGATCATGGCTCCCGTCGCGTTTGCGCGACGGGTCAAAGCGCCTAGAGAAAACAGACCACCCAGCACGCCCATGAACAAACCGATGACAACCAGAAAAGTATCGAACAGGGACTTGATGCTGGGGTCGACAAACACCAACCCCAGCAACGTCCCCAGCACGCCTGTGCACACGGTCAGCAAGCGTGCGGACCGCAGATAGCCACGTTCGGACCGGCAAGCGTGCAAGGGACGCAAAAAGTCGGTCACGATCGCTGTTGCGGTAGAATTCATACTGGTTGAAACGGTCGATTGCGCGGCGGCGAACACACCCGCGACGATTAACCCAGCCAAGCCAATCGGCATCTCCTGAGCGATGAACAACGGAAAGACTTGATCGGTTGTAATCGTGGGGTCGAGCTTTTCAGGATGCGAACGATAGAACGTAAAGAGGGCTGTGCCGATCCCGAAAAACAGCAAGGTCGCGGGAATGGTAAGCAGCGCATTGGTCCAAATCGAGCGGGCCGCAAGTTTGGCAGTGGCCGTTGTCATGTAGCGTTGGACCACCGCTTGGTCGGCGCTATAGGACGACAAGTTTTGGCCGATCCCCCCCAACACAATTACCCACAAGGCAATCTGCGCACTCGTGGGGCTGAGATGGAGATTTGCAATCGTAAACTTATCGGCCGCGGTGGCCGTCGAGAGGAAACCGTCAAAACCGCCAGCGGTTCCCAGGCACAGCATGCCGAACGCCACCACCGCTCCGCCGAGCAGCACCACCGTCTGGATCGTGTCGGTCCAGATCACCGCCTCGATGCCCCCAAGCGTACAATACAGGATGCTCAACCCACCCATCAGCAACACCGACTGGACTGGCGTCAGAGGCGTGGCGACCGCCATGGCCAAACCGGTCAACGACATTACGACCGCCATCCGGAAGACATGAAACAGCGTAAAACTCGCGCTGCCAAACCAACGTACCCGGCGGCTAAATCGCTTCTCCAAATACTCGTAAGCGCTCGTCGCGTCGATGCGACGAAAGAAAGGCAGCGCTACGAAAACGGCAGCGATCGCCACGACTGGAATGGTGAAATTGCCAACCGAGTACACCCAATCCTGAGCGTACGCTTTGGAAGGAATGCCGGTGAAGGTCAGTGAACTGAGCATTGTTGCAAAAATGCTGCAACCAGCAGCCCACCAAGGAATCTGCTTGCCACCACGAAAGAAATCGTCGGTGCTGCTGTTCTTGCGGGCAAAATAAAATCCCACGCCAACCATCGACAGCAGATACCCAAACAGGACGATGTAATTGATCGTCCCGAAATCGCGAACGGGCCGTAGTGGGACGACTCGCAGAACCTTCGGCGAGCGGACGCGAGGGCGGATCTCGCCGGTCGGGATAATAATGTCATTCCCCCACCGAACCGCGGTTGTCGTGACATGATTTGCTAAAGTCGGCCCCGCTTCGGTCCACGTGTCGGTGATCGTATGATAGGCCAGCGATCGCTTGCCAAAGCCGGGATGCTGATCCCTCAACTGATCGGCTTGAAAAAACAGCTCTCCCGTTGCGCCTCCCAACACCAGCACATGGCTTTGACCAAATCCGATCCCGGTGCCGGCCATCACGCATCGGGGGACGTTGGCCCGAGCACGCCAGTCGCCGGTCGTGGGATTGAATTCCCAGACGTCTTTTAAGAACTCGACGGTCTGGTCGGATTGCCGACGGCCGCTGATCACATACACACAATCGGTGTAGCCGTTGTGTTGGCTGACGGTGAGGTTTAAAGCTCGCGACGGCCCCGGCCAGGCAGGCAACTCCTTCCATGTAAATTCCTCGGCGCTCGATTTCTTGGACAAATCGAGCGACCAAAAATTAGCCATCGCCGAGTCCAACGACGAACCGCGCTGCCCGCCTGCCAAATAGATCACGTCGCCGATCAGCGTGGCGGCGGAGAAAGCACAGGGGACCGGCAAGGCGGGATAGTCGACTCGTTGGATGGTCTCGCTCACCGGATCCCAGCCCAGCAGAAAGACCTCGTCAAACGTCTGCTCCGCGTCGTTGCCTCCCATACAGACGAGCCCCTCGGGTGTCGACACGGTCGCGCCGTACGCGATCGGTCGAGGCAATTTGCCCGCCTCCCTCCACGTGAGCCCTGGCTCCGCTTTGACAAGCACAAAAATGCGATCATGCCAAACTTTGCTGTCGTTCTCCCACACCGGACGCGGAAAGTTGGCCCCGCCCGCGACGATCAACGCATCGTTGTGGACCCCGGCAAACGGACCGGCAAAACCGAGCTCGTCAGGGAGCGAAGGCAATTCACTCCACTCCAACAACGGTTGCTCCCCGGCAGCAAACGGGGCCGTTGCGATCAACAGCAGACCACTTACGATGGCGATTGCGATGGTTGCTCGCATCATGACGGCGTTGACCTAACGGACCAATCAAAGAAACCGATTGCATCGAGATCGGACTTTAGCGACTGAGCCTCCTGCTCGGAGAGGCGTCCCAGCGGCAGCCGGCACCCACCGACATCCAACCCTTTCATTTTCAACACAGCCTTCATGGCGGGATGAAACGGGTAAGCTCCAATGCGGCGAATCATCGTGATCGAGAGGGCCTGCAACTGGCGAGCTTCCTGCAGGTTACCCGCAGCAAAAGCGGCCATGATGCGAAGATAAAGCGGTGCTGCAATGTTGTACGTGCTGCCGATTGCCGCAGTGGCTCCTGTCGCAAGGGCTCCCAATAGCATCTCGTCGAATCCCCAGACGACATCGAAACGACCGTTGTCCAACGCAACACATTGCTGGAACTCGTGCAGTGTCGCGGCGGTATACTTCAGTCCCACTAGATTCGGGATCCGTTCACTACCCCGCTGCATGAACTCCACCATGTCCAGCTTGGAATCGGTCAGCATCGGAATGTGATAGTAATAAAATGGCAGCTCGGGGGCTCCCGCCGCTACGATCGCCATACTCTCGATCAACGCGTCAACCGTCGTGATCTTGAAGTAAGACGGACAGGTCGCCGAGATGACGCTTGCGCCAATCTGCTGCGCGTGAGCTGCCAAGCTACGTGCTTCGACCAGACTGTTATGCCCCACTTGGACGACCACCGGAACGCGGCCGAGCGCCGAACCAACATAGGCCTCGGCAACCTCCTGACGCTCTAGACTGCTGAGCGACATCCCTTCGCCGGTGCTGCCGCAGACATACAAACCGGCCACGCCTTGGGACAAAAGATGCTCTACCAGGGGAGACACCTGCTCTAGATGCAAGCGACTATCTGAACGAAGAGGCGTATAGGTCGCCGCGACGAGTCCGGCAAGTTTTTGGGGCATCACAGGCATCTGCCTTATCGGGTTAGGAAGCAAGAATGAGCCGGGATGGCGGCGAGTGCTGACAGCACAGAATAACGCTTATCGGCCCCCGCGGCGCTGGGACACCGGACCGCGGCGTTGGGACACCGGCAACCCTTGCTTCGCTTCGCACCGTCGCTACGACGGAGTCAAATCTTCGGGGCTGGGCAGGTTAACCAACAGATGATGCACCGTCCGGTAATGCGTCTCCAGTTCCAACGCGCGTTGCGCCATCGTCGAGGCGATTTTATTACTCGACCTATGATGATAGTCCTGTGCTAATTGATCCAACACACGATGCCGTTCGCGCAGCGCCCGCAACGCGGTCCATAAGGCCTGCTCAAGCTGTTGGTGCTGTTCACGGAGCAGGGAACTGGACCCGAAGGCATGACCGAGATAACAGCGGTAATGGCCCACTGCATCGATCAACTGCAGATCGCCACCACATTCAGGGCACGCACCCCCTTCGGGAAGGTTCCACGGGCTGGCAGATCGCGGGCTCATCGCATCTCGAGCAAGACGATTTTCCAGCTCAATGTCCCCTGGCAACTGCGTCGGCTGCGCTGGCGCCCGCTCGCTCGACTGGCAGATTTTCGCCCCGATTTCGGCGGCAGACAGGCAAGCATCGATCTTCGAATAACGCATCGCGTTAAGTGGCATTTCGGGCTCTTCGGATTGCCCGGGATCCTGCACCACCGTCGTGCCGCCACACCGCTGGACCATCTGTAACCCCCGTGCTCCATCATCCAGCTTTCCGCTCAGCATCACCCCCAACACACGATTTCCATACGCGACCGCCGCCGAACGAAACAGTACATCGATCGAAGGCCGCGAACCGCATTCCCGGGGCCCAAAGAGGACGCGCATCTGGCCGCTTTCCAAGAACAAGTGGTGGTTTCCCGGCGCTAGATAAACGGTGCCCGCTTCAGGAACCTGTAAATCGGTCGCCCACTGAACCGGCCATGTCGTGCGCTTGCCGAGCACATCGGTCAAGTGCTCGGAATGCTGGTGATGCAAATGGAGGACGACAAAGATCGTCGCCGCACAATCCGCTGAAAGCTGAGAAAGGATCTCGCGCAGCGGTGCCAATCCACCAGCCGACGCGCCAATCACAACGACCATGGGAGGATGCTTCATCATCTACTTATGGACTCCGATCAGCGCTGTTTAGAAACGGCCTCTCCGCTTCACTATGGGTGGCGGATTTCATCAAGACCGACCAAGCACTGCGAAGTGTCGCAGTTTGCATACCACGTCGATGCGTCTCCTCGAGCGCGCCTTGGGCTGTCCCGAGGTGGCTTGCCCCGTCAGTCGAGCCGCTCACCCAATCCACACCCACCCGCCGTGGCAGCATGTTAATGGAATGGAACTTGCTCTGAAAAACGCTGTTTCGTCAAGGATTCCTCTCGGCTCCGAAACCAGCGGGTCGGCGGAAACCCAGTTGCTGATGGACCAACCGACTGACCAGTAAGCCGACAAGGTGGTGGCAAGGAATCGGGTGAAGCCTGTTTGATCTGGCTGGTTTCCATCGGTCGCTGCACGGCACCAGCCTGTAAACCACGAATCGGTTGTTCGCTTTGTCCACTGTGCGTTTTATTCGACACCTTTCCATTTTGAGATTCCCGACGGGTTTCCAACCATGAACACAACCTCCTTCCACCGACGTCGGTTCGCATTGCGATGGTTACCGGTAGTGCTAGTCGTGTTGGCTTGGGTGCCGATATCCATGCTGCCCTTGCCTGTTCAAGCCCAGGCAGACAGTCCCTCTGCTAAAAAGTTGCCGCAACCGGTTGTCAACACACATGACCTAATGCACCTGTTCAACGAACCGCTTTACGAACACCTAAAGCAAGCGATGAAAAACCAGCCCTCAACCGACTCCCAGTGGAAAAGCATCGCTGATCGGGGCAGGCAGGCGGCGGAAATTGCCAACCTTGTGGCCATTCGTGAATCCCATCATGGCGTCGATTCCTGGCAGCAGCATGCTATGGATTTGCAGCAAGCGGGCAAGAAACTCGCATCGACTGCGACAAGCAAAGACCTGCAAGCGACGCGTCAGGCATACCGCAACTTAATCCAGAAATGCAACGCCTGTCACAACCAACTCGGCCCCGGTCACGCCCCCAAATTGAAACCGTAACCGAGCAGTCCTGACCTTCCCCACGACAGCCATTCCGAGGACTCATGACGACTGCGATGGAACACGTGGCAACTTACTGGCGTGCAGCTAACTATTTGGCTGCCGCTCAGATTTATTTGCGCGACAACGTCTTGCTCACCGACCCGCTCTCGGCGGACGATATCAAGCCGCGTTTGCTGGGGCATTGGGGCACCGTACCGGGCATCAACTTTGTCTATGCGCATTTAAACCGGCTGATCCAAGAGCATGATCGGTCGGTCCTGCTGGTCACCGGACCAGGACACGGCGCTCCGGGGAACTTGGCAAATCTTTACCTCGAAGGTTCACTTGGCGAGCGTTATCCGGAATACCAAGTTGGCCCCACGGGGCTGCGACGCTTGGTGCAGTCCTTCTCTTGGCCGGGCGGATTTCCAAGCCACCTCACGCCCGCGACGCCCGGCGCGATTCACGAAGGAGGCGAGTTGGGCTACGCCTTGGCAACCGCCTTCGGAGCGGCCTTCGATAATCCCGATCTGCTGGTTGCCTGCATCGTCGGCGACGGTGAAGCCGAAACGGGTCCCACCGCCACCGCGTGGCATCTGACGAAGTTCCTGAACCCGCGCCGTGATGGCGCTGTGCTGCCGATCTTGCACTTGAATCAATACAAAATTTCCAGCCGCACCATTTTTGGATCGATGACCGACGAGGAACTGCTGTCGCTGATGCGCGGCTATGGTTACGCGCCGCAGATTGTCGAAGTGGGACAAGACGAACAACAAATTCTCGACGACCACTCGCAGATGGCTCGAGCGATCGATCACGCCCACCGGTCGATCGAGGCGATTCAATCGGCGTGGCGAGCGGGCAACGGTTCGGCTCGACCGCGTTGGCCGATGCTGATCCTGCGGTCTCCCAAAGGCTGGACGGTGGTCGACGAACTGCAAGGCACCGCCATCGAAGGCACCTACCGCGCCCACCAAGTCCCGATCCCCGATCCCAAGCACTCCGCGGAGCAACGAAACGCGCTGGAAAAGTGGCTGCGTTCCTATCAACCAGAGCAACTGTTTGATCCGATCGGCAACGTGATTGGTGCCTGGAATGCGTGGCTGCCAACGGGCGACCGTCGCTTGGGAATGGTTCCACAAGCCAACGGGGGCCAGTTGCGACGGCCGTTACAGCGTCCAGCGTGGCGCGACTTCGGCTTGGAAATTGACACCGACCAACGGGGCAGCGTCACCTCCAGCGATACGCAGCGCTGTGGTGACTTTCTGCAGCAGGTGATCGCCGACAATCGCGGCCGGTTTCGTATTTTCTGCCCCGACGAAATCGATTCGAATCGGCTGAGTGCTGTTTTCAAAGCCACCGACCGGCAGTTTCTTTGGCCCGCCCCCGATGGTTCCGCTCCCGAGGAAGCGGAGCACATTGCCCCCGCAGGCGACGTGCTGGAAATCCTATCCGAGCATACTTGCCAAGCTTGGCTGCAAGGCTATCTGCTGACCGGTCGGCATGGTCTGTTTCCATCCTACGAAGCGTTCATCTCCATTGTTGACAGCATGCTGGGGCAATACGCAAAGTTCCTCAAACGAGCAGGCGAGATACCCTGGCGACAACCGGTCTCTTCGCTGAACTATCTGCTCAGCAGTGAAGGTTGGCGACAAGACCACAACGGTTACTCACACCAGATGCCGGGCTTTATTAACACTCTGCTGAACAAGAAAGCCCAGCATGTGCGCATCTACTTACCACCCGACACGAACTGCCTGCTGTCGACGATGCACCATTGCCTGAATAGCACCGACAAGATCAACCTGGTGATCGCTTCCAAACAACCGATGCCGCAATGGCTGGACGTTGACGAAGCCGAAAAGCATTGCCGACAAGGCATCTCGATTTGGCGCTGGATCAGCTCTTACAACGCGGAATCGCCCGATGTGGTTTTGGCCTGTGCAGGAGTCTACCCCACGGCGGAAGCGGTCGTCGCGGCGCGATATTTATTCGCTGTGCTGCCAGAACTGCGACTGAGGTTTATCAACGTGACCGACTTGCTGATTTTGGAACAGCAGTCGTTTCATCCGCATGGCTTGACCGACCAAGACTTCCAGCATTACTTCACGACGGAACAACCGGTCGTGTTTAACTTCCATGGTTACCCATCGGCGGTGAAGCAGCTGCTGTGGAATCGACCACATACCGAACGGTTTCGCATCAACGGCTATATCGAAGAAGGCACCACCACCACGCCACTCAGCCTGCTCGCAGCGAACCACATCGATCGTTTTACATTGGTCGATCAGATCCTTACCATCACCGCAGTGCAGCATCCCGAGTGGCGTGAGCAATGCGAAGTCTTGCGGGGAGAATTCAAGCTCCGACGCGAATCGATGCTGGCGTTTGCCCAACGCGAAGGGGAGGATGCCGAAGAGTTCCAGGCTTGGCACCGGAGCACGATCGAAACGCTGGCTTAAGCATGTCTGGTGAAGTGATTCGGTACAACGGTGCGCGGGCGTCCCGCCCGCTTCCGCCAAAACGTGCGGGCGGGATGCCCGCGTACCGAAAGCTAAAACCCAAAGATTCTTCGGGAGGTGCTTAGTAGGAAACGTTGGGTTAGCTAGTCGTGCGACCGCCCGTTGCGGCGCACGAAATGGGCCGGACTCGACCAAACCAGTCAGCCTGCAATGCACTCTGCCCCGGCAGCTAGTCAACACTTGACGAGGCTCTCCGGGTGCGTATACTTGCGTCCACTTAAGACATCGTCGCGTGACGACGAGGCGAGCCGTGCTTGCCGGCAAGGCGAATGCGGCTTCACTCCTACTTCGATTGTTTCACGCTTCCTTCGAATGAAAGGGTTCATCCATCATGGCAATGCGACTCCATCCCCATCGGGTTCGTGGTCGGCTGAGCAATCGCGAGCACAACGTGATCACCGGTGAGCTGCAGCTTTGGCCCCCGCGTTCAGAGGAGAGTCCTAACGAATGGAAACCGATCACTGTGGAGATAAAACTGACGGGAAATCTCTCGGGCTCTCTCAAGTCACGGTCGTTCGAATTTGAATCGACAGAAGCCGAATCACCTGCACCGGTGCCCTTGCCGGAATCGCTGCACAGCGAGCAAGTCGGCGAGGCTGGCGATTGCTTCTGGCAAGAAGTCCATGGGCCACGATTGTCGGTGGAAGCGGTTCACGAAGGGATCGCGCGTGGAGAAACACCTCCGGTCGACCGCGGCACGTCGCTGCACCTGGAATGGTTCAGCCACAACGGACATGTGGTTTTGGAAGTGATCAATCCGGTCCTGAATTTCATCGACGACGCTCCTCCCGCGGTGCCTAGTCCGCTTCCTGTGATCGATGCGAACGATCTCGATAGGCCCATCGAAAAAGACGATGCGTTGAATCCGGGCCAGCCCGGAGAACGGCGCGCCTGGAGCGACGTGATTCCTGGTCTCGATCCCAAAATCGAAGCGATGTATGAACAATGGGATGAGATCACCGATGGCTCCAAAGACGAACCGATCCGAAACCTCATCGAGGGGCCACTGCATCTGCCAAAACCTCAAGACGTACAGACCGAAGAAGAAGCTGGGGCGGCTCTCGACACGCTCCTCGATGCCATGGCGGACCACGGCGTCAACCTAACGATTTGTGATCACTACACGGACGTCGAAGCTTACCGCCTGCTGGTCGAGGAACTGCTTGACAAAATCGAAGTCCATCCAGAGCAAGCTGACGCGGGCTGGGTTTCGTATTACGACACTTTCGATCTCTGCGAGAAGTGCCAAGCCGAATTTATTTAGGGGTCTAGGCATCACAGCGGTCCAACCGCAACATCGATGGTTCGGCACGCAGCGTGTTAGCACACGGTTCCTAAAAGCGGAACACCAACGCGCTGCGGCAGACTTTTATTGCTTTGCGGAGGACGGACCCGAGTCTGAGCAGAGAACGAGCAGACATCGCCACACATCAGTCGAAAGTGACACGACCTGCGGAATCGACTTGGCAGCGAAAGCTCGCATCACCAGCGTTGACTTCTAACATGCCAGCTCCCCAGGCGGCCGAGATCACGGGGCTGTCATACAGCGAGAGCTTGCTCAAGTCGCGGCGCTGGCCATTTCGCCACACGCCGAGCCGCAGGGGATCCTCATTCCAGTGAATACCCAGCCATTTGCCATCGGTCGTTTTGTAGCGTGCCACCCCGGCATCTAACTCCGCTAGATCGACCTCCGCTGCCAAGACCGCTTGCTTAAACTTGGCCAGCGAACCGTGCGACTCTCGCTCACCCACCTCGATCGCCAGCCCACAGTAGCGGTCGTTCGCGCCCCGCGTGCTTAATACTTGATGCCCCAGAAAGCTCGATTTCGGATTGTCGTTTAGCTGCGAAGTTCGCTCGGCATCGACCTGGAGGGGCCCCGCACCAAGCGGTCGAATGGCAACCCAAGTCCGATCACACTCCAAGAAAGTGACCCCTTGCTGCGAGCTGACTTTGACATCATCGGGAATCGTCCATAACCACGGTGATTGCCCATCCTGCACCAACCACAGCGCCACGTTTTCTTGTTGTGCCACTCGATTCGCAGCTGCCACGACGCCCTGCTTGTACATCGGTGATCCTGGGTAACTGGCGTTTTCGCTCGGTGCCGCATGCAACGCCACGGCTCCTTGCTGCTCGTCCCAAGCCAAAATCTTAAAGCCATTCACATCGCCGCCATCGACCGAAGTACCGCCGGTCAGCGAGCCCATCTGATACGTATGTGCGATGTACTGCGTCTCGGCGTACTCCGGTGCACTGTCTGACTTGGATTGTGTGGTGGCTTCGTAAGCAGGTTTGGCGGCAAAAATTTCGACCGGCTTGGGGAACTGCTTGCGAGCCAACTGAACCACCGCCAACGGCGGCCGATAGGCACTCGTAATTTGATGAACCTCATCGGACTCCCAGTGGTCAGTCTTTCCCCGGGGATGCTCCCCAAACCAAACCCACAACGCATTGGCGGCACTACCACCAAAGGGCTGTGCATGGTTGTAGTCACGTTTGGTAGGACCATTAAAACCACCTCGCCAATATTTCACCGCTCCGGCGGCGGCATAGAAGTCGAGGCACGCCTTGGCCGCCAACTGAACGTCGCGATCTTTGGCAAAGTCGTACAAGTTCAACAGTGGAGCAATCGAATGACCGTGGTAGTTCTCTGAATCCCATTCGCCGATCCCTACTCGGTACAGCGTGCGGGTGTAGTCCAAGATGGCTTGCCTATAAAGCCCCGCCGTGTCACGGTTGCCTGTCTCCTCTGCCATTAGGTAAACGCTGGTCAGTCGCATCAAAAACAGATTTTCCGTGCCACGAATGTCGACCCAACTGTTCCGTGCGTCGGGGCCCCAACCTTCCTTTGGCCCCTGATACGCATAGTGCGGCCGGCGCATTGGATCCTGAGCCGTCCACAGTTTGGCCCCAGCAAACATCTGCTTGCGATACTCCGGTTCAAGCAAATCACCAAAGTAAAAATACTTTCGCATCTGATGCTTCAATGTGAAGCAGGCGTAATAGTCAATTCCGGCCGTTTCACGATGCCATTCTTGATGTTGATGATCACGTGCCTGAAGATCTTTCAACGCGGCATCTTGTTTGCCACCCAGCACATGCGCCATTAAATAACCGTAGGTCCGCTTTTCGTTTTCGAAGTAGGTGTTCACACCACCTTTGACTTGTTCGGTTTGCAACGAAATGATTTCATTGGCACGACGCTGAAACTCAGCCTCCATCGCCGGCGGCCACGGATTCTGTAGCTCCACATCGACCGGTCGCGCGTTGAAGACCCGTTGGCCATTGCGGTTGGTCACCATTTCGTCGAGCGTCCAATCGGCCGCCAGCAGCCTTTCGCTGCCGAGCAAACTGACACACAACCCAAGTCCCCAGGCCAGTGAGTTCAAAGCAAATTTCTGAAAGCAGACAATAAGGCTCATTGAAGCTACCTCTCAGCCATCACAGGGGAGCGTGAACAGCAGACGCGCGCCCGCTTTCGAAGATTTAGTTTACACCCGCAATTTTGGATTTGCTGAACGCAAGCGGACTGAAATCCTGTTAAGCTGCAATTCCGCCTTCCGCTGTCGCCCACAGCCCGCCCATCCTTCCTTCCTTCCCGCATTTCGCGAGCATCTAATGGCAAAGCCATCCCTCCCGCGACGCACATTTTTGAAAGCTGCTGGTGTCTCTGTCGCAATCCCGCTGCTCGAATCGCAAATCCTCCGAGCCGAACGACCGGTGGACGAGGCCGCGATTGCCAGACCGACCGGACCCGCGAAACGGTTGGTCTGTGTAGGGACCTATCTTGGGTTTCACCAAGCCGCTTTTTACCCCACACAAGCGGGCCGTGATTACGAAACGCCGGAACTGCTCGAACCGGTGGAGCACCTGCGTGACCAATTCACCGTCTGCTCGGGACTCGATCACCGGGCAGGCAACGGCCACAAAAACTGGAGCACCTTTTTGACAGGCAATCGTCTGGACCAGATTTCGCTCGACCAGCTCGTTGCCGAACAGATTGGCCAAGCCTCACGCTTTGAATCGCTTCAGCTCAGTGCGGGAAAAGTCAGCCGGCCGATGAATTTTAATCGGGAGGGAATTGCCTTACCGATGATCGAACGTCCGAGTGTGCTGTACAAAACGATGTTTGCCTCGCCCGAGGATCAGCAGCGAATCGATTACCTGCTGACCAGCGGACAAAGCGCTCTCGACCAAGTCCTCGAAGAAGCCAAGCAACTGCGAGCGAGTGTCAGCAGCGCGGATCGCAAGAAACTGGATGAGTATTTTTCAGCCGTTCGCGATGTCGAACGCCGGCTTCAGAAACAACGTGTCGGTGTCGATGCTCCGGTCCCGGTTGTCGATTACGAACCGCCTGCCTTCGATCCCATCGCACCGACGCTGATGCTGGAATGCGAAGAGGTCATGTATGAACTGATGGCACTAGCGCTACAGACCGATTCAACGCGTGTCATCACCATGAATATCGGCGGACTGGGGCAGGTCTTTACGCTAGACGGCCGAACGTTGCGGGCCGGCTACCACGCTTTATCCCACCACGGCAATGACCCCGATAAAATCCGCGACTTGGTACGTGTGGAACGGGAACACATGCGGTGTGTTGCGAGGTTTCTGGAGAAACTGCAGCAAACGACCGACGCCGCAAACCGTCCGTTGCTCGATTCAACGATTGTGCTGGTCGGAACCGGCATGGGGGATGCGAGCCGGCACTCGAACCAAGACTTGCCAACCTTCGTCGCCGGCGGTGGTCTGAAACATGGACAGCACATCGCCATCGATCGCAAACAGGCGACGGCCGAGACACCGCTACTGGGCGACCTGTACCTGACATTAATGCAGCAGTTAGGAATGGAAGTCGACACCTTCTCCAAT
>Ga0209947_1001622_pt1 | contig 13256 bp, 9 predicted proteins | sample SalPonR2_B_D2_MG_FD_185706 | JGI IMG/M metagenome (GOLD analysis project Ga0209947, IMG submission 185706) | Salt pond soil microbial communities from South San Francisco under conditions of wetland restoration - Salt Pond MetaG R2_B_D2_MG... ... | reverse complement strand
GGGGGCAGGTCGTTCATGCGTCCATGGTATGCGTGTTCGCCGATGATGCCCCGTCGTGCGGGCATCGGCGATGGTGGGAATCAGGTGAGAGCCGGCGCCTCGGATCCCCCTGTGACGGCGTCGTCGGAGGATTCCGCCGGCTGCCACGGCGCCACGGCGGCGGCACGGCGGCGACATCCACGGTTGACGTTTGCCGGCGATCTACGGTGACGGCATGCAGGTGGTGAGTCGGGGAACGGGAGCCGTCGGACGGCAGTGTTCGCGCTCGGGCTGTTCCGAACGTGCCGAAGTGACGCTCACCTACGACTACGGGCGGTCGCAGGTGTGGCTCGACGACCTCGCCGCCGAGCGGGATCCGCACGGCTACGACATGTGCCTGCGTCACGCGTCGCGTCTGTCGGTGCCCTACGGCTGGCATCTCGACGACCGGCGGTACGGGCACCACACCCTCATCGCCGTCTGAATCGCCGTCCGGATCGCCGTCCGGATCGCCGTCCGAGTCGCCGTCCGAATCGGTCGACTCGCGGTGCCCGTCGCTTCCCGGAGCGGTCGACATCAGATCGGCATCAGGTCGTGACCCGGCCGCGATCGGGCGGGCGGGGAGCAGGGCTAGGGTCGCCCGAGTGACCGATCCGGCGCGTGAGCGGAACGCACATCAGATCCGCAGCGCGATCCGGTCCGTCGGGGGCGTCGTGCCGATCGATGCCCGTACCGCGGTGTTCACGTTCGTCGGCGCATGGATGGCGGCGCAGATCGCGTCCACGATCGTGCTGCTGGCACTCGGGGCAGGTGAGAGTGCGGATGTCACCGAGACGTCGATCGCGGTGCTGGCGGCGGGCCTGGCCGCCGGGTGGGCCTGCTACCTCGGTGGGATGTGGATGGCCTCGGACCGGGCGGGCTCGGGCCGGCCGGTCGACGACTACGGCATCACCTTCGCGCCCGTCGACGTGCTGGGTCTCGGGATCGGTGTGCTGTCGCAACTCGTGCTCGTCCGCGTGGTGTACCTGCCGCTGGAGGCCGTCTGGCCCGACACGTTCACCGACGACCGTCTGCAGGAGAACGCCCGCAACCTCGTCGACCGTGCCGACGGCGCCTCGATGGTGCTGCTGTTCCTGATGGTGGTGATCGGTGCTCCGCTGGTGGAGGAGCTGTTCTACCGCGGGTTGCTGCAGCGGCCGCTCGCCGCACGTTTCGACGACGGCGTCGTGCTCGTCGGGGTGGCCGCGGTGTTCGCGCTGGTGCACTTCCGCCCCGTGGAGTATCCGGGTCTCTTCGTCTTCGGTCTGGTGCTCGGCCTGGTGGCCCTGCGGACCGGGCGGCTCGGCATGGCCATCACCACTCACGTCGGATTCAACCTCACCGGGTTGCTCCTCGCCTCGTGACCTGACCGCCCGCGCCGGCTCGCCGGTCCGGGGCCGCGTGGCGTGTGACGAGTCAGTCCCGTCCGGGTTTGCCAGAATGGACCGCTTGATGGACGACGACGCGCGTGACGCCGACACGTTGACCGCGCGGGTCGACGACGAGACGCCTGCCGGGACCCCGCCGGGCAGCGGTTCCGTCGCGCCCGGCGACGATCGCACCGAGCCCGGTGACGACGTCGCCGGCGGCGATTCGTCCGAGGGGTCCCCGTCCGCGCAGAACGGCGGCCTGGCGGCGCGGATCGCCCGCCGCGTGGTGCGCCGCCCCGTCGCCTGGTGGCAGCGCCCGTGGACCAACGAGCGGGTGGTGCAGGTGCTCGTCACCGCCGCCGCCCTCGTCACGACCACGGTCGTCATGATGATGATCGTCCACCTCAACCCGTTGTCGCCGAGCCGCGACCTGGTGTTCGACGACACCACGCCCACGGGCGGCGACATGGGCGCCCACGTGTGGGCGCCGGCGTTCCTGCGCGACCACTTCCTGCCGAACTTCCAGCTCTCGGGGTGGAGCATGGACTGGTACGGCGGGCTGCCCCTGTACCGCTTCTACATGGTGATCCCGGCGTTGGCGATCGTCGCACTCGACGTCCTGCTCCCGTACGGGGTGGCGTTCAAGCTCGTCGCCGTCTCCGGCCTGGTGTTGTTCCCGGCGGCCTGCTGGGCCTTCGGTCGCCTCGCTGCGTTCCGTCATCCGATCCCCGAGCTGTTCGCGGTGGCCGGGCTGGCGTTCCTCCTCGACGAGAGCTTCCAGATCTACGGCGGCAACGTGAAGTCCACGATGGCCGGCGAGTACTCGTTCTCGATCGCGCTCACGCTCGCCGTGCTGGGCCTCGGTTTGCTGGCCAACGGGTTGCGCACCGGCCGGTTCCGGGTGTGGACCGCGGTCGTCCTGGCGCTGGCGGCGGTGTCCCACGGGATCGTGCTGATCTTCGTGGCGGTCGGGGCGATCATCATCACCCTGGTGTGGCTCGACCGGCAACGGCTGGTCTACGCCGTCACGGCGGGCGTGACCACGCTGTTGCTGTCGGCCTGGTGGGTCGGGCCGTTCCTGTTCGGGCACGAGTTCATGACCGACATGAAGTACGGGTTCCGGCCGGAGGGGGCCGACGACTCGTTCTGGGACATGTTCTTCCCGCTCACCGCGCCGCTCGACTTCGTCATCACGGCCCTCGCCGTCATCGGCTTCGTGGCCATGATCCTGCGGCGCCACCTCACCGGCACCGCAGTGGGGCTGATCTGCCTGACGTTCGTGGCGCTGGTGTACCTCACCCGCGACAGCCTGCCGGGCATCGGGTTGCTGTGGAACCCCCGCCTGCTGCCGTTCGTGTACCTCACCCGCTACCTGCTGATGGTGATCGGTGCACTCGAACTCGCCACGTGGCTCGTCAACTCGATCCGCGACCGCACGGCGTCGGCCCGGCTGAACGCCTACGAGGGCGCCGGTGCCGCCGTGGTGATCACGCTGTCGTTCCTGCTGGTGTTCGGGTGGATGTACGAGACGCTGCCGCTCGACGGTCGCGTCAGCCGCACCAACGGTGACGAGACCACCTCGGTGTACGCGTGGGGACCGTTGCGCAAGACACCGGACGCGGGCCGGGCCGTCGCCGACGGATGGACCCGCTACAACATGCAGGGCTACGAGGGGCGTCCGAAGTACTACGAGTACAACGCCGTGGTGAACACGATGGCCGACATCGGCGACACGCGCGGGTGCGGCCGGGCGCTGTGGGAGAACAACAGCGACAACGGCGAGTACGGCACCACGATGGCGCTGATGCTGCTGCCGCACTGGACCGACGGCTGCATCGGCTCGATGGAGGGGCTGTTCTTCGAGGCGTCGGGCACCACGCCGTACCACTTCCTCACGGCGGCGGCGATGTCCGAACAGAGCTCCAACCCCGTCCGCCAACTCCGCTACCGCAACAACGACGCCGAGATCGGCGTGCAGCACATGCGTGACCTCGGCGTCCGCTACCTGATGGTGCGCACCGACGCAGCCAAACGGGAGGCCGACGCCCGCGACGAGCTCGAGTTGGTCACCACGTCGGGGCCCTGGAACATCTACGAGCTCCGTGGCTCGGCGATCGTCGAGCCGCTCACCGTGCAGCCCGTGGTGGTGGAAGAGCGCGGCGGCGACCAGCGCGAACGCAATCTCGAAGTCGGCACCAGCTGGTTCCAGCGTCAGGACGACTGGCCGGCGATGCCTGCCGACGACGGGCCCGACCACTGGCAGCGCGTGCCCGTGGAGATCGACCTCGACGCCCGCGTCGGCGAGCCCGATGCCCGCAGCCGCAACGTCGACTACGTCGTGCCCGCCGAGCCGGTCGAGGCGGTGCCCCTCGACCCCGTCACGGTCACGGACGTGGACATCCAGCAGCAGTCGATCCGCTTCCAGGTCGATCAGGTCGGCGTGCCGGTGCTGGTGCGGGTGAGCTACTTCCCCACGTGGAAGGTGGAGGGCGCCGAGGGCCCCTTCCGTGCCGGCCCCAACCAGATGGTGGTGGTGCCGACGAGCAACGAGGTGGTGCTCACCTACTCGAAGACGGCGCTCGACTGGTTCTTCTACTCGCTCACCCTGATCGGGATCGGGCTCTGCTTCTACTGGCGGCGCCGCGGCGACGTGGTGTACGCCGGGGAGCGCCCCAGCTGGGGTCGGAGTGCGGCCGGCCCGGGACCCTCGCCGGACACCGCCGATGCCGACGGCGACCGCACTCCCGTGTCGATCCCGGTGCCGGACCTCCCGGAACGCGAACAGGCCGGGGCCGATCCGCTCGTTCCCGGCGTGCCCGACCGGTAGCCTTTCGGCGGTCATGTCTGTCCTCGACCAGATCGTCAAGGCGTACGACATCCGCGGCACGGTGCCCGATCAGCTCGACGCTGACGTGGCCCACGCGCTCGGTGTCGGATTCGCCTCCTTCGTCAACGCCGACACCGTGGTGGTGGCCCGCGACATGCGGCCGTCGGGCCCCAAGCTCGTCGACGCCTTCTCGCGTGGCCTGCTGGAACAGGGTGTCGACGTGGTCGACATCGGGCTCGCCTCCACCGACCTGATGTACTTCGCGTCCGGCACGCTCGACGTGCCCGGGGCGATGTTCACGGCGTCGCACAATCCGGCCGGCTACAACGGGATCAAGCTGTGCCTCGCCGGTGCGCGCCCGGTGGGTGTCGACTCGGGGCTGGCCGAGGTGCGTGACGTGGCCGAGCGGGTGCTCGACGGCCACTCGCCACGCGAGGCGGCCACGGCCGGCACATGGTCGGAGCGCGACATGCTCGCCGCGTTCGCCGACCACGTCCTCACCTTCGTGGACCCCGCCGAGATCGGCTCGATGCGCGTCGTCGCCGACACCGCGAACGGCATGGGTGGCCTCGTGGTGCCGGCCGTGTTCGAGCGCCTCGATGGTATCGAGCTCGAGGTGATGTACCCGGAACTCGACGGCACCTTCCCCAATCACCCCGCGGATCCGCTGCAACCGGCGAACCAACGCGACCTGCGTGCGCGGGTCACCGCCGGTGGCTTCGATCTGGGGCTGGCCTTCGACGGCGACGCCGACCGCGTGTTCGTGGTCGACGAGACGGGCAGCGGGCTCAGCGGCTCCGCCACCACCGCGATCCTGGCGGCGGCAACGCTGCGCCAGCACCCGGGTGCCACGATCCTGCACAACCTGATCTGCTCCAAGGCCGTGCCGGAGGTGGTGGCCGAACTGGGCGGCACCCCGATCCGGACGCGGGTGGGTCATTCGTTCATCAAGCAGCTGATGGCCGACACGGGCGCGCTGTTCGGTGGTGAACACTCGGCGCACTACTACTTCGCGCGCAACTTCAACGCCGACAGCGGCCTCATCGCGTCGCTGATGGTGATGGCCGAGGTCGGTCGCTCCGGCCGTCCGCTGTCGGAGGTGCGCAAGCCCTACGAGCGGTACGCGTCGAGCGGTGAGATCAACACCCAGGTGAGCGATGCCGATGCCGTGATCGAGCGGGTGAGCGAGCACTACGCGTCGTTCGGGCAGGACCGCCTCGACGGCCTCACCGTGGACTGCGGTACCTGGTGGTTCAACCTGCGCCCGTCGAACACCGAGCCGCTGCTGCGCCTCAACCTCGAAGCACCCGACCGCGAAGCGTGCGACGACGGCGTCGCCGAAGTGCTCGCCCTCGTCACCAGTTAGCCACCGTCGATCTGCCGACACACCTGCGGCCGCAGCGGTGGCGTGCAGAGGCGTCGCACCATCCGTCCGTCACCCGAACCCGTCGAGGAGAATCCACCATGTCACTGGCACCCGAGCTGCTCGAGATCCTGGCCTGCCCCGAGGACAAAGGGCCGCTCTACTACGTGGAGAGCGAGTCGATGCTCTACAACCCGCGCCTGCACCGCCGCTACGACGTCCGCGACGACATCCCCGTGATGTTGATCCCCGAGTCCACGACGGTCGACGACAGCGAGCACGAGCGGATCATGCAGCTCGTCGAATCGGGCTCGATCGCACCGACCTTCACCGAATCGTCGGATTTCGACTGAGAAGTTTTCCTCCAGTTCTGCCTGGTCAGAGCCGATGACAACGAAGGATCGGCGTTCCATGCGTCGCTCGTATATGACGAAAGGGTTACAATCTCCGCCCATGCGTGCTCGAACATGGATCAAGCGGCTGGTCGTCGTGGCGACACTCGGCGTGGCGACGGCCGGGGTGCTGCCGCCGACGCTGCCCACCTCACCGGCCGTCTCGGCCGACGGCATGGGCGCCGGTGGTGAGTTCCACCCGCTCACCCCCGAGCGCATCCACGACACCCGTAAGGGGATCAACGACCTGGTGCGTCCCGGCAAGAAGGCGACGTCCACCTCCGGCAGCAGCTACACGGTGCAGATCGCCGGTGAGGGCGGTGTGCCCGCCGACCCCGCCGACGTGCTCGCCGTGGTGCTCAACGTCACGGTCGCCGACCCGGAGGCGCGGGGCAACCTCGGCATCAGCCCCAGCGGCAGCGCCGCCGGGACGTCCTCGCTCGTCAACTTCCTGCCTGGCCGCAACGTGCCCAACCTGGCGATCGTCGGCGTCGGATCCGACGGCAAGGTGTCCGTGAAGCTCACCACCGTCTCGCCCTCGAGGGCCCACGTGATCATCGACGTGTTCGGCTGGATCTCCAAGTCGGGCGCCGACGTGACCGCAGGTGCCCGCCTGATCCCCGTTCCGCCCGGCCGCATCGCCGACACCCGCAAGAGCGGTGGAGCACTCGGCGGCGGCGAGTCGCTGTCGGTGCAGATGCGTGGCGCCGACGCCTCCGACCCCGACGTGACCGACATCGTCCCGGCTCGCGACACGGTGTCGGCCGTGATGGTGAACATCACCGCCGTCAACCGGCAGAACGGCAGCAGGGCGACCAACGTCTCGGCGACCCCCGTCCTGCAGACCAGTGCGGCCACCACGTCCAACACCAACGTGCCGGCCGGAGCGGTGAAGGCCAACACGGCCATCGTGCCGATCGGGCCCGACGGCAAGGTGCACTTCCGCAACAACGCCGGCAACCTCCACCTCGCGATCGACGTGCTCGGCTACTTCGAGGCCGTCGACGACGACGCCACGACCGGGCGGATCATCCCCCTCGACGCACCGTTCCGCGCCTTCGACACCCGTGGTGCAGCGTTCGGCAACGTGCCGCTCGGGCACGGCACCCAGGAGGACTGGAGCTTCCGGAAGTTCGCGCAGTCCGTCACACTCGGCGACACCGTGCTCGACCAGCAGTCGGCGTTGATCGGCAACCTCACCGGCGCCCGGTTCGCCCCGCTCGCCGACTGGGCGTCGAAGACCACGTACCTCTCGGCCTATCCGGGGGGGACGTCACGCCCGACCACGTCGAACGTGAACGTGCCGCTCGGCGAGAACGTGCCGAACATGTCGCTGCTCACCTACGGCACCTCCGACGGCGACCCCTACGTGCTCCAGGTGTACAACAACTCGGGCAGCATCCACTACGTCCTCGACGTCTACGCAATCGTCCTGAAGTAGGGCCCGCGGCCCCTGCCGGGCCCGGTAGAATGGCGGGCACCGAATCGCCGGGCTGATTCGATCGGTGCCTGAAGGCCCCTGCCCGGTTCGCACGACCACGAACCACGGAGGCTTTCCATGACCGACACCGCCACCCCGCAGACCGCCACGTCCTCACTCGCGACCCGCAAGGACTTCCGCGTCGCCGATCTCTCCATGGCTCCGTTCGGGCGCAAGGAGATGATCCTCGCCGAGCACGAGATGCCGGGGCTGATGGCGCTGCGCGAGGAGTACGGCGAGTCGAAGCCGCTCGCCGGCGCCCGCATCTCGGGGTCGCTGCACATGACGATCCAGACCGCCGTGCTGATCGAGACGCTCACGGCGCTCGGCGCCGAGGTGCGCTGGGCGAGCTGCAACATCTTCTCCACCCAGGACCATGCCGCGGCCGCCGCCGTGGTCGGTCCGAACGGCACACCGGAGGATCCCCAGGGCGTGCCCGTGTTCGCCTGGAAGGGCGAGACCCTGGAGGAGTACTGGTGGTGCACCGACCAGATGATGACCTGGCCCGACGCCGCCGACGGCACCCGCTACGACGGCCCGAACATGATCCTCGACGACGGCGGTGACGCCACGATGCTGCTGCACAAGGGCGTCGAGTACGAACGGACCGGCGCCGTCCCCGACCCGACCGAGGCATCCAACCCCGAGCTGGCGATCGTGCTGGGGCTGCTGCAGCGCACCCTGAAGAGCGATCCGGGCAAGTGGACCCGCATGGCGGCCGGCATCAAGGGCGTCACCGAGGAGACCACCACCGGCGTGAAGCGGCTCTACAAGATGATGGCCGACGGCGAGCTGCTGTTCCCGGCGATCAACGTCAACGACTCGGTCACCAAGTCGAAGTTCGACAACCTGTACGGGTGTCGCCACTCGCTCGTCGACTCGATCTCCCGGGCCACCGACGTGATGATCGGCGGCAAGACCGCAGTCGTGTGCGGCTACGGCGACGTGGGCAAGGGTTGCGTGCAGTCGCTGCAGGGCCAGGGTGCCCGCGTGATCGTCACCGAGATCGACCCGATCAACGCGCTGCAGGCCGCCATGGAGGGCATCCAGGTGCTGCCGCTCGAGGACGTGGTCGACACGGCCGACATCTTCGTGTCGGCCACCGGCAACGCCGACATCATCACGATCGACCACATGCTGCGCATGAAGCACAACGCCATCGTGTGCAACATCGGGCACTTCGACAACGAGATCGACATGGCCGGTCTGGCCCGCTCGGGCGCCGTGCGCGACGAGCTGAAGCCGGGCACCGACGTGTGGCGCTTCGACGACGGCCACCAGGTGATCATTCTCGCCGAGGGACGCCTCGTGAACCTCGGTTGCGCCACGGGCCACCCGAGCTTCGTGATGTCGTGCTCGTTCACCAACCAGGTGATCGCCCAGATCGAGCTGTTCAACAATCTCGCTGCGTATCCGCTCGGCGTGTACGTGTTGCCCAAGCATCTCGACGAGAAGGTCGCCAGCCTGCACCTCGATGCGCTCGGCGTGAAGCTCACCCAGCTCACCGACGAGCAGGCCGAGTACCTCGACCTGGATCCGTCGGGCCCCTTCAAGCCCGAGAGCTACCGCTACTGATCGCGCCGACGTGTGGATCGTCCGGGCTCCTCGGCGCCCGGACGATGCACACCTCGAATCCGTTGCGCGGGCGCCGATCCCCGGCGTCCAGCGTGCGCGCAGAATTCAGAGTTCGGCGGGGACGAGCTGCGTGGACCGGATGGTGAGGCGGGGGAGGAACACCTGCACCAGTGGGCCGATGCCGAACGCGAACACGGCGGTGCCGATGCCGATCGAGCCGCCGAGCAGGACCCCGATCGTGAGCACGACCACCTCGATGCCCGTGCGGGCGAGCCGGATCGACACGCCTCGGCCGGCCACGCGCTGACGGGCCAGGCCGGTCATCAGACCGTCGCGCGGGCCCGGTCCGAGGCCCGCACCGATGTAGAAGCCGGACCCGATGCCGATCAGCACCACGCCGCCCAGCATCATCGGGAAGCGCACGAGCAGGCTGTCGGGTTCGGGGATCCAGGGCAGCACCAGGTCGACCACCAGCCCGATCTCGACGGCGTTCAGCACGGTGCCGAGCCCGGGCTGCTCGCGCAGCGGGATCCACAACAGCAGCAGCGTGATGCCCGTGAGGATGATCACGGTGCCCACCGGGATGCCGGTGAGTTCGCTGACGCCGGTGTGGAAGACGTCCCACGGTGCGGCACCGAGGTCGGCGTGCAGGATCAGGGCGATGCCCACGCCGAACAGCCCGAGCCCGAACACGCAGCGGGCGATGCGTTCACCCGGGCGATCGGTGGGGACGAAACGGTGCACGGCGGCACGCTAACGGCCGCACACACCCCCCACGATGCCGGAATCGACCCCACCCGGGGCGGACGCCGGCGAACCTGGTGACACCCCTTGGTGATGCTGGTCGACATGATGTTCCAGACTCGTTGTGCCGGATGCGACACCCCCGGGCCGGCCGTGTGCACCACCTGCCGGTTCGCACTCGTCGGCCGCCAGCCACGACCGGCGGCCAACGGTGTGCACGCCGCGTTGGCGTTCACCGGCCGTGCCCGCGACGTGGTACTGGGGTTCAAGTACCGCAATCGCCGCCAGGTGGGCGCCCATCTCGCCGGGCTCGTCGTCAATCGCATCGTGGCCAACGGCGACCAGCACCGCATCGACGTGGTCACCTGGGCGCCCACCAGCACGGCGCGACGCCACGAGCGCGGTTTCGACCAGGGCGAGGTGGTCGCCCGCCACGTCGCCCGGCAGCTCGGGGTTCCCTGCCGTCGGCTGCTCGACCGGCACGGCCGGCGCAGCCCCTCGCAGACCGGTCGCACGCGCTCCGAACGGCTGCACGGGGTGGCATTCCGGGCCCGTCCGGGCCTCGCCGGGCGACGCGTGCTCGTGGTCGACGACGTGGTCACCACCGGCGCCACCCTGCAGGCCGCCCGTCGGGCGCTCGACGCGACGTCGGTCGCCGAGGTGTTGCTCTATGCCGTCGCCGCCACGCCGGCGTCCCGGGCCGCCTCGCGGGTGCCGGTCGGCGCAGCGCCCGGTGCGCGTCACCTGCGGGCGGTCCCCACGACACCGTCGGCCTCCGCAGCCTGAGCCGCAACGGCGCCCGCAGCCCGCAGCGGTAGGCTCGACCACTGCATGGGAATCCTGGATCGCATCCTCCGCGCCGGTGAAGGCAAGAAGCTCAAGGCGCTCGAGGGCATGGTGCCCGACATCAACGCACTCGAGCCCGAGATGGAGCGGCTCACCGACGACGCACTCAAGGCCAAGACGCCCGAGTTCCGGCAGCGCATCGACAACGGCGAAGAGCTCGACGACCTGCTGATCGAGGCGTTCGCCGTGTGCCGCGAGGCCGCCCGCCGCACCATCGGCCAGCGTCACTACGACGTCCAGTTGATGGGTGGCGCGGCGATGCACTTCGGCTGGGTCGCCGAGATGAAGACCGGCGAGGGCAAGACCCTGGTGTCGACGCTGCCGGTGTACCTCAACGGGCTCAGCGGCAAGGGCGTGCACCAGGTGACCGTCAACGACTACCTGGTACGACGCGACGCCGAGTGGATGGGCCAGATCCACCGTTGGTTGGGTCTCTCGGTGGGCGTCGTCGTGCCCGGCGTGAACCACAGTTCGGCCGAGAAGCGGCGGAACTACGCCGCCGACATCACCTACGGCACCAACAACGAGATGGGCTTCGACTACCTGCGCGACAACATGGCGGGCAAGCGCGACGACAAGGTGCAGCGCGGGCACAACTTCTGCATCGTCGACGAGGTCGACTCGATCCTCATCGACGAGGCCCGCACGCCGCTGATCATCTCCGGTCGCGTGGGCGATGCGGCGAAGCTCTACTACCGCTTCGCCTCGATCGTGCGCTCGCTCAAGCGTGACGTCGACTACGAGGTCGAAGAGGACAAGCGCGTCGTGGTCCCCACCGAGGACGGCATCGAGAAGGTCGAACGGGCCCTCGAGGTCGACAACCTCTACGACAACGTCGACGCCAACCTCGTGCACCAGTTCACCGTGGCGCTCAAGGCCAAGGAGCTCTACCGGCGCGACAAGGACTACATCGTGCAGGGCGGCGAGGTGAAGATCGTCGACGAGTTCACCGGTCGCATCCTCGAGGGACGTCGCTGGTCGGAGGGCATCCACCAGGCCGTGGAGGCCAAGGAGGGCGTGAAGATCAAGGAGGAGAACCAGACCCTCGCCACGATCACGCTCCAGAACTACTTCCGCATGTACGACAAGCTCGCCGGCATGACCGGTACCGCCCAGACCGAGGCGGCCGAGCTGATGAACACCTACGGCCTCGGCGTGGTGCCGATCCCCACCAACCGTCCGCTCGTCCGGATGGATCAGGCCGACCTCATCTACAAGTCGGAGGAGGCGAAGTTCAACGCCATCATCGACGACATCGAGCCGCGCCACGACAAGGGCCAGCCCATCCTGATCGGCACCGCCAGTGTGGGACGCTCCGAGCTCCTGGGGCGGCTGCTCACCCAGCGGGGGATCACCCACGAGGTGCTCAACGCCAAGCAGCACGACCGCGAGGCCGAGATCGTCACGCAGGCGGGCCGCCGCGGTGCGGTCACCGTGGCCACCAACATGGCCGGGCGCGGCGTCGACATCCGTCTCGGGGGCAACCCCGAGGGGCTGGCCGAGCACGACGTGTTGAAGGAGGGCTACACGCCCGATCTGCTCGTCGACGAGTTCGAGATGCCGGTGCCCCTCGACGAGATGCCCGACGACTTCCGCGAGGCGCGGGCCAAGGCCGTTGCCCGTTACCAGGAGCTGCTCGCCCAGTACGAGGCGCAGTGCGACGCCGAGGGCGACGAAGTGCGCGCCCTCGGCGGGCTGTACGTGATCGGGTCCGAACGCCACGACAGCCGCCGTATCGACAACCAGCTGCGCGGCCGGTCGGGCCGTCAGGGCGACCCCGGCGAGAGCCGGTTCTTCCTCAGCCTCGACGACGATCTGATGCGCCTGTTCGCCACCGGCGCCCTCAACTACGTGATGGGCCGCGCCCTGCCCGACGACGAGGCCATCGAGGCGAAGATGGTCACCAAGGCGATCGAGCGGGCACAGACCACCGTCGAGACCAAGAACGCCGAGATCCGCAAGAACGTGCTCAAGTACGACGAGGTGATGAACCAGCAGCGCAAGGTGATCTACCAGCGCCGCGACCAGATCCTCGACGGTGAGGACCTGCGTGCCGCGGCGATGGAGTACCTCGCCGATGCGGTCGATGCGCTCATCTCCACGCACTGCGCGTCGGTGGCCGACGACGAGTGGGACCTCGACGGGCTCGCCAAGGAGCTGGGCACCTACTGGCCCAACTCCATCACCGAGGAGCAGTTGCGGGCCACCGGTGACACCGACGACATCTACGACCTCGTGATGGCCGACGCCACGGCGCACTACGAGCGGCGTGAGCAGGAGATGGGCGAGAGCGTGCTGCGCCAGGTGGAACGCCAGGTGATGCTGCGCATCATCGACCAGCGTTGGCGCGAACACCTCGAGGAGATGGACTACCTGCAGGGCGGCATCAACCTGCGGGCGATGGGCCAGAAGGACCCGCTCACGGAATGGCAGCGCGAGGGCTTCGAGATGTTCGGGGCGATGATGACCGGCATCGCACAGGACTTCGTGAAGTACGTGATGCACGTCCAGGTGGTGCAGAACCAGTCGCCGGCACCGGTCGACGAACCGATGGTGAAGAACCTGCAGACCACGTCGTCCGACGACGTCGAGTCGACCGGCTTCGCCGACGCCGCACGTGCGGCGGTCGCCGAGGGTGACC
>Ga0209947_1001620_pt1 | contig 13262 bp, 15 predicted proteins | sample SalPonR2_B_D2_MG_FD_185706 | JGI IMG/M metagenome (GOLD analysis project Ga0209947, IMG submission 185706) | Salt pond soil microbial communities from South San Francisco under conditions of wetland restoration - Salt Pond MetaG R2_B_D2_MG... ... | reverse complement strand
CCCCGGGCGTGTCGCCTTGACGGCGGGCGATGAGCGCTTCGGCGAAGGCGCGGTCGAGCGGGGAGGCGTCCCGCGCGTCAAGCTCGGTGCGGGCGTCGTCGTAGCGTTCCGCGAGGATGAGTTCGGGGACGGATTGGGCGCTTGCGGTGGAGTGGACACAGATCAGCAGGCAAGCGAAGGCGAGTTTTCGCCATACATGGCTGCTCGAAGTCAATTTTGCCTGCCCCACAGTCGAACGGGACGCGCCGGGGCGCCCCGTTTGAGGTTCACTCGCTTTCCGCCAGGATCTCAAGCTCTCCTGTGCTGTCGAACGCGTCGGCATAACCGGAGAGATTGCCGCTGACGACTTCTTCGCCATCAGCAACGGTGAAGTCTCCGTCGTAAACGACCATCGCTTGTTCGCCGTCAACTCCGAAGAAGCGTCCGATGACTTCCTGATTGGTCAGCGTCGTGTCCAGAGCTACCGGCCCCCCGAAGGCGGCAGTGTCAGTGACATTGAACTCGACGTTGCCGGTGAATCCGCTGCTTGTGACCTGTCCATCAACAAGATTGTTGGTGATGTTCAAGCCATCCTCCGTATCTTGATTGAAGACCTGGCCCGAAATTGTCGCGGCGCCGAAATCTGCCGTCAGGTCGACACATCCCTCACATCTGAGGGTCAGGACCTCCCCGTTCGGATCGCCAAGGAAAAGAGTTGCGAAGTCGTCCACATCATATCGCGCGGTTGGGGGACGGTCGTCGATCGGTGTCTCGAAGCCCACAGCAGCGATCAAACCTCCGTCGGAGAGACCTTCCGTCAGATTTCCGGCGAAGATGAAGGCGCCGATCTGGTCGATCTCGACCGCCAGGGCATCCGGATCATCCGGAACAAATACGTTCGATATGCCGTCTCGGGTGTAAGTGCTGGTTGGCTGTCCCGGGATGCTCACCCGGATTTCATCGGCCGAAAGGAAGGTGGCTTGGCCGACAGCCGCATCGGTGCGCGAGCCGTCACCGTCGTCGAGTTCACCATAGGCGACGTAGACGGGGAAGGTCTTGTCGACAAAATCCTCCGGGAAGCTTTCGATGCCGGTCTCGGCAAGAACGCGTTGAACCGCGGCGTCGTCGCTACAGGCGGATAGTGTCAGAGTGGTCGCGGCCAGAAATATACTTCCTGTGCGCGCAGAAAGCGTGCGTGTCGTGGTCATGAAATCCATTCCCCTCGGTTCCGGGCTTATGAGACTGAGAATCCAGACTAAAACCCGTAAGGCACCCTCCTTGCAGGGATGGCGTCTGTCAATCTTGCAGGTGACTTTCTTGCGAGCGGTCGCGCGGTGACGCGGTGACTTCGGAAAATCGTCCCCGGATCCTCAGGATTGGGATTGCAGGCCGTCGAGCCTGAACTTTCCTCCCGAAACGCCCACGCGCCAGGCCGTCTCCGGCGCCATGCGCGCGCGGCGACGGTGGAGTGCCCAGGCGCGCGCCGCGCCGGGGCCGTGGCGGGGGGTCATCTCCCAGCGGGTCTCGACGCCCGCCGCGCCGCCCGCACCCGGGGTGAGCAGAAGCCCCAACGGGCAGACATTGCCCTCGGCCGCGCCGGTTTCGGCGGCGAGATGCAGCCGGCGGACCGGGGTCAGCGCGGGAGGGCCGGGCAGGTCGGCGACGACGAGGGGGACGCAGCCCGCGCGCAGAGCCTCTTCCATCGACCAAAGCACGTCCTCGTCGCGCCTGGGGGTGACGAAGAGGAAGCGGGAGGGGTCGACGAAGCGCACGATGCCTTCGGCGTTGAGCCGTTCGGGCCGCCAGGCCGGCGCGATCCACATGATGGGGCCGCGGAGGGCGGCGGCGACGATGAGCGCGAAGGTGTGCCGGGCCGCGCCGCAGGCTTCGTGAACCCGGGCGGGGGCAAGGGCGAGATCGCCCAGAAACGCCGCGCCGGCGGCGGGGCGGTGGGGGGCCTTGGTGAGCAGGTGCGGGGCCGGGCTGACGGACATGTATGAAGCGTAATGCGTTCTTCATTTGTTCTCAAGAGGGCGCAGTGCCCGGCTTCCCTGGCCGACCGTCGCAATCGGCACTGGTCGGGCTGGCACGGGATTCGAACGCGGTCGGAGCGGGCCGGAGTTTCCCTTGCCCCCGGGAGCCCATCGGCTATCCCTGCCGCGACAAACACACGGAGGGACGGGAATGGACATGGTCGAGCTTGGCCGGACGGGGCTCAGGGTGAGCGAGCTCTGCCTCGGCACGATGACCTGGGGCAGCCAGAACACCGAAGCCGAGGCGCACGCCCAGATCGACCGGGCCCGCGAGGCCGGGCTGAACTTCATGGACACCGCCGAGATGTATCCCACGACGCCGATGCGCGCGGAGACCACCGGGCGCTCCGAGGAACTGATCGGGACCTGGAACGCGAAAACCGGCCGGCGCGATGACTGGGTTATCGCGACGAAGATCACCGGCGAAGGCAACATGAAGGTGCGCGGCGGGGAGGGCTTCGACGGGCGCACGATTCCGCAATGCGTCGATGCCTCGCTGAAGCGGCTGCAGACCGACTACATCGATCTTTACCAGCTTCACTGGCCCGACCGTGGCTCCTACATGTTCCGCCAGCACTGGACCTACGATCCCTCCGGACAATCCAGGCAAGAGACGCTCGATCACATGAACGATGTGCTCGAGGCGCTGGGGGCCATGGTGAAGGCCGGCAAGCTGCGTCACGTCGGGCTGTCGAACGAGTCCGCCTGGGGCACGGCACAGTGGTTGCGCATCGCGGAGGAGCGGGACCTGCCGCGGATGGAAACGATCCAGAACGAATACTCGCTGATGTGCCGGCTCTTCGACACCGACCTCGCCGAGCTCAGCGTGAACGAGGATGTCACGCTTCTGGCCTTCTCGCCGCTCGCGGCGGGGTTTCTCACCGGCAAGTATCAGGACGGCGCGGTGCCCGAAGGCTCCCGGGGGTCGATCAACTCCGGTCTCGGGGGGCGGATGACGCCCCGTGCCTTCGCTGCGGCCGAAGCCTATCTCGATATCGCCGCCCGCCACGGGCTCGATCCGGTGCATCTCGCTCTCGCGTTTTGCCGGTCGCGGCCGTTCCGGACGGTGCCGATCTTCGGGGCGACGACGATGGACCAGCTCGATCGGGCGCTGGGAGCCGCGGAGGTGACGCTCTCGCGGGAAGTTCTCGGTGAGATCGGGGAGGCGCACAAGGCGCACCCGATGCCCTACTGAGCCGAAAGATCGAGCCCGGCCCTGCCGGCGAGCCGCTCGAGGTGGTCGGGCAGGGCGCGGTCTGAAACGGAGGCCTCGCGCACCAGCGTGTCGAAGCTCTGAGACAGGATGCTGACCCGCTCGGTGTCGCGGAAGGCGAGGTAGTGCTGGCCGAGGTAGAGCACCGCGACGAGAGGGCCGAAGACGGTGACCGGCGCGGCATGCAGGCGACGGGCGTCGAAGAGGCTGACCCGTAGGGCGGGAAAGAGCTGGTCGTGCAGGTTCAGAAGATGGGCGAGCTGGCGTGCGCGGATCGCCTTCGGCAGCCCGTCATAATAGCCCGTGCCGAAGGCCAGCGACTGAAGCTCGAAGAGCGGCATTGCGATTTCGTAGTCGCTTCGCGTCCGGCGCATCCAGCCGAGCCGGTCCTCCGACGCGCCCACCGCCTGTTCCGATGTGCGCAACAGGTGCGGGGCGTATTCCCATCGCAGAAGCTCGGCGGTCTTCAACATGTCGGCGAGCCGGGCGGGTACGTGGCGGATCTTGTAGCCCGCCGCCTCGCGGTGCCAGCGAAATATCTGCTCGTCGGTCGGCGTGCGCGTCGCCTCGGTGAAAAGGACCTGGCCGGCGAGCAGGTCGCTGGCCTGCTCGGGCAATTCCGAAAGCCCCAGAAGCCAGTCGCCCGAGACGCCGAGGGCCGCGGCACATTCGGCGACAACGTGGGCATTGGGCAGCCGGGTCCCCGGGGCGAGCAATTGGGAAATGGTGGACCGGTCGACGCCGACGGCGCGGGAGAGGGCGGACTGATTGGAGCCGGCCGTCTCCATTGCCTGGGACAGTCGGGTGCGAAACAGCTGGGCACGGTCACGTTTGTCCATATCGATCACATTTGGTGACTTTAAATAACAATTGTTATTTTATGTTGCGCATTCCCGGAATTTGCAAGCGGCCCGTTTCAGGTCAGACCAATGCCGGTTCAACACATTGCGGAGGACGTATGCGACCTGCCATGGCGAGGCTGGCCGGGGAATGGCCGACACTGGCGATGCTCGCGGGCTGCTATGCCGCCTGGGGCCTCGGGACGACGATCGTGGCGGAGCACATGCTTGCGGCGGCGGTGGCGCTGACCGCGCTCGCGGTGGCGCTTTTCTCGTCGCTTCAGCACGAAATGATCCACGGACATCCGTTCGGAAAGCCGCGGGCCAATGCCGCACTGGTGTTTCCTGCCCTTTCGCTCGTCATTCCCTACGAGCGGTTTCGCGACATCCACCTCGCGCACCACTATGACGCGGACCTGACCGATCCCTACGACGACCCGGAATCGAATTACCTCGACCCCGCGCGATGGGAAACCATGCCGGGATGGCTGCGGCAGGTGCTCCTGTTCAACAATACGCTCTTCGGGCGGGTCCTCATCGGCCCGTTCGTCGGCCAGATCGGCTTCCTGCTGGCCGAATATCGCGACCACCGGTCGGGTGACATCCGGGTCCTCCGCGGCTGGCTTCTGCATGTCCCGGCCGTCGCGCTCGTGCTCGTCTGGGTCTGGACGGCCCCGATGCCGTTCTGGGCCTATGCGGTCGCGGTCTGGGCAGGGCTCGGGCTCGTCAAGATCCGGACCTTTCTCGAGCACCGGGCGCACGCCGCGGCGCGGGCACGCACCGCGATCGTCGAGGACCGGGGCCCGCTCGCCTGGCTCTTTCTCAACAACAACCTCCATGTCGTCCATCACGCCCACCCGGAGGTGCCCTGGTATCGGCTGCCCGCGCTCTACCGCTCCCGTCGCGCGCGCTGGCTCGCGATGAACGACACTTACCTCTACCGTGGCTACGGCGAGGTGTTCCGGCGCTATCTTTTCGGCCGGAAAGACCCGGTGCCCCACCCTCTGATGGAGCCGCGGGCCTAGGCGCGCAGAGGTAGCGTCTCGGGCGGGCCGAGCTCGGGCAGGCGCGGCAGGACGAAATCCAGCACCACGCGCGTCACGGGGGCGATGTCGAGCCCGTAGAGGGCGTGAGCGGGCACCCACCCGAGCTCGGCGAGCTCTCCCGAGGCCCCGGCGAAGTCGTCTGCGTCTCCCGCGATGCCCGAGGCATCCGCAAGAAAGAACCGCGCGTCGAAGCGGCGCGTCCGGCCGGGCGGGGTGATCGCCCGGAAGACGTAGGCAAGCCCCTTGGCGGAAGGGCGCAGGCCACGCACTGCGAGGCCCGTCCAGTCCGGCCCCGGCGCTGTGAAGGTGCCGGGCTCTGCGAAGGCGAGACCGGTCTCCTCCCAGAGTTCACGGATCGCCGCGGCGGCAAAACGGTGGGGCGGCCCGGCGCCGGTTTCGGCGAGCCGGGCAAGGCAGGCAGGCCCGAGCGCGCCAGAGAGCGAAACGGCGGCGTCGCCGGAATCGACCGCTCCGCCGGGGAAGACGAACTTCCCGGGCATGAAGACCGCGCCACGGAGCCGCCGACCCATGAGCACCTTGGGCGCGGTAGCGGGGTCCCGTACGAGGATGAGAGTCGCGGCGTCGCGGATCTGCACGGCTTCAGACGCCGCCGAAGCCGTGCATCCTTTTCGCCCATTGCAGGGCGACCACTGCGCCCTTGAACCGTGGCAGCAGCCAGAGCGACATTGCCACGGCGCCCACCACGAAGACGGTGGCGAGCACCATCGGCTCGGGCCGGAAGGTGGTGAACCCCCAGAGCATGAAGGGGGCGAGCACATGGCCCACGACGAGGATCGTGAGATAGGCCGGGCCATCGTCGGCGCGGTGCCGGTCCAGCGGTTCGGTGCAGATCGGGCATGACTCGCGAACCGTGAGATAACTGCGCATCAGCGGACCCTTGCCGCAGCGCGGGCATCGGCGGCGCCAGCCGCGCAGAAGGGCCGGACGAAGCGGCCGCTCGGCGGGATCGGTCTTGATGGCGGGACTTCCGTCGAACATGGGGGCGTCCTGAGATGTTTGCCTCATCTAAGGCCGCCGGCGTGTCCAGCCCTAGGGGGCGGAATGTCCTTGCGTCGCGATGTCGCAAAACAATTTCCAGGAATACGCGGCAGACGCGACGGAATCGGGCAGGCCGCCCGTTCCATCATCAGATCGTCCACGCAGGGTGGGCGGCCGACGCGAAGGAGACAGACGTGAAACAAGGTATGACGCAGGGGCTTCTGGCCCTCGTTATGGCCGGCGGCATTGCCGGTGTGGCAAGCGCCGACGGCCCCGCGGGCGACCGTGGCATGCGCGGGGCGGATTTCGAGACGCTCGACAGCAACGATGACGGTCTTCTGACCGCCGAGGACCTCGCGGCGGCAGCCGGCGCGCGCTTCGCCGAATTCGATGCGAACGGCGACGGCACGGTCAGCGAGGCGGAATTCATCGACAGGATCCGGGCAAATGCCGCCGAGAGAGCCGCCGGTTGGTTCGCGCGGCTCGATGCGGATGGTGACGGGATGGTATCGCGCGACGCGTTCGAGGCCCGCCGGGGCGATCGCGGCCGGGGGATGAGCCGGATGCTCTCGCGTTTCGATGCAGACGGTGATGGCGGCCTCGACGCCGGGGAGTTCGAGACCGCCCGCGCGGAAATGCGCGACACGCGCACCCGACACGGCGGGCACGGCGAGGGTCGGCACCGCTAGGCCGGGCGGGGGCGGGCGACCGCTCCGGATTGCCGGGCGGGGGGCGCTCGGGCATGGTGAGACGAAAGGCCGACAGACCGGAGCATGGACGAGGTCACCGACGAGGCGCTCCTTGTCGCCTATGCCAATGGCGACCCCCGGGCCGCGCGCGCGCTGACAGACCGGTTGGCGCCGCGCGTGCTCGCCCATGCCGCGCGTCTTCTGGGTGGCGACCGGGCCGAGGCCGAGGACGTCGCCCAGGAGGCGATGCTGCGGCTCTGGCGCATCGCGCCCGACTGGCGGCAGGGCGAGGCGAAGGTGACGACCTGGCTCTACCGGGTGACGGCGAACCTCTGCACCGACACGCTCCGCAAGGGGGGGCGGCAGGTGCGGCTCGACGCCGTGGCCGACCCGCCCGACCCCGCACCCGGGGCCGTCGCGGGTCTCACAGGCGCCGAGCGGGCCGGGGCGCTGCAAACGGCGCTCATGGCGCTGCCCGAGCGCCAGCGCGAGGCAGTCGTGCTGCGGCATATCGAGGGGTTCGCCAACCCCGAGATCGCCGGGATCATGGACATCGGCGTGGAGGCGGTGGAAAGCTTGACCGCGCGGGGCAAGCGCAGGCTCGCTGCCCTGCTCCTGCCGCGGAAGGAAGAACTGGGGTTGGACGATGAGTAGGACGGACCGGGACGACACGGGGCTCGACGCCTTTTTCGAAGCGGCCGGGCGGTATGGAGCGGCACCCGACGCGGCGTTTCGCGCGCGGCTGCTGGACGATGCGCTCGCCGCACAGCCGGCCCCCACCCCGACCCCGGACCCGACGGGGCGCCGCCAGCGGCCAGGCTGGTTCGCCGCTCTCGGAGGCTGGCCCGCGCTGTCGGGGCTCGCGACCGCGACCGTGGCGGGGGTCTGGATCGGTATCGCTCAACCCGCAGCGGTGGGCGACCTCGCTTTCGGTGGCTTTGGCGGCGACTACGATTTCTCCGCTCTCATCGGCGGCAGCTACACGCTGGGGCTTGCCGATGGCTGAGACGAACCCCGCTCCGCCACCCGGCCCGCCGGCACGCAGCCCGCTTTGGATGCGGGCGCTGCTCGTCGTCTCTCTCGCGCTCAACCTTCTCGTGGCCGGCATGATCGGCGGTGCCGTGCTTTCAGGCGGCGGTCCGGGCGCAGCACGCGAGGCCGCGCGCGACCTTGCCGGGATGCCCTTCGTCCGGGCCCTTTCGCCGCAGGATCGCCGTGCGTTCGTGCGTGAGTTGCGTGGCCAACGCGACAGTCTGCGCGAGAGCCGGGCGGAGCTGCTTGCACGCTTCGAGAGCCTGCTTGCCACGCTCAGGGCCGAAGACCTCGATGTCGTGGCGCTTGAGCGCATCCTCAAAGCGCAGCGCGAGGCGGCCGCGGCACATCAGCGGCTTGGCGAACGGCTGGTTCTGGAGCAGTTCGAGGAAATGACGGTCGATGAGCGGCGCGCCTATGCCGATCGGCTCGAGGTCGACCTCAGGCGGCCTCGGCGACGGTGATCTGATTGCGGCCAGCGGCCTTTGCGGCATAGAGCGCCCGATCGGCACGTGCGATCAGCGCTTCGACGGTTTCCGCGGCGTCATCGCCGGGCAGCATTGCCGCAACTCCGATGCTCATGGTCACCGCCACGCTCTTCAGACCCCCGTCGATCACCACGGGCGTCTCGCCGATGCACTGGCAGATCCGTGCCGCGGCGGGGCCGGCCCGGGCGACGTCGGTCTCGGGCATCACGATGAGAAACTCCTCGCCGCCGAGGCGGGCGAGCACGTCCGCCCCTCGCAGGTTTGCGCGAAGCCGCGCGGCGACTTCCATCAGAACGGTGTCGCCGGCGGCATGGCCGTGGATGTCGTTGATCCGCTTGAAATGATCGAGATCGCCGACGAGCACTGCCACCGGCCGGCCGGCCGCCGACGCCTCCCGGAGAATCCGCGCGGCATGGGTCATCGCGTAGCGACGGTTGTAGAGCCCGGTGAGAGGGTCGGTGGCGGCCAGGCGCATGCCATCCTCCAGGGCCGTCGTCAGCATGTCGGCCTCCAGCTTGCGCCGGATCTGGGCCTTTACGCGAAGGGCCAGTTCGGCGGGGTCGAAGTCGCCGGGGATGAGGTCGCTCGCGCCGAGGTCGAGCGCGCGCGCTGCCGCCTCGGCATCGCCTGGCCGGAAAACCGCGATGACCGAGGCACGGCGCGTCTCGGCCCGGGCGCGAAGGTCCGCAAGCAGTCTCAGCCCCTCCTCGGTTCGGTCGGCGCCGATATCGATGACGTAGACATCAGCCGAAGTCCGGTGGTCCGCCGTCGACAGGGCGTCGTGCTCGCCAAGCACCTCGACCCTGTCGCGCAGATTGCCGACGAGCGCATCGCGCCAGGCCGTGGCGAGTGTGCGGGAGCGGGCGACGAGAGCGACGCGACCGCGTCTCTGGAACGTCGATCCGGCATCGCAGAAGCCGAATTCCTCCGCCGTCGAGCGGCGACGCAGGAGTTCGGCCCGGGCGTCTCGGGCGCGCAGGAGGCTGCGGATGCGGGCGAGACAGACCATGTCGGAGAACGGGGTCTCGATGAGATCGGACGCGCCCGCCGCGAGAGCGGCGAGCCGGGCTTCCGGCCCCGCGTCGGGGCCGGCGAGCACCACCGGTGTCTCGGCTCCCCCGATTTCCTCGCGCAGCCGGTCGCAGATGCCCAGTGCTTCGGAGAAGTCCCGGTGAACGAGCACGACGAGGTCGGGACGTTCGGCCTTCACCGCTTCGGGCAGAAGCGTCGGAGTCTCGAGAAGGCTCACCTGATAATGGGCGGCCGTGAGGCGAACCCGCCACTGGATGCGACCGGTGGCCACTTCGTCGGCGATCAGGATGCGGGCGCTCATCTGCCTGTCCTCGATTCATTTAAAATGCTCTGCACTCCGTTCAGTTCTGGTGCATATAGGTTAAGAATGAGTTTCCCGAATATGTCGGAAAGCAGGCGGAAAATGGGCCGGGACGAGGCGGAAACGCTTGCTTTGGAGGCGCTGGGCTGGCTGGCGGGGGAGGACGATCTCCTGCAGGTCTTCCTCGGCTCGGCGGGGCTGTCCTCTGCCGATCTGACCGCGCGGGCGGGCGATGCGCAGCTTCTCGCGGCGGTGCTCGATTTCCTGCTGATGGAGGATGCCTGGGTCAACGGATTTGTCACCGCGACGAACCGTGCGCCCCAGGAGCCGATGCGCGCCCGCGCGGCCCTTCCGGGCGGTGATCTTCCGCACTGGACCTGAGAACCGCGTACGTGCCTGTCGAAGACTCCGGAATGCCGGGTCTGCATGTGATGCGGGTTCGACCCTTGCCGCCTCCTGCGCGAAGGGACGCTCTGTGACGAAGTTGCGGTTTGGACTCAGATCGTGATGGGCGAGCCTCGAGCGTCTTGCGGGGTGCAATGGCCCGTGGCATGAGCCTTGAAAGAAAAGAAAAAACGGGGAGATGGGCATGACGAAGATCGCGGCGACGCATGTGGGAAGCCTGCCCCGCAGCCAGGAGGTCGTCGATTTCCTCTTTGCCCGAGAACGGGGTGATGCTTGCGACGAGGAGGCCTTCGATGCGGCCATGACGAGGGCCGTGGACGAGACCGTGCGTCGTCAGGTCGAGGCGGGCATCGACATCGTCTCCGACGGGGAAACCTCGAAGATCAGCTACGCCACCTACGTCAAGGACCGATACACCGGGTTCGACGGCGACAGCCCGCGGAACACGCCGGCCGACCTCAAGCTTTTCCCTTCGTTCCTGAAACGGCTTGCCGCCGAGGGCGGAAACCCGAAATATGCGCGCCCGATGTGTGTGGGCGAAGTCCGTTCGAAGGGCCAGGGCGAGCTTCAGAAGGATATCGCCAACCTCAAGGCGGCGATGGCGACGCATGGTGCCGAGCGCGGCTTCATGAACGCGGCCTCTCCCGGCGTTATCTCGCTCTTTCTCCAGAACGCCCACTACCCCGACAGGGGCGCCTACCTCGCCGCTCTCTCCGATGCGATGGGCGATGAATACCGCACCATCGTCGATGCGGGCCTCGACCTGCAGCTCGATTGTCCCGATCTCGCGCTCTCGCGCCACATGCTCTTCACCGATTTGTCCGACGAGGAGTTCGTTGCCGTCGCCGAAGCCAACGTTGCGGCGCTGAACCATGCGCTCGACGGCATCGACCCCGCGCAGGTGCGCATCCACATCTGCTGGGGCAATTACGAGGGCCCCCATGTCTGCGACATCGACATGGGGAAAGTCATGCCGACGCTGATGAAGGCCCGGGCCCGCTACGTGCTCTTCGAGACCTCGAACCCGCGCCATGCCCATGAATGGACCGTGTTCCGCGACCGCAAGGACGAGGTGCCCGACGACAGGGTGCTCGTGCCGGGCGTCGTCGACACGACGACGAACTTCGTCGAGCATCCCGACCTCGTGGCCGAGCGGCTGGGCCGGTTCGTGGCGATCTTCGGGGCCGAACGGGTGATGGCCGGCTCCGATTGCGGTTTCGGGACCTTCGCTGGGTTCGGTGCCGTCGATCCCGAGATCGCCTGGGCGAAGCTCGCGGCGCTGTCCGAGGGCGCGCGCCGCGCGAGTGTTCGCTAGATGGCCGAGCCGCTCCTCCTCCTGCCGGGCATGATGTGCGACGCGCGGCTTTTCGCGCCGCAGATCGCCGCATTTTCGGGACGGCGCGCGGTTCATGTCGCACCGATGCTCGGCGACACGATCGCGAACATCGCCGGAAGCGTCATCGCCAACGCGCCGCCGCGGTTCGCACTCGCGGGCCTCTCGATGGGCGGGATCGTGGCGATGGAGGTGCTGCGCCAGGCCCCGGACATGGTCTCCCGCCTCGCTCTTCTCGACACCAACCCCTTGGCCGAGACTCCCGAGGCCGCAGCCGCGCGCGAACCCCAGATCGCCCGGGTGCGGGCTGGCCGGCTCGAGGACGTCATGCGCGAGGAGATGAAGCCCCGCTACCTGGCCCCGGGGCCGAGGCGGCTCGAGGTTCTGAACACCGTCATGGAGATGGCCATGGCCCTCGGCCCGGAAGTCTTCGTCAGTCAGTCGCGCGCGCTGATGCGCCGACCCGACGCCGAGGAGACGCTGCGCAAGGCAGACTGCCCCGTGCTGGTGCTCTGCGGCAGCCACGACACCGTATGCCCGGTGTCGCGCCACGAGTTCATGGCGGGAATCATTCCGAACGCGACGCTCGAGATCATCGAGGACGCGGGCCACCTTCCGACGTTGGAAGAGGCCGAGAAGACGACCGCGGCCCTCGATCGCTGGCTCCACGACCGGCTGCTGCTGAGCTAGGCGTGGCGATGCGCTCGCGGAGGCGGCGGTCGCGAACATTTCATTTTGCTTCTGACGCAATCGGGTGACCATGGGGTTGCCAACACAGGAGAGGTCCCGACATGAACGACATTCCCCGGCCCGCCGCCCGCAAGAAGGCCAGTGATTTCGACCGGCGTATCCTCGAGATCTTCGATGGCTACGTGCATGGCAAGATCAGCAAGCGCGACTTCATCGTCCGGGCCGGCAAGTATGCCGCCGCCGGCGTGACTGGCGCGATGATTCTCGAACAGCTCCAGCCGAACTATGCCTTCGCCCAGCAGGTCGCGGCGGACGACCCCACGATCGAGACCATGACGGCAGAATACGAAAGCCCCGAGGGTCATGGCACGATGCAGGGCCTCATGGCGAGGCCGGCCGGTGCAACAGGCCCGCTCCCGGCGGTGCTCGTCATCCACGAGAACCGCGGCCTCAACCCCTATATCGAGGACGTGGTGCGGCGCGCCGCGAAGGCTGGCTATCTCGCCTTCGGGCCGGATGGGCTCACGCCCCTGGGCGGCTACCCGGGCACCGACGAGGAGGGCCGGGAGATGCAGCGCAGCCTCGACGGTGCGAAGCTGATGGAGGACTTCTTCGCCGCCTTCGAGTTTCTCCGCGACCACGAGGATACCACCGGCAGGGTCGGCGCCGTGGGCTTCTGCTATGGCGGCGGGGTGTGCAATGCGCTGGCCGTGGCCTACCCCGACCTCGCCGCCTCGGTGCCGTTCTACGGCCGCCAGCCGGCCGTGGAGGACGTGCCCCGGATCGAGGCGCCGCTGATGATCCACTACGCCGGCCTCGATGACCGGATCAACGAGGGGTGGGAACCCTATGCCGCCGCGCTCGAGGAGCACGGCAAGGCGTTCAGCGTGCACTTCTACCCGGACGTGAACCACGGCTTCCACAACGACACCACGCCGCGCTACGACGAGGAAGCCGCGACGCTGGCCTGGGACCGGACGCTCGCCTTCTTCGAAGAGCATCTGAATACGTAAGGAAAGGCGTGGCGGTGGGGCAAAAGCCGGGCGCCCCGCCCCCTCGGCAGTCTCGGGTCAGGCGCTTGCCGCGCTGCGGGCCCGCTTCGCGACCGGCGTGTTCTGATCGATGAAGTCGAGCACGAGCGGGCGGATGTTGTTGCGCCAGGACTTGCCGGCGAAGATGCCAT
>Ga0209947_1001617_pt1 | contig 13281 bp, 9 predicted proteins | sample SalPonR2_B_D2_MG_FD_185706 | JGI IMG/M metagenome (GOLD analysis project Ga0209947, IMG submission 185706) | Salt pond soil microbial communities from South San Francisco under conditions of wetland restoration - Salt Pond MetaG R2_B_D2_MG... ... | reverse complement strand
CTCCGCCACGACAGCCTGGAACTCCGCCGCCGTTGTCACATGGGCAACGTGCGTACGGAAATGCCTCGCGCCTCGCTTGCCTTGAGCGTAACAGCAGGCGTACTTGCGCATCAGCAGCGTCCCTTTCGATTCGCCAAACCGTTCGACGACCAACTGGTAGTGATGCAGCATGCACTGTCGCTGGTCGTCCAGCGTCGGTTCCGGCGGAATCGGTTCGCCACGGAGCGCTGCGGCCGCTTGGGCGAATAACCACGGGCGTCCCAAACAGGCCCGCGCGATCATCACACCGTCGACATCGTACCGCTGAAAAGCTTGCACGACTTTTTCTGCCGAGTCCAAGTCGCCATTACCGATCAGCGGGATCGATCGCAGATGCGCTTTGATTTCCGAGATGCGATCCCAATCGGCAGAGCCTTTGAAGAAGTCTTGAGCGGTGCGACCGTGGACCGTCAGCGCCGCCGCCCCGGCATCTTCGACCACGCGGGCAATGTCGTTGCAGTTGATCTTGTCGCGCGTGCATCCCAGCCGGATCTTGGCCGTCACCGGCGTCGGCGAACAGGCTTCGACCAACTGCCGAATGATCTCGTACATCCGCTGCGGTTCACGCAACAGATAACTGCCACTGTGGGCCTTTTCGGTGACTTGGCGAACCGGGCAACCGAAGTTGATATCGACCACGCTGACACGATATTCCTCCACCAACCGCCGGCCCACTTTGGCCATCGTCTCGGGCTGGTTATCCCAGATCTGGACCGCTAACGGACGCGGTTCATCGGCCACCCCCCACAACCGATCGGGATGCTCCGCCTCGTGTTCATCCATCCAGACGAAACCGCGCGCGTTGACCATCTCGGTCGCTTGCAATCCCGACCCCCCATATTCCCGCACAATCTGACGGAAGGCGGCGTTCGTAAATCCTGCCATTGGGGCTTGTAAGATCGGTGGGTCGACAAGGACGTCACCGATCTTCAGCGGTGGTGGCGGGAACGGTCGTGTAGAAATCGTATCGATCATTCTATGGTTATAATCGATGCGAGTGATTTCGATCCAGCGGCATGCGAGCCAATCATCCTGCCGCTCCCCTGCCCTCCTTTTCTCTGCTCTGTTGATTTAACACCATGCGATTACTCCCCTGCCCTGCCCTCTTCGTCGCACTGCTGGGCTGCAGTTCGCTAGTCACCGCGGCTGATCGCCCCAACATTGTTTGGATCATGACCGAGGATAATTCCAAGCATTACTTGCAGTTATTCGATCCGGCGGGTGTGAAGAGCCCGCACCTTGAAAGCATGGCCCGGCAGGGCGTTGTCTTCGACCGAGCCTTCTCCAACGCCCCGGTCTGCTCGGTCGCCCGGACCACGCTGATCACCTCCTGCTATGGCCCGCGAATCGGCACCCAGTTCCACCGCCGTTCTCAATTGGCGGCGATGCCGGAGGGGCTGGAAATGTTCCCCGCCTATCTGCGGGCCGCCGGTTACTACACGACCAACAACAGCAAGAAAGACTACAACGCCGTCGAAGGCCCCGATGTCTGGGATGCGTCGTCCAAGAAGGCCACCTGGCGCGACCGGCCGACCGCCGAGACCCCTTTTTTTCATGTCCAAACCTTTACCCAATCGCACGAAAGCAGCCTGCACTTCAGTAACGCCAAAATGCAATCCGAAGCGACCACCAATGCTCCGGAAGAGGTGACCCTGGCTCCTTATCATCCCGACACGCCAACCTTTCGCTACACGCATGCTCGCTACCTGGACCGGATGCAAGCCAACGATCAAGCGATCGGTAACCTGCTGCGGCAACTTGCCGACGACGGCCTGCTGGAGGACACGTTCGTCTTCTGCTTTGGCGATCACGGCGGCGTGCTGCCTCGCGGCAAAGGCTATGCCTACGAGTCGGGTCTGCACGTCCCCTTGGTCGTACGGATTCCAGAGAACTGGCAATCACGATCGCCATTCTCCCGAGGCAGTCGCACCGAGGGGTTTGTGGAGTTTGTCGATTTTGGTCCCACCGTTTTGCAATTGGCAGGATTGTCCGTTCCGACCGGCATCGATGGCAAGCCTTTCCTCGGTGCCTCGGTGACGGCGGCGGAAGTGGAGGCTCGCAACGAAGCGTTTGGTTACGCCGACCGGTTTGACGAAAAGTATGACCTCGTCAGGACGCTGCGAGTCGGCCGCTATAAGTACATGCGGAACTACGAAGCCTTCAATCCAGACGGTCTGCAGAATAACTACCGCTACAACATGTTGGCCTTCCAAGAGTGGCGCAAGCGCTACCTGGCCGGCGAACTAAATGCCACTCAGAGTCGGTTCTTCGAAACCAAACCGGTCGAAGCCTTGTTCGATCTGGAGAACGATCCTTACGAGATCCATAACTTGGCTACCGACCCGCAACACCAGGACCGCTTGGTGGACCTGCGAGAGCGTTTGCGTTTGCGACTGAAAGCGATGCCCGACCTGAGCTTCATCCCCGAAAGCGTGCTCGTGCCACAGGCGATGCAGAATCCGGTCGCTTTCGGTCAAGCCTACAGGAATTCCATCGCTCGCCTGATCGACACGATCGATAGCTGCCTACTCCCGCCGGAAGCCTCCACGGCGGCACTTCGTAAGGCACTCCAGTCCAACGCCCCACTGGAACGCATGTGGGCTAGCGTCGCCTGCAGTTGCCTGGGCGAACAGGCCAGTGAGTTATCTGGCGTCGCCCAGCAGTTGCTCGCCGAGGATCCGCACCGCCTGACACGCGTGCGAGCGGCGCAGTTCTTGAGCATTCTGGGTCAGCTTGATCCCACGGCAACCATCTATCGCGAATTGGCGGCTGCTGAATCCGAGCTAGAGGCATTGGAGATCCTCAACGTGGCGGTCTGTTTGCAAGACCACCTGCTGCCCGGGATCCAACTCGATCCTGCCAAACTGCGACTCTCGGTCAACGCCGGCCCTCGCAGCGAAGTCCGCCGCCGTCTCGACTACCTGCAGGAACGTTTTCAACACTCAGGTGCGTTCTCTCAATGACTTCCCACGCAGGGTACAACCGCTCGACCTTTAGCCGCTCACCGCACTACAGGGCTAGGACCAGCACCAGCCCCACCAGCGTCGTCAAAAACAGCACCGCACTCAACAAGCCCAGCATCCACAACCGGATGCTGCCCGCTGGCAAAGGGGCGAACTGAGCGACGGCGTTTTTGTATGCCCAAAACGCCAACCCATACATCGCTCCGCCAGCCAACACGAACAGCACGGCCAGACTATCGATCAACAGCGCCGGCCCATCGTCGCGCATCAACTTTGCAATCGCTAAACCGGTCGCTGCCGAGGCCAAACCCGTCCGTAGCCAAGCACTATAGGTACGCTGTTCGGCAAGCAACGTGCGCTGCTCGGCAAGCTCCTGCTGACGATTCCCAGCGGCCGTTGGTTCATTCATTCTCGGACTCTCCCCGACTGCGCAAAGCGCCTTTTTCATGCAACCGGTGTAAGCATGACATCCGTTATCAACCGCCATCATCCCGATGGCGGACGAAACACTCACAGGAAGAGGTAGTTGCCGTCCTGCTTAGCGATTAACATATCGATAGGCGGACTACCGTTTTGATTATTGGTTTCCTCGATTCTTCTTTTTTAGACGACATGCACGCAAACAGGAACATCACTCGCATCGATCGCCTGACAACGGGCGGATATTTGGTCCGTATTACTCGTCGCGGCAAACTGCACTCCATGTTTTTCTCTTTTGCCGAACATGGCGGAAAGCGAAAAGCTCTGCTTGCCGCCCGCGAACATCGGGACAAGTTGGAATCGAAACTCCGCGGGCACTCCGCCAAGAAACTGGCCGAAATGCCTCGCAGTAACAACACCTCGGGGATCGCGGGCGTGCGTTATGTCGAAGAAACCGATGCGCGTTGGAAGTCTCGTCCCACCTACGGTTACTGGGTTGCCCAATGGAGCCCCAAAGGTGGTGGACGCAAAACGAAACGGTTTTCGGTGGATAAATACGGCGAAGAAGAAGCTCGTCGCCTAGCCATCAAAGCCCGCAAACGTGGCGTCGCTTCGATGTAGCGGGAGCCACTCCGCTCCCTACGTCCCTTACACGGGGCAGCCCAGCGCCCATTGCAACCGGAACTGGGATTGGTTCCAAGTCGTCGCGTTGCGACTGACGCTTCCACCCTGCTTAGCACCACGGACTCACGTCCGTGGCTACAACCTGCCATGGCTTCGCCATTGAAGCGAATCCATCCTGCGCAATTCCAAATCGCCGCAACCCCGAATTTTTTGCAGTCCAGCGCTAGCCGCGGTTGAATTCAGGAACCGCGGCTAGCGCCAAGGCGGCTCATTTACCGAATCACTTCAGCCTGCCTGCTTAACGTGTTTCCGAATCAGCAGACGCCGGCACGACACCTACTCGCACCGGAGCCTCCAGGTCAACCTGTCCGATTGGAGTTGTGTCCGACGAGATGAGTCCTTCATCGTCCGCTTCCGACTGGCTTTCCAGGACTAAACCGGAAACATCGGCGACGGCCACCGAGACGAGGCCCGATGCGTCAGCAGCCTCTTCCACCGGTACCGGCACAGGCAATCCGACTTGCCCAGGGGTCGCGTCATATCCCAGCCCCAGTTCCTCGCAACGCAAGCGATGGACGTGCCGATAACAGGCACGACAAATCGTGACAACTTCCCAGTCGTAGACACAAACCGTCTTCGTTTGCTTCTCAACCACTAACTTACTCACCGTCCGAATCTTAGCGCAACGCTTGGGCGGACAGTCCTGCCACCAGAAGCGTACCGGCGGGATGCAAACGTCGGCACACTCAACATCAAAGCAAGGCTCGTCCACCTCAACAGTATCGACGTTCAGCTTGCAGGTCTTTTGCTGGCAGACGCAGCACTGGTGTGACTTCTTCTGCAAACAATTCCCTGCCATCGACGTGGGGGCCGCTAGCAGCACCAAGCCGAAAGCAAAAGCAATCTCTCGAAAACGGGTCATTTCAAATCATCCTTGCAGTTTGGAATGCGGTTATGTGGTTGCTCACCTCAGGACAAACATCACGTTGCTCTAAAAATCGATCATGAAACGCATGCCTAAAATGGCAAAGTCACCACCATTAAAGTTAGGACCAGCATTTCCACTTTGGTCGATCGTCCCCCAGATGGCATTCGTCTGCAGTTTGCTGTAAGCGGTCCAGTGCCAGTTCAGACCTGCGGTCACCATGTTGCCGACGCCACCATTCACACCACCATCGGTCAAATCAAGGTGGTCGTATCGCAGTGCAACCTGCAACGCTCCCCAGCCTCGCCCGCGACAACCGTTGCAGCGGTCAACCAAGAAAAAGTTTTCGAACGGTTTGACCCGGCTAAGCACGCCGTTAGCGCGGTTGTACGGCATATGTTCGCCGGTCAGAAAGTACGAGGCGTAAATGTAGCCACCGTGAAAGAACAAGTCCTCATCGATGTTGGCGTCATACGGCCCGAGCGTTGGCAGCGGTGCGGGGGCAAAGCTGTCACGCTGCATTGTGGTAAACAGATACTCGCCGGTGATCTGTAACGCGCCAACGTTGAGAATCGATTCCAAACCGATCGTCTGATACCAATCGGCACCGGGGATCCTGCCGGTGTTCAGCCAACGTTCATCGCTGCGTGCGAGTGGACGCGTGCGAAAACGCCCTTCGTTGTTGTTGTCATCGGAATCAAATTGTCCATCGCCATCGGGATTGGCTACGCCTCCGGAAATCGCCATGTGCCAGTATCCGCGGCCACCGCTGGTTTCGTCATACCAAGGACTGGACCACAATCGCCCCCAGCCCCCCAGTTGCAGCGAGTCACCGATGAAGCGGCCATCAGTATTGATGTTTTCCAGGTTGTAAACGCCGTAGGCCCAGCCAACCGATTTGGGATCGTTGTGGCCATACATCGTCAAACCAAACCGACGTGCATCTTCGTTGAAGGTTTCGACCGCCAAAGGACGTTCGGCAAACACGTTGAAGCGACTGCTGTTGAGGTGGTCCAAACCCATGGGCCGCTTCTGATTGCCGAACAACAAAACTTGGTTATTGGGCAACCCCGACCATCCGAGATAGGCATCTTTGATCTCGGGCCTACCGGGGTTGTTAAAGTCGATCTGCATCCGCCAGAGCATGTTTTGCGGCACCGTTCCCGACATTTCTAAACGCAGGCGGCGAAACAAAAAGCGATCTTGCGGGTCGATGTTCGGATTACCGCTCTCGATGACATTGATGCCGGGATCGCTGTCGGCAAAGTGCCAGTAGTCCGCATGAACACGGCCGCCGATTTTCATGTTCGGCTTCTTCTTTTTCTCCTTCGCTTCCTTGGCTAAATCGTCCTGGAAGTCCTGCCAGTCATCGGTCATCGCTTCCAACTGCGCTTCCAGCTTTGCCAGACGCTCCAGCGCATCGTCCTCCTCTCCCTTATCTTGCGCTACCGATTCCTCTGTCGATGAATTATCGGTGCCGATCTGGGGCGTGACCGTTTCAGATTCCTGCGGCGTTGCCTCCACCGGATCGAGAAGAGCCTGATATCCAGCCAAACGAGTTTGCCAACTCCCTCCGCTCGACCCCAACATCTCGATTTCCGTGGACTCAAAAGGATCGTCCGCGTGGGCGATCGCCCCAACGATGATCGCTGCCGTCAATGCAGCACACCGAAGCTTGGTGAAAGGCATCCGTGCTCTCCGCCTTGTAGAATTAGTCTAAACAAAAGGGTTGCCAGAACCATGAAGCCATGCTCCTGAACTAGCGAGGGCATCCTTGCCTTCACTCATTGAACTCATTGGGCAAGGAAAAGAGCCTGCATTCCAATAAGTTGTCCGGGTCTTGCATCGGCGCTTGGCAATTCGCTTCATTCCTTGCTTAACGTTCCTTCATCGCGTCTTAACAATCAAGCTGATCCTGAACCTCAAATCCGCTACAATCCGAACAATAATGGCAAGCAGCGGCTCAGCAATGAGCGATAAATAAGTGTCGGGTACCTTTTGTGCGAAGCACCCGAAGGGCGAGTTCCTCGCAAAAGGTACCCGACACTTTTTGTCGCGCGATCCTAACCTGAGACCTGCTACGAATAACCCGCTGGGGTCAATCCTGCGGCCCTCTGCTCGTTAAATCCTGCCCAGTCTCCTCGACCTGCCCCTTCCGATGACCTTCCTGCCCCTTCCGATGACCTTCCTGCCCCTTCCGATGACCTTCCTGCCCCTTCCGATGACCTTCCTGCCCCGTTCTTTTCGCTTCGCTGCTCGTGTGCCTTTTCGCTTCGCTGCTCGAGGACTGCTGTGCCTGTGTGGTTTCTTGGCACTCCCTGTAACCTCGGTGCTCGCTGCCCACCCCCTCGTCGCGAGCTTTGAAAGGTTCGGCAAGGCGGACGACCTCAACGCGAAGCTGGCTGGAGAGCTGTTGCTGAGCGAGTTGAGCTGTACGGCTTGCCACACCAGCGAGACCCTTCCCAGCAAAGCCGGTCCATCGCTCCGTGCGGCGGGGCTGCGTTTACACGCTGACTGGATGACCGATTTCCTGCTGTCGCCACAACGCGTCAAGCCAGGCACCACGATGCCCGACGTGCTGCAGTCGTTACCTGCCCAGCAGCGCCAAAGCGTCGCTCAAGCTCTGGTCGCCTTCCTGGCCACGCAGCGACAGCCCTTTCAGAAAATAAAAGCCAGCGGAGCGGTACCCGTACCGCACCAATTCTGGAAGCGCGGTGATGTCCAGCGTGGTCAAACGCTCTATCACCAGTCCGGCTGCGTTGCTTGCCATGCTGCCGATGAAACCTACCAAACGGCAGAAGCTCCCACATCTTCGCTCGACAACCTGCTCAGCCAACTGAGCCGCGAAGAGTTAGAGGAAATGGGCTTAGCCGACGCGGGCCTTCCTTATGCCTCCGTTCCTCACGCTGCACTTGATCAGAAATATACGCGAGAAGGCTTAACGCGATTCTTGCATGATCCACTGGCGGTCCGTCCTAGCGGGCGCATGCCGAACATGAAATTGTCGGTTGCGGAAGCGGCCGACCTAGCGGCCTATCTGCTCGAGCGATTCAGCAACGCGGACGGCGACGTCTTCGACGCGCCCGCTTCATCTTCCAAGCAACCGGCCGCCGCCGATCCGAGCGACGCAAAGCTGGTTACTGCGGGCCGACGATGGTTCTCCGAATTGCGATGCGTTCAATGCCATGCGGCGCAGGATGTCGACACGACCATTGCGCCAGCCTCTCCTTCGCTGGTCGCGCTGCGCAGCGCACGCAGCCTCCCCTGCGGCACCGCTTCGCAACCGAAAGTCCCTTATTATCCGCTCAGCGATGCACAGCGGGCGGCGCTCCTGACGGCGATCCAAAGCCACACCGCTAGCGACGCACTGGAGGCCCAAGCTGACGCGACCAACGGCGTTCACGCGACCGACGGCGTTCAACTGGAACTGCTACGTCAGAACTGCTACGCCTGCCATGCACGTGACGGAAGGGGCGGAGTGGGACGCGACCGCAAGCCTTACTTCACCACCGCCGGCAACGTTGACCTGGGCGATGAAGGCCGTTTACCCCCTTCCCTAACCGGCGTCGGCAGCAAACTAACGGCACCTTGGTTAAAGCGGGTCCTCCAAGGCAAACAAGCCGATCTCCGCAACCACATGCTGGCTCGCATGCCGATTTTTTCCCACCCGGTCGCCGCTTCGCTACCATCGCTGCTCGGGGCAGCAGACGGTGCCCAGCCGAGCAATGAACAAGCAGCCTTGGGTGACCTGACTGGCTTGATGGAGTCCGGTCGCCAGTTGATGGATACCGGCTGTGTCCAGTGTCACGCCTTTCAAGGCGAAACGCTTCCCGGTGTCGTTGGCGTGGAGCTCCATTCGATCGACCAGCGTTTACGTCCTGAATGGTTCAAGCGTTTTTTGGCCAACCCAGCGGAGCTGAAACCACGTACCCGCATGCCGAATTTCTTCTCGGCTTCGGAAGGCCAAAATCAAGACGTGCTAGGAGGCGACCGTGATCGGCAGATTGCCGCCATGTGGGCCTACTTGAAAGGTTCTAGTAACGCTCCGCTACCTGCCAAAATCGAAGCGGCTCGGGCTCAAGATTTCGAGCTCATGCCGAGCGAACGGCCCGTTTTGTTGCGGACGTTTATGCACGGTGTGGGACAACATGCCATCGCGGTGGGCTTTCCCGCCCAAGTCCATTTCGCTTACGACGCCTGGGATTGCCGCCCCGCTTTGCTCTGGCGAAGTCGCTTCCTCGATGCCGAAGGGACTTGGTTCGTCCGCTTTGCCCCTCCGGCTGATCCACTCGGCGACAAAGTAGTGCAACTCCCCACAGGGTATTCACTAGTCTCCCTCGCACCTCCGCTGTCCAGGCCAACTCCCTTGCCAGCGGCACGCTTCAAAGGCTACCGATTGGACGACGCCGGTGTACCGACTTTTCTATCTCATTGGAATGGCCTTTCGGTTTCCGAACGACTGGAACCGATCGATGGGGGCCTGAAAAGAACGTGGGTTCTTGAAGGACTGAACAACGCCCAACAAACCCTACCGATCGCACTTCGCTTGCACGCCGCGAAAGAACTGCACAGCCTGACGCCACGATCGGTGCGCGACCACCAAGGAGTCACGATCTTGCTGCAGGGGGAACAGGGCCTGCCTGAGCGACGGCTTAGCGGGGACTTGCAGGAATGGATCTTGAAACTGCCGCTTGAGCCGGACGCTGCGCAGGCCACTCCCCGCGTTCAACGCCCCCTCAAAATTGAGGTTCGATACCAATGGTAATGCGACTGCTGTTCGTCTGCCTGTTTCTTTACCAAACCATCTCGATCGATCGGTCCCGGCATGCGATGGCGCAAGGCACCGAACAGGACTATTATCCGATTATCTCGGTAACGACCTCCAAGGGTTCGGCTGACTCTCGTTCTCCTACCTGGAAACCCGCTCCCGACGGTGTGCCTCTGGAAATCAGTGGAATTGCGGTCCTGGAAGGAAAGCGGATCGCGGTCGCCATTCGCAAGGGAGAAGTTTGGCTGATCGATGGCGCCTATGACGATCCTCCTGAGAACGTCACCTACCAAAGATTCGCCAGCGGATTGCACGAGCCGTTGGGTTTGCTGCACCACGATGGCGCGCTGTATACGGCCCAGCGAACCGAGGTCACGCGACTGGAAGATACCGATGACGACGGCACGGCCGATACGTACCTGACCGTGGCACAGGGCTGGGGAGTGACCGGGCACTATCACGAATACGCTTACGGCCCCAAACTGGACGGGGATGGCAATTTGTGGGTGACGCTGAATATCGGACTGGGGCTGAAAGGGGCTCAACTCGATCGGACGATCAAGCATCCGCAGCTTGGTTTTCGTCAGGCCCGCTGGCGTGGATGGGGCATGCAGATCAGCCCCACGGGTGAATTGATTCCCATCTGTGCCGGCATGCGTTCGCCTTCGGGACTGGGAGCAAACGCAGAAGGCGACATGTTCTACACCGACCAACAAGGCAACTGGGTCGCCACCAACACGCTCCATCACATGCGCTCAGGAGCCTTTTTTCATCACGCCGAAGCACTGGCATCGATGGATCAACCGGGTTCCACGATCCACGATGTCGAGACGGTTCCGAATGGACTTCCTTTCCCCGACGCCCTGGCAAAACTTGCCCCCTTGGCCCCTCCGGCGATCTGGTTTCCGTACAAGAAAATGGGCCAGTCGGCGACCGACATCGCCTTGGATGCCAGCGACGGTCGCTTCGGTCCCTTTGCGGGCCAGCTATTCGTAGGCGAGTTCACCCAGGCGGGCATGCATCGGGTCTTTTTAGAAAAAGTGAACGGTCAGTACCAAGGTGCCTGCTTCCCCTTTCGCTCCGGATTTGCCTCGGCGGTATTACGAATCGCACAAGGAAACGATGGCAGCCTGTTCGCTGGTTTAACTAACCGTGGCTGGAGTAGTCTGGGTGATGCCTCGTACGGCCTGCAGCGAGTGACTTGGAACGGCAAAACTCCGTTCGAAATCCACAGCATGCATGCTCGTCCGGATGGCTTTGAACTGGCGCTGACACGACCGGTGGATCGTAAAACTGCCGTTGCACCAGAGGCTTACGACCTTAGCAGCTACACCTACCTCTATCATTCCACCTATGGCAGCGACGAGATTCAACGCCGTGAGCTAGAGATCACTGCCGTGGAGGTGAGCGAAGATGGCATGCGAGTGCGTCTAACCGTCTCCGGTTTGCGCAAGTATTTTGTGCATGAACTGGTAGCCCACGGCCTGCGTGACGAAGCGGGATTCCCGCTGCTTCACGCAAACGCTTACTACACCTTGAACGCCATTCCGACTGCTACCGTTACTCGTCCGTAACGACAGTTCACAGCCGAGAATTACTCTTCGTCATTCAGAACGTCATCGGTGATATTCAGATTCGTGCTCACATTCTGTACGTCGTCGTGATCGTCGAGCGCTTCCAGCAACCGGAGGGCTTGCTTAGCATCCCCTGGCTCCACATCGACCGTCGTTTGCGCGATCCGAGTGACTTCGCTGACTTCCATTTCGAGTGATTCGCCCTGGAAGGCATCGAGCAATTGCTGGAAATTGTCGGGATCACAAGTGACCTGCAATTTACCGTCGTCGGTCATTTCGACATCTTCGCCACCGTTCTCCAAAGCGATCTCGGTGATCTTCTCTTCGTTGGATTGGCCTGCGTCGAAGAGAAACAGACCTTTGCGTTCGAACAGATAGGAAACGCAACCGGTGCTTCCCAAGTTGCCGCCAAACTTCGAAAACAGCGAACGCATTTCCGGGGCGGTGCGATTCCGATTGTCGGTCATAATCTCGCACAGGACGGCTACACCAGCCGGTCCGTAACCTTCGTACAGCAACTCTTCGACCGGCCCGCCGCCCAGTTCTCCGGTGCCGCGTTTGATCGCCCGATTGATATTGTCTTTCGGCATGCTGACCGCTTTGGCATCGTCAACCGCTTTCCGGAGCCGAATGTTTGCGTCGGGATCGCCGCCACCCATCTGCGCCGCGACGATGATGGCTTTGCTTAACTTGCTCCACACCCTCGCTCGCTGGGAATCAACGCGTCCCTTGCGATGCTGAATGTTCGCCCACTTGGAATGGCCTGCCATAAAATGCGTCAAAGAATAGAGAGGAAGGCAGCGAGACAATCGTTTGCCAGTCGCGACCGCAGGATAGATTTACCATTGATTTCCCATTGTGTACTAAACAGCGCCCGGTTTGCTAGTCGGGAGACCAAGTTGCCTGCCCAGCAGTTCTCTGCAGGCAGTCCACCTCGCCCGCAATAAAAACCGATGTTCAGTGGCCATCGGCTCACTGCACGACAGCTAGCAGCGGCAGGCGTTCTTGACTGGAAACGACCACGCCACCGGGTTGCTCGATCGTGACCGCAAAGGCATCTGGTGCGATGACGCGCAGCTTGGAGTCGATTGGAATCACCACTTCGCCCGACGAGCCAATATCAAAGACACCGCCGTCGATAGGTTGCTCGTCTCGCTTGGGATCGACAATCCACAACTGGTACTGCTCCACCGAGGGGTCATTGACGGGCATCCCTTTGAAACGCATGAACCCAGCTTGCTTGGCATTGCTCCACACGACGTCGCCGGAGACATCTTCTTGAAACGGAGTTTTGCCTGCCGTCCAAGAAACCTGCAAAACGTCGTCCGCTTCTTCGATAAGACGCTCCCGCTGCTGTTCTACGGAAGCGGTCCGAACAACATCGGAGGGACTCGAAACCCACAGGGTGACCGCAAGCAACAATGCGGCCGCCAAGCCGAGCCATGCAAAAGCCTCTCGCCGGTTTAATGTTTCTTCGCCTCGCGCTTGGACGACGTCATGCTCCAAATTCGAAGCAGGCGACGAAGGCTCCATCGATTGGTTGGCGAAATAACGATCGGCATCAAAGATCAATTTCTTATGCAGCTTGTCGGGCAGTGGCTCCGCCTTTTGCTGCGAGTCAAATACCATGGCGACCGCGACCGCCGTCCGCTCCAGTTCTTCGGCTGCCAAACTTAGCTCGCCCTGTTCCCGCAGCGTTGCCTCTACCGCGTCCCATTCCCCAGTCGAGAGGTCGCCGAGCGCACGTCCGGCCAATTGTTCCAGCCAATCGGCATCGTCTTGATTTCCTGATCGGCTCATGAAACGCCCCCTTTGGCGGTTAAATCGACATGCCGAAGCATGCACTCACGCAGTTGCAGCAGAGCACGACGAGCAAACGACTTGACGGTCCCCAGCGGCAATTTTAATCGATCGGAAATTCCCGCATGGGAAACCCCATGATGAATCGACAACGCCAAGATCACTCTT
>Ga0209947_1001614_pt1 | contig 13295 bp, 10 predicted proteins | sample SalPonR2_B_D2_MG_FD_185706 | JGI IMG/M metagenome (GOLD analysis project Ga0209947, IMG submission 185706) | Salt pond soil microbial communities from South San Francisco under conditions of wetland restoration - Salt Pond MetaG R2_B_D2_MG... ... | reverse complement strand
CAGAGCGTGGGCCGAGACCTCCAGGCCGGCGATCTCGGCGAAATAGGGGTGCGCGTCCGGAGCCAGCCGGTTGGCGAAGAAATCCTCGATGTGGGGCCCGCCGAACTCGCCCGGCGGCAGGCTGATGCCGTGGATCACGATCAGTTCGAGCTCGCAGTCCGCGGGACGCTCGTCCTGATTCGGCGACGGGCACTGGCGGGCCGGGGCCACCAGCCCGGTGGCCGGATCGGTCAGGAAGCGGGGCTCCGGGGTCGCAGTCATCGCCGGCAATATGGGCGCCGCCCCGCCGGCTGTCAACGCGCGCGCCCGTCTTCCAATCCGGCGGCCGGAACTGCATGATCCCGCTGTGCGCACGGTCCGCCTCCATTATCCGGATTCCCTGGCCAGCGGCGATGAGGTCACGCTCGGGGAAGACGACGCCCGCTACCTGACACGCGTGCTCAGGCTGCCGGTGGGCGCGCCCCTGGTGCTGTTCGACGGCCGCGGCGGCGAGTACCACGCGAACATCGTCGCCGCCGGACGCCGGGAGGTGACGGTGGCCGTCGGCGAACACCGCGCCGTCGAGCGCGAATCGCCGCTGGCGATCACGGTCGCCCAGGGCATCTCCCGGGGCGAGCGCATGGATCACGTCGTGCAGAAGACCACGGAGCTGGGCGCCGCCGCCATCGTGCCCCTGCTGTGCGAGCGCGGCGTCGTTCGGCTGGACGACAAGCGTGCCGCCGCCCGGCTCGAGCACTGGCAGCGGGTGGCGGCGAGCGCCTGCCGGCAATGCGGGCGCAACCGGCTGCCGCAGATCGTCCCCATCACCGCCCTGGAGGACTGGCTGGCGGCGCCACCCGCAGGGCTGCGCCTCGTGCTGACGCCGGACGCGGCCGACGGGCTGACCCGCATGGAGCGTCCGGCGACGCCGGTGACACTGCTGGTGGGTCCGGAGGGCGGGCTCACCGACCGGGAGACGGAGGCGGCGGAAGCGGCCGGTTTCCGGCCCGTGGGGCTGGGGCCCAGGATACTGAGGACGGAGACCGCGGCCGTGGCCGGCGTCACGGCCCTGCAGGCGCTCTGGGGCGATCTGTAGGGGCTATTGCCGCAACTGGCTAGAGTTCCAGTTCCTGTTCGGCCAGGATCTCCTCGAGCCGCGCCAGATCCGGGATCAGCGGGTACTCGTTGATCATCTTGACCCGGCAGAACACCGGAGCGCCCTCGGGCCACTCGTCCGCCGGCTGGCCCGGCCGCAGCACCTCCCGGTTGACGCGCACGAGCTGCGGAAAGCCCTGGGTCAGCATGCCGAAGTGCCCGGCGCGCAGTCTCCCGGTGACGCCATGGAACACGACGATGCGCGTCCTGCCGGAAGCCTCCGGCACCGGCTTGCCCAGCGCGCCCTCGAAGGACACCAGCGGCAGCAATCGCCCGTTCCAGTTGAAGCCGCCGAGCACCCAGGACTCGGCCTCGCCGCCCTTCGCCTCCGGCGGCGTATAGCGCACCACCTCGGCCACGCAGGCCCGGGGCACGATCAGGCGGTCCTCCGCGAGAGGCACCAGCAGGGAATAGAGTTCCTCGACCACCGCGCTCACAGGCCGCTACCGCCCTTTTCCTCCAGCTGGGCGTGGATCGCCTCGAGCAGCTGGCTGTCCTGGTAGGGCTTGCCGAGATAGTCGTTGACGCCGATCTCGATGGCACGCGCCCGGTGCTTCTCGCTCACCCGGGAGGTGATCATGATGATCGGGATGCCGGCGAAACGCTCGTCGTTGCGCACGTGAGTGGCGAACTCGTAGCCGTCCATGCGCGGCATCTCGATGTCGAGCAGGATGATGTCCGGCCGCTGCTCCTGCATGACGCTGATGGCATCGATGCCGTCCTTCGCGGTGGCGACCCGCATGCCCTGACGCTGCAGGAAGCGCTCCGTGACCCGCCGCACGGTGATGGAGTCGTCCACAACCAGCACCAGCGGACGCTCGTCGGCACTCGGCCGCGGCGCCTCGCGGATCTCCACCAGCGGCGCCGTCGAGCGGGCCAGGCTGCCCATGTCCAGGATCAGCACGATGCGCCCGTCGCCGAGGATAGTGGCACCGGAGATGCCGCGGATACTCGCGAGCTGGGGCCCGACCGACTTCACCACGATCTCCCGGCTGGCCAGCATCTCGTCGGTGAGCAGCGCGATGGACTTCTCGCCGGCGCGAACGAGTATGACGGGCACTGCCGAGTCGTCCTCGGGCAGCTCAGACGGCTTGCCGCCGACGAACATCCCGAGATGCCGGAAGCGATAGGTCTGCTCGCCGTACTCGAAGGTGGGCTCGGGCTGATTCAGCATCGCGTCCAGTTCGGCGCGGCCCACCCGCGCCACGCCCTCGACGGTGGGCAGAGGCAGGGCGTAGACCTCCTCGCCGGCGCGCACGATGAGCGCCTGGGTGATGGCCAGCGTGAACGGCAGGCGCACGGTGAAATTGGTGCCTTGTCCCGGCATGGAGGTGATGCGCAGGGCGCCGCCCAGCTTCTTCACCTCGTTGGCCACGACGTCCATGCCGACGCCGCGCCCGGCGGACTGGGTCAGCTGGTCCGCGGTGCTGAAGCCAGGCCTCAGTATCAGCTCCATGACGGCCTCGTCGGAGGCGTCCGAATCCGGTGCCAGCAAGCCCTGCTCCGTCGCCTTGCGGCGGATGGCATCCACGTTCAGGCCGGCGCCGTCGTCGGCCACGTCGATGACCATCTCCGAGCCTTCCCGGTGCAGCCGCACGGTGATGCGCCCCACCGGCGGCTTGCCGGCCGCCTGCCGCGTCTCCGGCGGCTCGATGCCGTGGACGATGGCATTGCGCAGCATGTGCTCGAACGGCGGCAGCATCTTCTCCAGCACCTGCCGGTCCAGCTCGCCGGAGCCGCCTTCCACGGCCAGCTCCACCCGCTTGCCCGTCTCGCCGGCAATCTGGCGCACCAGGCGTGAGAGCCGGGGCACGTGGCGCTGGAACGGCACCATGCGGGTGCGCATCAGTCCGTCCTGCAGCTCCGCCGTCACCCGCGACTGCTGCACCAAGAGCGACTCGGTCTCCGTTGCCAGGTTCTGCAGCAGATCTTTCAGGCTGGCCACGTCGCTGGCCGATTCCGCCAGTGCCCGGGACAGCTGCTGAATCGTGGAGTAGCGGTCCATCTCCAGCGGATCGAAGTCGTGGGCGGTGCGCTCTTCCTGATGACGGTTCAGGATCTGCGTCTCGGTCTCGAATTCAAGCTTGCGCAGCTGATCGCGCAGCCGGCTCACCGTCTGCTCCAGCTCCGCCAGGTTGAAATCGATGGACGTGACCTGCTGGCTCAGCCGGGAGTGGTAGATGCTGATCTCGCCGGCAGCGTTCAGCAGCTCCTCGAGGAGCTCCGCGTCGATGCGCGCGAATTCCTGGCGCTCCGGCGCAGCGGGCGGCGGCGGCGCGGCGCGCTCCGGGACCGCGGGCGCCGGCTCGGGCGGCTGCTCCACCGGCTGCTCCGCGGCGGCGAACGGCTCTTCTGCCGGGGCCTCCGGCGCCGGCTGCGCTGCCGCTTCCTGTTCGGGCTCGGGTTCAGATTCGGGCTCGAGCTCTGGCTCTGCCTCGGCTTCGGGTTCGGCTTCGGGTTCGGCCTCGGCTTCGGGTTCGGCCTCGGGTTCGGGCTCGGCTTCGGGCTCGGCCAGGAACTCCGGTTCCGCTTCGAAACCGCGCTCCGACGCCGACTCGTCACCGAACACCTCCGCGGCGATCTCCTCGCCGTGCTCGGCGAACCACTCGCTGATGTCCGTCTCGGCCGGCAGCCCGCCTTCCGCGGCCTCCGGCGGCAGGCCTTCCTCGCCCTCGCCGCGGGCCGTCACGCCGAACACCGGCTCGCCGACCGGCGGCTCCTCCACCTCGGCTCCGGCGGGCACCTCGCCCTCTTCGGCCGCCTCCGCTGTTTCTGGCAGCTCCAGAGCGGGATACTCGCCGGCTTCGGAAGGCTCCTCGGTCGGCGCCTCCGCCTCCGGCACGTCGGCCTCCGGCGCCTGCGGTATCTCTATCTCCTCCGCAATCTCTTCCGGCGCCTGCGCCTCGGGCTCTGCCGCTGCTTCGGGCTCGGGCTCTGCCGGTGCCTCCGGCTCCGCCGGTACGGCCGCGGGCTCGGCAGCTGCCGCCTCGCCGGCCGCCAGCGCCTCGATGCGCGCCTCCAGCCCGGCGGCCGGGGCCGCACGCTGTCCGCCCGTCACCATGTCGCGCATGCGGTGCAGCTCGTCGAGGCTCTGCTGCAGCAGGTCGTCCACCGCCTGGGAGGGCTGCACGCGATCGTCGTCGATGGCCATCAGCAGCGTTTCCAGGCCGTGGCTCAGATTGCCCATCGCCGTAATACCGGCCATGCGCGCCCCGCCCTTGAGCGTGTGCAGGTGACGTTTCAGCTCGATGAGACTCTCGGCCGGCCGGCCGCCGCCGGTCCAGGCCGCCAGCGCCTCGTCGCTGGCCTCCAGGATCTCGCCCGCCTCCTCGGTGAAGATGGCGGCGATCTCCGCATCGTAGTCGGCCTCCTCGGCGGGCGCTTCGGCGGGCGGCGGCGGGGCGGGTTCTCCGGCCGACGCTTCGGCCGGCCCGGCCTCGGCGGCTTCCTCCGCCGGCTCCGGCGCGGCCGCTTCCGCCGCCGATTCGGCAGCCGGACTCCCGGCACGGGACTCCGGTGCGCCGGCCGGTGCACCAGCCTCGTACTCCGAACCCGGCACCCGGGTAATGCCGGTGCGTTCGCCGGTCTCGTCCACCTCCGCCGGGCGGCTCTCCACCTGGGCAGTCAGCTCCCGCAGCCGCTCGACCAGGGGCTGATAGTCCTCGTCGCGGGCTCCGGACTGGTTGATGCCCGCCACAATGCTCTCGATGGCCTTCACGGCAGCCTCCACCGCCGCAAGACCGTCGGTATCCATGCCCCGGCCCGCGTCGTAGAGCCGGCGCACGTACTGGTTCAGGCTGGCCGTGACCGTCACGCCGCGGTCCACGTCGGCCATGTTCACGCTGCCGTGCAGGGTATGGCAGGCGCGGTGCAGGTTGTCCGGGATCGGATACGGCGGCTCCTCCTCCCGGCAGGCCTCGATGTAGCTCTTGATGGCACCCAGGTGCGCCGCGGTCTCCTTCGAGAAGATGTCGAGCAGCACCGGGTCCATCTCCACCGGCGCCGGCTCCTCCTCCGGCTCGGCGGCCGACGCCGCCAGGTTCGGCGCATTCGGATCGCCCTCGGCGAAGGCGCTCGCCTGGACCACGAGCTGACGGGTATCCACCGTCGGCTCGATGCCCGTCTCCAGCTGCTCCACCAGCTCCGGCAGGGCCGCCGCCGCGCGCTGGATGAACTCGACCATCGGCGGCGTACGGGTCAGCGTGCGGTTGATGAGCCGGTTCAGCAGATCCTCGATGTGCCAGCAGAAATCGCCGATGCGCTCGGCACCCACCATCCGGCCGCTGCCCTTCAGCGTGTGGAAGGAACGGCGCACGGTGATAAGCGCCTCCATGTCGTCGGCATTCTCGGCCCAGCGGGGCAGCTGTTTGCGGATGGAGGCGATCTCTTCCTTGGACTCCTCGATGAACAGCTCCAGCAGCTCCGGGTCGAGATGCTCCGCATCCTGGGCCACCACCGGGATCTGGATGATCTCGGTGGCATCCCCGGCGCCGCCCGCGTGCTCCGGCTCCGGGATGGCGCGCATCCGCTGGCTGGCCACGAGGGTCTCCTCGATCCTGGCCGCGCGTCCTTCCATTTCGTCGAGGACGCCGGACAGCGCGTCCAGACAGGCCTCGGCGTTGTCCAGCATGTACCCGGGTTCCCGGCGGCCGGCCTGCACGGTCTCCATGTAGTACTCGATGCTCACCACCGCATCGGCCAGGCGGTCCAGATGCTCCGGGTCCAGCGCTCTGCGGCCGGCCTGCAGCGCGCGGGTGACGAAGCGGCCCAGGCGCTCCACCACTTCGGCGGCCCGCCCCTTGTCCAGCATGACCAGGCCGGCCTTCACGCCGCGGATGAGCTTCGGCACGTTGTCGATGGCCATGGGGTCGCCGCTGTCGCTGGTGACCTGGGTGATGGCCTCCTTCACCCGCGCCATGTTCACGATGCACTCGCGCAACACGGCCTCGGTGACCTGGCGGTACTCCACCTCCGCGGTATCCTCGGCCGCGCCGGGCTCGTCCACCTCTGCGCCGGCGGGACGGATCAGCCGCTTCAGCTTCGCGTCCAGGCTGTCCTCCACCTGCAGCAGCGTGGAGGCGATCTTCAGCAGCATCGTCTCGTCGGCCGCCACGGACTCCGCCACGATGTTGCGCAGGCGCTCGATCTCGGCCTGTATGTCGCCCCGCAGGTCGCCCAGTCCGAGGACGCCCAGCGTGTCGCTGATCTTCTTCAGCATGTCCACCTGGGGGGCCAGGTCGGCGACGTCGTCCATGCCGGTGCGCACGTAGATATCCAGCACGTCCTTGACCTTGCCGAGGTCTTCCTTGATGGCTTCGCCGACCGTCTCCATCAGCCGGATGCTCGGCGCGGCCAGGCTCTCCCGCGCGTGCACCACCTGCTCGTCGCCGGGCAGCAGCTCGGACAGGTTGAAGGCACGGCGGATGGCGCTCACCCGTTCGCCGGCGGTGGCGGAACGGGCGATGTAGTACAGCAGGTTGTTCAGCAGATCGGTCGGCGGGTTCTGCTCGAAGGCGTCGGAGCCCTCGACCATGAGCCGCTTCAGCTGACGGTCCGCCTGGCCCAGCAGGCGCTTCAGGGAGACGCTGGTCTCGAGACCGCCGTCCGCCAGGGCCTCGAGCACACCGACCACCACCCACCACAGCTGATAGATCTCGTCGCGGTCGGCGGCCTGCTCCAGCGCCAGTGCGATCTGGCGCAGCTTCTTCAGATGCTGACCCGGATGCTGGCCCTGGATCCACCCGAGCAGGGCCAGCTGAAAGGCCGGGCGCGCCTTGCGGGCGAGCTCCACGATGTCTTCTTTCGGCGGCTCCGCCCGGTCCGCCACGCCGACCCGCTGGCCGGGGGTCAGATTGAGCAGCAGCAGCGTGCTCTCCGACATGAGGGGCTTGCCGCGGACCGCGCGCAGATCGTTCAGCAGCGGCAGCAGCACCAGTGCGATGTCCCGCCCGCCGCCGAGCAGACGGTCGAGATAACTCGGCAGCTGCACCATGGCCCGCGTGATCGCGTCCAGGCCGTCCTGCTGACCCTTGGCGCCCGGACGCAGGTCGGCCAGGTAACGGCAGACGGCCTCCATCTCCTCTGCCAGCAGCGCGCCGCCGTATACCTCCACCATCTTCAGGACGCCGGCCACCTCGTGCAGCCGCCGGCCGGCCCGCAGCAGCGATTCCCGGCTGCCGCGACCCTCGACGGCCTCCTCGAGGGCCACCCGCGCCTGCTTCAGGGTCTCGGTCAGCTCGTCGCTGACGACGTTCAGCGCCTGCGCCGTCTGTGCTGCCGCCTCACTCACCGCCGATTCCGCTCCCTGAGATCACGCCGACCCTCGATCCTCATCCTCATCCCTGGCCCGCCGCCCGCTCGGCCGGCCGGGGCCGTTCGTCGTCGGGCTCGTCCACGGGAGCGGCCTCGTCTTCCAGCCGCGGATAGGTGCCGGAAGCGAGTACGTCGTCCGCCTCCCCGGCCGGCGCCTCTTCCCGCAGGCCACCCTCGGGCAGGCGGAACCCGTCCACGGTCTGGCGCAGCTGGCTGGCCAGATCGGAGAGCTTCGAGATAGAGGACGTCGTGGCGCTGGTCGCCCGCCCCGTCTGTGCGCTGATGTCGCGCAGCACCTTCGTGCGCCTGGTGACGTCGGTGGCCGCCGTGGCCTGCTCCCGGGCGGAGCTGGAGATGTTCTGCACCAGCGATGCGATCTGATTGGAGACCTGCTCGATCTCGTCCAGCGCGGCGCCGGCATTCTCGGCCAGCAGCGCACCGCCGACCACGTCGGTGGTGCTGCGCTCCATGGACACCACGGCCTCGTTGGTATCGCTCTGGATGGTGCGCACCAGCACCTCGATCTGCTTGGTGGCGTTGGTGGAACGCTCGGCGAGGCGCTGCACCTCGTCCGCCACCACGGCGAAGCCCCGTCCGGCCTCGCCGGCCATCGACGCCTGGATGGAAGCGTTCAGCGCCAGGATATTGGTCTGCTCGGCGATATCGTTGATCAGCTCCACGATGTTGCCGATCTCCTGGGAGCTCTCGCCGAGGCGCTTGATGCGCTTGGAGGTCTCCTGGATGGTCTCGCGGATGGTGTTCATGCCGTCGATCGTGCGGCGCACGGCCTCGCCGCCCTTGTGGGCGACGTCCACCGAGTGCCTGGCCACGTCGGCCGAGCGCTCGGCGTTGCCCGAGACCTCCTCGATCGAGGCTGCCATTGCCGCAATGGATTCCGACGAGGCGCTGATCTCCTGGGATTGCTTCTGCGCGGCCCGGCTCATGTGGGTGGCCGTGCTCTCGGTCTGCTTGGCCGCGGAATCCACCATGATGGCGGTCTCGTTGATGGTGGTCACCAGGTCGCGCAGCGCCTCGATGGCGTAATTGATGGAGTCCGCGATCGCGCCCGTGATGTCCTCGGTGACCGTGGCCTCGACCGTGAGATCGCCGTCGGCGAGGCTGCCCAGCTCGTCCAGCAGCCGCAGGATGGCCTGCTGGTTACGCTCGTTCTGGTCGGCCTGCAGGATGGCCGAGCTGGCCAGCCGGGAGGCGCGGATGGAGGAGACCAGCAGCGCGATCCCCAGGATCACGGCGAGGGCGAGCAGCGCGAACAGCGCGAGCGGCTGCCAGCCACCGGAGCCGAACGCCTCCGGGCCCAGGGCGAGCCAGGCGACCACCCCCGCCGCCACCAGGGTCACCGGCAGCGCCACGGCCAGGAATACGAACGTCCGTGATCCAGTTGTTGTCTGTGCCATACCAGCTAAATCCGTCTCGCTAATCGTCTGCCAGTGGCCTGTCAGTCCGCGGCGGCCTGCAGGAACTGTGGGCTCTCCACCAGCAGGTGGAGCCCGAATACGGGCCAGGATTCCGGCCCCCGCCTGAACGACCCGGTCAGGTACTGCTCGCAACGCAGGATGGTCGGCGACCAGTCCTGCGAGAACTCGTTCGTCATGAAGCGGCGGAACCCCACCACCTCGTCCACGAGCAGGCCGGCGGGCATCTCGCGGTGATTGACGCTGATGAGCCGCGCCGTGCGGCCCGTGCCGGTGCGCCCGCCGCCCAGGAACATCTTCAGGTCGATCAGCGGCAGCAGGTGGCCGCGCACGTTCGCGAGACCCAGCACCCAGCGCTTCGCCCCCGGCACACGGGTCACCGCCTCCGGCACCATCAGCACCTCGCGCACCTCGTCGCGGGCGGCGACGAAGTTCTCGCTGCCGATGCGAAAGCCCACGCCCACCCATTCCTCGGCGCTGCCGGTCGTCGCCGACTGCCCGGCCAGCGCCGCGCGGCTGCGGCGTTCGAGCTCCTTCAGCAGCTCGAACGGCTGGTCGCGGAGCGACTCGAGTGTCTGCGCTTCGGCCATGTCAGCCGGCCAGCACCGCGTTGATCTTCGCGACCAGTTCCTTTTCCGAGACCGGCTTCACCAGATAGTCCGCCGCGCCCTGGCGGATGCCCCAGATCTTGTCGGTCTCCTGGTCCTTTGTGGTCACCATGATGACCGGGATGGCGGCGGTCTCGGGGCTGCGGGTCATGCGGCGGGTGGCCTGGAAGCCGTTCATGCCGGGCATCACGACGTCCATCAGCACCACGTCGGGGCGCTCCGCCCGCGCCTTCTCCAGTCCCTCTTCGCCGTCGGTCGCCAGCAGCGTCTCGAAGCCGTTCTTCTCCAGCATCTTCTGGAACACGTGCAGCTCCGTCGGCGAATCATCAACGATCAGTACCGTCGGCATATCGGTTCTCCTGTCGCGGGCGGCGCATCAACCCTGCATCTGGCTCGCGATAGCCCCCAGCAATTCGTCCTTCGTGAACGGCTTTGTCAGATACCGCTCCGAGCCCACGATACGCCCCCTGGCACGGTCGAACAGCCCGTCCTTGCTGGAGAGCATGATCACCGGCGTGTCCCGGAACGCCTTGTTATGCTTGATCAGCGAACAGGTCTGGTACCCGTCCAGCCGCGGCATCATGATATCGACGAAGATGATGTCCGGCTGGTGATCCGCGATCTTCGACAGGGCGTCGAAACCGTCCACCGCCGTGAACACGTCGCAACCTTCCTTGCTGAGCAGCGTCTCCGCCGTCCGCCGGATGGTCTTGCTGTCGTCGATGACCAGTATCTTCAGGCCCTTGAGGTCGGCCGACCGCTCGCCCGTATCTGGATTCGCCACCTGAGAAATCTCCCTGCACCCCGCATCGCGTTCTAACACGCCGGCCACCCACCAGGTGTGGAACAGCGCACATTCTGTCCCTGACGCAACCCGGGCACTTTTAACATATTGTTTTGACTGCTGCCACGCGGCAGCGCACGGAACGGCAAAGCCCCTGCTCCGGCGTCTCGAATCGTCTCCTGACGGGGCCCCGGCCCGGGCCCGGCGCGCCCCTCAGCGCTCGGACCGGTCTCCTCCGAAACGGAACCGGAACAGCTCCACCTTGCCCACGCGCTGCAGCGGATCGTCCATGCGGAACAGGTCCGGCTCCCGGGCGGCCTCTTCCGGGTCGTAGAGTGGCAGAAATTCGAAATCGACCTCGCCGACCTTCGCCTTCTCCAGTTCCTCGCGCTCGCGGCGGAGACGGTCGCCCATGTCGGGCAGCCGCCATTCGTCCTGGCGCCCGTAGACGATGATCTCCTCGATCACGTCCTCGTCGGCACGGGGAGCCGGCTCGAAGGGGGCCGCACCGGGTCCGGGCCCGGCGTCGGGCTCCCCGTCCGCGGGCGCCTGGGCAAACCCGGGCGCGGCCGCCAGTGCGAGGGCCGCCGCGAACGGCCAGAAACGGGGGTCAGTCCTCAAGCCGCTCTCTCCAGCGCAGGCTGCGGAACCAGTAGGATTCGGTGGAGGGCAGCCAGGTATCGGCCTGCCGCGCCGTGATCCAGGCGTTCAGGAAAAACACCAGGTCCGCATTGCCGCGCGCCACGGCGAAGGCCGAGCGGGTGGTGAGCAGCGGCTTCGCGAGCGGCGTGTCGATGCGCTCCGGGTTCTCCAGCGCCAGGAACTGGGGCCCGGGGTAGCTCTCCAGGTAGCCGTCGATGCGGCCGGCCAGCAGCGCTTCCGACGCCTTGTCGTCCTGATCGTAGACCTTGATCTTCGCCTCTCCGAACACCCGCCGGGCCAGGTCTTCGGCCACGGTGCCCTTCACCACGCCGATGCGGTAGCGGGGGTCGTTCAGGTCTTCCAGCCGGGCCACGTCCGCGGTCTTCGCCGTATTGGTCGCCAGCGTGACCCCGCTCTCGTGATACGCGTCGCTGAACCAGACCCGCAGCGCCCGCGCGGGGGTCACGGACATGCCCGCCGCGATCATGTCGATCTCGCCGGCCTCCAGCGCGTCGACCAGCTCTTTCCACGGGTAGACCTTCAGCTCGGGCTCCACCCCCATGTCGGCCGCCAGCTTGCGCGCGACGTCGGCCTCGAAGCCGATCAGCTGCCCCTCGCCGGCGCGGATGGCCCACGGCGTGAACAGCGAAGTGCCGACCCGCAAGACACCGGCCTCCCTTATCTCGTCCAGGCTGCGGGCGGCGGCAGGGCCGGCCGAGAGCAACAGGGCGAGGACGGCAACCAGCAATGCGGTGATTCGGAGCTTTGAGATCATGGAGTGAAAGCCTGTCGGAGGATTTGGTCCGATGTTAATGGCAGCCGGTGGCACCCGCAATCGGGGACACACGCAGCCCGATGCAGGCATGGCCGGGCATCGTCGCCGGGTCATGCAGGCGGTATAGTTCGCCCGCGAGACCTGCAGGAGCGGATATGAACGCCGGAAAGACCAAGCTGGGCGTCGTGATGGACCCCATCGCGGGCATCACCCCGAAGAAGGATTCCAGCCTCGCCATGCTGCTCGAGGCCCAGGCGCGGGGCTACGAACTCAGCTACATGGAGCAGGGCGGGCTGTGGCTGGACTGCGGCACCGCCTGGGGCGAGATGCGGCCGCTGGAAGTCGCCGACGACCCGGAGCGCTGGTACACGCTGGGCGAGGCGAGCCGCCGCCCGCTGGCCGAGCTGGACGTCATCCTCATGCGCAAGGACCCGCCCTTCGACATGGAATACGTCTACACCACCTACATCCTCGGTCGCGCCCGTGAGGCGGGCTGTCTGGTGGTGAACAGTCCGGACGCGCTGCGGGACATGAACGAGAAGGCCTACACGGCCTGGTTCCCGGACTTCGTGCCGCGCACCGTCATCACGCGCTCCATGGACACGATGCGCACATTCCTGAACGAGGTGGAACGCATGGTCGTCAAACCGCTGGACGGTATGGGCGGGCGCTCCATCTTCTCCGTGCGCAAAGGCGAGCCGAACACCAATGTCATCCTCGAGACACTGACCGGTCACGGCCACCGCTACGCGATGGCCCAGCAGTTCATCCCGGAGATCACCGAGGGCGACAAACGCGTGATCATCGTCGACGGCGAACCGGTGCCCTATGCCCTTGCCCGCATCCCCACCGAGGCCGACGGTCGCGGCAATCTGGTGATGGGTGCGAAAGGCGTGGGCCGCGAGCTGAGCGAGCGCGACCGGGAGATCGCGACGACGGTGGGCGCGGTGCTGAAACGTGAAGGCGTCCTGTTCGCGGGACTGGACGTGATCGGGGATTACCTCACCGAGATCAACGTCACCAGTCCCACGGGCATCCGCGAACTGGACCGGGAATTCGGCATCAACATCGCCGGGTTGCTGTTCGACGCCATCGAGACGCGCCTGCACGGAGCGCCCGCCACGGGGTGATCCCCGTCTCATTCCCCGGCCGACGGGAACGGTTAGAATGGCGCCTGATCGGACGGACGGGTCGCCGAAACCGATCGCACGGAGCGGGCCGACGGAGCGGGCAGAGGTAACCGGGGCAGGAGCCACGTGTCAGAAACCAGACCGAGTTTGACGAAGGACATGCTTCCTGCCGTGCCGGCGACGCCGGACCGGCTGCCGCCGATGCTCTTCCTGGCGGCGCTGTTTCATGCGGTGGTGATCCTGGGCATCACCTTCGAGGCCGTGCCTCTCGGCAGCAACGAGGCGACGACGCTGGAGGTGACTATCGTCGCGGACTCGAACCAGCACGTCGAGGCCAGCGACGATGCGGACTACCTGGCCCAGGCAAACCAGCGCGGCGGCGGCAACACCACCGCGCAGGTGCGCCCCGGCGCCCGACCGCGCTCCGCGGAGGCCCGGCCGTTCCCGGAGCCCATTCCCGGCGATACGGCCGTGGAG
>Ga0209947_1001613_pt1 | contig 13298 bp, 14 predicted proteins | sample SalPonR2_B_D2_MG_FD_185706 | JGI IMG/M metagenome (GOLD analysis project Ga0209947, IMG submission 185706) | Salt pond soil microbial communities from South San Francisco under conditions of wetland restoration - Salt Pond MetaG R2_B_D2_MG... ... | reverse complement strand
ATCCGCCGGCGTGGCCTCGCCTTCCTGCAGGATCCGCTGGATCAGCGCGTCGTCGGTGCCCTCGATTCGTCGCACCTCGATCCCGGTGGCGTCCGTGAACGCCTGGTAGAGCTGCTCGTCGCTCTGGTAATGGCGGGCCGAATAAATGTTGATGACCGGTGCCTCCGCGGCGGCGGTCGCGGTCGCGTCGTCGTCCACTGTTCCGCGGTCGGGAGAAGGGCCGCAGGCTGCGAGAAGCGCGAGCGATGCCAGGGCGACGGCGAGTCGTGCGGGAGTAAGCTTCGGTCGGGTCGACGGCATGTTGAATTCCGATGTTTACGTAGAAAGGAAGACTAATCTAATGCGAATCGTTCGCATTATCAAGGTACCCATCTTCACAGGTTACGGCGCTGTCGGGGACATGAGAGAATTCTTCCATGGAAACGAATTTCAAGGGCATCCCGATCATGCAGCCGCCCCCGGTGAAGAGCGGCGCGAAGTTTCGTCACGAGCAGGGCGTGGCGGCGATCAAGAACGGCGTGAAGCAGAACGACCGCGCGGTTGCAGCGCCGCTGGGGCGCAAACCTCCGTGGCTGCGCGCCAGGATGCCGAGCGGCGCGGGTTACTCCCGGGTCCGGCAGAACGTTCGCGAGCATCGCCTCGCGACGGTGTGCGAGGAATCCATCTGTCCCAACATCGGCGAGTGCTGGAACAACGGCACCGCGACATTGATGATCATGGGCGCCGTGTGCACCCGGGCCTGCCAGTTCTGCGCGGTGGACACCGGTAATCCGCGCGGCTGGCTGGATGGCGAGGAACCTGCGAATGCGGCGCGCTCCGTCCAGTTGATGGGCTTGCGTTACGTGGTGATCACCAGCGTCGATCGCGACGATCTGCCGGATGGCGGCGCCGCGCATTACGCGGCCTGCGTGCGCGCCATCAGGGCGCTGAATCCGGACACAGCGGTCGAGGCGCTGACGCCCGACTTTTGTGGCGACCTGCGCGCCATCGAGACGGTCGTGGACTCCGGACTCCAGGTCTATGCACAGAACCTGGAGACGGTGCGCCGCCTGACTCACCCGGTGCGTGACCCGCGGGCGGGCTACGAACAGACCCTCGACGTGCTGGAACACGCCAAGCGCCATCGTCCCGAGGTGCTGACCAAGACCAGCCTCATGGTGGGTCTCGGCGAGACCGACGAGGAGATCCGCGAGACGCTGGCCGAACTGCGCTCGCGGCGGGTCGATATCGTCACCTTCGGCCAGTACCTGCGCCCGACGCCGAATCACCTGCCCGTCGAGCGCTACGTCACGCCCGAGGAATTCGCGGACTACCGGCGGATCGGGCTGGAGATGGGTTTCCTCGAGGTGGTGTCCGGCCCGCTGGTCCGCTCCAGCTACCGGGCCGACCGCGTCTTCGAACACAACAACGTCGGTCTATGATCATGATTCGTCCGCACGGCTGCCGCTCATGATCGATGTCCTGCTCGAATACGCACTGTTTCTCGTCAAGACTCTCACGCTCGTTGCCGCGGTGACGTTCGTGGCGGGCGCGCTGGTCAATCTTTCGCGCCGGAACCGTGAAACGGAGGAGCTCAAGGTCACGAGCCTGAATTCGCGCCTGCGCCGCGCAGCGGACAGCCTGCGCGGCAAGCTGTTGCCGAAGTCCGGGCGCAAGCAGCTGGCGAAGAAACGCCGTCGCGAAGACAAGGCGGCCCGCGAGCAACGCCGCAAGCGGGTGTTCGTGATCGACTTTCATGGCGACATGCGTGCCACGGCGACCGCGTCGCTGCGCGAGGAGGTCAGCGCCGTGCTGGCTGTGGCCGAGAAGGGCGACGAAGTGCTGGTGCGCCTGGAGAACGCCGGCGGGCTGGTGCACGATCACGGCCTGGCTGCGTCGCAGCTGGTGCGTATTCGCGAGCGTGAGATTCCGTTGACGGTGGCGGTCGACAAGGTGGCCGCGAGCGGTGGATACCTCATGGCCTGCGTCGCCGACCGGGTTGTCGCCGCGCCGTTTGCCATCGTCGGGTCCATCGGCGTGCTGGCGCAGATCCCGAATATTCGTCGCCTCCTCGACGATCGCGGCGTCACCGTCGAGCAGGTGAAGGCGGGCCGCTACAAGCGCACCGTCAGCATGGTCGGCGAAGTCACCGAGGAGGATCGCGAGAAGCTGCGCGAGGAACTCGAAGACGTGCACGTCCTGTTCCAGGAAATGGTCGGCAGGTATCGACCGGACCTCGACATGGAGCGGGTCGCCACCGGGGAGCACTGGTACGGCAGCCGGGCACTCGAACTGGGCCTGGTCGACGAGCTCAGCACCAGCGACGACTGGCTGGCCCGGCTGATCGACGACGCCGACGCGTGGAAGGTGGAATGGCGCCGGCCCAGGCGCTTCATGGAGAAGCTCTCGGGCGCCATGGAAGAGAGCCGCCTGGGCGCACTCTTCGGCCGCTAGCCCCAGACCTTGGCCGAAATCAGCTTGTCGCGCACCAGGTCGGGCAGCCGGCCGAGCAGGGCGATCGATTTGGCGTCCTTGCCGACCAGGTAGCGGTTCTTGGGTCGCGAGGTTTCGAGCGCGTCGATGACGACGCTGGCCACGTCCTCGGGCGGCAGTCCCCCTGGCTTCGCATTGAGCTTTTCCAGCAGCTTCACCAGCGGTGCGTAGATTTCCAGCAGGTTTTCCGTGTGCGGATCCTCCGGACGTTCGGCATCGCGCTGCGCGCCCTTTTCCCAGATCGGCGTCTGGATGCCGCCCGGCTCGATCACGATGACTTTCACGCCGAAGGGCTGCAATTCGATGCGCAGCGAATCCGTGATGGCTTCTACCGCATGCTTTGATCCCGCATAGACGCTCACGCCCGGCATGGCGACCAGCCCGGAAATCGAACCGATGTTGATGATCCGTCCCTCGGCGGCGCGCAGCAGCGGCAGGCAGGCCCGGGTGACCGACAGCAGTCCGGTCACGTTGACCGCGAAGCTCCGCGCGATCTCGTCGTTCTTCATGAGCTCCAGCGGACCGCCCAGGTAGATGCCGGCGTTGTTGATAAGCCCGTGAAGTTTTCCGCCCGTGGCTTCTTCCAATCGCGCCGCAGCGGCATCCACGGAGTCCTGTTTGGCAACGTCCAGCAGCAGCGGCACCAGGTCCCCCTCGGCGTCTTTTTTCAGCGACTCGCCGTCGGCTTCCTTGCGCACGCCGGCAAAAACCTGCCAGCCGTCGGCGGCGAGCATCAAGGCGGTGCTTCGACCAAGCCCCGATGACGTGCCGGTGATGAGAACGTTCTTCTTCATGGCGATTTCCTTCGGCGCGTCCGCGCGCGCAGATTCATCAGCAGCAGGAGCCCGCCGAGCGCCGCCAGGCTCGCGGCTGCGGGTCGTTCGATCGCCAAGACCACGGGCGCCAGCGCCGCCCGGGTGAGCATGCGCAGGCTGTCGTGGCGGCCGATAATCGCGGCGATCGGGGGTGAGTGACGATAGTAGAAAGCGACGAACGCACGTCCAGCGGCGTGCGGCATCAGGACGTCGTCCCGGAACTGCCGCAGGCTGGCGACATGCGGATCCATCCAGCTGCCCCAGGCGGCGGTGGCGATGAAACAGTCGCAGAAACCCTGGCAGGATTCGCTGGGTTCGCCATCGTCCTCGCGCACCGTGATCGTCACGCTCGGCGCTTCGGGATCGAGCCCGGCAAGCGCCGAGGGATCCGCCAGCGCGACGGCGAAACGCCGACGATCCGTGCGCGCCTCTTCATCGTCGATCAGCTGGACCTGGAAAGTCTGGCGCGTCTCGTCCGGGGCGAAAACCAGCCGGCCCGTGGCGGCGACGAAGTCGACGTCGGCAACCGCTGCGCCGTCATCGGCCAGTTCAACCGTGACCCAGCTGACAGCCGCTTCGCCGCTGCTGCCACGATTGCGGTCCACGGTGAAGGCGATGCTGCCGTCGCCTTCGCCGACCTCGAGCGTGTCCGCGAACAGGGAAAACTCGCCGGCATGCTCGTCGCCGGGCGGCTCGATCACCACCAGGGGACCGCGGCCATCGAATGCCGCGCTGTCAACGGGCGTCGGGCTGGCAAGCAGCAGGCTGAGCGTGCGCGGCGGCCTCGCCGCGGCGCTGGAGATCGTGGCGAGCGTCGCCTCGCGCAGGGTTTCGCCGGCGGGAAATTCGAGGTCCAGCGTGAGGTCGCTGTAATCGATGCCGACGGCTGCCGTATCGGGGACGCCCAGCAGGGTGGCCGACACGACAGTACCGGGGAGTCCGCTGCGGATCACTTCGACGGGCAGCTCATCGCCCTCCGTCACACGCCGCACGTCGTCGCCCGGAAGGGTCAGCACCGCGTCGGCCGACTCGTCGTCCTCGATCTGCAGCAACTGGCTGCTGCCGCGGCCGAGTGTCGCGCCGGCCGGGTTCGCCAGGGTGAACACCGCATAGCGGGTGCCGTCCGCGGCGTCGTTCTGCAGGGCATCGATCTCGGCGTGGCCGGAGAACTCGCCGGCGGCGATCCGGATGACTCCCAGGGGCAGTTCGACGGTGAAATCCTCACCGAGCCGCGCCGTGCCGCCGAGGCTGACGTTCAGCACGACCGTGACGTCGCCGGTCGCGCTGCCGCTGCGAATCACCGTGACCTGTCCTGTTTCACCTTCGACGAGGTTCAGCCTCGATTCGAGGAACTGCAGCACGCCGTCGGCCGAGGCGGGCGATGCCCACAGGGCCAGGGCTGTTGCGGCAAGCAGCGCCGGGCCCGTCACCGATCTGCCAAGTCCCCGCATCGTCCAGTTCTCCCGGGTCGGATATCGTGTATTTGTACATCATGGGACGGTCGCGGCGCGACCGCAAATAAACCGGTGGTGCGTGCTAAAGTCGGCATCCCCAGGCATGCGCTGGAGCAGGAATGAGCACCGAAAGGCAGTCCCGGGCCGGCATTCTCACGCCGGTTGCCGACGAGGCGCCGACACCCGAAGGAATCGGACCGACGGTCTCCGCCAGGCTCGCGGCATGCGTCTCGCGCCTGGAGGATGCGGCAGCCCCGGGGGGGCGCGTGGTGCACGAGGTGCGCAAGGAGCTGAAGCGGGTGCGGGCCCTGCTGCGGCTCAGCAGCGATGCGTTGCCGACGCGGCACCTGGAAAAGCGTTGTGCGGAGGCCGCTCGCCGACTGGCCCACCTGCGCGATGCCGATGCCATGGCCGAGACGTTGTTGCGGCTGCGTTCGAGAGCGGACGCGCGCCATCTCGAGGCGCTGGATGCCCTGTCCAGATCGCTGGCCGAGGATCGCCGCGCGAACGCCGCGGCCGGCTTACCGCGACCGTTGGCGGAGGGCGTGGTGGATACCCTCCGCGTGGTCCGCGCGGGTGTCGAGGGACTGGATTTCGCGCTCATGGACGAGGGGACGATCGGCGCCGGCCTCGCCGAGGCCTGGGCGGACACCGCCCGGGCATTCAGGCGCGTTCTGGAACATCCCGTCCTGCCGCGATTCCATGATTTCCGCAAGGTCGTGAAGCGCGAACTCTACCAGCGCGAGCTTTGCGGGCTGCCGCTCGACAAGCAGGAGCGGGCCATGCTCAAGAAGCTCGCCGACGTGTTGGGCGAGTTGCAGGATCTCGACGTGCTGCGGGCGAAGCTGCGTGCGATCGACGCATGGCGGGGTCCGGTACGACAACTCGTCAAGCAGACGATCCGTGAACTCAAGGCGCGTGCATTGCGCCTCGGCCTTGCCAGGTATCCGGAAGGCCTGTCCTGAGAGGTCGGCCCGTTCAATCGGGTTCCCTGAATCCATGATTCCCTTGCGCGCCGAGCAGCGGGTCGCGTCCGTTCCACTCGTGACCTTGGTGCTTCTCGCCGCCATCGCTTTGGTTTTTCTGTGGCAGGTGTCGCTCGGCCAGGCCGGTTTCAATCGCGCCATTTTTTCCTTCGGCGTGATTCCGGCTGTGTTGCTCGGCCATCTGCGGATGCCGCCGGACATCGCCGTCGTCCCGCCCCTCGCAACCGTGATCACCTCCATGTTCCTGCATGGCGGCTGGCTCCACCTCGCGGGTAATATGCTCTACCTTTGGGTATTCGGGCCGAGCATCGAAGATCGCATGGGACGCGCCAGGTTCGCGTGCTTCTACCTGGCATGCGGCGTGGTGGCGGCACTGGCTCAGGCCCTGCCCGCACCCGAGACGCTGGCGCCGATGATCGGCGCGTCGGGTGCGATCTCGGGGGTGCTTGGGGCGTATCTTTTACTGTTTCCGCGCACGCAGGTGCGCGTGCTGGTGCCGTTGGGCTTTATGCTGACGGTGGTGAGATTGCCGGCGCTGTGGGTGCTGGGCCTGTGGTTCGCCATCCAGCTGGTGTCATCACTATGGGCGCCGGACGGCGAAGGTGGCGTGGCTTTTCGGGCGCATCTCGGCGGCTTTGTCGCGGGGCTGGCGGCGGCGCCGTTGTTCCTGGCAGGGAGAGAACGAAGTTGAATGAATGGCTGTCACTGATGATCGACGAGATACGCCGCAAGCAGAGCGAGGAGGAGCAGGCAGAGCGCGAACGTGAGCGGCGCGCCGTCGCGGACCCCTCGCCGAAGCCTGACGGCGGTGGCGTCGTCAGCCGGAACGACCCGCCGGGGCAGAACTGATCGCCACCCTGTCTATGATGTCGGAGCAGAACCCTGCGGGCCCTGCGGCGGGACCGGGATCGCCTTCTCCCGCGCCGCCGTCTCCCGTGCATGGCGTGCTGCGCCAGGGTCCGGCCGAATGGGGCCTCCTCGTCACCCTGGTGGCCTTGTGGGGAAGTTCCTTCCTGCTGGTCCGGCTCGCGCTGGACAGCTTCACGCCGGTGACAGTGACGGCCGGGCGCCTGTTGATCGGCGCCGGTGTGCTGCTTCTGCTGTTCGTTCTCACCCGGCGATGGCCACCGAGGTCGCCGCGCGTGTGGCTGTTCTTCCTCGTCATGGCGATGGTCGGCAACGCGCTGCCATTTTTTCTCATCGCGTGGGGACAGCGCTCGATCCCCTCGGGTCTCACCGGCATCCTGATGGCGGTGATGCCGCTGGTCGTCCTGCTGCTGGCTCATTTCCTGGTGGCCGGAGAGCGCCTGACACCGCGACGCCTGGCAGGGTTCGCGCTGGGTTTCATCGGAGTCGTCGTGTTGACGGGGCCGGAGGCGGTCGCTGCGATGGTTGGACGCGAGGCCTCCTTCGCGGCGCAGCTCGCCGTGCTGGGCGCTGCGCTTTGCTACGGCATCGCGGTGATTGTCGCGCGCCGCGGTCCAGTGCTGCATCCCGTCGTCACCGCCGGCGCAGTGTTGTCCATTGCAGGGATCGTCGTCGGCGGCTTCCTGCTGCTTGCCGGGCTGCGCACCGGTACCGCCGGCGTGGTGCACTCGCCGGTGGCCATCGTGCCGACGCTGGCCCTGCTCGCGCTCGGTGCGCTGTCGACGGGGCTGGCGACGGTGGTCTATTTCAGCCTGGTAGCGCGGGCCGGACCGACCTTTTTGTCCCTCATCAATTATCTGATCCCGGTGTGGGCGGTGGTGCTCGGATCGCTCGCCCTGGGTGAGCGCCTGCCCGCACGCGCTTTCGTGGCGCTCGGGCTGATCCTCGCGGGCGTGGTCCTGGCGCGCTGGCAATTCCGCGGCCGGAGAACGTCCGCATGAGGGTCGTGGTGCTCGGGGGCGGCTACGCCGGGCTCGCTTGCCTGGCACGGCTGGCGCGGGCGCTGCCGGATGCCGAGCGGCACCTGGTCGATCCCGCCCGCTGGCACCTGCGTCGCACGTTGCTGCACGAGACATTGCGCAAGCCTCTTTCGGACCTGCGGGCGGACTTCGCGCCGATCGCGCGACGCTGGGATTTCCGTCACCACCTCGCGCGCCTGGACTGGAGCCCGGCGCGCCTCGTGGAGTGGTCGCGACGCGGCGAGCTGCCCGTGGGACGCCGCAAGCTGGCCTTCGACGCCCTGGTCGTCACGACCGGTTTGCCGGGTGTCCGGACGCGCCCGTCGCGTGCCCGCCCGCCGCCGGTGCCGCTGGAGTCGCTGACCACCGGCCCCGGCGTCAACGCCTTCAAGCGGCTGGCCGGCACGGAGGAGCGCGCCTGGGTCGTGGGGGCCGGCGCCAGCGGGCTGCAATGTCTGTTCGAGCTGGCAGCGGTCCGTCCGGAGGGGGCGCCCCTCGGCCTGGTCGAAGCCGCCGACACCATCATGGCGGCCGAGCCGGAAGGGCTGCGGAAAGCGGTCTATGAACGACTCGATGGCCTCAACGTCGATATCCGCATGGGAACGCGCTACGAATCGTTCGGTCGCGGACGCATTCGCATGAGCGCCGCTGGCTCGGCCCTGTCGGAACCGGCGGGCGGCGTGCTGCTGTGCACAGGGCCGAAGGTCCAGCGCATCGATGCGGATGCGGCCGGGCGCGTATTGCATCGGAGCCGGCCGCTGGCCGGCATCTATGCCGCCGGCGACTGCGCGCGCTGGAAAGACGTGCCTTTCGATGCCGCGACCGCACAGACGGCCGTGCGCAAGGGACGCCACGTCGCCGACACGGTCGCGCGCGTCGCCAAGGGGCGGGCCCCGGAAGCCTGGGACGCGCGCCAGCTCGGCTTCTTCATGAGCCTCGGACCGCACGATGCGGTCGGCTGGGTGTTCAAGCGTGCGGCCCTGATCAGCGGCCTGCCGGCCGTGGCCGCACGCGAGGCCATCGAGGCCCGCTGGGATCTGTTGCTGCGCGGGCTCGACAGCTTCGCCGCGTTTTGATCGCTCGAGCCGATCCGGCGCTCAATCGCGTGCCGGAACGTACTGCGGATCGAGCGGCTGGACCGGCGTTTCGAAATACCGATGGAAGCCGGCGGGCAGTTCGCGATAATCGCCGGCCAGGGCATCGTCGGGCACCGGGTGGCCGTTGTAGGTATTCCAGAACAGCACGTGCCGCCCGGCGAGGCGACCGCTCCGCAGGTCCGCGAGCAGCGCCGCAAAAGCCTTGCCGGTGTAGGTGCCTTCCAGCCCGAGATCGAGGGCCTCGCGCGCCACGGCGAGTGCGTTCATACCCTCGGGGGTGAAGCGCGCGTAGCCCGGACCGATGAACTCATGCCGGACTTCGATCCGCGACCTGTCCAGCGGCGCAAGGGGGAAACGGGGGTCGCGTGCATGCAGCAGCCGCGCCGCGCCGTGATAAAGCGCGCGAAAGCGGCGCGGACTGGCGATATCGGCGCGCACCACCCGCACGAGAACCAGCCGAGTCCGTAATCCACCGGCGGCCAGCCCCAGCGCCAGTCCCGCGGCGGTGCCCATCGTTCCGAGTGCGACATAGAGCGCGTCCGGCTCGGGCAGTTGTCCCGCATGCACCTGCGCCGCCAGCTCGAGACCGGCGTTGACGAATCCGACGGTGCCGAGCGGCGACGAGCCCCCGCCGGGGATTCGGAGCGATGCCAGGCGCTCGCCGCGCCCCTGCAGTTCGAGCGCCCGCGCGGTGCGACGGGCCTGTGCCTCGGTCGCGCAGTGCACCTGCTGCGCGCCCGCCCAGCGCCCCATGAGCAGATTGCGCGCGACGAAGGAGGAATTGCTTTGCGGCGTCAGCAGCAGTCGCGCGTGCAGGCCCGCCTGGCCGGCGTAGATTGCGGTCGCGAGCGCATGATTGGACCCTGCGCAGCCGAAGGTAAACACGCTGTCGTGGCCTTTCTGCAGTGCTTGCGCGAGCAGGAACTCCAGTTTGCGCACCTTGTTCCCACCATAGGGCGTGGCGCAGCGATCGTCGCGCTTCACCCACAGGCCGGCGCATGCGCCGGGTAGTTCCGCCGGATGCGCGGCCTGCACCGTCGTCGGCCACTCGCCCAGTGGCAGTGCGACGAGGCTTTCAGCCAGCCGCGGATACCGTTCGAACAGCGACCAGGTGCTCATGCGTCTTTCTTCCCGGATCGATCCGCGTCGTGCGCGGGGCCGAGCCGACGCGTTTCCTCGAGCAGGAAAGCCTCGTCGAGTGGCGACAGGTCGAAGCGCCGGCACGCCTCCTCCACGGCCGCGGCATCGTGCCGACCGCCCTCGGACAGCCAGCGAAGCGCGTCGCGCAGCGCCTGGCCGTGGGGCCGGATACTTCGTCTGTCTGACTGCTTCGTCATGCGGTTTGCCTGCCCGGTGATTCATCAGGAGTCGCGATCCGCTATTATCACCGTTGTCACCGTCGGCCGGAATGCGAGCCCCAGGATCAATGAGCGGCACCGATCACCTCGACACGCTGCGCAAGGACGCGAACAGCGCCCCGGTCGTGGTGTTCGCATCGCGCCTCACGGACGTGCACGAGGTGGTTGCGCGGCTCGACGAACTCGGCATCGAATACCGCATCGTCACCCTGGCGATGGGAGATCGTGCCGCGCGCGATCGTTTCCATGTGCTGGAGGAATGGACCGGCCACCGGACCCTGCCGCAGGTTTTTCTCGACGGCCGCTTCATCGGCGGGCCGGCGGAACTGCTGGTGCATCCGCGGCTCTACGGCGGCGTGTCGAAAGCCGCCCACTGGCTGGGCTATGCCGGCCTCATCCCGTTCGTCGCCGCATTGCTCGGCGGCTTGCTGGGCGGCGCCGAGCAACAGGCCTATTTCGCGCAGCAGTTCATCGCTTACGGCGCGGTGATCCTTTCGTTCGTCGGCGCCGTGCACTGGGGAACCGCGCTGGCCTCGGGCGGGCTGCGCGTCATGCGGCTCGCGATCAGCGTGTTGCCCGCGTTGCTTGCCTGGGCCGCCCTGCTTCTGCCGTCGCAGGTCGCCGCATGGCTGCTGCTCGGCGGCTTTCTGCTGCTGCGCGCGTGGGAAGCGACCCCGCCGGTCGCCGCGACCCTGCCGCTCTGGTATCGCGCGCTTCGGACCCGGCTGACCGTCGCGACGAGCGTCCTGCTGGTCCTGTTCGCGATGTTCGCCGCATGAGGCCGGCACATCACGCCACGCCGCGAATCGCACGCCGCCGCACTGCCGGAGACAGGCATGTCTGATCCGCTCACTCCCGGCATACTCGTGGAGGAAATTTCCGGTCGGGAAGCCTCTCTCGAAGGATTCGCCGGCGGCACGGCGGCTTTCGTCGGCGCCGCACCGCGCGGACCTCTGCACGAGGCTGTGCTGGTCGAGAGTGTCGCGGAATTCGAGCGCTGTTACGGCGTTGCCGGCGGCGAGTACGCATTGCAACGTTGCCTGCAGGATTTCTTTCTCGCCGGCGGCACGCGGGCCGCCGTGGTGCGCGTTGCCAACGGTGCGCGGCCCTGCACCATCCGCCTGCCCGGTCGCGAGGGCGCACTGGTGCTCGAGGCCGTCAGCCCGGGACGCCGGGAGTTCCTGCGGGCCTCCGTGGACTACGATCACATCGGCCCGTCGGACGACGTGACCTTTAATCTCGTCCTGCAACGGCTGCACGTGCGCGGCACGGAACGGGTCGCCGACCAGGAAATCTATCAGCGCTTGTCGCTGCGTCCGGCTTCGGAGCGCTACATCGCCGATGTCCTCATGGGCTCGCGGCTCGCGAGGGTACGCGGGCTGTTGCCCCCGAGCCGGCCGGCGGCCACCGTCAGCACGGCGCCTGGTTACCCGGTGACCTGGGTGGAAGCCGAAGACGACGGTGCGGACGGCGCGCCGCTGACGGACTACGACCTGGTGGGTTCGTCCACTCAGGGCAGCGGCTTGTTCGCGCTCGACGGCTTGCCCGACATCGATTTTTTGTGCCTGCCCACGGTGCACGCGTCGCGCGGTCCCGGTCCGGCGCTCCTGCTGGCGGCGCTGCGGTATTGCCGCAAGCGCCGCGCGATGCTCCTCCTCGAGCCGCCGGCTGACAGCTACGACGGGGAACAGGCGCTGGCGTGGCTGCAGCGGATCAACATCGCCGGCGAGAACGTCATGGCGGTCTTCCCGCAACTCGCCGGCGAGGGTGGCGAACCCGGTCGTTCCGCGGTGGGCGCGGTGGCCGGCGCCCTGGCGCACAGCCCGGCCGAGGCGGAACCGGTGCTCGGCTCCGCGTTCCGGCCGACGCACGAAGTGCCACCCGAGTTGCGGCGTCGCCTGCACGGCGTCGGCATCAACGTGCTGTCGCGCTCGCGCGGCGGACGCGCGGTGCTGACCGGCGATCACACGCTGGCTTCAGCGGAGTGCCCGGTGCCGGCCTGGCGCTCTCTCGTCACCCGGCGGCTTGCGTTGGCGGTCGAAAAAGCGCTGCTGAAGGGCACACGATGGATCGTCTTCGAGGTTGCCGGTGCCGACCTGGCGCGGCGATTGCAACGCCAGCTGGCCGGCTGGCTCGAGTCGTTGCGCGGCGCAGGGAGGCTTGCGGGCGAAGCGGCAGAGGCGTGGTTCGTGGACGTCGACGAGGTCTCGGCACCGTTCCGCCCGACGCAGGTGGAGTTCACGGTGGGTTTTGCTCCGCGGCGGCCCGGCGATTTCATTATCTACCGGGTCAGCCAGGGCCTGCATGGCGCACGACTCGCGCCGGTTTCGCCCGAGCGCTGGGCGATCACCCAGCCGTTGCGCGAGGCGCTCGTCCCCGCGGCCGGGAAGGTCGAGTCGCAGCCGGGAAAGCTGGAGGCCGGATGAGCGAGGCGACACGCGTCGCCTACTTCGCCTACGGCGCGAATGTCCATCCCGGTTGGTTGCGCCGGCGCGTGCCCGAGGCGGAGCTGCACGGTGCCGCGCTGCTCCCCGGCTATCGACTGGTCTTCCGCAAGCGCGGTCGCGACGGCGCGGCACGCTCGGATGCATGTCCCAGCACGACGCCCGGCGATGCCCTGCCGGGAGCGCTCTACTGGTTGCCTCCAGAGTCCCTGGAGCGGCTCGGAGCCGCAGGCGCCGGCTACCGGTCGGCGGAAGTCGTGGTGAGGACTGTCGAAGGCGAGGTCCACGCCCGGACCTGGCTGGCCGAGCCGACGGAACATGCCGAGCGGCTGCTGCCGTGGGACTGGTATGTCGAGCTGATCCGCGCCGGAGCCGAGTTGCTCGAGCTGCCGGCTGCGCACCGGCGCTGGCTGCAGGGCGTGCCGGTGACGCGCGACCCCGACAGGACGCGTGCGGCCACTGCGCACCAGGTCATTGCCGGCGAGCGCGAAGTTCCCGGATCGCCTCGTCCAGTGCATCCACCGCGGCCTCGAAACCCTCGGCGTGAGCGATGATCAACAGGGCATCGACCAGGTAGTCGGGGTAGCCGACCATCGCCTCGAAGAATTCCGCCAGCATCTTGCGGTCGATCCGACCGCAAGAACCGGCCGGGTCCTCGATGCGTACAGGATGCCGGCGCAGCAGTATCTGCCACACTGCATAAGCATCCCATGACGGGCGTCCTGCCCGGTTGTTCGTGTCCACGGTTTGACGCTAGCAGATTTGTCTCGGCGTCGCCGTGAGCAA
>Ga0209947_1001604_pt1 | contig 13337 bp, 11 predicted proteins | sample SalPonR2_B_D2_MG_FD_185706 | JGI IMG/M metagenome (GOLD analysis project Ga0209947, IMG submission 185706) | Salt pond soil microbial communities from South San Francisco under conditions of wetland restoration - Salt Pond MetaG R2_B_D2_MG... ... | reverse complement strand
TTGTAATAGCCTTTGTTAAAGGTAGGGCTATCACGTACACCACTACACCTAAGAAAATAGAAATAAGTGCAGATAGTTTCATCCCTAATAATCCGTACATTAGAGAATATCCAGAAAATACTATTAGTCCCATTATTAAGGCTGCTGCTAATGGTCTTGGTACTATATTCCTTAGTTTTATATCAATTTTAGTTTTTCTTTTAAGATCAAGATAGTTTAAAATTGCTGCTGTAAAGTATGCAGCAATAGTACTATATGCTGCTCCTGCCACATTTAGGCTTTTTATTCCTACTAATATATAGGTTAGTACTACTTTTACTAAAGCACCTATAGCGAGGTTTTTTACAGGTATTTTTTGCTTTTCTACTGCTTGAAGTATAGCCGTTAAAGATTGTACTACAGTAAGAAATATTACACTTACAGCTAGAATAGCAAGAAGATATCCTACGCTAGCATGCTTAGCGCTTCCAAGTGCTGGATAAAATAGCACTATTATCGGTTCTGCCAAAACAAAAAGACCTATTGCTGATGGAAGACCTATTAGAAGAGCTGTTCTCATACCTAAATTAGCCGTCATATTCAGCATTTTATCTTCTCCTTTTGTAAAAGAATCTGTAATGGTAGGCACCAAACTAATTGCTATTGCTATCGAAAAAACTTGTGGAAAATTTATAAAAGTTTGAGCTGTTCCACTTAACTGACCATATAAATCTGTTGCCTCAATTTCACTATATCCTATTGCAAGCAATCTCATAGAAACTAACTTTGCATCAATTAAACCCATTAAAGGAACTATAGATGCACCAATAGTTATAGGAATAGCAATTTCCAGCAACCTTTTGAAAACTCTTTTCCAGTTCTCTTCTACATTCTTCTTAGAAAAAGCTACTTTTTCATCAATTTTTTTCTTGTTTAGAATATATACAAAAAACATAAGTATAAATCCTGCAATGCCACCTGCCGAAGCTCCAAAAGAAGCACCACCAGCAGCTTTAGGGAGAGATTCTTGCACGAATATGTATGCTAGATATAATCCTACTGCAAATCTAAAAAATTGTTCTACTATTTGAGATAAAGCTGTAGGAACCATATTCTGCATACCTTGAAAATATCCTCTATATACAGCCATAATTGGAACAAAAAACAATGCCGGTGTTAATGCAGATAATGAATATGATGTCCCTGGATATCCAATAGATACAGCTATTTGGTCTGCAAAAATAAATACTAATAATGAAGATCCCGCTGCTAAGGTAATTAAAGTAGCCATTGCTATTTTAAATACTTGTCTAGCTCCTAAATAGTTTCCTAGTGCAATTTTTTCAGAAACTAATCTTGCAATTGCAGTTGGAAATCCTGCTAATGAAATTACAAGTAAAAGATTATAAACCTGATATGCAGGTTGATAATACCCTATACCTTCAGTTCCTATTAGATTTGTTAAAGGTATTCTATATACAGCTCCAATAATTTTAACTATAAGTCCTGCTGCCCCAAGCACTGCAGCTCCTTTAAGAAAGTTTTTATCTGACATTTTTTCCTCCTGAATAAAATTAAAAAGTGCCTCGCGGCACGCATAAAATTCTTTAATAGATACTTTTTCGCCAATGAATTAGCTATCTTTATTTAAATAAACCTTTTGAAAATGTTACATTGCTTCTTCTAAATCTAATTTTATTAATCATTAGGTTCTGAACGGTCATAATTACTCCTACAAAAATCACAACGTCTCCTATTGAAACTGCCGACGGTAATACCAACATTCTATTCCAGGGTATAAAAGCACCGGCAAAAAAAATGTTGTCATTTATTATTTCAAATAATTTAATGTTTCCTTGTGAAATAAGTTGAAATATTTCCTCAGAAAAGGCTAGCTTCGCCGCATTTTCTGTTATTCCTATTACTAGTCCGTTGTATATGAAGGTAATGAAATTAAGAACACTTCCTACAAATATAATTGGGAAATATTTTATTTTCCAATTGATAAGTAAAGATATTAATATAAAACCGTAAGAAATAGCTAAAACAATTTCATAGTAGCTAAAATTCAAGTCTAACAATCCTGTATTTAAAAGTAAGAATGACATCTGAATCAATAAAGATAAAAAAACAAAAATCTTCCCTCTGATTTTAACATCACCTAATCTATTTAATTCTCCTTTTCTCATATACCCAATTAATATACCTATAAGTAAACCTTCAAGTACCACTTTTACCTCCCTCGGGACCAATATCATTAATATTATACTTTATAGGATTTGGTTTTACAAGAATATAGAAATATTATTTTATAAAAAAATACTATCCTTGTCTGGATAGTATTTTTTAGATTCTTATTTTCTTTGTTTATCTTTTGGTACTATACAAGTACCTGTTGCTTCACATACTACTATAGGTTGGTCTAGTAAATCACAAGCTGAATCACTTATGTCTGGTCTTGGTACGATAACCTTTTTTGCTACAAATTTCATCTTTCTTGATGAATTTCCTATTTTTGTTATCTCTCCTTCTACCTCGATGTAATCTCCCGCATAAACTGGTGCTAAAAAGTCCACGTTATCGTAAGATCTAAATAGTCCCTCATCTCCATCGCACTGAATTAAAAGTTCTGTTGCAACATCTCCAAAAAAAGCCAACATCTTAGCTCCATCAACAAGATTTCCTCCATAATGAGCATCTTGAGAGCTCATTCTTAGTCTTATTTTTGACTTGTACTGCTTTTCCATTTTATAATCTCCTTTCAAATTTACCTTTTAGGCATAAATATCCTGGTACAATTCTCTTAATTCTTTACTATCTCTCATTATTTGAAGAGATATAGCCGCATGATCTTTAGTATATCCATTTCCCATTATCATATTAACATCTTTTCCTACGCCTTCAGCCCCTAGTGCTGCTTTTGTAAAGGAAGTCGCCATTGAAAAGAAATATACCGTTCCATTATCTTTACATGATAATATACTAGACATTTCACAGTTAGGCATATTAACACAGTTAATAACTTTGTCACAAAGCTCTCCATTGCTTACCTCTGATACTTTTTCATAAAGTTCAACTGCATCTGTTGCATCACCTTCTATAAACTCGTCAGCAAGTCCTAGTTCTCTAATTTTGTCAACAGGTGTATTCCAGTAGGTCATACATATAACTTTTCCTGTTATTCCTGCTCTTTTTTTAGCTTCATATAGGCAAAGCATTCCGGATTTTCCAGCTCCTCCTATAACCATAACTGTATCTCCTGGTTTCACAAGTTTAGCTGTTTGTGCCGGTGCACCTGCTACGTCTAATACCGAAAGTGCTAGGTTTTCAGGTAGGTCCTTGGGTAGCTTTGAATATATTCCACTTTCAAATAATATAGCCTGGCCTTTAATGTCCACCTGATCGATATTTTTTCTAACCTCAAGTATTTCATCAATTTTTAGAGGTGTTAAAGAAAGAGAAACTAGTGTTGCTATTTTGTCTCCAACCTTTAAATCTCTATCTTTTAGTGCATCTCCTATTTCTTTTACTGTACCTATCAGCATTCCTCCCGAACCTGTCACAGGATTTTGATGTTTTCCCTTTTCTTCAACTATACTCTTCATTATGATTTTTATTTTTTCTTCATCATCTCTTGCTTGATCTTTAATCTGAGTAAAGCTTGCAGAATCAATATTTAATGTCTGTACATCTATAAGTATCTCATTGTCGTAAATTTCCATTAAATTGTTGATTTTAGTTGCTGGTTGAGGCAAAACTCCCTCTGGTTCTAATACCCTATGAACACCATATGGATTTCCTTTTTTATGTATCATAATTAACCTCCTAATTTATATATATATATATCTATATTGCATGAATCGTGCCAATATTCTTAATGTTTTCGTTATTGAAATATCAATGATATTTATTTATTCTATATCTAATGATACAATATTGCCGACTTTTTATCAAGGTGATCGCCTATTTTTCGGCACTTAAGTAAAAAAAACTCTCCAGGAATTCCCGGAGAGTCATTTTATTTTTAGTTTAAAATTCAGGTTCTATTAATCCTACTTGTTTATCTTTTCTTTTGTAAACTACATTGACTTCATCTGTATCTGAATTCAAAAATACGAAAAAATTATGTCTTAATAAATCCATTTGTAGTACAGCTTCCTCGATATTCATAGGCTTCATAGCAAACCTTTTAGTTTTTACGATTTTAATTTCATCATCATCTTCTTCAAGGGGTTCAACATTCTCAAACCTAATTGTTTCTTTTGTATGCTTTTTGTCTTGGAGTTTAGATTTATACTTTCTTATTTGTCTTTCTACTACGTCCACCGCTTTGTCTATTGAGTGATACATATCATCCGTAACTTCTTCTGCCCTTATTATAGTTCCTCCAAAAGGTATTGTAATTTCTATTATCTGTCTTAATTTTTCAACACTTAGTACTACTTTAATGTCGATATCTTTGTAGAAAAATTTGTCAAGCTTAGCTAATTTTCTTTCAACCATTTCTCTTAAACTATCTGTCACATTTACATTTTTTCCATAGATTTCAATTTTCATATTGTCTTCCCCTTTCATGTTTTTATTTATTAAATGTTTACCCATTTATTAGGACTTCTAATCATATTTTTTTAATATTAATTATTTTTTTAATATAAGAGATTATGTTAACAAGTCTGTTGATAAGGTCCAATATTGTATGTTTTCTGTTGATAAGTAGAGGGTTTTTATCCACAGCTTGTTAGTGCTTGTTTTATCTTGCTAATGTTAATCCATAAATATTATTAGCATCAACCTTTAAGAGAGATTCAGAACATGCGTTTAAGGTAGTACCCGTTGTGTATACATCATCAACAAGTAAAATATTTTTGTTTGTTAATATTTTTTTAGCTGAAAAAGTATTTTTGAGATTATTTTTTCTATCTTCTCTATTTAGTTGATTTTGAGGGGTCGTATCTACAGTTCTTTTAATTAATTTTTCCGAGGGTATATCCATTTTAATTCCAAGATATTTTGCCATCAATTGAGATTGATTATAGCCCCTTTTTCTTTTTTTATTTTTATGAAGAGGTACGTATGTTATTAAGTTTAAATCTATGTCTTTATCTTTTATGTATTGGTACAGTAATTCACCTAGCATTTTATAATAATAAGGCTTATTGTTGTATTTGAAATCTTTTATTACATCTCTTAATAGGCCTTGGTATTTATAGGGTGAATAAACTTTCTTGAAAAATTTTGGGGTTTCTATGCATTCTATACATGTATCTCCGGAAGAAATTAGAGCTTTTGAACATATTTTGCATTTATGCCCTTGAATGCTTTTTAACTTTAATAGACATTCTCTGCATATATGCTTTTTACCTATTTCCTCGTCCCAGTAGCCGCATATAGAACAGGTATTGTTTTCTGGAAATACTAATTCTATAAATTCGTCTAATGAGTTTTTTATAATTTTTACCAATTTATCCCCCTATACTAAGAAGTCTTTTACCTTGTCTAATCTTCCTTTAAGATTTGAATATCTTCTATCTATTTTGTTGTTATCTATCATTTCTTTTATATATTTTTTATAACCTACTAAAACTAAAAGATTTTGTGCTCTTGTAACTGCAGTATAAATAAGATTTCTGGTCAAGAGCATGGGCGGTGCCCAAGTTATAGGAATTATAATGGCTGGGAATTCACTTCCTTGGCTTTTGTGAATTGTGACCGCATATGCATGTATTAGTTCATCTAGTTGATTATATGTGTAGGTTACTTCCTTATTATCGTCAAATTCTACAACTAGCTCTTGATCTACTTTGTTTACATATCTTATATATCCAATATCACCGTTAAATACCCCTTCTCCACTTTCTACATACCCATCTTTATCGGTTTTTTTCCATGCCATTTGATAATTGTTTTTTATCTGCATGATTTTGTCCCCAGTTCTGAATAGAGTTTTGTTGATTTTTAGCTCTCCTTTTCCTTTACCAATAGGGTTAAGTTTGCTTTGGAGTATTTTGTTAAGCTCAATTGTACCATTTATACTCTTTTTCATAGGAGTAAGAATCTGTATATCTTCTAAAGCTTTCAGATTATAGTGCTCAGGCAATCTTTTTTCCATTAGTCCTACTATAGTTTTATTTATTTCTTCATTATTTAAACAATCTATAAAGAAAAAATCACCATCTTTTTTATTGAATTCCGGCATTTCTCCATCATTTATTTTATGAGCATTAATAGTTATCATACTATCCTTAGATTGTCTGAATATTTTATCCAACTTTATTGTTGGTATTATATTGCTTTTTATTATATCTCTAAGTACGGATCCAGGACCTACTGATGGCAATTGATCTACATCTCCCACCATTATTAAGTGTGTTTTAGGTTCAATTGCTTTTAAAAGACTATTCATTAGTATTATATCAACCATAGACATTTCATCTACTATTATTACATCGTATTCTAAAGGTGATTCTTCATTCTTATTAAAATATAGATTTTTTTTATCTTCGCTGTAGGTAAATTCCAACATTCGATGTATGGTCTTTGCTTCACGACCTGTAGTTTCTGTGATTCTTTTTGCTGCTCTTCCTGTAGGAGCGCAAAGAGCTGTTTTTTTGCCCATTAGCTCAAAACCTTCAATTATACCCTTTATTATTGTAGTTTTACCAGTCCCAGGACCACCGGTTATTACTATCACATTTTCTTTAAAGGACTTTTCTATTGCTTTTTTTTGCTTATTTGTTAAAGATTTCTTTGATCTTTCTTCTATGCCAACTATTATGTCTTTAACATCTTCTTCTGGGTCTTTTTCTTCAGTTATTAGTGTTACCAACTTATTAGCAGTTCCTGCTTCAGAATAATAGTAAGGTATGTAGTAAACACAATCTCTATCATCTATATTTTCCATATGGATCTCTCCTCTTAGAGCCATATTTGAAATGACAGCTTCTACATACTTTTTATCTATATCTAAAGTTTTTCCAGCTCTTTTTATTACAATATCCTTTGGTAAGTAAGTATGTCCATCTGAGGCTGATTCCAAAAGACTATATCTCACTCCAGCAGATATTCTGTATTCCGATTTTTTATCTATACCCATATTCTCAGCGATTTTATCGGCAAGTTTAAATCCAATACCATAAACATCGGAAGTAAGTCTATAGGGATTCTCTTTTACTTTTTCTATAGTTTCTGAACCATATTCTTTATATATTTTTATACCATAAGATGGCGAAATATTGTATTTTTGAAGATAAAGCATTATTTCTTTGATTTCAAGTTGTTCCTTAAAACTATCTACTATCTTTTCAGCTTTTTTTTCTCCAATTCCTTCTATCTTCATTATCTCTTCAGGGTTATATTGAAGAATATTAAATGTATCTTCACCAAATTCTTCTACAATTTTAGCTGCAGTTGCATCCCCTACCCCCTTTATCAGACCAGAAGCAAGATATTTTTTTATTCCGTCTATGGAGTCGGGCATTACTATTTTATATTTTTGAACTTCAAATTGTTTTCCGTATCTGGGATGTTCATTCCATTTTCCTTCTACTTCAATTTGTTCTCCAAGACTAATAGAAGAAAATAACCCAGTAAAGGTAATTACATCTTCGCTAGTTTCTATTATGCCTACTGTATATCCGTTACTTGTGTTGTTGTAAATAATTTCTTCAACTGTTCCTGCTATTGTTTCCATCTATCCACATCCTCAAAATATATTATACATTAATTATATGTATAGTTAAATATTAAATTAAAAATATACTATATATATAGTATATCCATTCCAAAATTATTAATTATTTATATAATTATGTTAAATTCCACACAAATATATTTTTTTTTGATATAATGAAATAGAATTTTTTTTCAGGAGGGCTCAATGGCGGGAATAAAAACAGTTAAAGTTTACGATATTTTAACCTTTTATACAGATTACAAAAATAGATTAACTCCTAAAAATCTAATCGGACTTTTTCAAGAAATTGCTACTCTACAATCCGACGAACTAGAATTAGGACAAAAATATATGTCTAACGAAGATTTATTATGGGTACTTATTAAATACAATATAGAAATATATCGTATGCCTAAATATCCAGAAAAAATTAGGATTGAAACATATGCTATGTATACTAGGAAATTCTATATTTACAGAAAATTCGAAGTATATGATGAAAATAACATATTGATATCTAAGGCTTATTCTGCTTGGAGCTTAGTAAATAAAAAAAATATGTCCTTACAAAAAATACCAATGGAGTTAATAGAAGCATATGGTTGTAGTGAAAGTCCTAAAGAAGAGAAGGCTATTTTTGAAGGTCTTAAAACTGTTAAGAATCCGGATTTAAGAAATAATTTTTCAATAAGATACACAGATATCGACCATAATTTACACGTTAATAATACAAACTATATGTCTTGGGCTGTAAATTCTGTACCTAAAGATATTGTAATAGATTATATTTTAGAAAAAATATGTATAATTTATAGGAAAGAAGGTAAATACGGAGAAGATGTATTAGTTGAAACTAAAGTAAAGAAAGAAGATAAAATCATATGCAATCATAATATTAAGGATAAAGATGGGAACTTACTTTGTCAAATAAAAACTAAATGGAGAAAATGAGGTGATATAGTTGATTGAAAGTTATTTATGGTTAATAATAGCAGTAATATTGGCTGTAGTAGAAGGAGCTACCCTAAGTCTTACAACGATATGGTTTGCCTTTGGAGCTTTGTCTGCTTGGTTAGTAACATTCCTGAATTTTTCTTGGACCCTTCAAATAGCTGTGTTTGTTGTTGTATCAGGACTACTTCTTATATTTACCCGACCTTTAGTTAAAAAATATTTAAAGATAGGTAGGGTAAAAACTAATGCAGACGAGGTCATAGGTGAAGATGCTCTTGTTACTGAGAAAATTGATAATATTAATTCTCAGGGTAAGGTAAAGGTAAAAGGTCAAATATGGACAGCAAGATCAGATGATAGCCAATTTATAGAAAAAGATTCAATAGTTAAAGTATTAAGAATAGAAGGTGTAAAATTAATAGTAAAAAAATTAGAGGAGGGTAATTAAATGGGTTTTTTAATCTTTTTAGTACTAGTAATAATATTAGTAATTCTAAATATCAAAATCGTACCACAAGCAAATGCTTTCGTTATAGAAAGACTAGGTGGCTATCAAGCTACTTGGAGTGTTGGCTTACACGTTAAAATACCATTTATAGACGTTATAAAAAGTAAAGTATCTTTAAAAGAACAGGTTGTAGATTTTCCGCCACAACCAGTAATAACCAAAGATAATGTAACTATGCAGATAGACACAGTAGTATTTTTTCAAATTACTGAACCAAAATCTTTCACCTATGGTGTTGATAGACCTATCTCCGCTATAGAAAACTTAACTGCTACTACATTAAGAAATATAATTGGTGAATTAGAATTAGACGAAACTTTAACCTCCAGAGAGCTTATAAATACAAAAATGAGAAGTATCTTAGATGAAGCAACTGATCCATGGGGTATAAAGGTTAATAGAGTTGAAGTTAAAAATATTACACCACCAGAAGAAATACAAGATGCTATGGAAAAACAAATGAAAGCTGAAAGAGAAAGAAGAGAATCTATATTAAGAGCTGAAGGTAAAAAAAGAGCAGCTATTCTTGTTGCCGAAGGGCAAAAAGAATCTGTTATATTAGAAGCTGAAGCTTATAAAGAGTCTTCTGTAAGAAGAGCTGAGGGTGAATCTGAAGCAATTCTAAAAGTTCAAAAAGCTAAAGCAAAAGGTATAGAAATGATTAGGCTTTCAAAACCTAACAAGGAAGTTCTTTCTATTCAAAGTATGGAAGCATTCATCAAGGCAGCAGATGGTAAAGCTACAAAGATTATTATACCTTCAGAAATTCAAGGTATAGCAGGTTTAGCTTCATCTTTAACAGAGATAATGAAAGATGACACTGCTTACGAATCTTATGATAAAACATCTGAAAAAACTGAAGCAGAAAAAATTGAAGAAAATTAAAGAATAGTAAGAAAATATTTTTAGATAGTCTTTATGGCTATCTTTTTTTGTAAAATTAAGAATTATACATGCTTAATTATGTTTATATTTTGTCAAATCTGTAGTATTGTGTATATATAATATTATTTTTAGGGTAATAGGAGGTTTTTATGGATTTTATATTAGGACAAGCTAAGATTGTTCTTTATGTAATAATTTTTTGTGCTAAAATTTTCGAAGTTTCTATCGGAACGCTAAGGATAGTCCTTGTCAGTAAAGGACAAAAAGTCAAAGCAGCACTAATAGCCTTTGTCGAATGTGTTATATGGATTTTGGTTGTTAGCACAGTTTTAGTAGATATTACCAGTGATCCTGTAAAAGTAGTAATCTACTGTGCAGCTTTTGCAATAGGAAATTATATAGGTGTTTCTTTAGAAAACAGGTTAGCAATGGGCCTTTCTTCTATTCAAGTAATAACTAATCTAGAAGAAGGAAATGAATTAGCCCTACTTCTAAGAGATAACAACTTTGGTGTTACCGTAATGAAAGGTTATGGTAAGGAAAAAGAAAAAGAAGTTTTAATACTTCATATAAAAAGAAAAAGGATTTCCGAAGCTGTTAATTTAATTCACTCCCAATTAGAAAATGCTTTAATAACAGTGAACGAAGTCAAAGTTGTAAGAGGTGGATATATAAAAAGAAAATAATCAAATATAGGATAATATATTTTTCAAATTTAAAAAACTACGATAATCCTCTTCCATTAAAATATCCGATAAGTTGATTATTGTATCTATAACAGGGGTTTTAACCCCTGTTATTTTACCTAAATTTGAAATAGGTGCCAAGCCGTAAGGTATATCTTCTTTTATATATCTTGAATCTAAACTAGAGGGTGCCAAGCCGTCTTTATGTATTGAACTCTTTGACAAGGAACTATGAAGATTGGATTCTTCTGAAAGATATGTAGTTTTCATAACATCTTCAAGGCTTTTGAGTTCTATACCCAAAGCCTTTCCTACATTTATTCTCTCCAAATCAATTTTATGTATAATTTCAGCTATATTTTTTGTGATACCCTCATTATAAAAATCAAATTTCCCTTTTTGATTTTCTATTCTACCTAAATTAAGTAGTAATACCGCTGGATGAATAATCGAATTCATATTTAAGAACTGAATCTCTAGATAATTTTTCTTGGTTTGTAAAGTGTCCCAAATCTCATTTAATAAAGGGAAAATATGATTCAAAGATTTTTTATTTAAAGATGAAACAAACACTTCCCTTTTAGTTCCTTTTACAATTGTAAGACTATCATTAAATTTTCTACAAGGATACAGAAAAGAGCTAGAACCAACGGTTTCAATTAATTCTTCCTTTTTAGTTCCTGCTATCATATTTTTAAGCTCCCAAACTCCGTAGTTGTCTGGAAAAAATACTACATTTATATTTTTATAAACATTTGAAATCAACTTATCTAAGTATTTCTTTCTACAAAAAGCAGGAACAGTTATGAAAACTAAATCGGCATCCTTCATAGCTTTAGACATATTATTTGTAATTAAAGAAATTTCCCCTTTTGTATTAAAACTTCCTTCGATAGTCACTTCCCAATTTCTTCTTTCTCTATTTAATTTTTTTTCTTTATATATTTTAACCTTATTACCTTTACTAGCTAAAAAAGCTCCTAAAGTAATTCCAACATTTCCTTCACCTAATATACAGTATGTTCTCACCTATTTCACCCGCTTTTAAAATATTTATTATAATTATATCAAATAAATGATAATATTAAATAGAAATATACTTAAATGTTGACTGATTTTTTAAATTAAGATATACTATATTATAAATGATATGTCAACATGTCTATTATGTTAATTTAGGAGGTTATATAATGAAAACTTTAATGACGGGTAATGAAGCCATAGCTAGGGGAGCTTACGAAGCAGGAGTTCTTGTAGCATCTTCTTATCCTGGCACTCCGAGTACGGAGATAATGGAAAATTTTTCTCAATATGATAACGTTTATGCTGAATGGGCTCCAAACGAAAAGGTAGCTGCTGAAGTAGCTATTGGTGCTGCAGTAAGAGGTGTTAGATCCTTTGCTTCTATGAAACACGTAGGCGTTAATGTGGCTGCAGATCCTTTTATGTCATATGCTTACCACGGTTCCAACGGTGGTTTTGTTTTAATTACCGCTGATGAACCTAATATGTTCTCATCTCAAAATGAGCAGGACAATAGACTCTACGCTAAACATGGCAAGGTAGCTTTGATAGAGCCTTCAAATTCTCAAGAATGTATAGACTATATGAAGTATGCTTATGATATAAGCGAAAAATACGATACTACAGTACTCTTTAGAGTTACAACTCGTATTTGTCATTCTAAAACTGTAGTAGAACTAAAAGATAGAGTAGTTCCAGAAGTTAAACAATTCGAAAAAAATCAAAAAAAATATATTATGGTTCCAGCTCATTCTAGAAAAAGACATCCTCAAATAGAAAAAAACTTAGAGGAGCTTAGAAAATATTCCAACAACTGCCCTTTAAATAGGGTTGAAATGGCCGATAAGAGTATTGGAATCATTTGTAATGGTATTTCATATGAGTATGCAAAAGAAGTTATAGGAGATAAAGCATCATATTTAAAAATCGGATTTTCTAATCCTCTTCCTGACGAAATGATAAAAGACTTTGCTCAAAAAGTAGATAAACTATATGTAATTGAAGAAAATGAACCTTTTATGGAAACACAAATTAAATCATGGGGTATAGATTGTATTGGTAAAGATTTGTTCCCTATTTGTGGGGAATTTAGTCCAGAATTAATAAGGGAAAAAGTTTTAGGTATTAAATCTGAAATTTCTCATACTAGTGAATTAGATGCACCTTCCAGACCTCCTGTACTATGTGCTGGATGTCCTCATAGAGGTTTGTATCAAGAACTTAAAAAATATAAAAATAAAGCCTTTTTCTCTGGAGATATAGGTTGCTATACTTTAGGATATTTACCACCTCTTGAAGCTATGGACTTTTCCGTGTGTATGGGTGGGTCGGTAACTGCAGCTCAAGGTTTTCAAAGAGGAAATGAAATGGCCAAAGACACCAAGTATAAAGCTTTTGCATTAATTGGCGACTCAACTTTTTTTCACTCTGGAATAACTGGTTTAGTTAATATGACTTACAACAATACTCCCGTTACAACTATTATTCTAGATAACAGCATTACTGCTATGACCGGTCACCAAGAAAATCCAAATACCGGTGTTACTGCCAGAGGAGAAATTACAAACAAAATAGATATAGAAAAACTTTGTATTGCCTGTGGTGTTAGTGAAAAAAATATAGTAACTAT
>Ga0209947_1001602_pt1 | contig 13344 bp, 22 predicted proteins | sample SalPonR2_B_D2_MG_FD_185706 | JGI IMG/M metagenome (GOLD analysis project Ga0209947, IMG submission 185706) | Salt pond soil microbial communities from South San Francisco under conditions of wetland restoration - Salt Pond MetaG R2_B_D2_MG... ... | reverse complement strand
CGTCCGACAACATTTGGTCCGCCACCCGCCAGCAACCTACTAAACAAATTGGGTAAAAGGATGTCATTGCCTGTTTTCCAGTGGTTGGGGGCAACGTTGAATAGATCAGGGTAGTCTATGCCGCTGACCGTCTGACCAAATGCCAGCCAACCCGAAGGCGGCTGTTGCAGGATGAATGCGCGAATTTCGCCAATTTCTGCCACGGGTGTTTCTCCTGTTGGGTTTGGTGCGCCTAAGAGCGCAAGTAACTTTTGAACTTCACTTACCGCATTCTCGCGTTCTGCGTCCGTGCCGAGCCATACGTTTTCGTCTGTGAGTTCGTACAGTAGACCCGCAATGTGTGGCACCCAAAGCCGGTTAATTGAAACCGTGACGTTGGGCGCGTCAAAAACACCCGCACTGGGCGGCGGGTGCTTCCTATCGTTGTTGCAGTCGTAATCGCCAAGCGGCAGCACAGACATTTATGCCTTTAACTTGATGGCGCTGCGTTGCTTCCGGCTGCGGCGCAACTGCTGGTACGCGGCGGTTAGCTGCGTTAGCGCTTCATCGCGGCTGTTCGTCGGCACGATGTTCAGCGTGTTATCAACGAAGCTGGAGGTCATCGCCGTTACGAACGCGTCCACGTCTGCATCTGACGTGTCAATCAGGTTCGTGTCGTCGTCTATTTTGTCAGCACGAAACCCCGGAATGGTAACGCTAGACGCGAACCCGGCGGCGCTCTCAAAGCCGAAAAAGCCCTTGTTCTCTACGTCGCTTTCGAGTGCGGCGGCTTTAAGCCCCGTAAACAGCGTCGGGTCAAATGACAGACGTGCGCCGAAATCGACGATTACACAATCGGTCAAATTGTCCACGGTGGACGCAAGTGCACGCGCTAACCCGCGAAATTCACCAACGCCGTTGCTACTCTGCGTTGAAACTGTAACAGTAGAGCGCCGTCCGGTGCTGTCCTGTAGTGTGATGTATACCTCTGGTGATTTTGCCATGCTAGTTTGTTCCTTCTATTAAGTGGTTAGGTGGTTGTGCTACTGTGCGGGCGGCGGTTGCGGTGCAGGGTCTTCGCTTGCCGTCACATTTGCGCGCGGTTCCGTGCTGATGTGCAGTTGTGCAGCATCGCCCACGTTTTCCGTTACCCAAAAGTTATGTAGTTCGCCCGTTACGCGCATCCGGTTAAGCATTTTAAAGTCGCCGCTTTGCAGTTGCTCACCCAGCGCGGCGCGGGACATGGTGCCCCCATTGGCATTGAGCGTGTCTAAAATGTGTTGCTTAGATTGTTCCTTGGAACGTGCCATGCGTTTATCTCCAATTGCGGTTAAAAAACTGTCAGTTTTTTATACCACTGATAAGCGGCATTTAGTACGTTTTCTCGGGGAAGTAATATGCGTTAAGCGATGTAAGAGACACGGCATACAACGAACCAAACTTTTTAGCGTTGATATTGCCGCGTGTAATGTGGTAACGGATGGTGCGGGGATGCACACACGCTATTTTTGCCGCTTCGGACACCTTGATAACGGCATCAAGTTCGCTTTGACCTAATTTGCAGTTGCGGTAAACCCTTGGTCGTGCCATTTTGATTACTCAGTGATAAATGATTATCATTATTATACAGCATACGCACCGCTAAGAATAAGCGTAAACACAAACTGTAATCCAATGGTTAAATATACAAACATGTGTAACAATAATGCAACATACTCGCTAAATTAGTGCGAATAGCATAAATTGCAGCGTTTTGTTAATTGACAGTATTGTGATAAATATGATACATATTAGGGCACGTTGTGGGAGGTCCTGTTTTCTGGACCGACAGACGCACCACACAAATAGAGGGTTGCCGATACGGGCACCAACATTTTCATTCATAGAACTGGTAGGGCGGTTTTCCGCCTAAAGATCGCCGCCACTACCAGCAATCAAACTTAGTACCTTGGAGGTACATTATGCATTATAACACCCCTAACAAGGGCGGCAAGGTTCCCCGCACCCCCACGCGGCTTGAGCTACTCATTGAACGTGAGTACAACGCCGCCGCCGCCGTCACCCTGAAACACTTCAAAAATAGTGGCATGAGCGATAGAGCAATTGCCGACGAGCTGGCCCTGCGCGGTATTGCCACCTCTACCAGTGCCGTTTGTGCACTGCGTAACGAACTACTATCCCAGACTTGGGAGGTGGCTTCATGATGAAGCGCAACCAGATTATCCAAACGATACGTGGCTATGACCATGAGATTTCATGGACAGGGGATTGGGTTGCCCGCCTTGCTGCTGAATGCGAGTGCGCCCGTTCCACCGTTTACCGCGCTATTGCTTACCTTAAGAGCATCGACGCAATGAACGATGACAACCAGTTCATCGGACGTGTACCCGATGTAGAAGAAATTCAAGCGTTGGTTGCAGCAGCAGGCGGCAACGATGTGCCCGTGTTGCTCACTGATAAGCGTGTCACTGCATGGTGTAAAGACATGCTGTGCGAGTTAGGTATGTTCTGGTACCTGATGCTAGGTTGGTTCCACAACTGTTTCTACTGGGTGGGCGGCGGTAGCTACGGTCACCAATTGATTAACAAGGGCGGTGAGTCATGATGTGCATTCTCTACGGCGCGGACGTTGTTTGCTTCCCGTCATTCGCGCAATGCTCCATGCTCGGCGGCGGCGTGCTTGCCGTGCTCGTGCTTGCCGCCACAGTCGGGAGGCGCGACAAATGATGGAATACTTTGCACTCGGTTTTGTTGCTGGCGTGCTGCTGCTGGCGGTTGTCGTTGCGGCGGGCGTGTTGTTCGCGCTGCTGCTGGAATTCATCGTGGGCGGTGGCTCATGAGCGAGACCCCTCAAATCATCTCACTAGATAAAAACTGCGAGCAATACACGCTTGGTGAATTACTGGACATGGTGGAAAAGTTTTTGCGTGTGGACAAAAAGCCGCACTTTGTTTTTGTGGACTTTGATGTGTACACCATTATCGAGATCAAAGAACCTGCTTCGCAGATGAATTCAACGGCGGTTATCTCGCACACTCAGATAGAGATTTACACAATTGATGACAACGAAGGCGGTGACTCATGAATAACAAGTACGTCAAAGAATCCGCGTTCGAATACCTAATCAGACTCATTGATGACATGGAAAAAGCCATGCTCAAAGAGGATGCCACCCGGCAGGACACCGGAAGTTCTATAGAAGAATATCAGACGGCAATAGACGATGCGCACCGGTGCAAAATGCTTGTTGCCATGCAGTGCCTACACATGCAGCGTGCGGGCATCTTTCGTGAGGTGATTGCATGAGCAATGACATTATGTCCGATGCAATGATTACACACATGGTCACTGTTACGCGCAAAATCAATACCGACGCGCTCAAATTCTCCATGGCAATCACCAACCCCAAGACGCGGGTTCGCACTTACTTACAACTGGCGGCGGGCGGCGGCAAGTTTCGTGAGGGTGACTTGGCTTACCTGCTGGACGTGCACCCCGCCGTTGTGCGCTGCGTAGCGCGTTCTGAGGGTTATCAGTACGGTTTCTTGGGTGAAGTAGACGGCTACTGGTACCCATCGCCACTGGCGAAGTGGAAGGGGCGGTAAGTGATGATAGAAGGACGACGCACCGCAAAACTAACAGCCGCTATTGAACTTGCATATCAGTTGGGTATCACATCCAGCCACCGTGAGGCACTGTATCAGACACTTGCCGAACTTGGCTACAACTGGGACGGCAAAAGTAAAACGTGGAGTGAGAATAACCCGTGGACGGGCAGTGCGTTTGGTATCTATTTTGAACAACTGTATCTCGCCAATCTGGTAAAGGAGCTCAACAAGCTAGAGGCGGAGTACAAAGCACTGCTTGGGAATCCGAATGCCACCCACAGAGAAACGTATCAGGCACACGTTCGGGTAGAAGCGGCAAAGAGCAGCATTGCCTTCCAGTGCAAGCACATGCTGGAGCAGGGACTATTGGAAGGCGGTAAGTGATGATAGAAGGACGACGCACCGCAAAACTAACAGCCGCTATTGAACTTGCATATCAGTTGGGTATCACATCCAGCCACCGTGAGGCACTGTATCAGACACTTGCCGAACTTGGCTACAACTGGGACGGCAAAAGTAAAACGTGGAGTGAGAACAACCCGTGGACGGGCAGTGCGTTTGAAGATGCACACAACCGCCCCACCGGGCACATCAAACTTCGAATCATGACGCACCCCGACGAACAAGAGGAATTTAAAAACCGCGTTTGCCAGGCGTTGAACAAACACGGCTTTCGCATTACTGAAATTAGCGACCCCTACCCCAACCGACGCGGCATAGGCGTTCGCACATATATAACAGGACAAAAGAAACTATGAAAACTATAACACTACTCAACAGTAAAGGCGGCGTGGGAAAAACCATGCTAGCAACACACATTGCAGCGGGTCTAGCCCTGCGCGGGGCGCGAGTGCTTTTAATCGACGCGGACGGGCAAGGCAATGCCACAACCGCATTTGCAAAAGAGAAACGACCCGCATTTTACGACCTCATTGTCCGTGATACAAGTTGGCAAGACGCAATTGTCCCCGTTAATCCGTCTCTATATGTAAATGAGCGCTTCACCCCGCAGGGTGCAAGCGAGCGCGGCGGGCTGTACCTCGTACCGGGTAATGATGAGACACCCGGCATATCACAACGGACTGAGGATGAGACAAAGATTGCACGCAGGCTACAGGAGGTGAGCGAGCTATTTGACGTGGCTGTTTTCGACACATCCCCCACCGCGTCCATGCTGCACAGCATGATACACGCCGCAACTAACTTTCTACTGATACCTACTGAGTTAGAGGCAGATAGTGCCCTGGACGGCACCCATGCCAGTGTACGCCGTGCGGTAAATGTGCGCAAGCGTGCCGAGAAGTACGGTCTAGACCTATGCCGCATTATGGGCATTGTCCCCAACAAATTTGATGTGAATACAAATTTGCACGTAGAAATATACGACGCACTGCGGGACGAATACCCATCGTGGGTATGGGAGCCAATTAAGCGCCGCACTGTCATCGCACAAAGCAAGCTGTACAAGCGCATGATCTACACCCACGCGCAGGACACCGCCGCAGGCAAAGCCGCCGCGCAGGGCTTGATGAGTGTTGTTGACCGCGTTTGCGAGAAGTTGGAAAAACTCCATGTCTAAAGATGATATTCGCGGCGCGGCGCGTGGTTTCGGGGATGCACCCGGAGCCGCCGCAATGTACCACGACACCGACACCGATGAAACGGACGCGCTTTTTAGCGCACTGTCTGACATTAAGAAGGGGGGCGGGGCGGCAATTGTCCCCGCCGATGACGGCACCATGCAGTTGGGCGGCTGGAAGATGACCGCAACGGGATTAATGCCGCCGCAGGGGTTGGGCGAACAGGAATACAAGCAATTTGGCGCGGCATTGTTCCGGTTAGATACCTCTATGCAGTGGCTCATTGGGGATTACATCAACATTGGTGACAACTTCCACTGGGGCGAAACCTACGCACAACTATCTAGTGAGTTTGGTTATGAGCAGAAGACGCTGCGGGAGTATGCCTACGTTGCACGAAGTGTCCCTTTGTCCATACGTATGGACAATTTAAGCTTCGGGCACCATCAAGTTGTAACCAAAATGGAAACCGAAGAACAGGCGCACTGGCTAGAGCTTGCCGCCAATGAGGGGTTATCTATCGCCAAGCTGCGCGGGGCAATCAAGCAAGCGCAGCTCCCCGCCCGCACGGTTAACAGCCCAGGCACGCTAGTTATCACCCCGCGTGGTCACTTCGGAAAGGTGCATCATGTGGAGGATGACAGCGCCCACGTAAATAATCAATTCACCACCACTAGCGAGAGCTGGCGGTTAAATACTCTGCGCAGTGCCACCAACGAAGAAATAGAAATGTTTGAGCGCGGCATGTTGCGCCTACCGGGTGCCGATAGTTTCAAAGACGTTGCGCCTATGGAGCAAACACCGTCACCCACTCCCCCGCCGCCGTCCTTCGAAGTAGGGGACTACGTCCAGACACGATCAGGGAAGTACGGCACGGTGAAATCTATCGAAGGGCGTTATGTTGGCGTGTCTGATGGGCACTATATCAGATCACACGACCCCAAAACGTTGAAGTTCATTCGCAAAGGCGACAGCTCTCCACCACGTCCGCAGCTCCCCGCCTCCACATGCAAAAATTGCGGTACAGAATACACCGAAAGCGAAGCATGGCGCGATAGTCTGGTTTTTTGCCAGAGCTGCTATGAGGCTTTCTTGAAAGAGCGCGGCACCACCTATGAGGATGTTTTGCCGCAAGTGGGCGATACCGTCCAAACGCAGTACGGGGGAGAGGGCATTGTCCAGCGCATAGACGAGAAATTCGCACACGTCAAAACGAACGTCGGTACTGTTATCGAACCGTTAGAGGGCATCCAGAGCGGGGTGCAGTCCAGTGCGCCCACTCCCCCACCGCCACAACCGGACACCCCATCCGTGCAATCGACTAACACCGTGCAAGGACAGTCAAAGGCATTCGACTACGACGATTACCAGGAACGTGCGGACGCTTGGCGCGGTGCGCGGGCAGCCTTAGAGGAATTGCGTGCGTTAGATATGTCTTGGAGAACGGCGGGTAGCAGTGGCTTAAATAAGGCAAGGAGTAAGCAAGCACAACAAAATATCAGAAACCTTATCGCACACCTACGCTATATCGAATCTACCTTAAGCGGAGACTAAAAGCATCATGATTATGGCGCAAGCTGCGTTGCAGCTATGGGCATGTGTGACGGTGCAGAATCACAGAACGATCTACATTGTCCCCCTGGTAGATCTCTCTGATACGAAAGCGCGTCACATATGACAGACGGCATTCCACACGAATATATCAAGGGCGGTTGCTGCATTGTGTGCGGGAAAGCATTTGAGGGAAACCACCTGAAATCAAAGAAAACTTGTGGTGATACATGCAGACAGCAGCTAACACGTTACCGCAAGAGAATTACGGTTCAGTCAGGAATTGCCTTAGATGTAATTGATTTCTTCGAAACCATTTCAGATATAGATGAATTGGAAGATGAGGCAATTTCTAATCTGATAGCTATCACAACAGCGGGCTTATCCGTGCTTTCAGAAATCAGAAACAGAAGGGAGCAGGATAAATCATGATGAAATTGCACGCCGCTGTGAACGTACCGCATGAAGGCACATAAGCACATAAGCGATTTAATCGCACACCTGCGTTACATCGAAACCACTTTAGGAGACTAAACAAATCATGATTAAGATTGTCACACAGTACGAATTACAACAGGAACAAGAAAAGGCGAAGTTTGAGTTGAATACAGCACTTAACAGCGGCTACAGCGTTGTTGCAGCATTCTCCGGCTGGAGCGGCATGATTATCCTGCACAAGCCCGACGAGAACAAAAGCAACCCTCGCCGCGCCCATGACCTGCACGACGACGAAAAAGAGTTTGAAGCCGCCGCCGCGCCGAAAACATTTGTTAACCATGTTCAAAAACAAGCAGCAGAGCGGAAAGCCGACACGGACGCAGGAAATTATCCCAACACGTTAAACGGTTTTAAGGCAATGGTTACCGCTGGCGATTATGTGGTACTGGACACCGAAACCACCGGGCTCACCGACGGGGAAATATGCCAGATTGCCATTGCCGACGCAAATGAAACGGTGCTGTTGGACACGTTGATTAAAACGACGCAACCAATACCAGCGGGGGCAACTGACATACACGGCATTACTGATAATGACGTTGCCAATAGCCCGACGTGGGCAGAGGTACAGCCCGTAGTACGCGATATTTTGAATGGGCGTAACGTAATCATCTACAACGCGACATATGACCGCAAAATGATGCACAAGTCCGACGAGCGCAGCGGGCTAGAGCGCACAGATTACAAAGCCGAGGCGACCTACTGGGATGGCATGGCACACTATGCCGAATACTTCGGTGAATGGAATAATTATCACGGTAACTACCGCTGGCAAAAGCTCACCAATGCGGCGCGGCAATGTGGCATTGCCACCGACAACGCCCACAGCGCACTAGGTGACGTGCTCATGACTATTGGCGTAATTCGCCACATGGCAACAACAGACGAAACCGACACCACAAAATAATTTTAACCACAACCGCCCCGCAATGCGGGGCACATGGAGAACAGCATGAAAGACAATTACTATGCGGCGGACTACATCCGACGGGCGATAGCCAACGACAAAATAGAGCAACCCGACACAACACAAGCGGGGCGCTACAACGAGCCACTTGCCAGCCTGTACGAAGTCCATGCCATTGGTGGGGCGAAAATGGCGCTTATCACCTGGACCAGTACTATCAGAAAGGTGTACCCCGACCTGGGGCGCATGTTTGAGACAATGCGCCACGTTTACCTATCAACTGATCTCGGCAAAATACCGAGAATGCATTACCTCATACCAGATTATGCAGTTTACGAAGGTAGTTTTAATGTGCTCGCCGGACCGCGTGGCATTGGTAAGTCATTTGTTAGCCTAGACTTGGCGAAGCAGGTTGGGCGTACCGAGCGCGTTTTGTATATCGCTGCCGAGGGCGCAAGTGTATATCAAGATAGATCACTAGCATGGCACCACAAAAACAATCATGAAGACAATAAGAATGTCTTATTCTATGGAAAGGAGGTTGAAAGCGGCGACTCACACCGCTTTAACGAATTTGTGCGGCTGGTCGTGGACTCCTGGAAGCCTGTTTTAATCGTAGTGGATACTGTGGCGCGTTGCATGACTGGAATGGACGAAAACTCATCCAGCGATATGAAGCTCTTTGTATCAAGGTGGGACGCGCTGCGGGAGCGCGGTTGCGCTCTGTTATTCCTACACCACACAAATAAGAGGGGGTTTATACGGGGTAGCGGGGTACTGGACGATGCAGCAGATAGCGTACTGGTGTTAAGTAAGCCCGTTGAGAATGGGCTTGTGCTACGCAATGACTTTGAGGGGGGCGGTAAAAACCGCGCTAGTAAAGAGGCAGCCCCCTTGTACTTTCAGATTAAATCTCAGGAGGTCCCAGGGTATCCGCAGGACGACCTGCCGGGGGTGATCCACCGATGTACAAGAGAGGTTGTATACCTAAACGAAGTAGGGGATGAATTGTCCACTAATCAGCGCGACATTTTGTCTGCCATTGTTGTCGCTGAAAGCCTCACTATAAAAGAAATTCAGGAGGCAACCAAAATCCCCAGCACAACCATATACAACAACATTAAGGGTTTGATGGATAGCGAATGCGTCAAGAAGGCCACCACCTTCTACGAGGCAACCGAGAAGGGTAAGCGCCTGCTTGAAAATGTAAAACATAACGAAGATTAAGAAATTTTCCCATTTTCCCACCATTACTGCGACACCTAGGGGGGGGGGTGGTGCGTTTCCCGTGGGAATATGGGAATTTACCGAAAGGATACAAAATAACCATGATAGATCAATCACACATCGAAATTGCATCCGTAGTGGGTGTCCAACCGCGTGGGCACTGGTATGAAGGTCCCTGCCCATTCTGCGGAGGCAAAGATCGCTTTTACATCAACGCTAACAAAAACGCCTGGGGGTGCCGACAGTGCACACCGGGCTACAGTGACCCGCTGGCATTTGTCGCCAAGCGTGAGGGGTATGACCTGAACCACGCGGGGGAAATGAAGCTTGCATTGGCACAGCTCAACATTGAACCCGAAGCGCTACCGCAACGCACAACGACACCAAAGCCACCCGAGCGGGCTGCAACGGACATGAGCACGGAGTACGCCTGCTATATGCCCTCCTGGCAAGCTGGTGCCCGTGCATTTGTTGACGACAGCTACGCAGACTACAGCGCCCGAGAATATGTAACGGGACGGGGCATTGAACTCGAACTCATCCGCAAGCACCACATTGGATTTAACCGTTGTGCGTATTCTGATAAGTGGGGCGAAACCGAAGTGTACCTGAAACGCGGCGTTGTCATCCCGACGTATCACCATAACCAGTTCTGGCGTATTCGCTTCCGTCTAATGAACGTGACCGACGGAAAGAAGTACAAACAGATTGCAGGCGGCGGTAACAGTCTCTTTTATGCGCGCCCGCTCGTGGCGGGCGGTGTGGTGGTGCTAGTGGAAGGGGAGTTTGATGCATTGGCGCTCGCATCGGCGCTGATCCGCGCCCAAGAAAAGACGGGAAACACCAAACTTGAGCGCATTGCACCCGTTGCAACGTGTGGCACAACACAAAGTCGTGTTATGCGACACGTGGTAGCACTATCCACGCAGAAGCATGTGTTAGTGGCGTTCGATGCTGAGGACGCAGGCGAAACCGCCTCCCGGTGGTGGTTAGAACGTCTCAAAAACTCGCGTCGGCTAGTGCCCACAGAGCACGACGTTAACGATATGGTCACTTCGGGGCGCGATATGGTCGCATGGCTCCGCGGGGCGTTTAGCTAGGGTTTTTACCCTGGACTAGACCCCGGTTTAAACCCTTATGCCTACAAACAAGCAAATTATACTGGACACACTCCGAAGCGCAGGTGAACCGCTTACCATGCTGGAACTCGCGCAACGTTGCGGTAAAAGAAAATCATCAGGATTCAAGCGTGTTGTTCGTTCACTCGTTGATGATGATCTTGTCTATGAACACAAGCCGAAAGCCTCTAGCAATGGTCGTCCTGCGCACCTGTACCAGCTCATGAGTAACCGAAAAAAGCTCCGACTTCGGAAAGAGTGGGAGCTTTACTGCATGGAACAAATGCCGCTGGACTATGTGACATTCTTGGAATTAGTTGCTAGTGGTGAAATTAAGATTGGCTAGGGGCGAAAGCCCCACTAACTTGAAGTGCAGCACGATTATCACTTGTAATAGGCAAGGGTTTAGACCCTAATTTTCGTTACTCTGCGCCGCGCCGTCGTCCGGCTGGTTTCGGTACTTGCGCAGCGCTTCGAGCAGCTCCCGCGCCTCTTTTGCCAACTCATCGTCATTCTTGTTGGGTGTCTGGCGTGTTATATTTTCGAGTATCATTACGAGTACCATTAGTGTTGTCATCAGAATTTGCATTTTTACGTTCATTTAGTCTAAGCCTATCTATTGTCTCTTTTAACTGAATTTGTATGCTCCTCAGCATGAGGTTGGCGCTTGTCATCTCATCAACAAACGCGAGCGGCGTTTCACTCCTCAGCATTTCGGCCTGCAGCTTTATGATGTGCATCGCCTGCGCGTTTACGCTGGCGGCGTGTACAATCGCATCGGCAATAGCACGATCGCGCATGGCGCGAGCGGTAAACTCGTCTCGCGCTAGTTCCATTTGTTCCAAGCGCTCATCTAACCTGGCTTCGATGATTTTAGGTATTTGGCGTATTATTTTCGATAGTGCATAAAACACCGCCGTCATGAGCGCGATTACCCCCGCCACCAGCGCTGTTGATACCTCCGCGTTAGCGCGTAAATACTCAATCATCAAACAAGCCTCATCACTCCGCAACCTTCACTAACACCACATACTCAATATCTGCCGAGGTGTTCGCAGGCAGGTTTCCAGAATTTCCGACTAAAATACTGTTTCCGTCATTTACTACAAGATCGTTAAATGCGATTGTGGTATCGTCATCCCACGCGGCGAAATCAAGCGAAGTCCGTATGCGTTCCTTAATACCATCCTGTGTTTGCTGTGTGATGCTAGGTTTAAACACAATCTGCCGGTATTCAGAGGCTGATAGCGGCACATCTGTATCGGTTCTGTAAAAATTGGAATTTTGAGCGCGTATATAAGGTCTGTACCACGCCGTACCATCCGAGATGATATTAATTGAGAGCACGGCAGCGCCTACGATTTCCCGAGCGTCCCCGTCCGTGACTTGTGCCGCGCCACTCGATATGCTGGTTGCGGCTTGGTTGATAGTGTATATTTCGATGTCATATGTCACACTGTCGCCCGTGAACGACAACAACCCTGTGAAGTCCGGTGGCGCTACACTGCCTGGAGATACTGGCGGCGTGTACGTATCGCCAATCTGTGCAGCGAGATACTCGCATAGCGTGGCGTTTGCTTGACCTTCTGCCAGCGTCAAACGACGGTTTACTTTAGGCATGTTGATTATAGAAAAGAACAAGTCTAGCACCACGCGCGGCAACACAATAGCCCCATCTACCACGCTGCCCCACGTTAGGGGAATGTGGCGGTTTCCCCGCCGCAGGTCCGCGCGGGTAAGGTTACTAATCTTGCCAGTTAGTGCGCCGTCATCAGATGTGGCACGCCACCAACTCTCCTGAAATTCCGACAGAAAATCAGTGTCCTCTAGAACGTCGATAATTTGCTCTACGTTGCCGTTGAGATTGTCCACAACAGACTTAAAACCACTGACAAGAACGGGCGTAATGTCGCTAGCATCAAAAAAACCGCTTGCTTCTTCGAAGAAATCCGAAATGTCTGCGCCTGTATTCAGGTAATTATTCATCTCGTCAAAAAATTCTTTTCCCTGCGAGATGACGTAAGGCAACATGTAGCTTGCCACGTCGCATTTTGTGACACCCCTTGCGCCGCCCACGTCGCCAACGCCGCCGCCGCCCGTGCCAATGTCGTTGAAGTCGCTATTACCGCCGCCACTGGCAGACGATCCGCCGCCGCTGGAACCACCACAGCCACAATTGCCACAGCCGCAACCGCCGTTTTGATAAATGTTTACAACCATACAATCGCCCTCTCGTTGGTCTATTTCGATTAAATCAATAATGCCGTCGCCGTCCGTGTCTAGCAGTTCTATGCAGTCCGGTAAGTTAAAACCGCTTGGCGCAGGCGGCGGCTCAATAACGGGCGGGGTGTATTCTTGGCACGAATTCCCCGCGCCGCCGAGAGCGAATTGAAGCTTTAGTATTTCCTGTATAGCTTCCTCGATTTCAGTCTCGGTCCCTTCATACACGTCTGCGTATTCAAGGCGATGGATAACACCTGCTATCCACTTAACCCACTGTGCATTAATGCAGATGCGGCGGTTGGGTTCGTCAAAAATACCCGCCGCAGGTGGAGGGAACGCGCTTTCACGCGGGTCGAACCACTGGAAGTACGGATAGGGGTCTTTGCCCCCTACCCCTGCCACGCTACACCCCCGCGTAAATGAAGAAATTAACGCGCATCATAGGAATAGCACCAGCCGGTCCGGTAGTCGATTGCACGCTCAGGTCTGCGTCATCCTCCTGGATGATAAATGCATTTCGTCCGACAACATTTGGTCCGCCACCCGCCAGCAACCTACTAAACAAATTGGGTAAAAGGATGTCATTGCCTGTTTTCCAGTGGTTGGGGGCAACGTTGAATAGATCAGGGTAGTCTATGCCGCTGGCCGTCTGA
>Ga0209947_1001599_pt1 | contig 13354 bp, 17 predicted proteins | sample SalPonR2_B_D2_MG_FD_185706 | JGI IMG/M metagenome (GOLD analysis project Ga0209947, IMG submission 185706) | Salt pond soil microbial communities from South San Francisco under conditions of wetland restoration - Salt Pond MetaG R2_B_D2_MG... ... | reverse complement strand
ATAGAAATCTCCGACTCTTCTGAAGATTTTTTGAAAAATTTAAAGATTCAGGACCTCCACTCCTATATTTCATATTTAGATCAATATAGAAAAATAAATAATAAAACTAAATCTAGAAAAATTGCTTCTATTAAATCCTACTTCAAATATCTTCATAGTGTAATTGAAGTTATAGACAATAATCCTACCCTTAAGCTGGAATCTCCTAAATCAAATGTTAGGCTCCCGGTTTATCTGGATTTGGATAAAGCAAAAAGATTGCTAAACAACATTGAAGGTCGCAATAAAATTAGAGATGAAGCTATTATAACAGTATTTCTTAACTGCGGAGTCAGATTATCAGAACTTGTAAGTATTGATATATCAAAGATATCAATTGATAGTTTAACTGTAATTGGAAAAGGAAACAAAGAACGTACAGTATATTTAAATTCTGTAACTAAAAAAGCTATAGATAAATACTTAGAATCCAGACCAAAACCTATAAAGGGTCATGAAGATGCCTTATTTTTAAGTAATAGAAAGAAAAGAATTTCTCCCAAGGCTGTACAACATCTGGTTGAAAAGCACTTAAAAAGTGCAGGATTAGATACAGATAAATATTCTCCCCATAAACTTAGACATACGGCAGCAACACTAATGTATCAGTATGGAGATGTCGATATTAGAGCCTTACAATCTATTTTAGGCCACGAAAACATATCTACCACTCAGATATACACCCATGTCAATGAACAACGCTTAAAAGACGCTGTAGATAAGAATCCACTAAACGAGTAAAATAAGCTAAATATGTAAAAAATAGATTATATGTAAAAAAAAATTTTTGAGATAATTCTTAATTTTTGAACTTTATTAACGTTAAAACTAAAAAAAATAATTTTGATAAATAGGTTAATTTTGAACTTTATAATTAATATTTAGAGCATCTATTTAACATTCTAGGTGCTCTAAATATTAGAAAAAATACTTTTTTTTCTCTCTTAACCCTTTACAGTATGGACAAGCAACCATATTTCTATGGTTATAATAAATTTTTAATTTTTTCTTCTTACCATCCATTGATTTTACTTATCTTATATTCGCTCCAAATTAATTCAAACCCTACTATAGATTTTTGTAATTCAGTATCGTCTGCCCCATAATGATGAACAACAGATAGCTCTACGGTTGCTTTTTTATTTATAGGATTAATTTTTATATCATCAATTTTAGCGGAACGAAAATCTCTTTTGAAAATAGCATCTTTTAATTGTTTACGCATCTCACCATCTTCTTCATAAAAACCATAACTTGTATATATGCCTCTTGCAAATTCTTCAGTAAAGTGCTCTTCTAATAAACTTATGATTTTCTCTTCTGTATTTATCTTTGTATCTATCACTACCACATAGCCTTCTTCTAAATTAACTTCTTCCTCTACTTTAGGAGAATTTAGATAATGTAAAACTCTTTTCCCTTCAACTATAGTATCTATAGCTTCTTCTTTTAATAGTCTCTTTAAATCTGTTGTTTCTTTGTATGTTGTGTATGCTAAAAATGAACTAATTACAATTATTATAATTCCTATAATTATTATATTCTTTTTTTCATTTCTTCTCCTTTATTAGTTAGATAAAACACAATGACTTTAAATTTTAATTTTAGAAGCAGTTAATACATTAAATATAAAGTCATTATGAATTTGGTATAGTCTTTAATCTTTATTGATTTTCATATACAACGATTCTATCAAATTCATACCCTTGATTCAAAAAGTATTGTAAGGTAGTTATTTGTCCTCCATTAGGATCATTATACATTTTAAATCCAATTGTTACTGGATATCCATCTTGTAAAGCTAATATACATGTGTTTTTAAACTCACTTGCAGTTGGTGAACTGTCGAAAACTGATATCTCAGCATTTCCTTGAGATCCTAAATCATCTACTGCATACCAGTCAAGCGGACAAGCATAATCTCCCAAGTCATCGTTTAAAACGCCAGGATCTGTAGAAGCTCCATAATATTTAAAAACCATAGCTGTGCTTGTTAAGGCACAGCCCCAACTCCCTATAGATAAACCGTATGTTTCCATAATATTATCTTTCCAGTCACTATCTTTTTGATTAAATCTTTATATCTTTCATCTTCTAAATATTTATTTATCCCTGGAAGATCTTCAACATCGATATTATTTTCACATTCTCCTTTTTTTACTAAATAATTAATTTAAATAGAAATAAAGAATGCATATTGCATTAACAGATAGCATAAACTCCTTAAGAGTATGCTATCTGTTAAGTATTAATATATTTCTAATAAAATCCTCATTTTGGTTGATATACAATTATTATCTACTAATGTCTCGGTTCTGTAATTTCAAATTCACTAGGCTTACCTTTTTTTTCAAGTTGAATATCCCAAAAGCTTCCCAATACTATCCATTCATCATTGATTTTACCTAAGGACAAGTCAAGATGAGCACGGTTTCTTCTGTAATCACTCTCAGATGGAAAATAAAATACAACACGTCTAGTTAAGTATCTATCATTATATTCTTTAATCTTTTTTATTAATGAGGATTTTTCTTTAACTTCGTAGTACAAGTAATCAGAATTTTTCAAAAAACAACTCAACTTTTCAATATTTATCCTTCTTCCACCAAGAGTATTAAATCTAATTATTACTTTATCATTGATGTACATTCTATGTCTTTCACCTAGTGCATACTTTATATTGTTATTACCAGCTTTTACTTCTGATAAATAGTTTTCTATTACAACAGATTCAACATAATTAATCTCTTTTATTTTAGAAATTTGAGAAACTATTCCTATACTAGCAATCAACAATAGTATAAATAAACTAATCTTTTTTTTCATAAAAAATCCTTATCATTAAATAATTTAGCGCCATTTGTTTTATATTTATATAAATTAAATCTGAAAATTCTCTAAAAGTAACAGTTGTTAATAAACAGTATACCAATCATAAATTGTAAAAGAAAAATCCCTTTCGTTTGGTATTGATGCTTCATTCCAAGAGAATGATCCATCATACTTAGCACTGATCACAAAATCCCATTGGGTTTTAACATACTTTGAACCTGTATCTGTAGCTTGCAATTGGGTTTCATAGACATACTGTGCTTGTTCTAATCCTAATAATGTATCCGTTTGTTTAAAAACTACTTTAGTGCAATCAGTTTCATCTTTTGTACTATCTTCACTTTCTATTATGGGACCTAAAGCAGTTGTTCCTACCGAATTGGTTGACATACCTAATAAATCCCAAATATCAGCAGACCATCCTAATGATAAATAATCATTAAGACCTATTCCAAAATTAAGCGAAAAAGTACCAAATGTCTTTTTATATGCATCCGACCTACTAGCAGCTAATGTAGAAAAGTAGTCTTCTGAACTTATGGTTGTTATTCCTTCAACCTCATTGCTATACGTACCCAATCCGAAAGGTGAGTCGTCATCTTCATAAAACGGAACACTTGATTCTGTCCATTTATCCTGTATACTTATAGAGTTTTCTACCCTTGCAGAACCTCCGTTAACTAAATTTGGTGCTGTAACCTGGGCTCTACCTTTGATTAAATATGTAACAGTTTCTCCTGCTACATCATAAGTCTCAGCATAATAGAAGTATTTCTTGTCTGTTCCAGAAGTGTCTATGTCTTGACCATTATCACCAAGGTCTAACGCTAATGTTCCAATTAAAGATTCATCTTCAATGGTGTATTGACTTATATCTCCATTGTCACCAACACCGTTTGTATCTACGAGGACATTACTTTCAACCTTTAGAGGTTTTAATATTCTAGGTTGCCATGCAAGCAAGCCAACATCGGCAACTTCAAATTTATTTACATTACTTAATGCTTCTTCAAAAGGTTCTTCCTCTTTTACAACATCTTCAATAATTAAAAAATCCCCAGTTTTATTATCCCTAGCAAATAATTGTAAAACAATATCACCAGTCTTAATATTAAGTTTCGTTAACAGACTTTGCTTTTCTACAAAGTCATCATATTTAAATACATTAAAATAAATAACATCTACTAGTTTGTTAGAATCATAAAGATTACCGACAAAAGCATTTGAATATTTATAATTTTTATATAATTCACCTTTCAAATTAACATTTATACTATTTTTTTCTTTTTTACTTTTCTTCAAAACTATTCCATTCAAGTCAATAGCATTATCCTTTATCTCTATATTTGGAATGTTTATACTCGTTTTTATTTTTTCATAGCTCACTTTACACTACCTGATTACGACGCACTTTAATACTAATTTTCAGTAGCTCATTTTTATTATTTTAATTTTTCTATATTATTTAAGCCAAAATAAAACTAACATCTTGCTAGTAAATCCTTTTTACATCTCCATTCATGTGGTTGGCCAAACAATATACTAAATAATTTAATTGCATTTTATCTAGATTTATTTTAATAGCTTTTCTATCAATTTCTTTGTTTCATCATTTGATTTATAATATTGTAGAGAAATTCTAATCTGCTTTTTTTGGTTACCTATCGTTCCCCAGTATTCTTCATTTACCATTATTAACTCATTAGTCATAGGGTTCACAAGAATTATTTTTTGCTCATCGTTTTTATAGAACACAAAGTAATAAAACCTTCTAGTTTGTAGTAATGATGCTATATTAAATTCTACACTAATCGGAACTGTGTTATAATAATATTTTTCACTAGTATTAATCGAAATATTATATACTTCTTCCACCTTCTCCTTTGATTCATTCATTGTATAGTTGGGCAATAATATATAAAAAGCTACAGCTACGAATAAAATATATAAAAACATTTTCTTTTTTGACAAAAGTAGTTTCGACCTAACTGTAAAAATAAGAACTAGTCCTAAAAGAAAACTTGAACTTACTACAGTAGCTCCTGAATAAAAAAAGATATGTACAGCAACAAAGACCAACAGAAATATCAAATTAAATAAATACATAAGTTTTCTCATAAGCACTCCTAAAAATTCAATTTTTAAATATATATAGTAAGTTTTTATCTATCATAATACATACAGTTATTTAAATTTTATATGTTTTCTCTGATTATTTCTTTTAGTTTTTTTCTGGCTTTACTTACTCTAAACTCTATTATTCTTTCTCTACATTGAAGTACCTGGGACATTTCATTATAGTTAAATCTTAGTATATCTCTAAAGAGTATAATTACTTTATCTTCATCCTTTAGCTTATCGATACTATCCTTGACAAGATTATCATTTAACCTTTCACCCAAAAAATTCTCAGAGTTTTTATTGTTATCTTCTATTTGTTTAGAAATATCACCATAACCAAAATGAATAGATCCATCTAAAGATGAAGGATCTAATCTTTTCTTTCTTTTAGAGTCAATGCAGCTTTTAAAAATTATCCTATAGAGCCAGTTATTAAAGGAAGAATTCATATTAAAACTTTCTATACTTTCAAATGCTTTAATTAAGCCTATCTGAGATATATTTTCAGCATCTTCTTTGTCCATAAGGATTTTTAAAGCGATATTGTAAGCATATATTTTATGTTCCTCTATTAATTTTTCAAAAGCTTGTATATCACCTTTCTTACTTCTTTTAATAAGTTCTTTTTGCATAACAATATCGCTCCTGTATTTATTTATTGTATTTTAATATCTCCCAAAAAGAAGAATAATTCAACCATAATCAATCAACAATTTTACCTTCTGAGGAAACATAAAATTCTTTTAAAAATTCAAATTTAATTTCACCATCAACCTTATATAGAAAATCATTAATCATAACTATTTGAGTTCCTTCGTATTCACCACTAAAAAAATTTAAATAACTACTTTTATCATTGCTATTCATGAAAATAATAAAACAACTTTCTTTAGGTTTTCTTTCAACTAAATTCTGTTTATTTAATTTAATACGTTTATAATTAAATGTATCAAGGTATGTCAATAATTCATCAATATTATATATTACTTTGCTTTCCTTTATCCCTGAACATTGCATCAACACTTTGCTAGTCTCGTCATACTTATAATTTGAAGCTTCTAAAAAATTTTTTTCTTTAAAACTACTTAAATAATTAGCTATAGTGATTAATAAAATACAAATAAGTAATATTGCTATTATTTTCTTCATATGAGTCCTCCAATGTAGTCATAAGTTAGCCAATCTTACTTTAATAGCAAGATTGGCTTATTGTTAATACAAATATTTTTCTATTAATGGGTATTCATTTTTTTCTATCAAATCATGATAATCCGTAAGATAGTTAATAGATTCTATAGTCTGTCCATTAATAGTATCAATGCTAACAACGTCAAACTTTAGATTTATCTTGTCTTTTACATTATATATTTTAGTTAAATTTCCCTTGAAATACCACCCTACATTAGTTTTATTAATATCATCATAGAATGATATTGCTGTAGTATCAGACTTAATATCATAGCTAATATCAGTTATTGTATCTTCAAAATATATTACATCTCCAGCATTAAAATCTCTAAAGTTATCTATATAACCTGCTTCATTCTCAAATGATATTTGTTCATATAAATCTTCAATGCTTAACTTTGTTTTTTTGTCAATAAGAAGATTATCTCGCTCTGTATTATTACCAACTCTATAAACATAACCATCGCTCGAGTAATAAATTGAAGACGATTCATATACATCATTTTGAATGATTGTTACATTATTTGATTTATTAGCATTATAGTATTGTGCATAATAACATGTCCAATCTTTATTATTATCTTCAGCAAATTGTGATTTCCAATCACCAAAGCTATTACTAGAGTCAGGATAATAGAACATATATTGATTCGTACCCACCGATTTAGCCTTAACTTCATCATGATCATCATTAAATAAAACTAATGTCATCTTTGCTAATAAATCAAATGGATTGTCTCTATGTCCATGCATCCTAATCATTCCAACAGTATTATCTACTAGATTTTCAAAGTAAGCAGTCGGATGATTACTATCAAAACTAATACTCTCAGAGTATCTGTATGTCCAATCACTGTTATGTTCATAATATGAATCATGATTTACCCAAACATCTGATAATACATCCCATACTTTTATTGCAATTTTGTACCAATATGCTGGTAATTTCTCACTATTTTTTTCAATTTCTATCGGTTGGTTTTCTACAGCAAAAACTGAAAATGCAGATAATAAAACAACTAAAAACATTATTAAACTAATTATTTTTTTCATTTTTATTCTCCATCTTATTTATAATTTTTTCCAATATCATCAATACTCCTACCAATAACATTGCCATTACAATACTTTTAGCAATACTCTTTATCTCAATAAACCACGTTATCAAACTAAGAGTGGTAAAAATACCAACTAGTGTTCTTGATTTTTTCCCATACAGTATTTTTTCTTTTTGAGATAAAGGTTTGTTTATGTTTTCTATCGGTGATAATGCATATATAACTGTTGTCGATATTAACGTAGCAAGTAAGTAAATAAAACAAGAAAAGGTAATATGTTTTATTCCCAGAAGTATTACTGTTATTGCTACAGTTGAAAATATATAACAACCAAGCTGCGATTTTGCATGATATCCTCCAGCATATGTTCTAATTAGGATATAGGTTATTAAGAAAACCATACTTTCAGCTAACAAGCCCAGTACTAACCCTATGCCCACAACAGTAGCTATGTTAATAATTATTAGAATGCCCTGTTTTATACCGTAGGTATATATTTCCTGTTTATCAGACTCAATTATATTTTGATTAACTAGATTTTTAACATATTTTTCAATCATTTTTCTAATACTTTCTTAAGCTATCTGAACCCTTTGGTAATTCAGGCTGATGCATCAGGAAAAAACAAGCTGAATTTACATTCATTACTGTAATCATCAAAGCTAAACATGATACTACACGGCTCATACCTAAAGTAATCTTGTTCATAAGCGACACCTCCAAATTTTATTTCTTCCGGTAGCATCACTATAGCATAAAAAATCACTCTGTGCGGTTTCACACCGTGAGTTGTATGGTTAGAGACCGTGAACGACAGTTTTTTATTTATTTGCCTTCTTTTTTCGAATTTATTGTAAAATAAAGTTATTCTAACTTGAAATATATTGTTGTATTTATAAAGCAAGCTGATTATCCAAAAGATCAAAATTCAATTGCTAATATATACAATTATTTTACATTAATCTACTTCAATAAAAATTTTTCTTTGTATTTCTTTAATATCTTTTTCATCAACTGCAGGTATATATAATGTACATTCCTCATTATTATATTCTACATAAAGAACCATATTTTCTAAATCTTTAGAGAGATATCCCCATATTGTAACAATACTATACCCATTTTCATCAATAAAATGATTACTTATTGGATATGGTCTATCCTTATACTTGTATTTGAGGATTACATTATTATAACGACTGTTCCGTAAATGATACAACTGATTGTTAAAGTTCAGCTTGACACTTACGTCATTATCTTCAAGGATATTTCTATTAACTTTAATTTCAAAATCTGTTTTACCCGTGATGAAATTAGCAGATTCCTTTTGAGTTTTTAAAATGTAATCAACATTTTTAATGTTGGTTACCGGAACTAAAAAATATAAAGAACAAGAAATTGTTACAATTATCATTATAATTAAAGTTGTTTTTTTCATATAGCCACTACTGTGGTAAATTATGAGTAAATATAATCTCATCACCAGACCAGTATGATAGAATTTCTACATTGTACGGTCCATTTATAGATCTGAAAAGAGCCGCATCTTTTAAGATGCTATCATGACCATAATTTTTAGCATACTCATCTCTAATGTGATTATAAACTATCGACCCACTATTGTTATCTGTGCCTTCAAACCATGCAACATCAACAATCAAATTAGTCTGCCTCTTCTGAGCAATAATATAAGTAGTCCAATCATTGTTCTCATATACTTTAACATGTTTTTCCCAAAGTACAAAACCATGCTTATTAGTAATTATGCAATTCGTATAATAAGCAAGATCATCAATATTATTTGGTACCGGAATACCTATTACAGCACACGCTAATGCTACTGCTGGATGAGTAAAAGAAAGAATAGTTGTTAAAGAATAAGCAACTAATTCATCCAAATTTTTAGTTGGAGTTTGGTCAACTACTGGTTCACTAAATCCCGTTACCTCTTCAATATCAATCTTGACATCACCCTGGGAAAAAGAAGTTACCATAGTAGAAGGAAATCTAACAAATTCTTCACCATCTATTATACATTTTTCCAAATTGATATATTTTTCTTCTTCTTCTTTTGTGAGTCCTTTAACTTTTTTATAAAAACTTGACATTTTAGTAGATGATTTTAAATTATTTTCATTAATAAGCTTACTACGTATTTTTTTAATATCTTTAGCTAACTTAGTATTTTGAAGAACACTTGTGTACTCTTCAGTTGTGATAGTATTCTTAACTATTTTTTTTCCATCATTAACCTCATTATTAATATTTTTATCATTTAATGCATAAGCGGATGTAGTTGCTAGCAATAAGCATATTACAAGTATTAAACTAATTATTTTTTTCATTTTAATCCTCCGTTTTATTTATAATTTTTTCGATTATCATTAACACTCCGACTAATAACATTGCCATTGCGATACTCTTGGCCATGCTTTTAACTCCTGTAAACCACATTATCAAACTAACAGCAGTGAAAATACTTACTAATTTTCTTGATTTTTTCCCACACAGTGTACATTTTTTCTATTGGATATCCTACTGATAAACCTTCCAAAGTATCTATGGTAAGGTTTTCATTAATACTAAATTCTTCTCTGGTTTCTAATACATTATTTTTGTTCTGATTATTTCCAACGCTCTTCAATAAACCGGAAGGCGTTTTCACTTCAAAATATCCTAAATGAACTGTATATCCACCTGTGTCGTAATTACTTGGCTGAGCATAATATATATAATATCCAGAATTATCAATCCATCTTGCAGCAGTCTTTATTATTCTATTAAAATAGTATATGATTATCCAAAAGGATTAAAGGACTTATGTGAACCATTCAAAAAAAATTTAAAATATATAATATATACAGGTATTGCTATTATCACTAAAAATATTATACTTTTATATTATCTGTATATTACAAAAATAACACCTATGGGTTTATAGGTTTCCCCTGTCCCTAGGTAGTCGTCGAATAATAGATCATCTTCCCAAATCTCAAATGATTTTTTTTGATTATTAACATAAGCTTTTACATTATAGGTTTTGCCATACGGCACTGATATATTTTGACTATCTGATATAGAATATGTAGCTGTAACATCAAATCCAATTTCTGCAGATACAACTACAGAGCTCAATCCAACCGTGGTGCTGAAAGAAGCAGATACAGAATCAGATACTGTCATTGTTCCACCAGGATAAGTGTAATATGAAGAGCGTAATAACTCTCCTCTTTCTTCTGTAGTAACAATATCTTTGAAGTAAATTTCATCAGCACCAAATTCACGAGTTCCTTCAATTGGTTGCTCTGAAACAGGGATTTCTTTACAATTATTGTAGCTGAAAATTATTCCTACAATATTTTCAGAATCTTCAAGGTTGTATTTTTCAGCTAAATTTAATATTTCTCTTTCATCTGAAATTGTCCTATCAATTCTTTTTATAGATTTCTCTAAACTGGATATTTCTTTATCTATAAAAAATCCATCTGCATATGCATAAACTCCAAGTATTAAAGAAACTATGAGTATTAATAATAATGTTTTTTTCATCTTTCTCCTCCATATTCTTAATTTAAATTTTAATTTAACCAATTTTGTTTTAATAATAGCTATGTTATATCTGTATCTTTAAATAAATATTATACTTAAGCCCTTAATCCTTTTGGATAATGATTAAAATAACAATGAAAATAACAAGGAATATTTTTCTTTTATTAATTCAATGTAGCAAGTAAGTAAATAAAACAAGAAAAGGTAATATGTTTTATTCCCAGAAATATTACTGTTACTGCTGCTGTTGAAAATATATAACAACTAAGTTGCGATTTTGTATGATACCCTCCAGCATATGTTCTAATTAACATATATGTGACTAAGAAAACTATGCTTTCAGCTAATAAGCCTAGTACTAACCCTACGCCCACAACAGTAGCTATATTTACAATAATTAAAATACCCTGTTTTATACCGTAGGTATATATTTCCTGTTTATCAGGATCAATTATATTCTGATTCACCAGATTTTTAACATATTTTTCAATCATTTTTCTAATACTTTCTTAAACTATCTGAACCCTTCATACCTAAAGTAATCTTGTTCATAAGCGACACCTCCAAATTTTATTTCTTCCGGTAGCATCACTATAACATAAAAAATCACTCTGTGCGGTTTCACGCCGTGAGTTGTATGGTTTGACACCGTGAACGACAGTTTTTTATTCATTTTCCTTCTTTTTTATGAATTTATTATAAAATAAGGTTATTCTAACTTGAAAAATATTGTTGTCATAATCAATATCTATAAGACCATCATTTTTTTCGACTATATTTTTAATACTGCTAATACCTTTACCATGGTTACTATTATCTTTTTTAGTTGTTAGTAACTTTTTGGTATTTTTGTCTTTTAATATCTTTTGATTGTAAGGGTTTGAGATTCTTATAAATAATCTTCCTCTGTCATATTTCATAGTGAAATTAATTTGTCTTTTTTCTTCATTTATCTTTTTGTTTGCTTCTATTGCATTATCCATTAGATTTCCAAGTATTGCAGTCATTTCAAAGGAGTTAAGTTTCAGATCCCAGGGTAGTATTATCTTTGTATTACATTTGATGCTGAATTTTTCAGCTTCGTTGATTTTAAAGTTTATTATGCTATCTATCACTACATTGCCCGTATCTACATATATATCATTTTTCTTTAAAGAGGTTTCTGAAATTTTTAACATGTGGTTTATCGCTTTGTCTTTCTCATCGATAGTTACAAGTTGTTTGAGTGTTTCTATATGATTTTTAAAATCATGTCTTAATGTATCCATTTGGTCTATGGAATTTTTCATTGTATGAAATTGTTTTTCGTAGTATCTGTTTTGTTCTTCAGCTACTGCTTTTTCTATTTTATTCATCATATTTTCAGATACAACGTCATATAGATAAAATGTAGCGAAGTTTATAAAGAGTAATATTCCTGTAATCAACATTTTATTGTAAAATACAATGCCTTCTGTACTGAACACTATTAAAATTATATATATTGATGATGAGGGTATTAAAAATATACATATCCATTTTGATATTGGGATATGTACTCCTGTTTTTATATTTTTGTAACTTTCATATATCAAAACTCCTGCAAAAGAAATAACACGACTTAAAACTACCCCGACTATTGAATTGTATTGATTTATTTCAAAGGCACTAAAGTCTATCCCTTCCAGTCCTATTATAAATCCAGCAAGAAGTTCTGATATCATAAGTACTATGTATATATTTACTACAGATACAAGCCTTCTATTAATGGAGCCGGTATAGTTGTAGGAAAGGATAAAAATTGAGATAAGGTTAAATATCGTCATTATGATAGGGATATTGATAAATATGCTTATAGTTACAGCCAATATATAATAGATAAAATACGAGATTAATTCAATTTTTTTATTAACTTTTTTTCTATTAAAAAATATCCCCATAAATCTATAAAGGATATATACACCAAATATAAAAGATAACATATATACTAGATCATAACTTGTCAAAATCATTATTGTATCCTTCCTTGTAGTTGGTTTTGAGTTTCATGGATTTTATATTTTTGAGTTCTACTTATAGGGATAGAACTTCCATCTGACATTACAAGTTTATCACTTTTGAATACTTCTACCATTTTAATATTAACGATGTAAGATCTATGAGTTTTAACAAAATTATATTTTGATAGTTTTTTTGCTACTTCTTTTAAAGTTCCATACATCTTTCTTACACCATCGATACAGTAGATATGTAGGGTTTTATTTATGCTTTCTATATAAATTATGTTTTCAACTGGAATTTTGTAAATTTCCCTATTATATTTAAAAGTGAAGGTTCCAGTTGTTTTTCCGTCCAGTTTCATTGCATAGTTAATACATTCTATAACTTCTTTTTTATCTATAGGTTTATCAATAAAATCCAAAGGTCTAATTTTAAATACTTCGTGGTGATATTTTGTCTTTCCGGATATAAAGACTATATGCATTGATTCAAGATTATATTCTTTTCTTATTTTTTCTCCAACTACCAATCCACTTATCTTATATAATTCAATATCTAGAAAAAGCAAATCACAGGTATGTCGCTTA
>Ga0209947_1001597_pt1 | contig 13368 bp, 11 predicted proteins | sample SalPonR2_B_D2_MG_FD_185706 | JGI IMG/M metagenome (GOLD analysis project Ga0209947, IMG submission 185706) | Salt pond soil microbial communities from South San Francisco under conditions of wetland restoration - Salt Pond MetaG R2_B_D2_MG... ... | reverse complement strand
GCCCCCGAACGCGGTGGTGGTGAGCGGCGCGACCCAGTCGGCGTGGGATGCCAGCAGGTCTGCCTCGGTGAACTCGCCGCCGCCGATCTCCACGAGGCCGTCGCCGAATGCGCCCCCGTAGTAGCCGTCACGACCGGTGACGGGCAATCCGGCAAGGGCGAGAGCCACGCCCGGTCGGCGGACGCGGGCGCCGGTGGACGTGGCCTGGGAAGCCAGCTCGTCCAGGTTGGAGCGGCTGGTTGCGTCGAGGCGCCGGAGCGACCCGACGAGCAGCGGGCTCGCCGGGAATCCGTCGGCCGCCAGGCGGCGGGCCGGGGCGAGCACCTGCTCCAGCGGGAGCGAGCCGAACCGGTCGTGCAGCGCCAGCCAGCCGTCGACGCACCCGGGCACGGTGGCCGAGCGGATGTCGAGCTTGAACGGCATCTCCGTGAATCCGTCGGCCCGCAGACGGTCGGGGTCGGCTCCCGATCCGGCCCGGCCGGAGGCGTTGAGGGCGTAGGTGGTTCCCGGATCGGCCGACGACGGATCGTCGAGGTGCACGAGGGCGAGAAGGTCGCCTCCCATGCCACAGAGGTGCGGGCCGGTGACCGCGATCGCTGCGTTCGTGGCAATGGCGGCGTCGACGGCGTTGCCGCCGAGCGCGAAGGCTGTCATCCCCGCGGACGTGGCGAGGTGGTCGGCGGAGGCGACCAGGTGACGAGGGGCACGAACGGACGACGACGGGGGAGCGGGGAGGGGCATCGACGACGACGGTAGTGCCGGCGCCGGGGCAGGACGCCACGGGGTGCCGGCGTCCGGCATATCATCGCTGGGCTGATGCTGAAGTCACTCGGAGCAACGATTGCGAACATCACCGCCCGGTTCGGTGCTGACGAGTCCCTCTCGGCGCTCGGTGACGAGGACCGCGCCCAGGTGTTCGTGCGTCAAGCGGAGCGACGGCGTCGTCTCAAGACCGTGCTCGTGCTGTCGGTCACGTTCGTGGGGATGGTGGCCCTGTTCGCCACGTTGTTCCACGAGCTGATGGACCGGGAAGGTCGCACCTACTCGTGGCCGACGAGCGTCTACTGGACGCTCACCACCATGACCACGCTGGGCTTCGGCGACATCACCTTCGAGTCCGATGCGGGGCGGATCTTCTCGATCGTGGTGCTGTTGTCGGGCTCGACGTTCCTGCTGGTGATGTTGCCCTTCGTGTTCATCCAGTTCGTGTTCGTGCCCTGGATGAACGAGCGCGAGCGCCGTCGGGCGCCGCGTTCGGTGACACCGTTGATGCACGGGCACCTGATCCTCACCGAAGTCGGCCCTGTCGAAGGTGCACTGATCGAGCGTGCCGGTCAGGCCGAGGTGCCCTACGTCGTGATCGTGGAGGACGTGGACGAGGCCGGACGCCACCACGACGAGGGACGCGTCGTGATGGTGGGTGCCCTCGACGACCCCGCCACGTACCGCAACGCCCGGGTCGACCAGGCGGCGATGGTGGTGGCGACACGCAACGACCCCACCAACACCAACATCGCGTTCACGGTGCGCGAGATCGCACCCGAAGTGGAGATCCTCGCGACCGCCAATGCGCCGGCATCGGTGGACATCTTGGAGATCGCCGGTGCCGATCACGTGGTGCAGCTCGGCGAGATCCTCGGGTCGGCCATGGCGGCACGCACGCTGGGCCTGGGCGGCAGGAGCCACGTGATCGGCGAGTTCGCCGGCCTCGAGATCGCCGAGGCAGGGGTCGTCGGCACCGACATGGTCGGACGTACTCCGCGGGAGCTGGCGCTGCGTTCACGTCTCGGTGTGGGGATCATCGGCGTCTGGCAGCGTGGTGAGTTCGCCATCGCCACGCCGGACACCGAGCTCGGTGAGACCTCGATGCTCCTGCTCGCCGGGGACCATGACCAACTGGCCGCCTTCGACCGTGACTATGCGGTGGAGACCGTCGCCGAGCGGCATGCCGTGATCATCGGCGGGGGACGGGTGGGACGAGCGATCGGGGCCACGTTCGAGACCGAAGGCGTGTCGTTCGCGATCGTCGAGAAGCTGGAGGGGCGACGTCGAGAGGGCGCGAACTACGTGATCGGTGACGCGGCCGACCGTACGGTGCTCGAGGCGGCCGGGCTCGACCATGCGGGCGCCGTGCTGATCACCACCCACGACGACGACGTCAACGTGTACCTCACGCGCTACGTGCGCGGCCTGCGACCCGAAGCGCGGATCGTGTCGCGGTCCCGGCTGGAACGCAACGTGACCACTCTCTACCGGGCGGGGGCCGACGCCGTGCTGTCGTACGCCGGCACCGGGTCGGCCGCCATCTGGAACCAGTTCCGCGGCGACGAGACGCTCCTCGTGGCGCACGGGCTCAACGTCTTCCGCACGCAGATCCCCGACGAGCTGGTGGGCCGGACACTCGCCGAGACGCACGTGCACCGGCGGACGCAGTGCAACGTGGTGGCCATCGAACGTGACGGTGTGATGGAGGGCAATCCCGATCCGCACGTGCCGCTGCCGGCCGGCGCCGAACTCGTCCTGGTCGGCACCGACACCGCCGAGTCGAAGTTCTCCGAGGTCTTCCCGCACGCCCGACGCCGGATCTTCCGGTCCCGCTCGGGCCACTGACGTCGGCCACGTTCAGGCCGAGCGCTTCACGGCGATGACGGCGGGTGCCACTGGCCACGTTCCACGAGGACGTCGCGCAACACCTCGGGACGATCGGTCATGATCCCGTCGACGCCGAGGTCGAGCAGTCGCCGCATCTCGTCGGCGTCGTCGATCGTCCACACGTGCACCGGCACATCGGCGCGGTGCGCCGCCCGGAGGAAGCGCTCGGTCACCACGGTGACCCCGCGCGGGCCCGTCGGCCGCCCCCAGCGGACGGGGACCTGGGCGACCCGCCGGGCGGTTCCGGCGACGCGGCCGGCCAGGCGAAGTGACACCACCTCCTGCGGGCTCATGCACGTGAGCAGACCGTCGCCGAGCAGGGCGCGCAGCTTGCGGAGACGGGCGTGGTCGAACGCCCCGAGACAGATCCGGTCGAGCGCGTCGACGTCGCGTATCAGTTGCACCAGTGCCGGTGCCGCCGCATCGGACTTGCAGTCGATGTTGAAGCGCACGTCGGGGAATCGCTCCAGCAGGTCACGCATCAGCGGGATGGGTTCGCGCCCGTCGACACGCACGTCGGCGAGCTCGTCGGCGCTGAGCTCGGCGATCCTCCGGTCGACCCCGCAGGTGCGGGTCAGGTCGGTGTCGTGGAACGCGACGAGTACCCCGTCGGAGGTGAGGTGGACGTCGGTCTCGAGGTAGGCGTAGCCGAGTTCGACGGCGTGTTCGAACGCCGGCATCGTGTTCTCGGGTGCCTCGCTCGTGCCGCCGCGGTGAGCGAACGCGATCGGCCCCGGCCAGTCCAGATACGGATGTGTCGAGCGGGCAGTTGCCATGCCCCCGACCGTAGTCAGATGCTGCGACCGGCAGCCTTCCAGTACTCGTCCTTCAGCAGACGCTTGTACAGCTTGCCGGTGGGGTGACGGGGGAGCTCGTCGCGGTAGTCGATCGAGCGGGGGCACTTCACGTCGGCCAGGTGCTCGCGGCAGAACTGGATCAGCTCGGAGGTCAGCGCCGCTGCCGCCTCGTCGTCGGCGGGCATCTCGGCGGGCTGCACGACCGCCTTCACCTCCTCGCCGAAGTCCTCGTTCGGCACCCCGAACACGGCGACATCGGTCACCTTGGGATGCGTGACCAGGATGTTCTCGGCCTCCTGCGGGTAGATGTTCACCCCGCCCGAGATGATCATGTACGCCTTGCGATCCGTGAGGTACAAGAAGCCGTCCTCGTCGACGTAGCCGACGTCGCCGAGCGTGGTCCACCCCTTCGGGTGGCGTGACGCCTTCGTCTTCTCGGGGTCGTTGTGGTACTCGAAGACGGCGTCGCTCTCGAAGTAGACCGTGCCGGACTCGCCCTGGGGCACTTCGTCGCCGTCCTCGCCCACGATGTGCAGCGTGCCCACGATCGGCAGGCCCACGGTGCCTTCGTGGGCCAGCCACTGCTCGCTGTTGCAGTAGACGAAGCCGTTGCCCTCGCTGCCCGCGTAGTACTCGTGGATCACGGGGCCGAACCACTCGATCATCTGCTTCTTCACCGGGACGGGGCAGGGCGCAGCGGCGTGGATGACGGTCTCGAGCGACGACACGTCGTACTGGGCGCGCACCTCGTCGGGCAGCTTCAGCATGCGCACGAACATGGTCGGAACGACCTGGCTGTGGGTGATCTCGTACTTGTCGACGGCGGCGAGGTAGGCCTCGGCGTCGAAGTGCTCCATCGCCACGATCGTGGCGCCGATCGCCTGGGTGGCGAGGCAGAACCGCAGCGGGGCAGCGTGGTAGAAGGGCGCCGGCGAGAGATAGCGCTTGGTGTCGTCCATGCCGAAGAGGAACTGCAGCAGCCCGACGATCGGGCCGGGCGTGGACTCGAGCGGCTCGTCGGGATACTCACGGGTGATGCCCTTGGGCATGCCGGTGGTGCCCGACGAGTAGAGCATGTCGAGCCCGGCCTTGCGCTCTTCGTCGAGCGGTTCGGGGGAGTGCGCGGCGACGGCCTGCTCGTAGCTCTCGTAGCCGTCGATGGTGCCGTCGAGCATCAGGCGCAGTCCGACGTCCGGTGTCGATCCGAGCAGGTCGGCGGCCTGCTCGGCTTTGTACTTCGAGGTGATGTAGACCTTCGCGCCGCAGTCGTTGACGATGTACTCCAGCTCCTCGCTGGTGAGCCGCGACGACGCACAGGTGTAGACGAGGCCGGCGTAGTGGCAGCCCCACACGATCTCGAGGTAGCGGTCGTGGTTCTCCATGCACATCGCCACGTGGTCGCCGGGTTGCAGGCCGGCGGCACGCAACAGGCGGCTCAGGCGGTTGGCGGCTGCATCGAGTTCGGCGAAGGTCTGGGTGAAGCCCGATCCGGTCATGATGAGGGCGGGCTTGTCACCGTGTTCTGCTACGTGGGCACCGGGGTACATGCCGGGGCAAGGTAGTCGACGGGTACGGTGCCCACATGGGTCGAACGACGTTCTCCCACCTCATGCGGGGTGACCCTTCGGTGGTCGCCCTCGACGAGATCGCCCTGTCGATCTCCGCGGCGCTGCAACCCGGTCTCGACGACATCGAGTGGCTGGCGGCGATCGACCTGATCGCCGGGGAATGTCCGACGCCCACGCCCGAGGGCATCGCCCGCCACCTGTTCGGCGACCTCGGTTTCCACGGCAACGACCGGGTCTACTACGACTGGCGCAACTCGTGTCTCGACCGGGTGGTGGCCACACGGACCGGGATCCCGATCACCCTGTCGGTGCTGATGATCGAGGTCGCCAGACGGCTCGGCGTCGGGCTCGTGGGTGTGGGGATGCCGGCCCACTTCCTGGTGGGTGTGGCAGACGACCCGACCACGTTCTTCGACCCGTTCCACGGTGGCACCGTCCTGGACCGTGCGGAGGCACGGCGCCTGTTCGACCAGCTGACCGCCGGTGCCCGGTGGAGCGACGAGTTCCTCGACCCCACGCCCAACCGGGAGATCGTGATCCGCATGCTGAACAACCTGAAGGCGGTTTTCTCGTCGCGGCGCGACCGCGTGCGGCTGGCCACGGTGATGGAACTCCGCTCCGAGCTGCCCGAGCTGGCGGAACGCGAGACGGACGAGATCGTGGCCGCCACCGCCGTGTTCAACTGACGCGAGCAGAAGCGACAGCGGGGTCAGACCCCGCTGTCGCTTCTCCGGCGCGTCGTGGCGCCCTCAGCGGCGGGCGACGAGCACCAGGCAGAGGCACACCGCGATGATCCCGGAGAGGACCTGACCGCCCTTCACGGTGCGGTTGATGTCCATCGCCGGCTTCCACGTCACGGTCGAGCCGCGTACCTCGTACACCCCGAGGGGCGACACACCCATCCCGAAGCCGGTGCCGTAGCCGCTGCCGACGCTGCGTCCGCCCTCGTCGTCGGGCTCCTCGCCCTGGCCCCCGCCGCCACCGGCTCCGCCCGCCACGCGAGCGACGGGGATGACGGTCACACCGTCGAACTCGTAGGCGTCGCCGAAGACACGGCGCACACTCAGGGCATCCTTGGTGCCCCGGATGGTCTCCCAGACGGGCGACGACCGACTCTCCATCGACTCGCCGTCGGTGCTCTCGGTGCCCTCGATGACGGATGTACTGCTCATCGCACGCTCCTCTCGACACGGGTCGTCACCGGTCGTCGTCGGGTTCTCGAGACCCACGCTAGGAAGCCGGCCCGTCGGGCGGCAGGGCCATCGGTCCCGTGCGTGTTGCATCCGGTGTCGGACACCGGATGCAACGGCACGGTTGATCGCCCGGGCCGGTCGTTGGGTACGTTCGAGGCATGACGATGACCGACGATCGCACCGAACTCTCCGCCGACGAACAGCGTGTCAGCGAACTCGTCGACGACCTGCTCGCCTCGTTCCCGCCCGCCGACACCGATCCCAAGGTGTTCCTCGGCGAGCAGTACGACCGGGGGTTGGCCTGGGTGCACTTCCCCGAGGGCCAGGGTGGCCTCGGCCTCAACCCGAAGGTGCAGAAGCTGGTCAACGAGCGGATCTTCGCCGAGGGCGGACCGAACCCGATGTACCGCAACCCGATCGGCCACGGCATGTGTGCACCGACGGTGGTGGCGTGGGGCAGCGATGAGCAGCAGCAGCGTTACCTGCGACCCTTGTTCACCGGCGAGGAGATCTGGTGCCAGCTGTTCTCCGAGCCCGGTTCGGGGTCGGACTTCGCCGGACTGTCGTCCACCGGCGTGAAAGACGGCGAGGAGTGGATCGTCAACGGCCAGAAGGTGTGGACCACGCTCGCCCACCTGTCGAAGTGGGGCCTGCTGGTAGTGCGCACCGACCCTCACGCAGTGAAGCACGCCGGTCTCACCGCGTTCGTGGTCGACATGCAGGACCCCACCGTGGAGATCCGCCCGCTGCGCCAGATCACCGGGGAGGCCGAGTTCAACGAGGTGTTCTTCTCCGACACCCGCATTCCCGACTCGGAGATGCTCGGCAATCCCGGCGACGGCTGGCGGGTGTCGCTCACCACCCTGATGAACGAGCGGGTGTCGATCGGGGGAACGATCCCGTCGAAGGGGTCGGGCACGATCTCGGCGCTGGTGCAGACCTGGACGCAGCTGCCCGCCGACCGCAAGGACCCGGCGTCACTCGACGAGGTGATGAAGCTGTGGAGCCGGGCCGAGGTGCTGCGCCTCACCAACATCCGCGCCAACCAGATGCGCAAGATGGGTGACCCCGGCCCGGAGGGGTCGATCGGCAAGATGGCGTCGGCCGACCTCAACAAGGACATCTACGACGAGGTGATGAACCTGCTCGGCGCCGACGGCTTGCTGTACGGCAGCTACGAGATGGTGCGCCCGGAGACGGCGATGGGCGCCGACACCCTCCAGAAGGCGTTCCTGCGCAGCCGGGCCAACTCCATCGAGGGCGGCACCACCGAGGTGATGAAGAACATCCTCGGCGAGCGCGTGCTCGGCCTGCCCGGCGACGTGCGCGTCGACCGTGACAAGCCGTGGTCGGAGGTGCCCCGCAGTTGAGGCAGAAGCGACAGCGGGGTCTGACCCCGCTGTCGCTTCTCAGTTCGACAGGCTGGACAGGACGTCGCTGGCGCCGAGGGTGCGGTCGTCCATGCCGGGACGGTGCATCAGGCTCCCACCGAGCAGCACCGTGGACGCGTTCTCGATCGCCGCTTGCAGGTCACGGATGTTGCGCGGGGGCGGGAAGTACTCGTCCTCCTCGGTGACCTTGACGTGGTCGACGCCCTCTCGCGGCGCCAGGAAGTCGACCACTTCGGCGACGAGTTCTTCGGGGGCCGACGCTCCGGCGGTGACGCCCACGACGCCCGAGAGGTCGTGGGGCAACTCGTCGACGGCGTTGATCCGGTAGACGCGCTCGCAGCCCTCCTCGCGTGCCAACTGCTCGAGGGCCCGCGTGTTGGAGGAGTTGGCGGATCCGATGACGACGATCGCGTCGCACCGGTGCGCCAGCTCCATCAGTGCCGACTGGCGGTTGGTGGTGGCGAAGCACAGGTCGCTGCGACCCGGCGTCCACACGTCGGGGAACCGTTCGCGGACACGAACGGCCACGCCCTCCCAGTCACGGTGTGACAGCGTGGTCTGGGCCAGCAGGGCGACGGGTTCGTCCGGGTGGTCGAGTGCGTCGACGTCGGCGACGGATTCGACGCGGTCGATGGCACCGGGAGCGACGGCCATCGTGCCGATCGCCTCCTCGTGGCCCTCGTGACCGACGTACACGATCCGGTAGCCCTTGCCGGCGCGGACCTTCACCTCGTGGTGCACCTTGGTGACCAGCGGGCAGACCGAATCGACCACGTACGACCCGCGGCTGCGCGCCGCTTCGAGCACCTCCGGGGCCGAACCGTGCGCCGACAGCATGATCGGGCTCCCGGGCGGGACCTCGTCGATGTCGTCGATGAACACCACGCCGAGCCGCTCGAAGCGTTGGACCACCAGCTTGTTGTGGACGATCTCGTGATAGCAGTAGACGGGCGCCGGGAACGACCGGACCATCCACGCCAACGCCTTGATCGCCATCTCGACACCGGCGCAGAACCCCCGGGGTTCGGCCAGCAGGACCCGATCGACGGCGGAGGAGCTCATGTCGTGTCAAATCTACCGGCGACGACCCGCCGGTAGCCTGTACCGGCCATGTCCGCACCCACCGACACCGCTGCGAGCGATCGCCTGCCCCCGGGCGGGCCGACGAAACGTTCGCTCGCGCCCATCGTGGTGGCGGTGGCGCCGGCGTCGCCCGCCGCTGCCGCCGGCGTTGCCGCGGGCGACGAGATCGTGCGGATCAACGGCGACGTGCCGCGCGACATCATCGAGTGGCAGATGGCCACCGACGAGGCCGAGGTGGAACTCGACGTGGTTCGCGGCGGGCTCGACCTGTCGTTCTCGGTGGACAAGCGCGCCGGTGAGCCGCTCGGGGTGGAGGTGTCGAGTGCCGTGTTCGACCGGGTCCGCACCTGCGACAACCACTGCGAGTTCTGCTTCATCTACCAGCTCCCCAAGGGCATGCGTCGCAGCCTGTACCTGAAGGACGACGACTACCGGTTGTCGTTCCTCTACGGCAACTTCACCACGCTCACCCGGTTCACCGAGGCCGATCTCGAGCGGGTGGTCACCGAGCGCCTGTCGCCGCTGCACGTGAGCATCCACGCGACCGATCCCGACGTGCGCAGCCAGATGCTGAAGAACCCGCGGGGCGCCATGAGCCTGCGCTGGCTGCGGGCCCTGCTCGATCACGACATCGTCGTGCGCGGGCAGATCGTGGTGTGCCCGGGTGTCAACGACGGCCGCATCCTCGACGACACGATGGCAGGAATTCTCGACCAGTACCCCGAGCTCGACTCGGTGGCCGTCGTGCCGCTCGGCATCTCGAAGTTCAACGGCGAGGCGGCCATGCGGCTGCACACCCGCGCCGAGGCCGAAGCGGTCGTCGACACGGTCGCCGACTGGCAGGACGTGTTCGCCGCCGTTCTCGGCAAGCGGATGGTGTACGCCGCCGACGAGTACTACCTGATGGCTCACCGGCCCTTCCCACCCGCCGACCGCTACGACGGATTCCCCATGCACGAGGACGGCATCGGGATGGCGCGGACCTTCGAGGCCGAGTTCCACGGCCGTGCGGAGGAAGCCACCGGTGTCCGCCGGGGCTTCTTCGCGGCGGTGGACGCACCACCCAACCCGGCCGCCTACACCGGGCTGCGCACGTCGGGATGCGGCACGGGCGGCACTGCGGGCACGGACGCGAACACCACCGACGGGGGCGGTTCTGCCACCACCACGTCGATCTCCCTGCGCCCGCGCCGGTCCGCCCCCATCGGTGTGCTCACGGGCGAACTCGGCGCACCGGTGATCGAGCCCTTGATCCGCTCGCTCGACCGCGGCGACGTGCGGGTGATCCCCGTGCGCAACGACTTCTTCGGCGGCAACACCGGTGTCACCGGCCTCATCACGGGCGAGGACGTCGCCCGCACCCTGGCCGGCGAGCCCGAGGGCCACCGCTATCTGCTGCCCGACGTGTGCCTGTCCGACGAGGGGCGCTTCCTCGACGGTGTGGTGGTCGGCGATCTTCCCCGCACCGTCGAAGTGGTCACCACCGACGGTATTGCCCTCCGACGCGCCCTGGAGGCGACATGACCGATCACATCGACGCATCATCCGACACCGGCGAACTCCACACCGAGACCACCGACATCACCGACATCACCGAGACGGTCGAGGCTCCGCTGCCGACCGTCGTGATCATCGGTCGGCCCAACGTGGGCAAGTCCACGCTGTTCAACCGCATCGTGGGTCGTCAGGAGGCCATCGTCGAGGATCGTCCCGGCATCACCCGTGACCGCAAGGAGATGGAGGCCGAATGGCTCGACATCCCCTTCCGCGTGGTCGACACCGGGGGCTGGATGCCGGGAGGCGACGACCTCGACACGAAGGTCAGCCGCCAGGTGGAGCAGGCGGTACGCGAAGCCGACGTGGTGCTGTTCGTGGTCGACGCCTCGGTGGGCCTCACCGACGACGACCAGACGATCGCCAACTGGATCCGCCGCTCGGGCACCGAGGTGCTCGTGGTCGCGAACAAGAGCGACAACGAGCGCCGCGAAGCCGAGATGTGGGAGTTCATGGGCCTCGGGATCGGCGAACCGGTGCCGGTCAGTGCGCTGCACGGGCGTCGGGCCGGCGACCTGCTCGACGTGGTGCTCGAGCGCTTCCCCGACGAGGCGCGCCACCCGCGTCGACCCGAAGTGCCGGCCTGGGTCCCCGCCGACGACGAGGAGGACACCGCCACCCGCTCCGACGAGGTGGCCGTGCCCCGCGTCGCGATCGTGGGGCGGCCGAACGTGGGCAAGAGCACCCTGTTCAACCGGCTGGTGGGGGAGGACCGCTCCGTGGTCCACGACCTCGCCGGCACCACCCGTGACTCGATCGACACGCTGGTGGAGACCGAGGACGGCCCGATCGTGTTCATCGACACCGCCGGCATGCGCCGTAAGGGCCGCATCGACGACTCGACCGAGTACTACTCGTTCGTGCGGGCGTTGCGGTCGATCGACGACGCCGACGTGGCGCTGCTGGTGATCGACGCCACCGTGGGTGTCACCGCCCAGGATCAGCGTCTCGCCGAGCGGGTCGACGCCTCCGGCTGTCCGATCGTGATGCTGCTCAACAAGTGGGAGCTCGTGGGCACCGAGGAACGGCTGGAGGTGCAGGCCGAGCTGCGCCGCAAGCTGGCCTTCGTCGGCGATGCCCCGATGCTGAAGATCTCCGCCCTGAGTGGCAAGAACGTCGACAAGCTCCGCCCGTTGCTGCAGGAGTCCATCGCCCAGTACCACACCCGGGTGCCGACCAAGGACGTCAACAAGGTCATCGCCGCTGCCCAACAGCGCCAGCCCGCCGGTGGCGGGGCGAAGATCCTCTACGCCGTCCAGGGCGCGATCGACCCGCCGACGTTCACGTTGTTCGTCAACCGTGACATCCCCCAGCCGTACCTGCGCTACATCGAACGGACGATCCGCGAGGAGTTCGACCTCGGGTCGACGGCGATCAAGATGCGGGTCCGCAAACGGCAGTGACGTCTCCGCCCCTCTCGATCGGAACGGCCGGCTGATGCCCTGGTGCGAGGAATGCGCCAAGTACTGGACGCCCAACTCCATGAACCCGGACGGCACGTGCCCGAAGTGCGGTCGCGTGGTGGAGGAACCGACGCCGGCTGAGGCCAGCGACGAGGAGAAGGCCCCCTGGCACTTCAAGCTGATGGTGAGTGCGCTGGTGCTCTACCTCGGCTGGCGGGTCGTCGAGATCTTCCAGTGACCGCCATGCGTGTCGCCGTGGTCGGAGCCGGCCACGCCGGGCTGTGCGTGGTGGAAGCACTCCGGCGGCGCGGGATCGGGCCGGTGGTGTTCGACGACGCCGACCGCCTGGGCGACACCTGGCGCGCCCGGTGGGACGGGCTCGTCCTCAACACGCACCGTGATCTGTCGGCCGTCCCGACGGTGCCGTTGGCCGAGACGATGGGGGAGTGGCCCGAGCGTGACGAGTGGGCCGACCACGTCGAGCGAGCGGCCGAGACGCTCGATGTCGAGAGGCGCCCGGAGCGGGTGACCGAGGTGAGTGCGGTCGACGGCGGATGGCAGGTGACGACAGCCGGCGGCGCGGAGCCGTCGACGCGACGGGCGTCGTTCGACGTGGTCGTCGTCGCGACGGGCCGCCACCGTGTGCCCACGATGCCGACGTGGCCGGGGCTCGACACCACGCCCATCGAGGTGATGCACTCCCAGCAGTACCGGAACCCGGAGACGTTCGCCGGCCGGCGTGTGCTGGTGGTCGGCGGCGGGAATTCGGGCACGGAGATCGCCCACCTCGTCGCTTCTGCCGGCGTCGAGACGCTGATCTCCATCCGCCGGCGTCCGGTGTTCGCCCGCCGGGAGATGTTCGGCACGAACCTCACCTCGATGGCCCGTTTCGCGAAGTGGATGCCCGAACGCGTCATCGACCTGAGCGGGAGGTTGATGCAGCGGATGCTGTTCGGGTCGCTGCGCGATGTGGCGCTCGGCCCGCCACAGCACCGGCTGAGCGACGTGGAGGCAGCGGCGGGTGCGACGATCGACAGCGGATTCGTCGACGACGTGCGAGCCGGCCGGATCGAGGTGGTGGGCGCCGTCGAGCGCTTCGACGGCGACGGGGTGCTGACCGCCGACGGCCGGCGGCTGCGTGTGGACGTGGTGGTTGCCGCCACCGGGTACGAGCCCGGCCTGGGGGACCTGTTGGCGCCCGAGCTGCTCGACGACGGCTGGCCACGGGTGAAGGAGTCGCCGTTCCGTCAGGCTCCCGGCCTCTTCACCGCCGGCCTCAACCCGGCGACCCTCACGGCGTTCCACCCCGACTTCATCACCGAGGCCGACCAGATCGCCGCCGCCATCACCACCGACCGCAAGACGTAGAACCTCGGTGACGAGGACGAAGAACGTTTGCGTGACGGATTTTTTGGGACGGGCCAAAGAAAGTGTCACGCAAACGGATGATCGGGGGCCGGATTTCCCGTTCCGGGCGTGGAGCCGCCACCGAGCTCGGTAGAGTCGTCGGGCCACATACATACGGGCTGTGGCGCAGCTTGGTTAGCGCGCTTGTCTGGGGGACAAGAGGTCGGGAGTTCGAATCTCCCCAGCCCGACTACCCTCGCAAGGGTTTCCGAGGATTCGGGAACCCGCCGAGGGTTACTGCGCCTCGGTGCTCGCCCGCAGACATCTCCACGGCCTCGGTGACGGCGACGGCATGGTCGAGAACGCATGCTGCTTCTCAG
>Ga0209947_1001596_pt1 | contig 13369 bp, 9 predicted proteins | sample SalPonR2_B_D2_MG_FD_185706 | JGI IMG/M metagenome (GOLD analysis project Ga0209947, IMG submission 185706) | Salt pond soil microbial communities from South San Francisco under conditions of wetland restoration - Salt Pond MetaG R2_B_D2_MG... ... | reverse complement strand
TTCAATCCTGGGTGCTTTCATGTATTTCGCTACTCTTACAGAAATCCCCATCTTACAGGGACTTATGGGGCTTGGTATGGGTAAAGGACCAGCCTTATCCTTACTTTTAGCAGGACCTGCTTTAAGCTTACCTAATATGTTAGTAATAAGAAGTGTACTGGGCACTAAAAAGACTTTAGTATTTATAAGTTTAGTTGTGGTGATGGCTACTTTCAGTGGCTTTATTTACGGAACATTTGTAATATAAATTATTAAAAAGGAGAGGATACTAATGAAAAAAATTGAACTCTTTGGTACAGGTTGTCCTAATTGTCAGAAAGCTGAGGATAATATTAATAATGTGATTGAGGAATTAAATCTAGATGCTAAGTTAGTTAAGGTACAAGATATGGATAAAATAACTGAAAGAGGCGTTGCTTTAACACCGGCAGTCGCTGTTGATGATGAAATGAAAGTCTCTGGTAAAGTACCTTCTGAAGAAGAAATCAAATCCTGGTTTAAATAAAATATAATATGTAAAACATTGGGGAGGTTTTAACCTCCCCTTTTTTGATTAGATATCTATTCTATTTTAGATAAAGTTAATATTCTAGATAGTTAGAAAAATAATACAAATGTAATTATAGAAATGATTGTAAGAGATATAATTCTCTTGCAAATAAACACATTCCCCTTACAATAGTTAAAATAACAATCTAAAAATTATAACCTTTTTATGTTTAACATTATTTTTATCAAAAATAACAAATAACTAAATGGTTAACCATTTACAACAATATGGGAGATTTGTATCACTTCAAAAATTTTAAAATAAGCAATTGGGGAATCCCTAAAAACAAAAAATCTTCCTTTTAACAGTTTTCTAAAAAGAGATAAGCCCTGTAATAACTATGGTAAAAAGACGGGTATCTAGCCCTAATTCCTTTCAGCTTCACCGAATTTCAAGCATCTTTGACTGGTTTTTGTTTAGTGTAAAAAATATCATAATCTCCTTCATATTAAGGTTTATCTGTTTAATTAAAGTATTAAATAATAATTATATGTTTGTTTTTAAAACCCCCATTAAATAATACTTCTAAATCAGATATCCTGATAGAATACCAATTAGTAAAAGTTATTAAATGGGGGTTATATCTAATATATAATTTATATTATGGAGCTTGATTACCTGTAATAGTAGTGTTATCTCCATTTTCTTGAATTAACATATTGATATGCTCGCTCATCGAATTATCATTAACTTCCACATTGATTTCTGATCCATAATCACTATTGAAAGTGTTGAAATAAAGTGCTGCAAAACCTGTTCCATTAAATTCATTTTCGAATATCAATAGGTCATCGAAAATAGTTTTTGTTGTACCATTATCATTTGCATTTAATCTTACAGCATAACTAGCAGAATCAATTATGTTTCCGCTTATTTCTCCACTTATTGTACTTCCCTCTCCTTGAATATCGAATCCATCTACTACAATATTATTCATGGAATTACTTGTGAAATTTATTTCGAGATTATTCTGTAGACGCGCATATGAATATACAGCATCATCCATAATATTATTGAATTTATTGTTGGTTATATTAAATTGATGTGCCGAACTATTTGAGACACTGTTATATGAATAAAGTTGAATCCCATGACCTGTAACAGTATTAATTTCATTATTATTGATATTCACAACTACTTTTTCAGTAATATCATCCATATATATATCTATTCCATCATCATCCATATTCTCTATCAAATTGTTACTAATATTAACTTGATGTTCACTATTTCCATCAAGATACACATTTATGCCATCATCAGGTGAATTTTTAAATGAATTGTTAGTAATATATAGTTCATATAAACCACCATTTGTATTAGCGTCAATCTCTAAAGGATAATCAATAGTGTTTTCTACTACATTATTTTGGATTCTTACCTCTGCATTACCTGAATCGTTGGTAGAATAAATATTTATTCCTTCCTCCCCAGTTGAATTTATGATGTTTTCCTCAACGAGCAATTTTAAATCACCATTAGTATTATCACTAGAAATGTAGATTCCTTCCTCGAAGGATGACTCAACTGTATTCTGAACTACTGTTATATCATTCTCTCCATTTACTGCGTCAACATCTATATAAATACCATCATAATCAGTTGATTTGAATTGATTTTTAGAAAATTTAATAGTGTTGTTTCCAACTGCATCAGCAGAGAAATCTATTCCATCATCTTCAATAGTGCCAAAATAATTGTCGCTGATGTCAACAACATTATCAAGATCAGCATCGATATCAATTTCAAAACCATTATCTTCAACTAATTGCAAGTGATTTTTGGATAATTTAAGATTATTAGCTCCAACTGCATCAGCAGAAAAATCTATACCATATTCTCCAATAGTGCCAAAATAATTATCACTGATGTCAACAACATTATCAAGTTCGGCATCGATATCAATTTCAAAACCATTATCTTCACTCATTTCTATAGAGGTTCCCATTATTTCTATATTATTTGATCCATTATTTGAAGTTATGTCAATGTCTAATCCACTATCTCCTGCTAATTTAACCTCATTATTAATTATTTGAAATTCATTATTATTATCTGCTTCTGCATCTACATATACTGGACTATTACCTATATTTTCAAAATAATTATTATTTATTTTAACGGTATTATCTGTGGCAGCATCAAGTTCAATATAAAAAGCTTCGCTATCTGCTGCAAGAACTTTGTTTCTTTCTAAAACTAGATTGTTTACGGCTTCAACCGAATATAAATTTAACTCTACAGCATTACCATTTGAATATGAGAAGTCATTGCCTGTAATATTAACATCATTTTTATTTGTTGTTGTTGAACTTAAATATATCGTATCTGCATCAATAAAATCTCCAAAGTCATTTCCTGTGATATTAACTTTTAAATTATCTATACTATCTTCTAAAACATTATTAATATAGATAGCATATGTTCCTTTAATAAACTTATTATTAGTTAATGTTACCTCGCCGGAAACACCACTTCCGCTTATAATATTGTCTCCATTGTTAAATTGTATTCCGGATACAAATGTATTATCTGCTAGGACAAGTACATCATTAGCGGCTGAATTGCTTAAAATAGCCTGCTTAACATCAGGTGAAAATACTGTTTGTTTATCCATGTTTTCAGAGGCAAGTACTAATTCTCCTGAAGCTGATAATAATTTTTGTCCATTTTTAAGTTCATAATTAGAATATTCTTTTGATCCACTTGGATAAATTATACCATCATCACCCATAAATATAATTACATCGCCTTCACCGGATAATGTATTAAGTTCAATAATATTAGTTGGCTTTGATTTACTGCTACCATCTCCAGTTCCATCTGCACTTACATATAAAACATTACCCAAACTGCTTCCATCTATATTTTTAGCTTCTTTTATATCAGGGTCCTCACTTTCTGCTACAACCACATCAAGGTCTCGTTCAGGTTGTTCGGTCATTCTTGATTCAACTATTTGTGAGGGTGTGACTTCACCTGCCATATCTTTACCACTGCCACCTTTACCAAAGGGTATAGAAACTGCAAAGGTTGCTTCTGTTTCATTACCCCTAATGTTATCATCTCGCCATTTAACTCCTAATTTCCAAGTTGTTTTATTTAGATCTCCAAACTGCTTGTCAATTCTCAATTGCTGACCTGATATTGTTTCGGCATTTTCTTCATAAAAGTTAAATATCTTTAAATATACTCCAATATTATTCAACCAGTCTTTACGACTAACAAAACTTTTTCCCACTTCAAAATCGTAACCATTCATACTGCTTAAAAAACCTTCTTTATAATATAATTTCTGACCTTTGACAATAATTTCATCATTTTGAGGTACAGCTACTCTTTCATCATCAGTTATATAAGCATTAACTCTAAAATCCCATTGATCAGAAAGTAACTCTCCACCTATGGTCCACATATTCCAGTCATAATTATATTCATTACGACTGTCTTTGAAAATATAACCACCAGCTATTTTATTATCATAATTTTTTAGTTTCTTTCTATAACCTAATCCCAGATTCCATTCATTAATATCATCATTACTTATCCTATACCTAAAGTCAGTATACCAGAGGGAATCTTCGGTATTTCTAAACGGGTATAGTATTCCAGCCTGGCCAATAAATTCTTCACCAATATTTCCATTAAAATTAAATCGGGGAAGCCTAGTAACATCTTTGGCTAATACATTACTTGAGATAAATATTACCAATAAAATAATCAAAACTAAATAAGTACTCCTTTTTTTCAGCATATTATTCCTCCTATTAATTTGTTTTTTTATATAAAAAACCACAGTATTTATCACTGTGGTTTTAATACCCTGAGGCAAATCTGACAATCATAGAATTAAATCCCTTAGATTCAGATTTTTGTGCTATAATCTTTCGAATTATATTACTATTGGTGAAATTTATTTAGCTAGTTTGTAATCTCTTTTTATTCTCCCTCTATCGTGTTGATTTTTAATTAAAATATAATTTTTCCCCATAGAAAAATTTTAGCTGTACTGCAGCCTCTGCAAATTCTTTTTCACTAATAAACTTTCCATTAAATATATCCGCTTCTGTGATAATTTCAATATCCAAGGGGTTTTCATTAGAAATAGTAACTGATATCAGAGAAGATCTTTTGATTTTAAACTCTCCAGAAACTTTTTTTCTTTCTTTCCTTAGTATGATTTCCTGTTCTCCTAAAATTAATAAGTATGACTCTTTTTTAAAGAAACCTGTTTTCAATTTGATTTTAAACATTGAATAACTTTTATTCATAGAGCCACCTTCTTTCTCTTATATCTAAATATATCCAGTTAAAGTTGAATAATCAATAGTCTAACCAGAAATGTCAGTGACAAATAAATGTCATGTAATTGTGACAAAATTCAGAATTCTTAATTGCCTGAATATAGACATTATGATATAATAGAACAATTAGAGTAGAGAGGAGTTTTAGTATGCAGTTTCATGAAAAGTTAGACTTATTAATGAAAACACAAAATGTAACCAACAGCCGTCTTGCTAGATCTCTATCAGTTGACCCTTCTCTTATTAGCCGCTGGCGCACTGGTGACCGCAAACCCAGTCCAAAAAGTAACTACATAAAAGAAATCTCTACATATTTTATATCTCAGTCTAAGATGGATTTTCAAAAAGCTGCTCTTTATGAAATTATGGGACTAGATATTAATAATGGTCAGAACAAGCTTTATCCCTTACAGGATTTTTTATATACCTGGCTGGCAGATAAAAGTTCTCCTGAAAAAATGTTCGCAGAAAAATTTTTCGATAACTTAAGCAAAAAATCTATGCCCAATAATGAAGAAACAATTAATAATTTAAACATAAAAGTTGAAAAGAAAGGAATAGAAATTTTAAATGGTATTGAAGGTAAAAGAAAAGGTGTTATTAATTTTCTACAAGCAGTTGCAGATGAAAAAGAACAAATTACACTGCTGCTTTACAGTAATGAGGATATGGAATGGCTGACTGCTAACAGAGAATTCTATATAAAATGGGGGAGGCTGCTTAAAAAAATAATAGCAGTAGGACATAAAATAAAAATTATCCACACTATAAAAAGAGAAATGTCTGAAATACTTACCGCAATAGACTACTGGATGCCTTTTTATCTTACAGGAGCAGTTGAACCTTATTATTATCCCAAATATCAGGAAAATATTTTCCGACGCACGATGTTTATAGCTCCAGGTATTGCTGCTTTAAACTGCAGCACAGTTTCCGAACATTCAGCCAAAGCACAACAATTTTTATATTGGGATTCAGAAAAAGTAGATCTGCTGGCAGAAGAATACAATACATTTTTAAAAAGATGTAGGCCTCTAATGAAAATTTATACAGGTGATAATACTTATAATTTCAATCAGCTGCAGATTGAATTTGATGAACAACAGGCTGAAATGATAAGTATTTCCGATATGGCTTCTTTTGTCACTATGCCGGAGATATTATTGATGAAATTTTTAGGAAAAAATAATTCAAAGCAAAAATTAAAAAATGCTGTTTTATCAATTTATAAGCAGCGACGTAAAGCTTTTATTTCTAATCTTTTTGAAAACCAATATTATGAAATAATCACTCTGCCAACTAAAGAAAGTTTTTTACAAAAAGAAAATTCACTAAATATAAACGACTTTTTTAGTGAATTGAATTTCAATTACAGTTTTTCAGATTTTTATGATCATCTGAAACACAATATTTACCTTTTAGAAAAACATAACAACTATAATCTTATTGTAACTGATGATTTCCCCTATCATAATATTAAACTGGCAGTAAAAGATGAAGTGGGCGCTTTAATTAACAGAAATGATGAAAAAAAATTTATAATTGCTTTTAATCAGCCAAGTATAACCAATTCTTTTTATATATATCTAAAAGATATGATAAGAAAAATTCCTAAAAAAGAAAAAAATAAAACTATGCTAATCAATAAATTAAATGATTATTTAAATAATTTATCAAAGCAAATATAAAATTGGCCCTTTATCTCCTATTATTAAATAATTTATTTCCTGAACATAATTGAATTTATCCATCTATCTGCTGCAGGTTTTTTCCAAAAAGTGCAAAATTTAAGTTTATCTTTAATTTTAGATATTTCCAAAACTTTACTGTTTTTTTAAGCTTATATAGTAAATTTCAAAGAAAATTATATAATACTTCTTTCGAACAAGTCATCTTTCCTCTTTGAAATTATACAGAGAATAATACAAATGTTAGTAATTAAAATTAGATAACTTTAAATTTAGAACCCCTCCTGGTACTCCAAAATACTAAAGCCATATATTTTAGTCCCTTGGATAATCTTATATCAATCTAATAAAGAAATTGGGGTATTTATTATAATTTATTTGAACTAGCTTCTTTTAATTATCATACTATTAATCAAATTATAAGTATTTTATATTATCTTATAATAATTAGTAGTCTTTGGATTTTGTTAGATTCCCTTCTAAAATCGGGTAGGAGGTAGATGATTAGTTCATCTACCGACCTCCCACACCTCTGTACATACGGATCTCGTATACAGCGGTTCAATAATTATCTATAAATCTTTCGATTGTATTAACTCCCATATTACACTCCACGCTCTTAATATTTATTGGGAAATTCCATTCCCTTTTCAAATAAGAAACCCTAATTAAAGGTTGGCTGTGTTCTTCATGCTCTATGAAGTTAACCACTAAATAAATAATTATCGTCCTGTCCTTCCAAAGTCAATATTTCTAATGACGTATCAGTACTATGACAGGAACTAACTTCCCATGATAAATCTTATTTCAACCACATATATAATGTGTCCATGAGATCTCACAGGTTAAGTACTTAATCTTTCATTTCATATATCCGCCACATTTACTGTAATAACTTTCGCACGATAAGGACTTTGTTTTGTGTTGCAAACTCATCCAGTTATAGTCAGCCTCAAATGTGATTCGTGTACCTCGGACCAAAATTTTGCTTTAGACTTCCTTCAGATTAATGGTCGTCCACGACACCTTTGTCTTCAGCTAATTCCTAAATCGTGTTCGGAATTCAGGACTTTCACCCTATAGATTAAGTGCATGCCTGTCAAACAACAAAAACCTTATCAGCTTTATACATAACTGATAAGGTTTTATAAGTTTTAGATACATTTTTAAAAATAATCTAATAATTCTTTATTAATACTATGAACCATATAATGTTTTTATTTAATATTAATAAAATATATACTATTAACCCCATTACCTGCTTAAATTTTTCTATGGCTGTAATGATACCTCCATCACATTATTATTTTCATCAACTTCATCTATAACATCACTTTCATCAATACTTGCTTTAATTTTAGTATTCTGATTTAATTTAAAACCAGTATTAAATATCACGCTACTTCCAGAATTAATAAGTTTATTATCAGGATCAAAACCACTTTTATATATATTTGCCCAGCTAATATCATCTTTTTTTAGGTGTAAAATTACATTACTCTCATTCCATAGATTCTCTTTTATATTACCTCCATCAACATTTTGTAGTTCAATCACAATTTCATTTTGATCATTTAAACTTATCCTTTTAATTTCTAGATCCGGTTTGGTGTCTGAGCTTTTTATTTTCAAACTAGTATTTAAAGGTATTTGAGGTGATTCTATCTTAAAACCACCCTCCTGACCTGTTCCACCAATTTTAATAATTTTTTCATTATTATCTTTATTTTCTTCAATCATAATATCACTATTATCTATAGTTACTTTTACTTCAGTTTCATCATTGATGTTAACTCTGTCAAAGGTATAACTAACTGGTTGATTATATTCCCTCAATTTCATTTCCGGATCAAAGTCGGGCAGGGTAATTCCATATTTTCGACCCTCTATATCTGCAATTAATGTTACTGCTTTTTTTCCCTGGAGACGCCAGTAACCTCCATTAATAGTAGCTTGGCTGATATTTTTAATTTGTACTTTTAGTTTATTATTGTCATCTAAGATAATATTATCCACTACTAAATCAGGCTTTTTTCTTCTATACCTATCAACATTTGGATCAAAATAATGACGGCTACCCGGATATCTAATAATGAGAATACTTTCCACTGTCGGTCTAACCAAACCTCTTATCCAAATTATATATTTACCATTGGTCCTACTTATCTCAGGAGCATCAACCGGATAGTTAATCTGACGGGGGGTGTCTCTTATAATAACACTTCTATAGATATGCTTATGATCAACTGTTTTTCCTGTTCTGGGAACACTACCGTCAATATCATTAAGCCAATCGTTCCAATCATCATCATTCATATTCCCGAAAACATTCTGTGATATGATACTCATATAAAAATTTGGTCTCGATCCAGGATCCTCAGTATTAAAAGGCAACTCAGGATTAACAGGTCTTATGTGAACACTAATCAAACCAGGTTTTTCTAATTGAATAGGATAATAAATACTATAGGGATTATTCCTATTCCCACTATGAGTAGTAATAACTTTCTGAACAACAGCAATATCTTCGTCAACTTCAGCAACGGCTGTCATACTACATACAAAAATTAAACTAATAATAATTAATACAAAGAATCTATTCCTCATTTTTCTCCTCCTTTAGAAAAGTTAATAAACAACTATTAAATGATCAAGAGCTTAAATATTCACATTTTTTTAAATCTTTTACTTTTTTAAATGATTTTTAAAGTTTTTATTAAATAATCAATAATAATGTTTTCTTATTCGCGATTATTTATAATTATCCTTTTTTAAAATATCTTTCTTTTTTATATTTACTATTAAACATTTAAATAAACAAATATTTCTCATACATATTATAAATAATTCATTTGTTTTTTCATTTAATACACCACACATTCAAATTATATAAATGAAACTTTTATCACCCATCTTCAAATAAGGGTAAAAGATAGATGATCACAACCTTTGAAGCCATTTCTCATATCAGCAAAAACGCAATCGGTATGCAAGGATTCAATCGTTGTATCTGAAATTATTGATTTTATTAACTTCAATATTACAAACTACCTTATTAATATATATTAAAATTTTCTATATATATAATGAAAATCACCAAATATAAAAAAGCGTTATTATACTTTATGCAAGTATAATTTATTGGTCTATTTATGTAATTTTTCAATATCTATACAAAAAAATTAAAATAGGATATTCATATTATAAAATAATAGTATCGTTAAGATAATCTTTGTCTTTTTTAAATAACTTAGTTAATACTGATTAAAGGCTGTTTCAATAATGAAACAGATATTCCTAGTGTCTCAGACTACACTTTAAGTTTATCGGTTCTAGATGAAATTAATGTCCAAATAGGAAGAACTACCTTCCATAAACCAGAGGGGTCTTATGATTATAATATTATAGTTGCAGGATATGATTTTTTAATGACTGCTTTATCTCCTGATTTCTTTAGATGTTTCTTTAGTTTCCTTTTATCAACTTTCACTTTTACCGTAACAGGTGATTTAATATTTTCCTTAGCGAACTCCAGTAATTTGCCTTCCCCATATTGCCACTTGTCTCTTTTCTTTCTGAACAATAATTTACCAAATAGTAGTTTTATTGTTTTAAATTCTGGATCATCTTCCTTAAGATTAAGAACATAACCTTTCAATTGATTCTTGAAGGAATCAATACTATTATGGATACTATCATTTTGGGATTTAAGTTACTCCTTCACTTCATCAACTTCAGACTCTAATTTACTTATTACTTTTTGAGCTAATTCTTCATTATTTTCTTGTTATTTCTTTAGATGTCTTATCTTTCTAAGTGCCCAATTAGCTTTGCCTTTATTGTCAATTACAAAACCATAATTTTTATGATATTTTTGTTTTTCTCCTGCTTATAACATTATTTTTCACTCTTTTTAAAATGGTAGTTTGTTAACTTCAGTTTCTAAATCATTATCTTCTTCTTTTCTAGTTATACAGATATAATCAAAGTATTCTTCTGCAGTTAACTCTTCTACATTTTCAATTAGATCCAGTTCTTTTTTATCCGAGATGTTCATAATTGATCACCTCTTTTCATAATGGTTTTTTTTTAATAAATCTCTAAAAAACTTTATTAACAGGAATAATGGTAATATATTCCTCTTTTCCCGGCAAAAGCTTTCTCATATTAGGGGGATAATTAGGACTTACTCTTTATATAAAGATTTATCGAAAAGGTAGGGCATCGAAATATTGCTTTTTTATTGATAATTGTAAATAGTTAGGGTCATGAGATGATTAAATATGATTTAAGCATAAAAAAAATCCGTTAACCCTCAATAAAAAGGCTAACGGACTTTAATTGTTATTATTTGATTTTGACTTAAGTTCTTTCTTAAAGGAAAAAGTATTTATTAGTTATAAACTATAAATACCTATTCATATTTGACAAAATCTCACTTTATACTTAAATAATCATATCACTCTGAATTTATCGAGGGAAAGATGGTCAATTGAGTTCTTTTTTTACTTTTCTTTTCTTTTTGATATTTTGTCTTACAAATGTTTCCAGGTATATTTTTTAAAACTCCTCTAATAAATAATATAGAGCCTTAAAATATTATCATAAACATATAATTATTTTTTTAGTATTTTCCATACTCTTTGGTATATTCAACCCATTTTTTTAATAACTCAGGTTCAACATCATCAAGCACTGTATTAGAAGACATAATAAAACCACCATCTTTACCAACTTTATTAATTAATTTCTTTGTATATTTTTCAATTTTTTCTTTGGGACCAACCTTTAAAAGCGATGCTGGCATATCTCCTGCAATACACATAATGTCTCCTAATTTTTCTTTCACTTTAAAAATATCAGATTTATCAAATATACCTAACACTTTTCCCTTTGGTAACTCTTGTAGATATTCTAATCTTTGGTCATACTTACCTTCAAACAAAGGACAGGGAATAAGATTTTCATCTATTAATGCCAAGATTAATTTTTTTAGATATGGCCAATAAAACTTTTCAAATTGTTCGTTGGACATAAATCCATCCGCGCCTCTATGTAAGGGTATAAATACTCTTGGGTTATTTGACATTTTAGCGTTTTGTATTGTTACTTTTATCATGCAAGGCAGAATTTTATCTTCAGCAGCAATTATCTTTTCAGGACATCTAAACATATCAAGCATTGAACCTTTCATACCTCTTAACATATCGGAAATAACATCAAAAGGGGCTAAAGCAGTAGCACCATTAAAAGCATGATAACCTTTTTCTAATTGTTTTTTATGAAATTCATTATAAGCGTTATTCCATTCAGCCGACTTTTTAGCTGCTTCTAGAAATTTTTCAAATGATTCTATTACTTTTGGATTCGCAAAAGCAGATATTATACTTGCCCCAGTATAACCTAACATAAATGTTTTTAAGGGAGGTAACATTTTAAAACCATCCAAATTATTAAATATCCGAGGTAGGTATTTTCTAAATACAAAATCAGAAGGATCATCTATAAATAAATCATATTCCTCTTGTGACATATATTCATCTTCCACAAATTGAAATGATTTATTAAATGCCACTCCGTGACCAGGCCATTTAACTTGCTGCATATCTAACATTTCATTTACTTTTCCAGGAGCAAAAACAGGAGCATTTGGAGGAAAATATAAATCAGGCTTGAATTCTTCAATAAATCTATCATTTGCGTTTAGCCATTTATCCAAGTCATAAAAAGCATCTTCATTTGTTATACCATAATATTTAGCTGGAAAAAAATGATTCATTAACAGGATAGGTACCCTATCAGGTTTTTTCAATTTAATTGCATCATTTATTCTTTTTAACCTTTTATCTCCCTCTTCTAATTTCTCATATTCTTCCTTAGAACTCATATCTAACACCCCTCAATCATGTTTTTGGCAAGATCAACCGCTTTAACAGCATCTTCTGCCCAACCATCTGCACCTACATATTCACATATCTCATCATCTATGGGAGCTCCACCGATTATAATTTTGATACCCTCTCTTAAATTTGCTTTTTGTACATCATCAATTATTTCTTTCATTGAATCAAAAGCAACAGTTAATAAACAGCTCAATCCTACAATGTCAGGGTTATGTTTTTGTATTTCTTGTATAAATTTATCTGAACTTATATCTTCCCCTATATCAATAACTTCAAAACCATTCACATCTAAATTGAAATCAACTACACTTTTTCCAATGTCATGAATATCACCTTCGACTGTTCCTATAACAATTTTGCCTAACTTACTTCCCTTTTGATTTTTATCAAATTTTTCTTCAGTCATCTCAGTTATTTGATTCATTATTTCTGCCGCCATTATTAATTGAGGAATAAAATATTCTTTTCTTTCAAATTTGTCTCCAACTTTTTTCATGGCTTTTCTGCAATCTCCCATAATATCCATAACAGATTTATCTTCTGCTAGCAACTCTTCAACTCTATTTAAAGCTTCTTCTTCTTCAAGATTAACTATATTGTCTATTAAACCATTTCGCATTTTTTTATACCTCCCTATTTGATATTATTTTATATATATACTCACAAATTATAATTATCGATAGTATAAAATATACCTGCATTTTCTTATATATTAAATAGATTTAAATAGCAGGACATTTTATGTTTTGGCCTCGGATAAAGCGCAAAACTTTTCAAATTACTCCTTTTACATATTTAAAATAAATGGTTTGATATCTTGAAATTAAACATATTTCTGTGATAAGTATTTATGAATTTTCGAATACCTTTGACAAAGTTTTTTGATATATTTTTAAAGTTTGTCAAATCTCTAATAAATACATT
>Ga0209947_1001592_pt1 | contig 13386 bp, 10 predicted proteins | sample SalPonR2_B_D2_MG_FD_185706 | JGI IMG/M metagenome (GOLD analysis project Ga0209947, IMG submission 185706) | Salt pond soil microbial communities from South San Francisco under conditions of wetland restoration - Salt Pond MetaG R2_B_D2_MG... ... | reverse complement strand
CAAGATAAACCCCATGATAGGAGCAGCAGGAGTCTCTGCAGTACCAATGGCAGCCAGAGTTGTTCAGAGGATCTGCCAGCAGGAGAATCCAACCAACTTCCTGCTTATGCATGCCATGGGACCTAATGTCGCTGGTGTCATCGGTACCGCTGTCGCTGCCGGAACCATGCTTACACTCTTAAGCTGATTTGTTTTGAGATAGATTTTTTTCATAGACAGACTTGAAAGATATCCTTTTCAAGTCTGTCTTGTTATATTTTAACGTATGTATAAATCTGATATAGATCTATTAATATTTATGTCATAAAACTACACTAATGGTTGATCCTCCCAGAAATCCACTAATAACAGACTTTGACTGCATTTGTAAGTAAATAATGACTGGAATATATACAAACATATCAGGGTTAGTTTGTATATATATTACATCGTGTTGCCAAGTATTTTCAAATACAATCCTAAATGGGAAAGTCCGGATAATACGGGTAATCCCATCATAAAACCTTTCACAGCAGGGGGATGGAGATATTGTCTAAGTCATTGGAAGGCATACGGGTACTTGATTTTACGAGAGTATTAGCTGGTCCTTTCTGCACCATGGTGTTGGGAGATCTTGGAGCAGAGGTTCTGAAGGTGGAAAAGCCTTCAACAGGAGATGATTCAAGGTCTTTCGGTCCTTACGAGGGTGGAGAAAGTGCCTATTTTATGAGCATAAACAGAAACAAGAAGAGTATGACTCTTAACCTTAAAGATCCGGAGTCAGTAAAGCTAATTAAGGAAATGATCCCTCATTTTGACGTTCTTGTGGAGAATTTCAGGCCAGGAGTAATGAAGAAGCTTGGTTTAAGTTATGAAGAACTTTCAGAGATCAATCCCAAGCTGGTTTACGCATCATCCTGCGGATTTGGACAGACAGGACCATATTCCAGTCTTCCGGCCTATGATCTTATTCTTCAGGGAATGGGAGGGATAATGAGCATTACCGGGATGGATGCGGAGCATCCTACAAAGGTGGGCAGTTCCATAGCTGATATATTCGCAGGAGTATTCTGTGCCATAGGGATACTGGCAGCATTAAGGCACAGGGAAAAGACAGGCAAGGGACAGCAGGTGGACATTTCGATGCTGGATTGCCAGGTAGCCATACTTGAGAATGCCATAGCGCGTTATTTTGTGAATGGGGAGAGCCCTGAACCCATGGGTAACAGGCATCCATCCATATCACCCTTTGCGACATTTCATACCAGTGACGGATTTTTGAATATAGCAGTAGGCAATGATGCCATCTGGAAGAGGTTCTGCGGTCTTATCGGAAGAGAGGAGCTTGTGGAGGATCCCCGTTTTGTATCCAACGAAGCGAGGAATGACAGTTTTGATGAGCTCAAAGGTATTCTTGACGGGATCATAGCAGAGGATAGTACAGACAGTTGGATCGAAAGGCTTAGGGAGGCGAAAGTTCCCTGCGGTCCCATCAACAACATAGGAGATGTAGTAAATGATCCCCAGGTTCTTCATCGTGAAATGATCCTGGATGTGGATCACCCGACAGTGGGATCTACCAAGATCCCTGGTTCTCCCATCAAGATGTCCGAGACATCCGGGGCAGTATATAAAGCAGCACCTGTCCTTGGAGAGGATCTTATGGAAGTTTTGAGTTCTCTGCTGGGTAAATCCGAATCCGAGATCGAGGAACTGAAAAATAAAGGGATCTTTTAGATTGGCAATATAAAATCAGCACTGACAAGATAAAGGAGGGATCTTATAGAGGGGGGCAATAGGAGAATCTTTGAAAATGTGCAGTATTTATTGTATTTCCGTACCGTTAAGTAAACAGTTGTTAATATTTCAAAGTCTGATGGAGGTGCTCAAATGATTAAGAAACTAGGTAACGTTTTAGCAAAACTATCTATGAAATATCTTCCTGATCCATTTATTTTTGCTGTTATTTTGACTTTTATAGCTTTCGGTCTTGGTATCTCAATAGCAGGGCAGAGTTCAATGCAGATGGTTATCAACTGGTACAAGGGTTTCTGGAGTTTGCTTCCTTTTGCCATGCAGATGTGTCTTATGGTAATAACTCCTGCAGCTCTTGTTGCTGCGCCTTCAGTACACAAATGGGTGGATGCCTTTGCTGACAAACCAAATAATGGTAAACAGGCTGCCCTTTATGTAGCTCTTCTTTCCTGTATTTCAGCAATGGTCCACTGGGGTCTTTCCCTCATAATTGCTGCTATATATGCCAGAGAGGTAGCAAAGAAGCTTCACGCCAAAGGGATCAAATTCAGTTATGGTCTCCTCGGTGCTGCTGCCTACCTGGGGCAGATGGTCTGGCATGCTGGTTATTCAGGTTCTGTCCAGCTTTTGATAGCTACACCAGGACATTTTCTTGAAAGCGAAATAGGAATTATTTCGATCACTGAAACAATACACACACCAATGAACCTTTTCGTTATGTTTACTACCATGATCTTCCCGGCGATATTCATAATGAAAATGGCTCCTAAAGAGGAAGAGTTAGAGCCTCTCAGTCCTGAGATGGTTGCATTCCTTAATAATCAGGAAGTGGAAAAGGTCAAAATGCCTGATAATCCTACAGTAGGAGACAGGCTTAACCATAGTGTAATTGTAAATCTTCTTATCTGCGCACTTGGAGTTACATATATTGTCTACCACTTTATGACAAACGGATTTGACCTTAACCTCAACATAGTTAATGCAATATTCCTTTTCCTTGGAATGATAATGCACAAGACTGTGGCCAGTTATGTCAAAGCCATTTCAAATTCAGCCAAGGCTGTAGCTGGAATAATTCTGCAGTTCCCGTTCTATGCAGGAATTATGGGAATGATCCGTCACAGTGGTCTTGTGGATATCTTTGCAGGGGCAATTGTATCAATTTCAACGGTAAAAACCCTGCCTATGTGGACATTCCTGACGTCATCTGCTGTTAATCTTTTTGTCCCCAGTGGCGGAGGTCAGTGGGCGGTACAGGGTCCTATTGCAGTTAAATCTGCCCAGATGATGGGTGTGGATGTCATCAAGGTAGCAACTGCCCAGGCATGGGGTAACTGCTGGTCGAATATGCTTCAGCCTTTCTGGGCAATAGCCCTTCTTGGGATCACAGGCCTGAAGGCGAGAGATATTATTGGATATACATGTGCAGTAATGCTTCTATCGGGTGTCTTCTATATCGTAGGAAGTTTCCTGCCTCTTGCATTTTAAACATAGTGCTTGCTGGTTTTCAAAAATTATAAATTTCAATTGCAATATTCAAAATAAGGAGGAAGTTATCCATGAAAGAAATTGTTGTTGCAGGTTGCCAGTTTTCCATAACTCCTATGGATGTAGAAGCAAATATTGAGAAATCGCTTGTATATCTTGAAAAGGCTGTAAAGGAACACGGGGCGGATCTGGTTCTTTTTCCTGAAAGCATAACTACAGGTTTTACCCCTATCAAACAGGCGACGCAGAAAGAAACCATAGAATCTTTATGGGAAGCAGTATCAGAAATTCCGGGAAAAGTAACAAAGCCCATTCAGGAAGCCGCTGCAAAATATGGTGTTCATGTAGTCTGGTCAACCTATAGTCGTGGGCCGGAGAAGGATATAGTGCTTAATTCATCAATGTTGATCGATGATAATGGTGAAATTCTTGGAGATGTTTATCATAAGACTCATCCTTTCCCAACCGAAAGGAAAGAGGGTGGTGGATGGACAACAGCCGGAAGTAAACCTGTAGTTGTTGACACTAAACTTGGAAAGATCGGTCTAACCGTCTGCTATGACGGAGATTTCCCAGAGCTTGCACGAGTGGAAACCCTAATGGGAGCAGAAATTATTATGAGACCTTCAGCTCTTCTAAGGTCTTACGATATATGGCAGTTTGTTAACCAGGCAAGGGCATATGATAACCACGTATATTACGTTGCAGTAAATTCTGTAGCGCCAGATGCCTCCGGTTCCAGTTTCTTCGGCGGTTCCATGATCGTGGATCCCACTGGCTGGAAACTTGCCCAGTGCAGAGGTGGAGACGAGATAATGTCTGCGAAACTGAATCCTGATCCCATCAAGTATGTTACCTATGGTACCAAAGAACCCATGATCTTCGACCATGTGGAAGACAGGAATGTGGGGTCCTACGAAGGAATAATGAAAGAAGGTAAATGTGCCTTCGAACCTTCTAAACGGGTACCTTACAAGAGATAGAGAACTTCTGTAAACATTATTTTCATGGATAGATATTGACTCAAAAAGACCTTCCCTACCGATTTTTATGAGCTAACTAATTGGCAGGGAAGGTCTTTGAAATCTGATTTATTGAACTTCCAGGGCTAAGAAAATGCTATATTTGTATATAATATGGTGTATTTTTAATAAGTTGTTTAGTAAATTTAATTTGTTTATAGTTATCTGGAGGTGATTTTTGTGAGTGAAATATCCTCTATAGTAGAAATGTCTGCATGGGAACTTTCAAAACAGATCCACTATAAAAAGATCTCCTGTAAGGAGGTTATGAAGGCCTACCTGGACCAGATCAAAACTTTAAATCCAAAAGTCAATGCCATAGTGGCTCTGCAGGATGAAGACAAATTGATAAAACAAGCAGAAGAGAAGGACAGTGCTCTTATGTCAGGCAGAAAATATGGTTGGATGCACGGTTTCCCTCAGGCAATTAAAGATCTGGAGGAAACAAAAGGTATTCCGACTACATATGCTTGCCCTGTGTTCAAGAATTTCATACCAGAATCGGATAGTTTGCTGGTTGAGCGGATGAAAAAAGCTGGTTCTATCGTTATTGGCAAAACTAACACACCGGAATGGGGATTTGGGTCTCAAACATACAATGAAGTCTACGGAGCAACTGGTAACCCTTATGATCCAGATCTAACCTCTGGAGGCAGCAGTGGAGGTGCTGCCTGTTCTGTTGCCCTGCGAATGCAGGCAGTCGCCGATGGAAGTGATTTCATGGGGTCTCTCCGTAATCCCCCCGGCTGGTGCAATGTATATGGCTATCGTCCTGCATTTGGCAGGGTCCCCTCCCCTGGACTTGAGCTGTTTATGAATTCTTTTGCAATGAGGGGAACTATAGCCCGTAATGTAGCAGATCTGGCCCTCCTTCTTTCTACATTGTCTGGCTATGATGCGGCTGCTCCATTGAGTCTTGAGGAAGATCCCAACCTTAAATCACTTAACCCATTCAACGTCCATGAAAAACTTCTCTCCAGTCAAAAAGGACGAAAAATCGCATGGCTCGGGGACTGGGACGGTTATTTGCCTATGGAAGATGGAGTAATTGATCTTTGTGAAAAGGCTCTTGCTAAATTCCCGGAATTTGGAGTAGATGTTGAAAATATCAAACCTCCTTATGATCCTGAAGCATTCTGGAATGAAATATGGCTTCCGCTGAGACATTTCAGTGCCCAGGCGCTCAAGGGTTTGTATGATGTTGAAGAGAAGAAAAAACTGCTTAAACCGGAATCTATCTTTGAATACGAGGGACTGTCCGGTTGGAGCGGTAGAGACATCTACTTTGCCAGCCTTAAGAGGAGCGACTGGTATAGAGCTATGCTGAAGGTATTTGAAAAATACGATTTTATAGCAGTTCCAACAGCTCAGCTTTTCCCATTCGACAAAAATATCCACTGGCCAGAGGAAATTGCCGGCAAAAAGATGGATACATATCATCGCTGGATGGAGGTCGTGACTCACTGGACTATGAGTGGTTCACCGGTTGTAGCCATTCCGGCAGGATTTAATGAAAATGGTCTTCCAATGGGTATTCAGATCGTTGGAAAGCCCCGCAGTGATTTTGATCTATTGCAGTTTGCTTATGCTTATGAGACCAGGAACGATTGGGTAAACACATACAGGCCGGAAATCTTGGGTTGATCTTGATTAATTATAATCTATTGTCTGTGTTTGTATAATCAGCAAAAAGAAGAATGAATTTGTAAGATTTCTGTAGCAGGTCAGCAATTTGTTGCTGACCTGCTTTTTTGGTAGTGTGCACTGCAGTGAACACTACCAAAAAAATACTGGCGAAACTACTATAGCCCGATCTTATCCAGATTTCTTGGAAATGAAGTTTTCAAGAGAGTGAAATTCCTTTATCTTCTCAGATTATTATTGACAAGCCAAAGTGTAAACTGAAGAAAAATTGTGTACCGAAAGGTACACAAGGTGGTTTGGGAGATCGGCTACTCATTATTTGGGTAGCTTCCTACATGAATAAAAAACCTAATGTATAGTTCCTTTATCCTTTATTTCACTTATAAAACATGCCATGGTCAGGGCAGTCCTGTGAAAACGATTTGACAGGTCAAGCTTAAGGATTCTCTCTATATCTTCTATATAATTTCTCAAGGTGTTGTAATGTATATGAATATTTTCTGCACATTTCTTTGCATTAAAATTAGCCTCAAGCAAAGACCTGGTGACATCCTGAAGGGGCAGTGTCTTTCTATTGGAACATTCTTTGAGGGGAAACCAGTATCTTTTCATAAGATTCTGAGATTCAGGCAATTGAGCTATTCTCGAGAGAAGGATATAAAAAGAAAGATTTTCGCTTTCATGTACATTTTGTATCGGTTTAAATTTTTTCAGCCACCTCATTGCCTTTCGCATCTCTTCAAATGATTCACCAATGTCGTCGATAGAAGGAGCAAGAGATCCTATAACAACGAGAAGATCGCGCTTTTCTGCTTCTTGCTTTATCCTTTCCATTTCTCTTTCGATCTTGCTGCTGTTTTCAATACAGATCCACTGATCAGCAAGGTTGAAACAAAGGTCAAAAGTCGGATGGTAAGCTGAACTGTTGAAATCCATTGAAGTAACTCCAACGATCCTGCATGGTTCAGGCAGGTTTATGCCAAGTGTTTTGCCTCTCTCCCTGGCAAGATTTGCATCGTTGTATGTGCCATGGCAGAGGTTTTCCAGAAAACGCTCGGTTTTTATGGATTTATGTTTTGAATACAGCTGTAGTTCAATAAGGGAATGGCGTAATATCCAGAGAGCCTTCACCAGTGTTCTTTCCTGTGTTATAGAGGGATTATACTCTTCATCTCTCATTATCATACAGATCTGCATGGCCGACTTATCGTGAAAAGTAAAAATACAGCAGTTTCTTTTTTCTCCCTCAAATGTTTTGATCTCCGTGGAAATAGTGATATTTCCTCTTGATGAAATAATTGTTTCGTTTTCGGGATTCTGTTGGAGAAAATCTTCTACCGGGAAGAAGTTCACATCCCTGTTATCTGAAGGGAAAAGCCTGCTAAGATTCAGTTTGGGAATGTTCACGACAAGATCTCTTTCCAGAGTGCTGGCAAGATTCTGAAGAAGACGTTTTTCATCCCAGATCTCTTCCCAGAGATGATTGCCTTCATGTAGTCCCTTTTCTGATTGTTCCTTGTATAGGTAAAGATAAAAGATTTCGTTAATGTCTGTCCAGGTATAGTTGAAAGGGATCTCAATAAGAGGGAAATGCATGTTGTCAGCATCTTCTACGAGAGTGTCAGGTAGAAATGAATGGTAACGATCAAGTTTTATCCCGAAAGCAGCTACACCTTTTTCTTTACATTTTCTGATAAAAGGGACAAAATCCTGTGGATTTTCCTTGAAAACAAATCCGCTTCCAATAAGGAATTCTCCTCCTTTCATCCAGAGATCGACACTTGGAGAGTCCATTACAGATACAGATTTGACATTTCTTTGCAGTCCTTCACTACCCGCGATCAAGTTAAAATCAGGGAAAGTTTCCCGTCTTAGCAGGTCAGCAACTATCAATGAAATACCTCCTCATAAAGCCGATAAGGTGTTTGTTGCCTTCAGTATATGCAATGTAAATATAGATCATTGAAAGGGTATTTAATGTTGGACGGATGTAAAATTATCACCTGTTAAGGTCTTTTAACTGTAACATATTGACATAGATTTTATCATCAAGCCGTGTTAACTGCGAATATAACAAGATGACATATAACAGGGTGTCTGTGTGTGGAGTAGTTACACTTTTTTGAATTCCCAGCTGTTATGATCTAAATAAAGTATTATATTAATAGAGTCTTATCAGATTTGAAAATAATCCATGTTTTATAAATTTGCGTTTGGAGGTTATCCATTTTGACTTCACTGGTTGAACGATTTCTTAAATATGTTTCTTATGATACTCAGTCGATGGAAGGAGCTGGAGTAGTCCCAAGTTCTCCAGGCCAGATGGATCTTGCAAAAGAGGCAGCCCGTGAGATGGAAGAACTTGGTATGACGGATATTTCTGTTGATGAAAATGCCTATGTAATGGGAACTCTTCCGGGTAATGTTGAAAGTGTAAATATTCCAGCCATTGGTTTTATTGCCCATCTTGATACTGCAACGGAGATCTCGGGTGCCAATGTTCATCCGCGGATAGTCAAAAACTATGATGGCAATGACATACCTCTCGATCCTGAAAATATGACCTTCCTGTCTCCTGAAGACTTTCCGGAGTTAAGGAATTATATGGGAGAGGATATTATTGTTACTGATGGGAAAACTTTGCTTGGTGCCGACGATAAAGCGGGAATCGCGATAATCATGACGGCAGTCCAGTATCTGGTGGAACATCCTGAGCTGCCCCATGGTCCGGTCAAGGTCTGTTTTACTCCGGACGAAGAGATAGGTCACCAGGCCGCTCTTCTGGATATTGTAAAATTCGGGGCTGATTTTGCATATACTATAGATGGTGGTGCTGTGGGAGATCTGAATTACATTACCTTCAATGCCGCAAAAGCACGTTTATTGATATATGGCAGAAATGTGCATCCGGGACAGGCCAAAAATAAAATGATCAATTCTCTTCTTATCGGTAATGAATTTATATCCATGCTTCCCTGTTTTGAAACTCCTTACATGACAGAGGGTTTTGAAGGGTTCTATCATGTCCTTTCATTTTATGGGGACGTGGAAAAGACGGAGATCGATATGATAATTAGGGATCATGACTACGATATCTTTCTGGATCGGAAAGAGAAAGTTGCAGAAATAGCAGGGATATTAAAAGAAAAATATGGATCTGCTTTATTGGAACTTAACATTGAAGACCAGTATTTTAACATGGCACAGAAGATCAGGGATTCAATGCATATTGTAGATACCGCCGAAAAAGCTATGCGGGAAACAGGAGTTGATCCGGTGATACAGCCTGTCAGGGGGGGTACGGACGGATCGAGTCTTTCTGAAAGAGGGCTACTCACCCCCAATCTGTTTACTGGAGGTCATAATTTTCACGGTCGCTTTGAATATATTCCTGTGTCTTCAATGAAAAAGGGAGTTCAACTCGTTGTGAAGATCCTGGAGATGTACTCATCGGGTAATTCTTAAAGGATCTTAAAAACTATGTATATATCACAGGGTCTTTTCAGGGAGGAGTCCCTGTTTTTTGTATGCATATTTCTGTTATGAATTGAATATGTTAAACTGATATCTAAAGTATTTGAGTAAATTTAATATTCATACAGAGGAAGGGCTGATAAGCAATGAATATTTATTCCAGAGGGATGAAAATATTATGTTTACTGTTCCTTTTTATTATGTGTTTTTCCTCGCCCTCATCTGCAAAAGATCCCGTTATTTTCTCAGACCTTGACTGGGCGAGTATTCAGCTTCATAACAGAATAGCAGGTTTTATTTTTGAGCATGGTTACGGAGAGGAAGTGGAATATCTTTTTGTAGATCTTACTCCAAGCCTTATGGGTCTTGAAAGAGGAGATGTCCATATCAATATGGAAGTGTGGCCCACCTATAACATAGAATGGTGGGACAAAGCACAGCAAGAGGGAGCTGTTGAGAATATGGGCATTAATTATGAAGGGGCTTCTCAGGGTTGGTATGTTCCCACATATGTTATAAAAGGTGATCCTGAACGTGGTATTGAACCAATGGCACCTGGATTGAGATCAGTTTTTGATCTTCCGGAATACTGGGAGGTTTTCAGAGATCCGGAAGATCCTGAACATGGAAGGCTTGTTAATGGGCCGATCGGCTGGGTGGCCCATGGGATAAACATGATCAAACTTGAGGGCTATGGACTGGATAAATATTTCAAACCTTTTTCTCCGGGATCCGGAACAGCGCTTGATACTGTTATTGTAAGTGCGTACAAAAAAGGCGAACCTGTTCTTTTCTATTATTGGGAGCCGACATGGATCCTGGGCCGCTATGATATGACCCGTCTTGAAGAACCTCCATATGATGAAACGCTTTGGAATTCTGATAATAAATTTCTTTGTACATGGCTTACAGCAACAACATATGTTGTTGCTAACAGGGAATTTTCTGAATCAAAACCCCGTCTTGCAGATATGTTGAGAAGGTATTCCACAAGTCTTGAACAGAACCAGAAATCATTAGCCTGGCTTGAGGATAACGGAAATGACATGGAGGGAGGGGCCAGGTGGTTCCTCAGGAATTATGATAAGACCTGGAAATCATGGATCAAAGGTCAGGAAAGGGAATCAGTAATAAGGCGGGTCGAAAGAGCTCTTGAAGTTCAGGGATCTTAGAGGAACAAGTAATCCATGCTGGTTTATTGAATTCCAGGATAGCAGGAAAGATTTATGAACCGAAAGGGTAACGCATATTTAACTATTTAGTTTTAATACCTGTATTCAGGATGGGGTCTCTTCCAGTAATAAAATAAGTCTGATTTCCAAGAGGCTTGCTGTATTATAGTGTTGGCGAACAAGAGCCGTCTGTATTGTTATGTCAATATACCACATAGATGAAATGAACTGAGGAGAATAAATATGTTTTTACGAAATGCATCTATTTTTCTGTTAGTGTTATTCCTGCTTATTCTTGTGGGTGGAAAGATCTATGCCATTAAAGGACACCATGTGGATTCACTGCCGGAAGGCTATTCTTTTGGATTGAATAAAGGTCGTCTTGCTCCATGCAGAGATAAACCCAACTGTGTTTGTACAGATCATGAAAATGGTCATTACATGAAGCCATTTCCACTGTCTGGAGATAGCATTGATGTGTTTTCACAGGTTTATCAGGTTCTTGAAGGCTGCCAGTTGGTAGAAAGCAGGGATAAGTATCAGCGATTCGAATGCAGAACCTCTTTTTTCGGTTTTATTGATGATGTTGAACTTTTCCATGATACAGATCATGATCTCCTGAGATTCCGGTCAGCTGCAAGGCTCGGATATTCCGATCTGGGTGTTAACAGGAAAAGGATGGAGTCACTGCAGCGATGGCTGGAGGATAGGCCTTAAAAACATAGTTCATACATTTTCGATGATCCCTTTTTCAATTTTCATAAATCTTTTTAGGAAATACCTGTTTTCTTTTGGTTTACCGATGGTTACGCGAATAAAATTTCCCGGCATTTGATCTGAAAGGTCCTTTACAAGTATCCCTTTATCCCTGAGTCTGTTGACAATTTCTGCTACCTTTGAATTGATAACTATGAAGTTAGTGTGAGTATTCCATACCCTGACTCCTTTCCCTTCAAGTTCGGTGACCATTTCGTTCCTTTCGTTGATAAGTTTACGCACTCTTTTTTCTGCTTTTTCGGTGTCATCGAGGGCGGCAACACAGGCAGAAAGAGTAGCCCGGGGCAGGTAGACGGGAAAATCAGCAAAGCCTTTAAGAAAGTTATCCCCAGCGATCCCATATCCCATGCGCATACCAGCCATACTCATAACCTTGTCCAGAGTCCTTGTCACAAGAAGGTTTGGAAACTCATCTACCAACTGGGCGCATGTTGCTCCTGAAAATTCATAATAGGCTTCATCCATTATTATCAGGACATTCTGTTTTTTCAGAAGCCTGCTTAGATGTTCAGGTGATATGACCAGTTGACCTGTAGGATTATTCGGATTGTCAAGAATTATAAGACAGGGACCTTCAATTTCAGTGTCTAACATATCAATATTGAAATTGAAGTCGGGAAGGGGCAGTCGGATATTTATCAGCTCTGAAGCTGTCTGCCTTGCAGAGGATACAGTAGGCAGAAAAGATGGACAGAGAGTTATTACCTTTCGCCCATATCCCCACAAATGAACCGCATCACGAAGCAGGATATCCGATCCCGGCGAAAGGATAATTCTGCCTTCGCTGGTATTTGAATATTCTGAAAGGTATCTTTTCAGATCGTTGTGAGAGTTTTCATCAGAATAGCGGTTCATTTTGTCCAGGGAAGCTTTTGCTGCTTTGATTACACTGGAAGACGGAGGCCAGGGTAATTCGTTGAGATGCATCCTGATATCAGACATTTCAGTACTTCACCTCCAGTATGATCTTTTCATGGTATCCGGTAATGATTTTTGCAGGACCAGCAAGGGACCTGTCGACATCCAGATCTCCCGTATCAACGTGAAGACAGTCAAGTGTCCCCATTTTTCCCATATCTCCTGCAAGGATTATGTTGTCTTTACCTGTCAGGGTTATTACCCGGGGAGTGAATTGCCGGCTTCCGCGTCCAAAGATGAATCCATTTCCACCGAGGGGGGTAACTGCTATCTTTCTTCTTTCATATTTATCGTATAGTTCAAGAATATCTTTCTCGTTTACATCAGCCTGAATAAGTTTTTCATTAACAACCGCATCTATACCCATAAGGGTTTTGGGAATACCAAGTCTGTCAGTGAGTGATTTCATTGTTGTCCCTGGCCCAAGAAGATAAAGAGTATCCTTTTCCATCTGCTCCAGTAGATCTCTGGAAACTTTATCTTTATTTTCCCTGGCTGAAGATCCGGTTGTGGAGGCTTTTTTACCGACCTGGAGGAATTCTTTTATCCTCGGGACCCTCAGGTATCCGTAAAGTCTTGCTGAAAGCCTGTTTTTTCTGAAAGCGTCTTCGTCAATATCCAGGACTTCCTGTTCTTCTACTTCAGATCCCTCTACAAACCTGTCCAACATAGAACCTGCAGCTCTTGCACTCAGGGCAAATACGGAACTGAAAACCTTTACCCCCGAGGGGACACCTATAACAGGTATTTGAAGGCCAATGGCGTCATAGATATTTCTGGCAGTTCCGTCACCGCCTACGAAGACCAGAAGATCCATCCCTTTTTCTAAAAGGAGCCGGGCAATTTTTACGGTGTCTTCAGAGGTCGTTGTCTCTGCTATTTGCCCCGTAACAATATATTTCAATTCTGTTTGTTTCAGGATATTTTCACCCATTATCCCAGGAGGCGTGAATATTTTAATGTCTTCCCTGTGTTCGATAAAAGACAGGAAGTCATGCGTTCTATATGGGGTGACCGGAATTGCTCCCAGTTCAAGGGCCTTGAAATAAAAGTCTCCGTCAGTACCCTTGAGACCTACAGTGCCACCCATTCCTGCAACGGGATTAACGATAAGACCTATGTTTTTCATTTCAGATCATCTCCTGTTATTCTGGATC
>Ga0209947_1001589_pt1 | contig 13393 bp, 12 predicted proteins | sample SalPonR2_B_D2_MG_FD_185706 | JGI IMG/M metagenome (GOLD analysis project Ga0209947, IMG submission 185706) | Salt pond soil microbial communities from South San Francisco under conditions of wetland restoration - Salt Pond MetaG R2_B_D2_MG... ... | reverse complement strand
CGGCCGAGCGGTATTCTGATAAAATCAATGGTTTATTCCAATCGCGGTTACCAATGCCCGGCAAGCTTTACATCAAGACCCACGGCTGTCAGATGAACGAGTACGACTCCGACCGGATGGCCGAAGTGCTGGCCGTCTCGCACGGCCTCGAGCTGACCGAAGACGCGTCGGACGCCGACGTGATCCTGGTCAATACCTGCTCCATTCGTGAAAAGGCGCAGGAAAAGGTGTTTTCGCAGCTCGGCCAGTGGCGGCCGCTGAAGCAGGCGCGGCCGGACGTGGTCATCGGCGTGGCCGGCTGTGTGGCCAGCCAGGAAGGCGCGGGCATTTTGAAGCGCGCGCCTTATGTTGACCTGGTGTTCGGCCCGCAGACCATTCACCGGCTGCCGAAGATGCTCGACAGCGTGCGAGATTCCGGCACGCCTTCAGTCGACACCAGCTTCCCGGAAATCGAAAAGTTCGACCACCTGCCGGCGCCCGGCGCACGCGGGCCCAGCGCATTCGTCTCGATCATGGAAGGCTGCTCGAAGTACTGCAGCTTCTGCGTGGTGCCGTATACCCGCGGCGAGGAAGTCAGCCGGCCGCTGGACGACGTGATCGCCGAGATCGCGGGGCTGGAAGCCCAGGGCGTGCGCGAGATCAATCTATTGGGCCAGAACGTCAACGCCTACCGGGGACCCATGCATGACGGCGGCACGGCGGATCTGGCGATGCTGATCCGCTACGTGGCTGCGTTCGACGGCATCGAGCGCATCCGCTTCACGACCTCGCACCCAATGGAATTCTCCGACCGGCTGATCGAGGCCTACGCCGACACGCCCAAGCTGGCCAACTATCTGCACTTGCCGGTACAGTCCGGCTCCGACCGGGTGCTGGCACTGATGAAGCGCGGGCACACGGTGCTGGAATACAAGGACCGCATCCGCCGGCTGCGCGAGGCGCGACCGGACATCTCGCTTTCCTCGGATTTCATCATCGGCTTTCCCGGCGAGACCCAGGCCGATTTCGATCAGACCATGAAACTGATCCGCGACCTGAATTTCGACCAGAGCTTCAGCTTCATCTACTCGGCGCGCCCCGGCACGCCGGCCGCCAGCCTGCCCGATGACGTGCCGAAGGAAGAGAAGAAGTCCCGGCTCAAGGCGCTTCAGGCCCAGCTCAACACCCAGGCGGCTGCGATCTCCGAGGCCATGGTCGGGACCACCGAGCGTGTGCTGGTCGAAGGCACCAGCCGCAAGGACGCGAGCGAACTGGCCGGACGCACTGAGAACAATCGGGTGGTCAACTTCCCCGGACCGGAATCGCTGATCGGAAACTTCGCCGATATCCAGATCACCGCGGCCATGGCCAATTCGCTGCGCGGCCGGATCCCCGCACGCGAGGTGGCCTGATTTCATGAGCCAGACAACTTCCCCCGTGACCATCGAACTCGAGCCGGCCGACAACCAGCGGCTGGCCAACCTGTGCGGTCCATTCGACGAGCACCTGCGGCTGATCGAGAAGCGCCTGGGTGTGGACATCAACTCGCGCGGCAACATCTTCGCCATCGAAGGCGATCCCGAAGCCACCAGCGCGGCCCGGCGGGTCATTAGAAAACTTTTCCGCCAGACCGAGCGCGAAGTGCTGACCTCGGCGTTGGTCAACCTGAGCCTGCAGGCCTCCGGTCTCGACGAGCCCGACGACGACCAGGCCGACGTGGGCATACGGACCCGCCGAGGCCTGATTCGAGCGCGAGGTCCCAACCAGCGTCGGTATCTCGAGCGCATCTCCAGAGACGACGTCAATTTCGGCGTCGGGCCGGCCGGCACCGGCAAGACCTTCCTGGCGGTGGCCTGCGCCGTCGACGCGCTGGAAACCGATCGTGTCCAGCGCATCGTGCTGGTGCGTCCTGCGGTGGAAGCGGGCGAACGGCTCGGCTTTCTGCCCGGCGACCTGGCGCAGAAGGTCGACCCGTACCTGCGCCCGCTGTACGATGCGCTGTACGAAATGATGGGCTTCGAGAAGGTCGGCCGACTGATCGAGCGCAACGTCATCGAGGTCGCGCCGCTGGCCTACATGCGTGGACGCACGCTCAGCGACGCCTATGTGATCCTCGACGAGGCACAGAACACCACGCCGGAACAGATGAAGATGTTCCTGACCCGGATCGGTTTCGGTTCCAAGGCCGTCATCACAGGCGACCTGACCCAGATCGATCTGCCGCCGAAGTCTCTGTCCGGTCTCAAGCAGGCGATCGGGTTACTCAGGGAGGTCGAAGGCGTGGGCCTGACCTTCTTCGACGCGCGCGACGTCGTTCGCCATCCGATTGTCCGGCGCATCGTCGAGGCGTATGATCGGGCTTCCGAAAACGAATCACCGGATCACCATGCCCGTTGAAATTCAGCGCCAGCTCGAGCTGGCCGGCATTCCCGAAGACTCAAGTCTCCTCAGTTACGCACAAGCCGCTATGGAAAATCCGGAACGTTCGGAGGTTTGCATCCGCATCGTCGACGAGGCCGAGGGCAGGGCGATGAACCTGCAGTGGCGCGGCAAGGACTACGCGACCAACGTGCTGAGCTTTCCGGGCAGCTTTCCACCCGGCATGCCGGCCGGAGAAGTCCCCGAACTGATGGGTGACATTGTGCTCTGTGCGCCTGTCGTGGCGCGCGAAGCACAGGCCCAGAACAAAACCCTGGCGCATCATTGGGCGCATTTGATCGCGCACGGGGTCTTGCACTTGCGGGGGTTCGACCACATTGAACAACCATCGGCGACGCTGATGGAGCAGCGCGAGCGCGAAATCCTGGCCGGTCTGGATATTCCGGATCCCTACCGAGACGATGACCACAGTGCTGCCTGATTTTTCCGCAACCATGAACATTGATGAACGACGAACCTCCCAATAGTACGAACGGCAGTACCAACGGCTCCGGCGGCAAGACCTGGCTGGAAAGGCTTGGACGCATTTTCGGGGCTGACCCCCGGAGCCGTGAAGATTTGCTGGACCTGTTGCGCGAAGCCTCCGAACGCGGGCTGATCGAAGCCGAGACGCTGAAGATGATCGAAGGTGCGCTGGAGGTCGACGAACTCCAGGTGCGCGATGCGATGATCCCGCGTTCGCAGATGGTGGTGATCCACAAGGGCGACACGCTCACCGAAATCCTGGCAATGATCATCGAATCGGGACATTCCCGCTTCCCGGTGGTCGGCGAGGACAAGGACGAGATTCAGGGCATTCTGCTGGCCAAGGACCTGTTGCAGCTGGTGGTGCGCGAAAACACCGACCTGAAACTGGCCGATCTGATCCGCGAGCCCGTCATCATTCCCGAATCCAAGCGCCTGAACGTGCTGCTCAACGAATTCCGCGTCAACAAGAACCACATGGCGATTGTCGTGGACGAGTACGGCGGGGTCGCCGGCTTGATCACGATCGAAGATGTGCTGGAGGAAATCGTAGGGGACATCGACGACGAGCACGACGCCGAGACCGTCGAAGACATCCAGGCGCTGGGCGAGGGACGCTACCTGGTTCAGGCGTTGACTACCATCGACGACTTCAACGAAGCATTCGGCTCGGAATTCAGCGACGAGGAATTCGATACCATCGGCGGGCTGGTTGTGTCCGAATTCGGCTATGTGCCCGAGGTGGACGAGGTCGTCGACCTGGGCGGCTGGCGATTCGAGGTCACGGCGGCCGACGACCGGCGCCTTCACGCGATGCGCGTCGGACCCGCCGAGTTGCCCGAACCTTCCGAGGCCTGATCCTCGATAAACCGGGTGTGTTTTGGCTCCCGATTTGATACCTGCAAATAATTGTGATATACATCACATTATATGGCAGAAAACCCTAGCCATTTATCATCCAATTTGACAGGGAGTCAACTCGTGAAAATTACCGGGACAATTCTGGCGCTTGGCGCCACAGCAGCGCTGGCCGCAAGCATGACCGTTATCGCCCAGGAGGAAGAGGAAAGCCATATTCTGTCCATGACGGAAGTCGGCATCAAGCTCGGCCACGTTTCGCAGTTTCGCGACGCGCTGAAACCGTATCATGCATGCTTGCGGGAAAACGACGACGACGCTGACTGGAGTGCCTGGCGTAATGTGGGCGGTGACGGCACCACCTATTGGTTCGTTTCCACGATGGCCAACTGGGCCGAAATGGATACCCCTGACGAAGCGGGTGAGACCTGTTGGCCCGAGCATATGGAAAACATCATCCCGCACGTCGAATTGATTTCGACCAGCTTCGCCCGTCCGATGCCAGATTGGAGCGGCGATGCCGAAGACTATTCGGTGGTTCGGCTGCACCAGTGGCGGGTGGAAGATGGCGCCGCGTTCCGCGAGGCCGCGGGCGCGATAACTTCGATCATGAAGGAAGCCGAGTATGAGCACATGGGCTCCTGGTACGACATGATCGGAAACAGCAGCAACGAGCCGGATTATTTCGTGGTTACGCACTTTGACGACTTCGCCGCCATGGATGAGGACCGCGCCGGCGCCTATGATGTCGTGAGCGAGCACGCCGGTGAAGCGCGTGCCGACGAGCTGTGGGAACAGTTCGGCGATTCGCTGAAGGACGATTGGGAATACTTCCACGTCATGCTGCGCCGCGACTCGGAACTGAGCCACTCAAGCGACGACTGAAATCGCAGGGCCGCGAGCGGCCGGCCCGGCGCCAACGCCGGGTCGGCCGTTTTTTTTGCCTTTCCTCCGTCTCAGCCCGCTTCCAGCCAATCCTCCATCGGCGGGCAGGAGCAGACCAGATTGCGGTCGCCGTAGACGTTGTCGACCCGCGCGACCGAGGCGAAGAACTTGCCCAGCTTCAACGACGCCACCGGCCAGCCGGCCTGCTGGCGGGTGTAGCCGTGGTCCCATTCGTCGCCGGTCAGCTCGGCGATGGTGTGCGGCGCCATTTTCAACGGGTTGTCCTGGGCGTCGAATTCGCCGGCGGCGACCTTGTCGATCTCGCGCCGGATTTCGACCATGGCCTCGACAAACCGGTCGAGTTCCTGCCTGGACTCGCTTTCGGTCGGCTCGATCATCAGCGTTCCGGGTACCGGCCACGACATGGTCGGGGCGTGAAAGCCGAAATCGATCAGTCGCTTGGCCACGTCTTCTTCGCTGATGCCCGCTGATTCCTTGAATGGACGCAGGTCGACGATGCATTCGTGGGCGATACGGCCGTTTTTGCCGGTGTAGAGAATATCGTAGTGACCTTCGAGGCCCTTGGCCACATAGTTGGCGTTGAGGATCGCGACGTCGGTGGCCTTGCGCAGGCCATCGCGGCCCATCAGCGCGATATACGCCCACGAGATCGGCAGGATGGCGGCCGAGCCCCAGGGGGCGCCTGCCACGGCCGGATTCGTGCCCTGGCCCGCGCCCAGGATACCGCTGACGTGGCCCGGCAGGTGCGGTGCCAGGTGCTCGCGAACGCCGATGGGGCCGACGCCCGGACCGCCGCCGCCGTGTGGAATGCAGAAGGTCTTGTGCAAATTGAGGTGGCACACGTCGGCGTACTCGGCAACCCGCGAGATCCCCACAAGTGCATTCATGTTCGCACCGTCGAGATAGACCTGGCCACCGGCGTCGCGAACCTCGTCGCAGATCTCGACGACGTCCTGCTCGAACACGCCGTGAGTCGAGGGGTAGGTGATCATCAATGCCGCGAGTTCATCGCGGTGTTCTTCGATCCTGGAAGAAAGATCGGCACGGTCGATATTGCCCTTGCTGTCGCAGCCCACGACCACGATCCGGTAGCCCACCATCTGCGCGCTGGCCGGATTGGTGCCGTGCGCCGAGGACGGAATCAGGCAGACCTTGCGGTGACCTTCGCCGCGCGCGTCCTGCCAGTGGCGAATGGTCAGCAGACCGGCGTATTCGCCCTGCGACCCGGCATTGGGCTGCAGCGAGATGGCGTCGAAGCCGGTGATTTCGCGCAGCATCCTGTCCAGATCGTCGATCAGCTCGTGATAGCCGCGAGCCTGGTCGTGCGGGCACAGCGGGTGCAGGTCCGAGAATTCGGGCCAGGTCACCGGGATCATTTCGGCCGTGGCGTTGAGTTTCATGGTGCACGAGCCCAACGGAATCATCGCGTGGGCCAGGCTCAGGTCACGGTTTTCCAGCCTTTTCAGATAACGCAGCATCTCGGTTTCGGAGTGATAGCGCGAGAACACCTCGTGGGTGAGGTAGTCGCTGGTGCGCTGGAGCCCCGACGGTATGCTGGGATCGACCTCGCCAAGTTCGGCATCGACATCGCGCAAGTCGCACTTCTTGCCTGTAAGCAGGGCGACAAGCTCGCCGGCCTGATCGACAGTAGTGACCTCGTTGAAGCTGATCCCGAGGTGGCCTGCCATGTCGGCGCGCAGGTTGAACCCGGCCCGCTGGGTTTCGGCCACAAGCCGTTTCTTGCGATCCTCGTCAACCTCGACAAGCAGCGTGTCGAAGAACTTTACGTATACAGGCGGCATGTCCGAATCCTTCAGCGCGCTTGCCGCAGCCCGGGTGAGACGGTGAACGCGATTGGCAATCGTCCGGATGCCGTCGGCGCCGTGCCAGACGGCGTAGAAGCCCGCCATCACGGCCAGCAACGCCTGCGAGGTGCAGATATTGCTCATGGCCTTTTCGCGCCGAATGTGCTGCTCGCGCGTCTGCAGCGCCATGCGCAGCGCCGCGTTCCCGTGGCGGTCACGCGACACACCGATGATGCGGCCCGGCACGCTGCGTCGATGCGCTTCATGGGTGGCGAGAAAGGCCGCGTGCGGTCCGCCGTAGCCCATGGGCACGCCGAAGCGCTGCGCCGATCCGACCACGACATCGGCACCCATTTCTCCCGGCGGCTTGAGCAGTGCCAGTCCGAGCAGATCGCAGGCCACTGCCAGCATGGCGTCCTGCTCGTGGGCGCGGGCGGCCAGCGGCTGCAGATCGCGGATCTGGCCGCTGGCACCGGGATACTGGGCCAGGATGCCGAAGTAGTCTCCATCGGTCGCGGCCTGCTCGAGATCGTCGACCACCTCGACTTCTATGCCCAGATGATGCGCTCGGTTGGCCACGACGTCTATGGTCTGCGGCAGGCAATCGGCATCGACCAGGAAGCGGTTCGATTTGTTCTTGCGCGCCACTCTCCGGATCATAGTCATTGCTTCGGCCGCCGCGGTGGCTTCGTCCAGCAAGGACGCGTTCGCCAGTTCCATGCCGGTAAAGTCCATGACCATTTGCTGGAAGTTCAGCAGGCCCTCCAGACGGCCTTGCGCGATTTCGGCCTGGTACGGCGTATACGCGGTGTACCAGCCCGGGTTCTCCAGAACGTTGCGCAGGATCACAGGGGGTACCAGCGTCGGGTGATAGCCCAGGCCGATCAGGCTGTGGTTGACCGTATTGGAATCGGCCATGTGGCGCAAACGCTGGAGCACCTGGGCTTCGTTGCGTGCCGCGGCCAGGTCGAGCGGTCGCTCGGACCGGATGCTCGGCGGTGTTGATTCCGAGATCAGCGATTCAAGAGATTCAAGGTCCAGATGCCCGAGCATCTGCTTGATCTCTTCGTCGCGCGGCCCGATGTGGCGACCTATGAATTCCGCCCGGTCTTCGAGTGCGCGCAGCGAGCGATTCGATTCGGTAACAGTCATGAATAGTTCCTGGATTTTTGCCTAGATCTTTAAATAGTGGTCTACCAGCAGGATCGCGAACAGCGCCATCAGGTAGAGAACCGAGTAATTGAACATGTCCATCGCCAGACGTTCATTGCGGTTGTTCAACAAAGCGATGGCATAGCCGAGAAATCCCGCGTTCAGCACGCAGGCGCCGGCCAGGTAGATCAGCCCGCTCATACCGGTCAGATAGGGGAGCAGCGTGACCAGAATCAGTACGATGGTATAGAAAAGGATTTGCCAGCGCGTGAATCTCACACCGTGGGTCACCGGCAACATCGGCAGGCCGACGCCGGCGTACTCTTCGCGCCTGTATATTGCAAGCGCCCAGAAATGCGGCGGCGTCCAGGCGAAGATGATCAGGAACAGGATCAGTGCATAGGCGTGCACTTCCCCGGTGATGGCGGCCCAGCCCAGCACCGGCGGCGCCGCGCCGGCGGCACCGCCGATCACGATGTTCTGAGACGTCGCGCGCTTGAGCCAGATGGTGTAGACCACGGCGTAGCCGATGAGGCTGAAAAAGGTCAGAACCGCGGTCAGTGGATTGACCAGCAACGTCAGAATCAGCATCGAGACGAGCGCCAGGATCAGCGCAAAAACTATAGCCTGGCGTTCGTTCAATACGCCGCTGGGCAGGGGCCGATGACGGGTGCGCGTCATGCGGGCATCGACCCTGCGGTCGATCACATGGTTGAGCGCCGCCGCGCTGGCCGCTGCCATGCCGATACCGACGCTGCCCCAGACGAACGACCACATCGGCAGCAGGCCCGGGGTGGACAGCGCCATGCCGACCATGGCGGTGAATACGATAAGCGCGACTACGCGCGGCTTGCACAGATTCAGGAACGCATTGGCGCGCTGCTTGAGCGACGTTTTCGTCATTCCGGGCGACGTTGCCGGGTCTTGTCGAGCACCAGCACAAGCACGCCCAGCAAAACGGCTGCCATACCGTTGTGGGCCACTGCATTGGCCAGCGGCAATCCGCCTGTGACGTTATAGATGCCAATCGTGATCTGCGCCAGCAGGACGACGCCGGCGACCACGGCCAGTCTACGGAGGTCTTCGGCACGCCATAAACGCATGATCAGCCAGGTCATGACGCCGAGCACGACGACCGCCCATATACGATGGGCCATCTGGATCGCAACGCGAGCCGGTTCATCGAGAACGCCCCCTTCGTAGTCCACGCCGATGCCGCGCCAGATGCGGAAGCCTTCGGAGAAATTCATGTCTGGCCACCATTCGCCGTGGCAGGTCGGAAATCCGGTGCAGGCCAGCGCGGCATAATTGGTGCTGACCCAGCCGCCTAGCGCGATCTGAATGCAGACCACGACCAGCGCCAGGATTACCGCGGTGCGCTGCGCCCGTGCCGGCAAGGTGGGCGAGTTCGCTCGCGGACGGCTCGAAAGCGAAAGCCACAACAATAATCCAAAGGTGGCCATGCCGCCGAGCAGGTGGGCCGTGACGATGGCGGGCTTGAGCAGAAGCGTGACCGTCCACATGCCCAGTGCCGCCTGGAATATCACCAGCCCCAGGATCAGCATCGGCAGGACGACGGGCTGGCCGGGCCGCGAACGATTGTGCCAGCCCAGGAACGCCAGCGCCAGGATAACCAGACCGAGGAAACCGGCAAGGTAACGATGAAACATCTCGCGGAACGCCTTGCCCGATTCGACCACGCGCACGTGGCCCCATTCGGCATTGGCGCGCTCGACGTGTTCGGTCGAGCTGGGCCAGGTCACCATGCCGTAGCAGCCTGGCCAGTCCGGACAGCCCAGGCCCGCGTGGGTGAGTCGAACCCAGGCGCCGGCGACGATGACGACCAGCGTCAGTCCCGTGGCCGTCCATGCAAGGCGTTGAAATAATTTGGATTTATTCACTGTGGTTCGCGCACTGTCCAGGTCAGAAGTCGGTCGAGATCCTTGCGCACCCCGTTCAGGTCGACGCCAGGAGCGAAACGCTCGATTATATTTGCTTCGGGATCAACGATGTATAAAGTCCGCGGCGCGGGGTCCGGCATCCGCTCGATCAGGTCGCTGGCCGCCTTACCGTCGAATATCAGCCAGGACGGGTCGAGCGCTGCGATCCGTTCGCGTGTGGCATCGTCGAGGGCTGTCGCGCTGAGCAGGACCAGCCCCACCTCTGAAGCACGGCGATCCTGAGCCAGGCGAATGTTGTGCATCAGTCCTGCTGTTTCCAGGCACTCGGCGAGACACTCGTCGGGCGCGATGTATGCCAGTTGCCAGCGGCCGAGTAAATCGTCCAGACTTCTCGCGTTGCCGTCGGCGTCCTGCAGGCGGAAATCGCCCAGCGGCGCGACCGGTGATACAAGTTCACCGTGTGCCTTTTCCGGCGCTGCACGCCAATCCACCCATTCGGAGTGCAGCAGTACCGCGAGCAGCATGGGCGTGAAAAACAGCGCGAACAGCGCGATCAGCGTCATCTTGCTTTTCATGTTTGATTGCTTCCGCTTTGGTTGGGGCCGGGGACGATCATCCGGAGTTCGAATCAACCGGACAGGCCGGGTTCTTTTCAGTGATATCGTCTGCGTGCCTGCCGAATTGTCAGCACCAGCCACAGTGCGGCAACGACAATAGCGATCGACGTCCAGGTCATGGCGTAACCGATGTGCCGATCAGGGCCGAACGTGACCACTTTCCACGGATCCCCGGTGAGGTGTGCTGGGTGTTCCGGTGCGAGCTGGATCACGGCCGGCTGCAGGTCGTCACCAAAAAGTTCAGCGAGCCCGCCATGATCGAAATAGGTCATAAGCAAAGGCCAATCTTCGTCGCTCGGAATTTCGGTGTCGCCCAGACGAATACCGGTACCCGGCGGCGTATTCAGGACACCCTGTATTTCAGCCTCGCGACTGCCGGCCTTGCGGTTTTCAGTCGACGCTTCGCTCAACCCCGGATTCGGCAGTTGCGCAGTGCGTGCCGGCCAGGCCGCCCAGCCGCGATTGACCAGAAAGAGCCGGCCGTCCGGGATTCGAAGCGGCGTCAGGACATGTACCCCGCTGCGCCGTTGCCGAACCCTGTTATCTAGAAGTATCTGGCGACTGGAATCCCAGATTCCAACCCCTGAGATCGGCTGCGGAAGCGAGTAGGGCCGCGTGAGCGTTTCGAGGCGCGTTGTCGCCTGATCATTCCATCGCTCGATGATCTGGCGCTTGTCTTCGGCGCGATCTACCTGCCACTGCGCCAGCCAGGCACAGCCGGCGATGACGACAAGCGCGGCCAGATGAGGGATGCCGTTGCGTATGCTCACTGATTTGACCCTGATTTTTCAGCTACAGAATGCGGTGCCTTCTCGCACCGACCTGGTCATCAAGCCGGATTGACGACGATCCGTTACGATACGATCTCATTTTCAAGACTCCACCGCCGTGCTCACTAAATTAGTCATCATTGCTTTCATGCTGGCCATACTTTACAGCCTGGGTTCCAGCTTCTATTTTCTGATTCACGACAAAGGTGAAGGCGACCGGACCGTCCGGCGTTTGAGTTGGCGGGTTGGTTTGTCGCTATTGCTGGTGCTGTTGCTTTTTGCCGGTTTCAAGCTGGGGATCATCGAGCCTCGGGGCGTGAATCCGGTCACTTACCCGATTCAACAGCAACCGCAATGAACTGAAATTGCCGGCGTTCGCTGCCGGCCGTCGACAGAGAAGAGAAAATCAGCTTTGGGGAAGCGTCGAAAGCACGTGCTCGGCGCTGGAGACCTGGAACTCGCCGGGTGCCTCTACAAGCACATCGACGACTTCACCATCGCGCACTATCATCGCGAAGCGCTGCGCGCGCTGGCCCATCCCGAAGGCGCGACCGTCCATTTCGAGCCCGAGCGCCTGAGCGAAATCCGCGTTTCCGTCGGCCGCCATGACGATCTTGTCTCCAACGTCGGCGCTCTTGCCCCAGGCGTCCATGACGAACACATCGTTGACCGCCATGCAGACAATCCGGTCGACGCCCCTGTCGGCAATCGCTTCGGCGTGCTCGACGAATCCCGGCAGGTGCTGAGCCGAGCAGGTCGGCGTGAATGCGCCCGGAACGGCGAACAGCACGGTGGTGCCTTCGGCCATGAGTTGGGCGGCATCGACCGGGCTGGGCCCCTGTTCCGTCATCAACGTCAATTGTGCGTGCGGAACACGGTCGCCTTTTGAAATCGTCATGAATCAGCCTCCGAGTGCATCGTTGATGGCGCCGACCAGGGTCTTCTTGTCGATCGGCTTGGTCAGATAGGCGTTGGCGCCCTGGCGCATGCCCCAGATACGATCGGTTTCCTGGTTCTTGGTGGTCACGAAGATCACCGGGATGTTGGCCGTGGCGGCATTCTTGGACAGCTTGCGCGTAGCCTGGAAACCGTTGAGATCCGGCATCACCACGTCCATCAGAATCAGATCGGGAAGATGGTCGATCGCAGCCTGCACCCCTTCTTCACCCCCGCTGGCCTTGATTGCTTCGTGACCTTCGCCTTCGACGATCTTGGACAGTGAATACAGGTGTGTCTCCGAATCATCGACGATCAGCACTTTGGCCATGGGTACTCCCTTTTTAATTGGTCTGTTTGCCGCAAGACTATACTACAAAAATCTCCTCAATCGAAGTCTCGCCAGCCGTTCGCGAGACGCTCGATCAGGCACCTATACGCACAACGACGCGGCCAAGTGAGCCGCCTTGCAGAGCATTTTCGAAGCGGGGCAGGAGACCGTCCAGCGGCGCTTCGGCAGTCTCGATCAAATCCAGGTGCTCGGGCTTCCAGGCGTCGGCCAGGCGCGCCCAGAGTTCCTGGCGAATGGCGTACGGACAGCCCGCGGAATTGATGCCCAGCAGGCCGATGCCGCGAATGATGAACGGCATCACCGTGGTCTTGACGCCGATACCGCCGGCCATTCCGCACGATGCGATCGATCCCCAGGGTTTGATGACCCGGGTCAGTCCGGACAGCATGTCGCCGCCGACGTTGTCGATGGCCCCGGCCCAGTGCGCCGAATCCAGGGGTTTTTCGCTCCAGTACAGTTCGTTTCGGCTGACGCACTGTCTCGCGCCCAGCGAACGCAGCCACTCGAATTGCTCGACTTTGCCCGAGATGGCGTGCGCCTCGTAGCCGGCCCGGGTGAGGATGTCGATTGCAATCGAGCCGACACCACCCGAAGCGCCGGTGACGACGATCGGCCCCATGTCGGGCGTCTGGCCGTTGGCCTCCATGCGCCAGAGGCTGAGCGCTGCGGTGAAACCGGCGGTGCCGAGCAGCATGGCTTCGCGGAGCGTCAGGCCTTTCGGCAGCGGCACCAGCCATTTCGACGGTACGCGCAGGTATTCGCTGTAGCCGCCGTCGCGGGTCTCCGAGAGCCCGCATCCGGTTATCAGGACTTCATCGCCGTCGCTGAATTTCTCGCTATCGGATCGGACCACGGTACCTGCGGCATCGATGCCGCCGTTGAGCGGATATTCGCGCAGAATCTTTCCCTTGCCTGTGCCGGCCAGGGCGTCCTTGTAATTGATGCCGGACCACGCCACACGGATGACGACATCCCCATCGGACTGGTCGTCGATGGTCTGCTCCACGAGTTCGGCGCGGTAGCCGTTTTCATCGTCGAAGATGCGGAGGGCGCGGAAGGTCGCGGGAATGTTTTCGGACATGGCGGTGATTTTCGATGCGGTAGTCGAAAAGGATAACGGTTTCCGGTTTCCGGGTTCGGGTTTCCGGAGAGGCGGAGGTCGGCGTCGGAGGTCGGAGATGAACCCTTCGCCGGCGAGGCCGGCTCCCACACC
>Ga0209947_1001579_pt1 | contig 13431 bp, 13 predicted proteins | sample SalPonR2_B_D2_MG_FD_185706 | JGI IMG/M metagenome (GOLD analysis project Ga0209947, IMG submission 185706) | Salt pond soil microbial communities from South San Francisco under conditions of wetland restoration - Salt Pond MetaG R2_B_D2_MG... ... | reverse complement strand
CGGCTCAGTGCCACCTCGAGCGGCGCATCGTCGGCAAGGCCGTGATCCTCGCGCAGCTCGTCGGTGGTGCGTGGCGCGCCGCCGGCCAGCAGCGATTCGACGGCCCGCCGCACGGCGCGCGCGTCGCGCGAGGCGGAGCGGGCGCGCGGACGCGCCGACACCACGACGTGGCCGTCCGGCCGCGCCCGCAGCACCACCTCGTCGTTCACCGCGAGGCCGTGACGCTGCAGGAACGGCCCCAGCCCGTGCAGGCGACCCGCCTCGATCTCGAGATCCCACGCCTCTTGGCCTTCGGGGTCGAACGCCTCGATCCGACCGTCCGCAGGCAGCGCTCCTCGGGCGCGCACCGGCAGCAGCACGCTGCCCGTGCGCAGGCACACGCGCGTCAGCGCGAGGCGCACCTCGTTCGGGGGCGTGGCGGGCCGCTCGCTCACGACGTCACGACCAGCGGTTCGGATCGCCGAACACGAGTCGGCGTCGGCGCTTGGAAGGCGCGGCGGGGCGCTCCGTCGGAGCGGTCGGCTCGCCCTCGGCGGCGGCGGTCGCCGCCTCGCTTTCGGCCGCAGCGGCGGCCGGCTTCCTGCCTCCGCGTCGGCGGCGGCTGGAGGTCGCGGGCTTGGCGGCCGCGGCGGCGGGGGCTTCGGGAGCTGCGGTCTCGGGGCCGGCGGCTTCGGCGGACGCGGCTTCGTCCTTCTTCGCCGCCGCCTTCCGGCCGGTCCGCTTGGCCGGCGCCTTCGCCGCAGCCGCCTCGCCGGCCTTGCCCTTGCGCCCGGTTCGGGCGGGCGGGGCCTCGACCAGCACGGGAGCGTCCTCGGCGCCGCCCAGAGGCGTCTTGACGCGCTTGGGCGCCTTGCTGCGCTTGGGCGCCTCCTCCTGGACGACCTCGGGCATCGGCATCGAGGCGGGGATCAGGTCGATCTGCCGCGCCGTCGGGTTGGCCTGGAAGATCCGGACCTCCACGCGGTCGCCCATCCGGTACTTCTTGCGCGACGACTTCCCCATCAGCATCATCGAGTCCTCGAGGAACATGTAGTAGTCGTCCTCGAGGTGCGAGACGTGCATGAGCCCTTCGATGCCGTTGGGCAGGCTGACGAACACGCCGAAGTTCGTCACGCCGCTGATCGTGCCTTGGAACGACTCGCCGACGTGGTCCTTCGCCCAGCGCGCGTGGTAGTAGCGCGCCAGGTCGCGCTCGGCCTTCTCCGCGGCTCGCTCGCGCTCGCTGGCGTGCTGCGCCAGGTCGGGAAAGTCGCTCCGCATCCGCTCCTTCAGCGTCGGGCTGAGGCGGTGCTGGAGCATGGCCCTGAGGACGCGGTGCACGACCAGGTCGGGGTAGCGACGGATCGGGCTGGTGAAGTGCAGGTAGTTCTCGAACGCCAGCCCGAAGTGGCCCAGGTTCTCGCTGGCGTAGCGGGCCTGCTTCAGGCTGCGGAGCAGCAGCGTATTGACGAGCTGCGACTCCGGCTTGCCCGCCGCGGCCCGCAAGATCGCCTGCAGGTCCTTGGGCGTGGCGTGCGCGATGTCCAGCGTGTACCCCAGCCGGGCCAGGGCCTTCTGGAGCGCTTCGATCTTCTGCTCCGAGGGATCCTCGTGCACGCGGTAGAGCGCGGGCACGTCGCGCTTCTCGAGCTCCTGGGCCACGACCCGGTTGGCGAGGAGCATCATCTCCTCGATCAGCTGCCTCGCCGCGTTCGAGCGGATCGGCTGCAGGTGCAGCGCCCCCTCGTCGTCGACGTCCACCTTCGCCTCGGTGAAGTTGAAGTCCAGCGCGCCCGCCCCGATGCGCGCCTCGCGCAGCTTCTGGGCGAGGTTGAGAAGCACCTTGATGTCCCGCTCGAGCTTGCGCTTGCCGTGCGGGAGGCGGTCGCCGTCGGCGTACGCCTGCACCTGTTCGTAGGTCAGCCGGGCGTCGGACTCGATCACCGTCTCCTTGAACTTGACGGCCTTGACCTCGCCCTCGCGCGTGAGGTCCACGAAGACGGACAGCGCCAGACGCGGCGCGCCCTCGACGAGACTGCAGATGCCGTTGCTGAGCTGCTCGGGGAGCATCGGCAGCACCGCGCCGGGAAGGTAGCAGGTGGTGGCCCGCTCGCGGGCCTCCGCGTCCAGGCTGGTGCCCTCGGCGACGTAGTAGCTGACGTCGGCGATGTGCACGCCGACGCGGAGCATGCCGCGTCCGCCGTCCTTCGCCGTGGAGAGGCGCTCGACGCTCAGCGCGTCGTCGAAGTCCTTCGCGTCGGCGCCGTCGATCGTGAACGTGGGGACGGTGCGGTGGTCGGTGCGTCCCGCCATCATCTCGCCCGTCACCGTGCCCGGCACCGCCGCCGCCTCGGCCAGCGTGTCCTCGTCGTAGGCGTCCTTGAGGCCGTAGTTCACGATCACCGCGCGGGTCTCGACCTCGGGGTCGTCCTGTTCGCCCAGGACCTCCTCGACCTCGCCGAACGGATCGCGCTCGCCGCTCTCCTCGGGCCAGATCATCGACACGACGATGCGCAGGCCCGCGTCGAGGCGACCGACCGACTCGGGCGTCAGGAGGATGCGCTCACGCAGCCGCGGGCTGTCTGGGCGGAGGATCGCGTAGCCGCGCGCGTACTCGAGCGTGCCGACGATGCGACGGTTGCTTCGCTCGACGATGCGGACGATCTCCCCCGACGGCTTGCCGTCGTCGCTCTTGAGCGGGTTGGGCCGTGCCAGCACGCGATCGCCGTCCCAGGCGCCCATCAGCTTGTCGGCGGGAATGAACAGGTCCTTGCCCTCGCCCGACTCGCGGATCACGAATCCGTAGCCGCCGGAGGCGACCTGCAGTCGGCCCGCGATCAGGTTCATCTCCTGCGGCAGGCCGTACGAGCGCCGCCGCGTGCGAATCAGGTCGCCGGACTCGACCAGCGCGTCGAGCGCGCGCTTCAGCTCCGCTCGGTCGTCGACGCCCAACTCCTTCTGGACGTCCTGGACGTGCCAGGGCTTCTCCGGACGGTCGTGGAAGAAACGCTGGAGGCGGTCGGGTTGGAGGTCACTCATCGCTTGCACTCTACCGCTCTCGCACGCGTAGTCCCGGCACTCGGCGCACGGGCGGCGCACGGGCGCCGCTCCGGCGTGCACGGATCGCCGCACGCCCGAGCCCGCTCCTCTATCGTGCGGCCATGAGCGACGCGCGTACCGTCTACGTGACCGCGGCCGACGAGGATCAGGCCGCAGACCTGGCCCGCGCCCTGCTGGAACGCGGCCTGATCGCCTGCGCGAACCTGCTGCCCCGGGTGCGATCGCTGTACCTGTGGAACGGCGAAGTGCAGGACGATCATGAGGTGGCGATGCTGCTGAAGACGCGGAACGACCGCGTCGAGGAGCTCGTCGTCGCCGTCGAGCGCCTGCACCCGTACGACGTGCCGTGCGTGGTGGCGTGGCCGATCGTGGCGGGCTCCGAGGCGTACCTGGACTGGGTCCGCGAGAGCTGCGCCCCCTGAGCTCGGTGCTCGCGGCAGGCTGTGGGCCGGTCGGAAGTTTCAGTCTTGACGAAACCTTCCGAATCCCGTACGATTCTCGCGATCGGAGGTCCCTGTGAGCCCACCCCGCGACAGCGCACCGCGCGACGACGACAAGGCCGCCTTCATCGAGGAGATGGGGCAGGTCCTCACCGGCTTCGGCATGCCCAACATGGCAGGCCGGATCCTCGCGGCCCTGCTGGTCGCCACGCCGCCGGAGCAGTCCGCCTCCGAGCTGGCCGACACGCTCCAGGCCAGCCGCGGCTCGATCAGCACCATGACCCGGCTGCTGGAGACCCCCGGCCTGATCCAGCGCGTGCGCAAGGGCGGCGACCGCAAGGTGTACTACCGCAATACGCCGGACGCCTGGTACCAGGCCATGCGCAACGAGGCCGCCTCGATGCAGGCCGTGCGGACCTTGGCGGAGCGCGGGGCCGAGCTGATGAAGCACCAGCCGGACGAGGCCCGCCGCGGCATCGAGGACACGCTCGCCTTCCTCGACTTCTGGGAACGCGAGATGGACGCCGTCCTGGAACGCTGGAACCAGTACCGAGGCAGTGACCGCGGCGGGGGTCCCGCACGATGAGCGGCCGCACGCGCCGCGTCGACCGGGGCCTGCCCGGAATGATCCGCCTGGCCTGGCGGTCGCTCGGCCGCCAACGACGCCGCACCGCGCTCCTGGTCGTCGTGGTGGCGTACGCCACGATCTCGCTGCTGTTCTTCTGGGGCCTGACCGACGGCTTCCTGACCTCCATCTACCAGAGCCAAGCCCGGTTGTTGGGCGCGCCGGTGCTCGTCACGACGCCCGAGTACCACGCCGACCCCGACCCCGTGCACGCCCTGCCCGAGCTGGACCCCCTCGCCGCCGCGGCCCGGTCGATCGAGACCGTCCAAGCGGTCGCTCCACGGGTGGACGTGCCTGTCCTGCTGCGCTCGCCGTACGCGAGCACGGGCGTCCAGCTGCGCGGGATCGAGCCGACCGCCGAGTCGCGCGTGAGCGAGCTGCCCGGCGCGATCGGAGAGGGGCGCATGGTCGCGTCCTCCGGTGAGATCGTCCTCGGCGACGCGCTGGCCGAGAGGATCGACGTGCGCGTCGGCGAGCGGATCGCGGTCGACGCCGCCAGCGTCGCCGGCCCGTCCGCCCTGGGCCTGCGTCTGGTGGGCCGGATCGATTCGGGCATCTCGGTGGTCGACGAGACCACCGCCCTCGTGCACATCGACGACGCCCGCACCCTCGCGGGGATCGAAACGGCCACCTCCCTCGCCCTGGCGGTTCCGATCGGGCGCGAGGCCGCCGCCGCCCGGGCGCTCGACCAGCGGCTCCCGGACACGGCGCGTGCCTACGGCGTGGAGGAGCAGATGGGCGAGCTCGCGCGCGGGCTCGCCGCCGAGCGTGTCGGCGCCGGCGTCATGGGCCTCGTGTTCGCGCTGTTCGCGGCGGTCGCCGTCACCTCCAGCGTGGTCGTCTCCGTGATGGAGCGCACGCGCGAGTTCGGCGTGATGCTGGCGCTCGGCATGAGCCACCGCCGGCTCGGCGCCATGGTCACTCTGGAAGCGATCCTCGCCGCCCTCGTCGGCTACGCGGTCGGCTTGGTCGTCGGCTACGCCCTGCTGATCTGGATGGCCGAAGTGAACGTGCTGGGGCCCCTCTTCGCCGGCATCTGGGGCGACTTGCTGTCCGGCTTGGCGCTCGGCACCGACATCCGCACCGACGTCCGTTTCGTGTACGTCGCCTACGCCGGGGCGACCGTGGTGCTCGCCGCCCTCGGCGCGATCCTGACGCCCGCCCGCCGCGTGATGGGGCTCGTCCCCGCCGAAGCGATGCGCGCGGCGGATTGAGAGGATGCCATGACCTTCGATTCCGATCGACTCGCCCCCGTCTTCCCCGCCCGACGCCTCCCGCTGGTCCGCGTGCTCGTCGCCGCGACGCTGCTCGTCTTCAGCGCTGGCCTCGCCCAGGGCGCCGCCGAGGTGCCCGACGACGCCGACGCCATCCTCGACCGAATGGTCGAGAACCTCCGAGGCGGCGGCCAGCGCGCCACCCTGGTCATGCGCGTCGAGCGCGACGACGACGTGCGCGAGTACCGCCTCGAGGTGATCTCGGACGGCACCGAGCGCTCGCTCACGCGCGTCGCGGGGCCGCCTCGCGACGCCGGCCAGGCGTTCCTCGTCGACGGCGACGAGCTGTTCGTCTACTCGCCCCGGCTGGGACGCGCGCTGCGGCTACCGCCCTCCGGCCGCAGCGACGGCTTCCTGGGCAGCGACCTCTCGTACGACGACATGGCCGGCGACGAGGTCCGTGACGACTACGACGCCGAGGTCGCCGAGCGGGACGATACGACCGTGACGCTGTCGCTGATCCCGCGCCCGACCGCGCCGACGCCGTACGGCGAGCTGCGCTTCACCGCCTCGATCCCCGACCTGGCGCCTCTGGAGCTCGAATACTACGATCAGCGCGGAGAAGCCGTGAAACGCCTGACCCTCAGCGAGTTCCGCGAGCTCGACGACGGCACGCGCGTGCCCACGCACTTCGAGGTGGTCGACCTGACGGCGGACGGTGGTCGCACCGTCGCCGACTGGACCGACGTCGCGTTCGGGGTCGAGCCGCCCGATCGCTGCTTCACGCAGCAGGCGCTCGAGCGGGGGTGCGACTGGTGATCTCGCTCGCCTGGCGCAACCTCTGGCGGCAGCGTCGGCGCAGCCTGGTGACCGCCGGCGCGGTCGCGCTGGTGGTGCTGTTCAGCGTCGCGTACTTCGGCATGGGTGGTGCGATGGAGAACAGCATCTACCAGCGCCTCACCGAATCGGGCGGTCACGTTCAGGTCCGCACGCCGGGGTGGCGGGACGCCAGCTCGCTCGAGGACACGCTGATCGAGGACGCCGCCGAGGTGCGAGCGACGGTCGAGCGTCTCGCCTCGGACCGGCTGACCGCGCCCGAGGTCGTCGGCGTGCTCGACGTTCCGGCGCTGCTGTCGGGCGACGTGCGCTCGCGCGCCGTCCCCGTCCACGGCCAGGACTGGCCCGCCGCCGTGCGCGAGCGGCGCCTGGGCGGGGGCGATCTCGAAGGACGGTTCCTCGAGAACCCGGGCCAGATCGTGCTCGGCGCATCGCTCGCGAGCGCGCTCGACGTCGGCCTCGGCGACGACGTCTACGTGTACGCCCCGGGAGGCCGCGGCTTCGGCGCCGCAGCGTACGAGCTCGTCGGGATCGTGGACCTCTTCGATCCCAGCGTCGAGATCGCCACGGCCTGGACCAGCCTCGAGGACGCGCAGGCGCTGGCCGCTCCCGACGCCGTCCAGCGCTTCGAGGTGCACGCCACCACGCTGGTGCGGATCGAGGACGACACGGTCGCGGACGAGCTTGCCGGCGCCTTGGACGATTCGCTCCCGGAGCTCGAGGCGATGACCTGGCTCGAGGTCGAGCCGTCGATGTCGATCCTGCTCGACTCCCTCGATCCGATGATGTACGTCGTGTCGGTGATGTTCTTCGTGCTGGCAGGCCTGCTCGTCCTGAACACCGTCTACCTGAGCGTGATGGAGCGGATCCGCGAGTTCGGCGTGATCCACTCCCTCGGCGCGGGCGACCGGCGCGTCCTCGGGATGATCGCGACCGAAAGCGTTCTGCTCTGCCTGACCGGCGCCGTCGTCGGAACCGCCGGCGGTCTGGGCTTCGTCGCCGCGTATCGCGACGGCCTGGTCATCCCCGGCATGGAAGCGTACTACGCTTCGTTCGGCCTCGACCCGGTGCTGTACCTCTCGATCGAGCCGGTCCAGGTCGCGTTCGCGATCCTGTTCGCCGTCTTCACCGCCCTCGCCGCCGCCCTGTGGCCGGCATGGCTCGCCTCGCGCCTCGAACCGGTCGAGGCGATGCGCTTCCAGGCCTGAGGAGGATCATGGCTCTCTACTCCGTTCGCGACCTTCGCAAGACCTACCGCGTCGGCGACGTGCAGACGCACGCGTTGCGCGGCGTGGATCTCGATGTCGAGCGAGGCGAGTTCACCGCCATCGCGGGACCGTCCGGAAGCGGCAAGTCGACGCTGCTGCACCTCATGGGCGCGCTCGACCACCCCGACGGGGGCGAGGTCGTCCTGGCGGGCGACCGCATCGATCGGCTGGGGCGTCGCGAGGCCGCGCGCCTCCGCCTCGCCCACCTCGGGTTCGTGTTCCAGGCGTACAACCTGATCCCCGTGCTGTCCGCGGTCGAGAACGCCGCGTTCGTCCTGGAGCTGCGCGGCGTGGGCCGGCGGGAGCGCGAGGATCGTGCGCGGAAGGCACTGGCCGACCTCGGCATGACCGGCTTCGAGGACCGCATGCCCAACCAGCTCTCGGGCGGGCAGCAGCAGCGCGTGGCGGTCGCGCGTGCGCTCGCGGCCGATCCGGACATCATCCTGGCCGACGAGCCGACCGCGAACCTCGACTCGACCACCGGCCACCAGCTGATCGAGCTGATGCGTGAGCTCAACGAGGAGCGCGGCGTGACCTTCGTGTTCAGCACGCACGATCAGCGGCTGCTCGACCACGTGCGCCGGATCGTGCGCCTCGAGGACGGTCGCGTCGCCGACGGGGACGCGCCGGCGGCCGCGTGACCGGCCCGGCGGGACGCGCCACGCCGGCGCGGTTCGTCACCGTCTTCGCGACGTTTCTGCTCACGGCGTCGCTCGCCACCGCGCAGCCCGCGCCCCCGTCGCTTCACGGCGAGGTCGGCGTGGACACGGGCGTCCAGCGCGTCGCGACCGAGCTGGGTACGCGGACGCGCGTTCCGCTGCGGATTCGGGCCCGACTGGAGCTCGACGCGCCCCTGACGTCGGACGTCACGCTGGAGGCCGTCGCCCTGCCGGCGCTGGGCGCCGGCCTGGGCGAGGACGATCCGCTCCTGCGGCACGGGCTGCAGGAAGCGTTGCTGCACGTCCGCCTGCGCGACCTGGACCTCACCGCCGGCCTCGAACGGTGGCCGCTGGGCGAGCTTCGCTTGGCGCCGGCCGTGGCGCTCGACGCCCGGATGGAGGGCGGCGAGCCGCGTGGACTGCTGGGCGCGCGAGCGACGGTATTCCTCCACCCGTGGCGGGTCCGGTTGGGAGTCGCGGCACCGACCGGCGACGACCTTCTGCCCGATCGCTGGGGCGGCGCCGCATCGGTCCGGCTGGACGTGGGCGCCGCGACCGTCGAGGCGCACGCGTTCGCGACCGAACGGCCCGGCATGGGGCTGACCGCCTCGGGCACCGTCGGGGCCTACGTCCTCTTCGGCGAGGCGTGGCTCCTCGCCGATCCGTGGGACGGGCGTGGCGGCGTGGGTGCCAGCGGCTACGCCGGCGACCTGCTCTGGACGGTCGAGGGCACGTGGGCACCGGAGGACGGAGCGCTTGGTCGTTCCGCCCGGCCTGCGCTCCGCGCCAACGGCAGCGTGCCGGTCGGTCGCGACGGCTCGCTCGAGATCGGCGTCGGTGCCGCCTGGCCGAGGGCCGCCGGAACGACGTCCGACCGGGCCGTCGTCCTCGACGGCTCCGCGGCGTGGACCATCGACCGGCCCGACGCCACGCTGACCGTCCGGCCGGCCGTCCGGCACGGGAACGGCGTCACGGCTGCCGGCGCGACGCTCTCGCTCACGAGCTGGTTCTGACGCCCATGACGCTCCATCGCTTCTGGCGCCGCGTGAACGCCGTCCACCGGCAGCTCGCGGCATGGGCGGCGGCCTCGCTCGGAAGCGGCCTGCTGCTCGTGCTCCTCGGTACGCCGTTCTGGCGAGCGGTCGGCGTGCAGTTCCTCGTCTGGGGGGCGATCGACGGAGCGATCGCGGCCGCCGGCCGGCGCGACCGTCGACGGCTTTCGCGACGCGGGGTCGATCGCGACCCGGCCGCGAGCGAGCGGCAGCGCCGCCGGCTGCGTCGCCTCCTTCTCGTGAACGTCGGTCTGGACCTGCTCTACCTTGCGGTCGGGACCGCCCTGACGGGGTTCGACGCCGGTGCCGTCCGGGCGGGCCACGGCGTCGGCGTGATCGTCCAGGGCGGGTTCCTGCTGGTGTTCGACGCCTGGCACGCGGCGCGTCTGTCGCGGCCCGTGATGTCGCGCTGACGCCCTGTCGCCCGGTCCGGACTCTGGCACGATGCGGTGATGGCACGCATTCTGATGACCGGCGCGACCGGCTACCTCGGCGGACGGCTCGTCCCGCTCCTTTTGGACGACGGGCACGAGGTGCGCTGCCTGGTGCGCGACGCGGGACGACTGGCGTCGCGGCCGTGGAGCGACCGGGTCGAGGTCGTCGAGGGCGACGCGCTGGACCGTGACAGCCTGTCCGGGGCGTTCGACGGTTGCGACGCGGCGTACTACCTGATCCACTCGATGGGCAGTCGCGAGGAAGGGTTCGAGGACCGCGACCGCACGGCGGCGGCGAACGTCGCCGGCGAGGCCGCCGGCGCCGGCGTTGGCCACATCGTGTACGTCGGCGGGCTCGGCGATCCCGACAAGGGCATGAGCCGGCACCTGGCGTCGAGGCAGGAGACCGGGCGCGTCCTGGCCGAGTCCGGGGTGCCCGTCACGGAGTTCCGCGCGGCGATCATCGTCGGAAGCGGATCGGTGTCGTTCGAGATGATCCGCTACCTGACGGAGCGGCTGCCGGTCATGGTCACCCCGCGCTGGGTCGACACGCGGGTCCAGCCGATCGCCGTCCGCGACGTGCTCACGTACCTTCGCCGCGCCGTCGAGCGCCCGGCCACGACGCACGACATCGTCGAGATCGGCGGGCCGGACGTGCTGAGCTACCGGTCGATGATGCAGCGGTACGCCGAGGTCCGGGGCCTGCGCCGCTGGTTCGTTCCCACGCCCGTGCTCAGCCCGCGTCTTTCGAGCTACTGGATCAACCTCGTCACGCCGATCCCCGCCAGCATCGCCCGTCCGCTCGTGGACGGCTTGACGTCCGAAGTGATCGTCCGCGATCCCGAGCCGGCCCGACGCTACGGCGTCGAGCCGCTCGACTACCGCTCGGCGGTCGAGCTGGCGCTGGATCGCACCGACCAGGGCGCCGTGCTGACGCTGTGGAGCGACGCCGTCTCGGCGGTGCCGCGCGGTACCCCGCCCAGCGACAAGTGGACGGACGAGGAGGGGATGCGGGTCGACCGCCGCGTGGTGCGGATCGAAGCCGATTCGGATCGCTGCTACCAGGAGATCTCGCGTCTGGGGGGCGAGGAGGGCTGGTACGCGTTCGACTGGCTGTGGGATCTGCGCGGCATCATGGACCGGCTCGTCGGCGGGATCGGCATGCGCCGCGGACGACGCGATCCCGACGAGCTTCTGCCGGGCGACGTGGTGGACTTCTGGCGGGTCGAGGCTGTGGAGCCGGGGCGTCTGCTCCAGCTACGCGCCGAGATGAAGCTTCCGGGTCGGGCGTGGCTACGCTTCGACCTCGCTCCGTTGGGGGACGGCGCGACCGAGCTGCGCCAGACCGCCTTCTTCGAGCCGAAGGGGCTCGCGGGGTTCCTCTACTGGACCTTGGTGACGCCGCTGCATGCGCTGGTGTTCCCCGGCATGGCCCGCAAAATCGCGGAGCGTGCCGAGCGGCGGGCCGTGCCGGCCGACTGACGCCCCCTCGCGCGCCGACTCAGCCCAGCCGCGCGACTTCGCGCTCCGCGAGCGTCGCGAGATCGCGCGTCGCGGAGCTCTCGGAGAAGGCGTTCAGCGCCTCGGTCGCCGTGCGCACCTCGCTCCGGATCGCGTCCCGCGTCGCGGCGTCGGCCCCGTGCTCGCGGACCAGCGTCTGCATGCGCGCCACGTCGCCGTCGCGCCGGGCGTGGCGACGCACGATGTCGGCCGCCTCGTCGACCCCGCGCTCCAGCAGGACCAGCACGGGGTGCGTCGCCTTGCCCTCGCGCAGGTCGCCTCCCACCGGCTTCCCCAGCGTCTCGGCGTCGCCCAGCAGGTCGAGCCGGTCGTCCTGCATCTGAAACGCCCGGCCGTACGCCATCCCGTAGCGCTCCAGCGCAGAGAGCCGCTCCGCGTCCGCGCCGGCGAGCATGCCGGGCCCGATCATGGCCGTCGCCAGAAGCACGGCCGTCTTGCCCTCGATCACGCGGCGGTACTCCTCCAACGACCAGGTCTCGAGCGTGGCCATCTGGAACTGCAGGACCTCGCCTTCGCAGATCCGCGCGGCGGTGTCCGACATCCGTTTCGTGAAAGCGGGGTCGCCCGTCTCGGCCAGCAGGCCCAGCACACGGGCCAGCAGGAAGTCGCCGGACATCACGCTGACGACGTTGCCGTAGCGCCGGAACGCCGCCTCGGCCCCCCGACGCGTGGCAGCGTCGTCGATCAGGTCGTCGTGCAGCAGCGACGCGGAGTGCAGCAGCTCGACCGCCAGAGCGACGCGCATGCCGGCCGCGTCTTCCGCACCGACGAGGTCCGAGGCGAGGAACGACAGGACCGGCCGGAGCCGCTTGCCTCCCGCCGCGACGAGGTCGTCGCCGATCGCCTCGATGAAGGCCACGTCCGAGCGCACCACCTCGGCCATGCGACCTTCGAACCGGTTGAGCCGTTCCCGGACCCGCTCGAACATTGGGGGATGGTACCGCGCGGGGACGACGACAAGCGAAGACGGCGTCTGTCGGCCCATGCCCTCACGAGCCGATCCGTGGCTCGACCCGCGTCGAGCCACACGTGACGCGTGCGATCCTCAGGCGCCCCCGCCCACGGGGTAGGTGAACTGCACGCGGACCGGAATCTCGAAATCGCCTCCTCCGTCGCTCGTGACGAAGATCGTGAAGTCGGCGTAGCCGGCGGCGCCGCCGCTCCCGAGCAGCTCGACGGCGATCGGGCCCGGCAGCGTGACGACGTTCGCGAGCGGTTCGGACGCGACACGCGCGAACGAAGCATCGGGACTGCTGACGCGGCACGGCACCGACTCGACGCACGTCAGTCCGGCGGGGATCGGGTGCGCGAAGGCATCGCGGTTCGTGAACGAGCTCGCCGCGACCGTCCCGAGGAACGGATCGCCGTTCTGCTCGTAGTACGTCACGTCGAAGCCGGTGGCCACGGATGCCGCGGAGCCGGGGGCGGACGAGAACGACATGCTGTGGCTCGCCACCGTGATCGTCCCCTCGTCGTCGACCTCGAAGCCGAGGCTCGTGGGCGAGAAGCCGACCTCGACATCGACGCCGCCAAGCCCGGGAACTCCGCTGCATGCGCCGAGAATCAGCACCGACGCCAGGATGAGGATCGAACCGTGCACCGCTCGTTTCATGTCGTTGCCTCCTTGGCCTTCGAACGTTGAATGTAGAACGACAAGCGCTTGAGACCTGCCAGAAAATCCACGGGTTCCACGTACGCTCCGGGCGGCGCATCGATCACGGTCGGCGCGAAGTTCAGAATACCGGTCACCCCCGCCGCCGCCAGTGCGTTTGCCGCGTCCTGCGCAGCTTCGGACGGCACGGTGAGCAACGCGATGTCGATCTTCAGGTCGCTCACCGCCGCCGGGATCTCGTCGGCGTGGCGGATCCGGACCCCGTTCACCTCGCGTCCCACCTTCGCGGGATCGACGTCGAACGCCGACGTCAGCTGGAAGTCGTACCGCGCCAGGTTCGGGTAGACGGCCAGCGCCTCTCCCAGGCGCCCCATGCCCACGATCGCGACGTTCCACGGCCGGGTCAGCCCCAAGATCCGCATCAGCTCCTGGCGGAGCGTCTGGACCGAGTAGCCGGCGCCGCGCGTCCCGAACTTCCCGAAGTAGGCGAGGTCCTTGCGCACCTGGAACGCGGAGACGTGGGCCTCGCCCGCGAGGTGTTCGCTGGAGGTACGCGTCACCTCTGCCTCGTCGAGCTGCGAGAGGATCCTGAGGTAGGTGACGAGACGGCTGACGGTGGCGGTCGGAATCGACGCCATCAGCGAGCGAAGTATTCGATCCCGGCCCCGTCGAGGATCACGCGAGCATCGGCCAGCGCCTCGCCCGTGAACGGTCCGACGAGCAGCTTGAC
>Ga0209947_1001568_pt1 | contig 13470 bp, 15 predicted proteins | sample SalPonR2_B_D2_MG_FD_185706 | JGI IMG/M metagenome (GOLD analysis project Ga0209947, IMG submission 185706) | Salt pond soil microbial communities from South San Francisco under conditions of wetland restoration - Salt Pond MetaG R2_B_D2_MG... ... | reverse complement strand
CGACGCGATGACAGCCCCCGCCCCGATCGCCGGCAACGCCTACGAGGCGGACCTGCCGCAGCTTGCCGCCGATTGGGGTACGGCGATCGACGCCTTCGAGACCGACCCGCTGATCGCGCGCATCTTCCCCGCCGATCTGATCGCCAACCTGGTGATGACCAAGCGGCAGGAACACGCGCGCATCGACCGGATGGCGGCAGAGGATCACTGGAAGGTCTATCTCGAAACGGTGTAGGGTTGCGCGAGTCCACCGCTCCGCAATTTGATCAAACAACGGACACCCAAATGAAGATCGGCATCCTCAAAACCGGCCACGCCCCCGACATCGTGCTGGGCGAGCTGGGCGACTACGACGCAATGTTCGCGCGGCTGCTGGACGGGCACGGATTCGACTTCGAACCCTACAACGTGGTCGATGAAGAATTCCCTGACGGGCCGCACGCCGCCGATGGCTGGCTCATCACCGGCTCGAAACACGGGGTTTACGAGGATCATCCCTGGCTGCCGCCGCTGGAGCAACTCATCCACGACATCCGCGCCGCAAACCTGCCGCTGGTGGGGGTGTGCTTCGGCCACCAGGTGATCGCGCAGGCGCTGGGCGGCAAGGTGGTCAAGCATCCCGACGGCTGGCGTGTCGGGGCCACGCGCTACGAGATCGACGGCCAGCCCTACACCCTCAACGCGTGGCACCAGGACCAGGTGATCGCGGCACCGCCAGGGACCGAGGTGGTGGGCCGCGCCGAGGGCTGCGACATCGCCGCGCTGCGCTACGACCCAAAGACCTTCAGCATCCAGCCGCACCCCGAGTTCGATGCCACGATGATGGACCGGCTGATCGAGCACCGCGCCATCGGCGTGGTGCCCGATCCGCTGCGCGATCAGGCCCGCGGGCTGCTGGACACGCCGACCGACACGGACGCGATGGCGCAGACCATCGCCGATATTTTCACGAAAGGCGGCTCAAATGGCTGATCTGAAAGAATTCGTCAAACGGTTGCCCGGGGCGGCGCAGACCTATCTTGAGAACCGTCGCCTCGACGAGGTCGAGTGCATCATCGCCGACCTGCCCGGTATAGCGCGCGGCAAGGCCGTGCCCGCGTCGAAATTCGCCCGGCAGGACTATTTTCACCTGCCCGACTCGATCTTCTACCAGACCATCACCGGCGACTGGGGCGAGGCCGCGGGCGACGAGGGCTTCATCGAGCGCGACATGATCCTGCGTCCTGACATGTCTACCGCCTCGGCCGCCCCGTGGACGGCGGACTGGACCATCCAGGTGATCCACGATGCCTTCGACCGTGAGGGCGCGCCGATCCCGTTCAGCCCGCGCAACGTACTGCGCCGGGTGGTAGAGATGTATCACGCCCGCGGCTGGAAGCCGGTGGTGGCACCCGAAATGGAATTCTTCCTCGTGGCGCGCAACCTCGACCCCGCCCAGGAGATCAAGCCGATGATGGGCCGCTCGGGCCGCCCGGCGGCGGCGCGGCAGGCCTATTCGATGACGGCGGTGGACGAGTTCGGCCCCGTCATCGACGACATCTACGACTTTGCCGAGGCGCAGGGCTTCGAGATCGACGGCATCACGCAAGAGGGCGGCGCGGGACAGCTCGAGATCAACCTGCGCCATGGCGATCCGGTCAAGCTTGCCGACGAGGTGTTCTACTTCAAGCGGCTGATCCGCGAGGCGGCGCTCAAGCACGACTGTTTCGCCACCTTCATGGCCAAGCCGATCGAGGACGAGCCGGGCAGCGCCATGCATATCCACCACTCGATCCTCGATATCGAGACCGGGCGCAACCTCTTTGCCGGGCCGCAGGGCGGCGAGACGGACCTGTTTTTCCACTTCATAGGAGGGCTGCAGAAGCACCTGCCCTCGGCAGTCGCGGTGCTGGCCCCTTACGTCAATTCCTACCGCCGCTACGTCAAGGATCACGCCGCCCCCATCAACCTCGCCTGGGGACGCGACAACCGTACCACCGGCATACGCGTGCCGCTCTCGGGCCCCGAGGCGCGCCGCATCGAGAACCGCATGGCCGGGATGGACTGCAACCCCTATCTCGGTATCGCCGCGAGCCTCGCCTGCGGGCTGCTGGGCGTCCTCAGGGAGGACTGGCCCGACAAGCAGTTCAAGGGCGATGCCTATTCCGGGGAGTCCGACATTCCAAACGTGATGGGCGAGGCGCTGACCCTCTTCGAGGAGGCCACTGCGCTGCATGATATCCTCGGGCCGGAATTCGCACGGGTCTATGCCATCGTGAAGCGCACCGAGTACGAGGAATTCCTGCAGGTCATCAGCCCGTGGGAGCGCGAACACCTGCTGCTCAACGTCTGATCCGACCGCGCCATCGGAAGAGGGTATTTGGACCAAGAAGAAGCCATGAACCTGCTCCATGCCAATGACCGGCCCGGGGAGTATCCTCCAAGCTGGTATGCCGCCACCACCGAGCCGCTGCCACCGTACGCGCCCCTGCAAGGCGCGGCACGGGCCGATGTCTGCGTGGTGGGCGCGGGGTATACGGGGCTCTCGGCGGCGCTGCACCTCGCGGAGGCGGGGCTCGACGTGGTGCTGCTCGAGGCGCAGCGCGTGGGCTTTGGTGCGTCGGGGCGCAATGGCGGGCAGTTGGGCAGCGGGCAACGCGTGGAGCAGACCGCGCTGGAGCGAATGGTCGGCGCGGATGACGCGGCCCATCTGTGGCGGCTGGGAGAGGCGGCCAAAGACCTCGTCAAGGGGCTGGTGGCGCGCCACGGCATCGACTGTCACCTCAAGCCCGGCGTGGCACATGCCTGTCTCTCGGCGCGCGAGATGCGCGAGGAGCACGCCTATGCCGAGCACCTCACCGCGCGCTATGGCTACGACCGGATCGAGGTGCTGGACCGCGACGCGATGCACGCGCTCTGCCCCTCGCCCGCCTATCACGGCGGCACGCTCGACATGGGGGCGGCACACCTGCATCCGCTGGCCTACGCGCTGGGGCTGGCGCGCGCGGCAGAGGCGGCAGGGGTGCGCATCTTTGAGGGCGCGCAGGTGCACGACATCCGGCAGGGGACGCGGGCCCGCGTGGCCACCGATGCGGGCCATGTCGAGGCCGATCACGTGGTGCTCGCGTGCAACGGCTATCTCGGCGGGCTGGAGCGCCCCGTCGCCGCGCGGGTCATGCCGATCAACAATTTCATCGTCGCGACCGAGCCGCTGGGCGACGACGCCGCGCGCGTGCTGACCCGCGACGTGGCGGTCGCGGACACGAAATTCGTGGTGAATTACTTTCGTCTCAGCCATGACGGGCGGCTCCTGTTCGGCGGCGGCGAGAGCTATGGATACCGATTTCCGCGCGACATCCGCGCCACGGTGCGGCGGCCCATGCTGGAGGTCTTCCCGCACCTCGCCGACACGCCGCTCGACTACGCCTGGGGCGGCACGCTGGCCATCACGATGAAGCGGATGCCGTATCTCGCGCGGGTCGCGCCCAACGTGCTGTCGGCCTCGGGCTATTCGGGGCACGGGGTGGGCATGGCGACGCTCGCAGGGCGGCTCATGGCCGAGGCGGTGCGCGGGCAATCGGCGGGGTTCGATTGTCTCGCACGCGTGCCCTGCCCCGCCTTTCCCGGCGGTACGGCGCTGCGCAGCCCGCTCTTGGTGCTGGCGATGAGCTGGTTCGCGCTGCGCGACCGGGTGGGTCTCTGACGGGCTTTGACAAACCGTCACATTTCGGGCCTATATGTTCGGAAAAGCCGAAACTCACTTTCAGGAAAGCCGAACACATGACGCAAGCGCCCAATGTTCACGACGCCGAGCCCATCCCCGACGCCGCGCGCGCAGAGATCGAGCGGCTGCTCCTCACCGGCGACCTGTTTCGCTATACCGCGCCACGGGACGCGCCGGTGACGCTTCTGGAGCGCGATTTCGCGGCGATGATGGGCGCGGCTTACGCGCTCGCCGTCTCGTCCTGCTCGGCGGCGCTGTTCCTGTCGCTCAAGGCGCTGGGGCTGCCGCGCGGCGCGCGGGTGCTGATCCCCGGCTTTACCTTTGCCGCCGTGCCCTCGTCGGTGGTCCATGCCGATTGCGTGCCGGTGCTGTGCGAGGTGGGCGAGAACTACCGCATCGACATCGCCGATTTCGAGGCGCGGCTCGATGGCGTGGAGGCGGTGATCATCAGCCACATGCGCGGCCACACCTCCGACATGGACGCGATCATGGCGCTGTGCGACGCGCGCGGCGTGCCGGTGATCGAGGACGCGGCGCATTCGCTGGGCACGGCCTGGCGCGGGCGCAAGATCGGCACGATCGGGCGCGCGGGCTGTTTCAGCTTTCAGTCCTACAAGCTGGTGAACGCGGGAGAGGGCGGCATCCTGATCACCGATGATGCCGACCTCGTGGCCCGCGCGATCATCATGTCGGGGGCCTACGAGCACAATTGGGCCAAGCACATGGACGGCACCGACCCCGCGCTCGACGCCGCTTTTGCCCGCTGGCAGAACCGGCTGCCACTCTACAACCTGAGGCTGTCGAACCTGTCGGCGGCGATCATCCGCGCGCAGCTGCCCGAGGTCCCGGCCCGGGTGCGTGCGGGGCGCGCCAACCACGATCACGTCGCGGCAAGGCTGAACACCTCGCCGCACCTGTCGGTGCCCGCGCCTCTTGACGGAGAAGAGCGCGCGCCCGATTCGATTCAGTTCAACCTGGTGGGATTGAGCGACGAGGAGTGCCGCGATTTCGCCGACGGCGCGGCCGCGCGGGGCGTCAAGGTGCAGGTCTTCGGTCAGAGCGCCGACAATGCGCGCGCGTTCTGGAACTGGGGATTCCTGCCCCGCGGCACGCCGGATCTGCCGCGCACGCGGTCCATGCTGATGCGCGCCTGCGACGTGCGCCTGCCCGCGCGACTGAGCCGCGCCGAGTGCGATGCCGTGGCCGATATCCTGCTCGCGGCGATGGCCGAGGTGACGGAGGCGCGGCGCGCCTACGGCACCTGATCCCCAAGAAAAGGGCCGCCCGCAGAGCGGACGGCCCGATCGTTGCGTCAGAGCCGGGCGGGCACCTTACTCGGGCTTGCCCGCCTCGATCGAGATCGTCACCTCGACCTCGTCGCTGACATAGGGCGCGAACTTGCCAAGCTCGAAATCGGTGCGCTTGACCGTGGTCGTGGCATCGAAGCCGATCCACGGGCGGTTGTTCATCGGGTGGGCGTCGGCCTTCTGGTTCAGGACCGTGTCAAGCGCCACCGATTTGGTAACACCGTTCATGGTCAGGTCACCGGTGATGACGGCGGAGTTGTCCCCAGTCACCTCGATACCGGTCGAAGTGAAGGTGACCATGTCGCCCTCGGTCGCGCCGAAGAAATCGTCCGACATGAAATGTTCCTCGCGCTTCTCCCAGCCGGTGAACATCGACATCACGGGCATGGAGACGCTGACCGAGGAATTGGCGGGATCGGCCTCGTCGAACTGGATCTCGCCCTCGAAGCCCGAGAACATCCCCGTGGTGGTCGAAAAGCCGAGATGGTCATAGGTGAACACGACCTGGCTGTGGCTCGGGTCAAGCTCGTAGGTTTCGGGCGCGGCACTGGCCGCGGTGGCGGCAAGCGCGAACGCAGCGGCGGTGGTGGCGGCGTAGACGGTCGGTTTCATCTGCAAAAACTCCAATCCTGCAATCAACAAGCGGTAGGCAACAGATTGGAGCATTCACACCAAAGAACAATATCACAGTTTCAAACAATCCCTGTGGACTGGCGAACATCCGCCGCGCAAGCGGTGTCAGAGCGCGCCCGCGAGCGCCTTGCGCAGGGTCCGCTCGTCGCGCACGCCCCCCGTCACGTCGAACGAGACGACGAGTTGTCCGGTCGTGTCCCGCGCGCTCAGCAGACCGTCGCGCAGGGACAGTTCCAGCAGATCGTCGAGACGGTGCACCGCCACATGCGTCGCGCCGCCGACGCACGGGGTGAGCACCCGCATTTCGCGCGCCGCGCGGTCGATTCGCACCTCCTGGCGCGTGTCGGGACGGCGCGCGGCATGCAGCCCCAGCGCCCCGGCCCAGAACAGCCCGACCGAGAACAGCAGCTTGATGAGCATCATTGCCGGGTCGGCGTCATGGGATGGCACGAGCCAGAGACCGAGCGCGGCGGCGATGAGCCCCGCCCCGGCCAGCCGCAGGCCGAGACGCAAGAGACCACGATCGCCGCGGCGCTCCGGCATCTCGCTCCCGCGGTCGTTACCCGGCGGCGGGCCGGAAAATTCGAGATCGAAATCGGGAAGCGCAACCATGGGTCTCTCCTTTAACGGACAGGCCCATACTGCGCGGCAATCGTGCCTTGAATGGGGCGGCCTGAAGGCAAAGCCGGGCCGCGCGCGTTCTCCCTTGCGACCGCGGATGCGGCACGGTATACGCCGCCAACCTTTCGCAACGTTATGGACCGCGCAGACTCTCGTGGACGGGCAGCGAAAGGGTATCGCCCGCCCTATGAAATGCGCCTTGACAGAAGTGGAGACGACATGCCGCTTTACGAGCATGTGATGATCGCGCGCCAGGATCTTTCCAACGCGCAGGCCGAAGGGCTCATCGAGCATTTCAACACGGTGCTCGCCGACAACGGGGGCAAGACCCACGACAGCGAGTACTGGGGCGTCAAGACGATGGCCTACAAGATCAACAAGAACCGCAAGGGCCACTACGCCTTTCTCAGGACCGAAGCACCGGCCGCCGCCGTGCAGGAGATGGAGCGCCTGATGCGCCTGCACGACGACGTGATGCGCGTTCTGACCATCAAGGTCGACGCCCATGACGAGGGTCCGTCGGTGCAGATGCAAAAGCGCGAAGAGCGCGGCGAGCGCCGCGAGCGCCGTTGAATCATCACCTGAGGAAAGGACGATAAACCATGGCTACGAAACCGTTTTTCCGCCGCCGCAAAGTCTGCCCCTTCTCGGGCGAGAACGCGCCGAAGATCGACTACAAGGACACCCGCCTGCTTCAGCGCTACATTTCCGAGCGCGGCAAGATCGTGCCGTCGCGCATCACTGCTGTGTCGGCCAAGAAGCAGCGCGAACTGTCTCGCGCGATCAAGCGCGCGCGCTTTCTCGCGCTTCTTCCCTACGCCGTGAAATAAGGAGGCGAGACCATGCAAGTGATCCTTCTGGAACGCGTCGCCAAGCTTGGCCAGATGGGCGACGTCGTCGAGGTCAGGCCCGGCTTCGCGCGCAACTACCTGCTGCCGCAGGGCAAGGCGTTGTCGGCGTCCGAGCGCAACATCGCCGATTTCGAGGCCCGCAAGGCGCAGCTCGAGGCGCAGAACCTCGAGACCCGCAAGGAGGCCGGGACGCTCTCCGAGAAGCTCGACGGCCAGCGCTTCATCGTGATTCGCCAAGCCTCGGACGGCGGCAATCTCTACGGCTCTGTCAGCACCCGTGACGTGGCCGACGTTGCCACCGCCGAGGGCTTTTCCATCGACCGCAAGCAGGCGATCATCCGCCAGCCGATCAAGACGCTGGGGCTGCACGAGGTCGAGATCCACCTCCACCCGGAGGTGGTGGCGACGATCACGCTCAACGTGGCGCGCTCGCCCGAGGAGGCAGAGCTTCAGGCGTCCGGCAAGACCATCCAGGATGCCGCCGCTGAAGAAGAGGCTGCCGCGGACTTCGAGATCGCGGAATTGTTCGACGATATCGGCGGCGCGGCCTCGGACGAAGACGACGCTTCCGCTTCCGCAACCACGGAAGACGAGAACGGCTGAGCGTCCTGCCAAGCATCTCGACGCGCCGCGCGGTGATGCCGCGCGGCGCGTTCGTCTTGGGCATTGCTCGACAGGCGATCTTTTCTCGTGCTAGCGTAAGAGGAAATTCGTATGGGTTCGCTTTTGCATTGACACCGGCGGACACAGCGCACGCAAAAGGTAGTCCGGTCTTTGGTGCCATCATGGCTCGGGTCCGGGTGACGAGGTGAGGTGTTCGACCAGGGGCGCATGGTTCTGAGATGCGGCAAACGCCGCGGCGGGAGGCAGCAATGACGGGCGACGCATTCGACCGGACCGGTCTCATCAAACTCGCCGAATTGCCCGATGCCGCGGATGATTTCGATACCTTTCTCCAGGGAATACGCGAGCGTTTCGGCGTCGATCACGTCGCGTATGCCGGCATGAACCCGGTCAACCGCTCGGTCGTTGGCCACGTCACCTACGGGCAGGACTGGCAGGAGCATTACGCGACACACGGCTTTCACCGCATCGACCCAACGCTGCACAGCGCGCGCCGCTCGATCGCGCCGATGGACTGGTCGCGGCTCGAGCGCGATCTCGACTATCTCACTGTATTCCGGTCGGCGCATGATTTCGGCATCTCAGATCAGGGGGTGACGATCCCGGTGCGCGGCCCCTACGGCGATATCGGCGGCCTGAGTCTGACCCGCGGCGGCCCGCGGTCCGAGTGGCAGGCGATGTGCCGCGAGAACATGCACCTATGGCAGGCGCTCTCGGTGCACATGCACGATCTTGTGATAAGCTCGGACAGTTTCTCCAGCCTGTTGCGGGGTCCCGCCCTGTCATCGCGCGAGCAAGAGATCCTGCAATGGACGGCAGAGGGCAAGTCGCAGCAGGATATTGCTGATATCCTTACGATTTCTCACCGGACGGTCGAGGTTCACCTGCGCTCGGCGCGTCACAAGCTCTACGCGCTCACGACCGCGCAGGCGGTGGGCCGCGCCATCTCTATGGGGCTCGTCTACCCCGGCTGAGACGATGCTATACGGGATTCCCCCAATAGCGTTCCCTTGCGCTTCCCCTAATCTCTATGACGTGGCCGCATCACTCACACTCGCGACTGTGGCACCATGAACAAGGGGATGAACAGCATGATACTGATCGTTGATGCACTCAACAAGCACAAGTTTCCGATGGTTCTCGACCAGATGTTCCGGCTGCGCGCCCGTGTGTTCGCCGGGCGGCTGGGCTGGGACGTGAATATCAAGGACGGGCGCGAGGAAGACCAGTTCGACGCGCTCGATCCCGCCTACGTGATCGGGCTCGACGACGAGGGCAACGTCGTGGCCTGCGTGCGCGCGCTGCAGACGACCGGGCCGCATATGCTGTCGGACGTGTTCCACGCGATCCTCGACGGCGAGCCGCCCCTGCGCAGCGCCATCCTGTGGGAGTCCACGCGGTTCTGCGTCGATACCGAGAGGCTCGGGCGCGGGCGGGCGCGCGGCTCGGTCTCCTACGCCACCTCCGAGCTCATGCTGGGGGCGGTGGAATACGCCATGCGCTCGGGCATCAGCGACGTGGTGACGGTGATCGACCCGGTGATGGACCGGGTGCTCAAGCGATCGGGAAACGCGCCCTACGACTATGTCGGCAAGACCGTGCAAATGGGCAAGGTCGCGGCGCTCGCCGGGCTGCTCGACTGCACCGAGGAGCGCTCCGCTAGCATCCGCGACGTCGCCGGGATCGAGGGCGAGGTGTTTCTCGCCGACGAGGAGGCACTCGCACTGCCCGCGATCGCCGCGCAGGTGCCGCGCAAATCCGCGCTCGAGAGCTATTGCGACGAGCAGGTCGCCGCCGCGAAGACAGATGACGAGCGTATCGCCGCGCTGAAACTCAAGGCGGCGCTTGCCGACAAGATTCGTTCTCACTCGCAAGTCGGTGCCTGACCCCCAGCGGGCCCGGCCCGCCCGGCGCACGCGCCGGGCCGGGTGATCGAACGAAGAGGGCCGCCCCATTCTCCCCGGGGCGGCCCTTCTTTTTCTCGGAAACGATGATGCCCTGCGGGGCTTACTCGTCGTTCATCTCCTCGATCGCCTTCTCGAGCTCTTCGCGGGTCACCTCCTTGTCGGAGACCTCGGCAAGCTCGACCACGTAGTCGATCACCTTGTCCTCGAAGATCGGCGCGCGCATCTGCTGGCGCATCTGCGGGTTGTTCTGGACGAACTCGAAGAATTCCCGCTCTTGCCCGGGATACTGGCGCGCCTGGTTCATCACCGCCTGCGTCATCTCGGCATCGCTGACCTCGACCTCGGCCTTCTGGCCCAGCTCAGCCAGCAGCAGCCCGAGCCGCACGCGCCGCTCGGCGAGCTTGACGTGCTCTTCCGTCGGCTCGATCTCGGGGTGGTCGTGGCCCTCGTGCTCGGGGTTTTCCTCGTGCCAGAGCTGGTGCGCGATCTGCTTGGCCTCGGTCTCCACCATCGTCGGCGGCAACTCGAAGGTCACCTTCTCGTCGAGCGCGTCGAGCACGTTGCGCTTGACGATGGCGCGCGCGGCACCGGCATATTCCTGCTCGAGCCGCTCGCCGATCTGTTGCTTGAGCCCGTCGAGATCCTCAGCCCCGTATTTCTGCGCGAGTTCGTCATCGATCTCGGCGGCGACGGGCTCTTTCACGGCCTTCACCGTGCAGTCGAACACCGCTTCCTTGCCTGCCAAATGCTCGGCCTGGTACTCCTCGGGGAAGGTCACCGTGATGGCCTTTTCCTCGCCCACCTTGACCCCGACGAGCTGCTCTTCGAAACCGGGAATGAAGCTGCCCGAGCCGAGCGTGAGCGGGTAATCCTCCGCCGCGCCACCCTCGAACGGCTCGCCATCGACCTTGCCGACGAAATCAACCACCACCTGGTCGCCGTCCTTGGCCTTGGCACCCTTCTTGCGGTCGTTGAAGTCCTGCGCGCTCTCGGCGAGGTTCTTGAGCGCATCGTCCACGGCCGCGTCGTCGGCCTTGACGACCATCCGCTCGAGCTTGAGCGTCCCGAGATCGACCTCCGGAATATCCGGCAGCGCCTCGTAGCTCATCTCGATCTCGACGTCGTCGCCCTCTTTCCATTCATCGTTGGCCATCTTGACGTCCGGCTCGAAGGCAGGGCGCTCGCCCTTTTCCTCGAAATGCGCCTTCATGGCGTCATCGACGCTTTCCTGCATCGCCTCGCCAAGCACGCGCTGGCCGAACTGCTTCTTCAGAAGCGGCAGCGGCACCTTGCCCTTGCGGAAGCCCTTGAGCTCGATCTCGGGCTGCGCTTCCTTGAGCTTGGCGGTGACCTTGTCATCGAGAGCCTGCGCCGACAGCACCATCTTGTAGCCGCGCTTGAGACCTTCGTTGAGGGTTTCGGTGACCTGCATGTTCGTCCTTTCCTATGCATCGGGCCGCGGAGGCGTCCGCGGCGGTCAAGATCGCGGCCCTTCTATGGGCGGGCACCGGCACACGCAAGGAGAAACCGGGCGCGGCTCAGCCCGGCAGGCCCGGCCTGACCGCGGTGCCCTTGGCCAGCGAGGTGCGGCGCGTCATCGGGATCATGTGCCCGGCCTGGCGCATCGCGCCCACCTCCATGATCATGCCGCTCACCGCCTCGGCCTGGGGCCGCGCGCGCAGCCGTTCGAACCACGCGCGGATGCGGGGAAAGCGCGCCCATTCCTCCACCGGTATGATCGCGCCCGCCTCGTGCGAGACGAATTCGTGAAACCCCAGCAGGTCGGCAAAGCTGATCTCGTCGCCGCACAGATGGCTGTGGGTCTCCAGCCATGTCTCCAGGACCGGCATGGACTGCTCCAGCATGTAGCGGCCCATGGCGATCTCGGCGGAATAGTCGCGCGGGCCCCAGATGCACTCGGCAAAGCGGGTGTAGAAGAACGCCCCGGCCCCGCGCCGCAGCATGGTGGAATGGAAATGCGTGTATTGCTGGATGAGCGCCCGCTGCCGCATGTCGCGGCCAAGCCAGTTGCCCGGCAGGTCGAACCGCTCGGCAAGGTAGAAGCCGATGGCGGCGCTTTCCCACAGGGTGAAATCGCCATCGACGAGGACCGGCACCTGCCCGGTGGGGTTGTAGGTGGTCTTGAAGTCCTCGGTCTCGTTCTCGCCATCCATCAGGTTGACGATCACCTCCTCGAAGGGCACGCCCGTCTCGAGCATGAGCTGATGCACGGCCCGGCAGGGCTGTGACGTGGGATGATGCAGGAATTTCACGGACTCCGTCATGGCCTCTCCTCCCTCTCGGCCCTCTCCACGGGGCCGCGCCTCGGGGTGGGAGTATGCATCGGTGCCGCGACGAGGGAACCGGAATCGCGCCAGTTGACACAGCCGTGAACGCACGTCCTGCCCCGCCGCAACGGCAAAGGGCCGCCCCGGGGGGACGGCCCTTGTCCTGAACTGACGCTTGCCCGGCGATCAGCGCTTGGAGAACTGGAAGCTCTTGCGCGCCTTGGCCTTGCCGTATTTCTTGCGCTCGACCACGCGGCTGTCGCGGGTGAGGAAGCCGGCGGCCTTGAGCGCACCGCGCAGGGACGGATCGTAAAGCTGGAGCGCCTTGGACACGCCATGCTTGACGGCCCCCGCCTGACCCGACAGGCCACCGCCCTTGACCGTTGCCATCACGTCGAACTGGTCCTCGGTGCCCGACACGGTGAAGGGCTGCTTGAGGATCATCTGGAGCACGGGACGCGCGAAATACGCGTTGATCGGCTTGCCGTTGACGGTCACCCTGCCCGAGCCGGGCTTGATCCAGACGCGGGCCACCGCGTCCTTGCGCTTGCCCGTGGCGTAGGAGCGACCGAGCGCGTCGCGCACCGGCTCGCGCGGCGTCTCAACGGTCTCGGGGGACGCGGTCACCTCGCCTGCGACGGCGTCGAGACCTTCGAGGGTTTTGATTTCTTCAGCCATCAGTAAGCCACCCGCGTGTTCTTGGAGTTCATGTTCTTGACGTCCAGAACCTGCGGGTTCTGGGCCTCGTGGGGATGCTCGGTACCGGCATAGACGCGCAGATGGGTCATCTGGCGGCGGCTCAGGCGGTTGCCGGGCAGCATCCGCTTGACGGCCTGCATGACGACCCGCTCGGGATACTTGCCTTCGAGGATCTCGCCGGTGGTGCGGCTCTTGATGCCGCCGGGATAGCCGGTGTGCCAGTAGTTGGGCTTGTTGCGCTTGTTGCCGGTAAGCTGCACCTTGTCGGCATTGATGACGATCACGTTGTCACCCATGTCCATGTGGGGCGTGAAGCTCGGCTTGTGCTTGCCGCGCAGGCGCATGGCGATGATCGAGGCGAGGCGGCCAAGAACGACGCCCTCGGCGTCGATCACGATCCAGCTCTTGTCGATATCTGCCGGTTTTGCGGAAAACGTCTTCATTTCGGGCAGAACCTTGCTGTTATTCATGTGGTGTCCGGGCCACGGGCGGGCCGGGCCGGTCGATGGGCGGGTTATACGCGGGTTTCGCGTCGCGTCAATGGCCGCAATCATGAATTTAATTTTTTGTTTCAATGCTTTATAAATACGGTATCATAATACCCCCTATATTCCACAGCTTTTCACACCCGAATTGCCCCGACTCCGGTGCCACGGGTGGAAATTATTTCCCACGCACGGCAGAAAGGGCTTGCACGACTCGGGGCACACTCCTATCTGCCGCCTCACTTGATCGGGACCGATCCCAACTTCGGATGTCTTCCGGGGGGGCGCTAAGGGACCGACTGGATTCAATCTGCTGGTAAGAAGGGGAGCGCCATGAAAGACGCCAACCTCT
>Ga0209947_1001560_pt1 | contig 13512 bp, 14 predicted proteins | sample SalPonR2_B_D2_MG_FD_185706 | JGI IMG/M metagenome (GOLD analysis project Ga0209947, IMG submission 185706) | Salt pond soil microbial communities from South San Francisco under conditions of wetland restoration - Salt Pond MetaG R2_B_D2_MG... ... | reverse complement strand
CATCCATCCGCGCCCCCGCCGCAAGGGCCAGTTGATTGACCGCCGCACCGCCCGCCTGAAAATTGGCGACCATCTGCGCGGTGACCTCGGCCGGAAAGGCCGAGACCCCCTGCGCCACCACCCCGTGATTTCCGGCAAAGACGATCACCTGCGGGGCGCGCACCTGCGCCCGCGCCTCACCGCGCCAGCCGCAATACCAGTGCGCGATCTCCTCCAACCGGCCAAGCGAACCCGGCGGCTTGGTCAGTTGCGCGTCGCGCGCACGCGCCGCCCGCGCGGCCTCGGCATCGGGCGCGGGCAGGTCGCGCAGCAGCGCCTCGAAATCGGCGAGGGTTGAAAAACCGGCGTGCATGGTGTGCCTCGTTGCATAGGGACCTGCCCTTGATGTATCGCGACAGGGTCCCTGACCACAGCCCCAAAAGGCCCCCGCATGGCAGAAAACGACACCGCCCTGTTGCGCGCCCGCGATATTGCCCTCGCGCTCTCGCTGCTCAGCCGCCTGCCGGTGCGCTGCGACTGCTTCGCGCGCGGGGCACGCGCCGCCTGGGCCTATCCGCTGGCCGGGCTGGTGATCGGAGGGCTGGCGGCCTTGGGCGGGCTGCTGGCGCTGTGGTGCGGTCTGCCTGCCCCTGTTGCGGCGCTTGTGGTCCTCGCCATCGGGATCGTCAGCACCGGCGCGATGCACGAGGATGGGCTGGCCGATAGCGCCGACGGGCTCTGGGGGGGATGGACGCGGGCGCGGCGGCTGGAGATCATGCGCGACAGCCATATCGGCAGCTACGGCGTGATCGCGCTCTGCCTGTCGCTGGCGGCGCGGGGCGTGGCGCTCTGGCTGCTGTTTGCGCAGTCCCCGGCGGCGGGCGTGGCGGGCGTGCTGGCCGCCGCCGCCCTGTCGCGGGCGGCGATGACCGGGGTGATGGCCGCCCTGCCCCATGCCCGCAGCGACGGGCTGTCGCATAGCCAGGGCCGGGCCCCTATGGCGGCAGTCCTGCTGGGTCTGGGCCTGTCGATCGGGGTCGCGTTGCTGCTGACCGGCGGGGCGGGGGTGTGGGCGGTGCTCTGGGCCGGGGTCGTCGCGGTCGCGGTGGCGGCGCTGGCGCGCAAGAGGATCGGCGGGCAGACCGGCGATATCCTGGGGGCGACGCAGCAGGTGGTGGAGATCGCGGTGCTGGTCAGCCTGCTGGCGTGACGCGGTATCGATCCGCTTGCGGGTGGGCGTGCAAGGGGGCCTGAAGGCCAAGAGCCCGGCAGGGGTGACGCATTCGAGCACAGGAATGCGCAGGGCCATATGCCACGTAAGTCTTCTACCGCCCTCTCAAAGTCCGCTGTGCCAAACTCGTATCCCCGTATTTGCCAGGATGTTTAATAATCGACCGAAGCGCATGGTTTGTCAGGTGCGGATATACAGTTTGGTTCCAGCGTGAAATAAACGCACCTTTATAAGACGCGTTCTGGCGAATGGTACGAGCTCTTTGAACTGAAATAGGATGGCGATCTCCTGCTTCGATAATGTGCTGAGCCTCGGCCCATGGATTACCCTTCTCAAAAGACTGGGCGAACTCTTCCACCAGTCTCGCATCGCCGGAAACCATGAGCATGTAGGTGGCAAAAGCATCTGCGGTTTCTTCATTCATGAAGCTCGGGTTCTGCCAAAAATTAAGCAAGGAATGTCCCAACTCATGTAAGATAATGCCGATTATCTGCCCTTTACTTCTAAGTCTGGATGCCTGCATGAGAAGCTCTGTGCAAATCGTTATGTCCCCCGTTTGAACATGAGACATGGCATTTACTTCCCCGCATGGCTTCAAGATGAGATTGAAATCTGGCGCAATGAAGCTTGTGTCAACAAGGGTCTTCAAGTCTTGGAATCCTGCCCTAAGCCGCTCAGCTTCATGTTCGGAGAAGCGAGCTGGCACACCAACCCGCACATGATAGCTGGCCCTCGAAGTCCTGTTGCGTTGGTTATCCATGATGATGAAATAACTACCTGCGCGGTGCGGAATAGGAAAAACGCCGCTTGCTCTCTTCATCATTTATGCCCACGCACCTTGCCGACTTGCCATTACGAAATGCATGGTATGCGGTTTTGCTGCAGACGAAAACAGAACCGGCTCTATTGGTCTCGCCCATAACCACAGCAACAACATCCACATTTCCCGCGCGCTTGGTTTCAAAGCGGTATGAAACCCAACGACCCGGCTCCACGGATACCTTCTGATCCATGACAAAATTTTTGTAAAACGGCTTCACGATTACATCGCCATGCGCCGGTATGGCGAGTGTTACGAATAACAGAATTGCAGCAAGCATTTCCATGTCAGCCCGAAATCGTTTTAGACAGTGAATCATTCACACTTCATGGTGCACCCAAAGAAATCAGGCCCAGCAGCCATTTTCAAGGCAAAGACATTGCTTTCAAGTCTGCACACGGAATTACGGACGAGCGCGACACAAACCAGCATGGCTGGGGGCTGGCCCTCGCCCGCGCGGCATGGCATATCCGCGTCATGACCATTGATTACGACAGCATCACCAAGACCATCGCCGCCCTGACCGAGGGCGAGACCGACGCCGTGGCGCTGATGGCCACGGTGGTCTGCGAATTGCATCATGCAGATGACCGTTTCGACTGGACCGGGTTCTACCGTGTTACCGGGCCGGAGATGCTCAAGATCGGGCCCTATCAGGGCGGGCATGGCTGCCTGACCATCCCATTCTCGCGCGGGGTCTGCGGGGCGGCGGCGCGCACCGGCGAGGTGCAGTTGGTCGATGACGTCGACACGTTCCCGGGGCATATCGCCTGCGCCTCCTCGACCCGGTCGGAGATCGTGCTGCCGGTGCGCAACAGGGCAGGTGAGATAATCGCGGTGCTCGATATCGACAGTGACCGGCCCGGCGCCTTCACACAGCAGGACGCGGACCACTTGGCCCGCATCCTGTCAGAGATTTTCGGCAGGGTGTGAGCGGGCGCTGATCGCGCCCGCCGGATCGCCTCAGCCGTTGGCGGCGACGTTCCGGTTGGCAGGCTTTGGCGCGGATTTGCGCGCGCCTTTCTTGCGCCCGACATTCGCGTCGATGAAATCGAGCACAAGCGGGCGGATGTTGTTGCGCCAGGAGCGACCGGCGAAGATACCGTAATGGCCCGCCTCGGGTTCCAGGTAGCTGGCCTTCATGCTGTCGGGCAGCCCGGTGCACAGATCGAGCGCGGCCACGCATTGCCCGGGTGCGGAAATGTCGTCCTTGCCGCCTTCGACGGTCTTGACCGCAACATCGGTGATCTTGCCCAGATCGACCGGATGCCCGTTCACGACAAAGCGGTTCTGCGCGATTTCCAGACCCTTGAAAATCCGCTCAACGGTCGAGAGGTAGAATTCGGCGGGCATGTCCATGACGGCGAGATATTCGTCGTAGAACCGGTTGTGCGCGTCATGGTCGCTGGCATCGCCCTGGCTCACGCGCAGGATCTGGTCTGTGAACGCCTTGGCGTGCCGCTCGGCGTTCATCGACATGAAGGAGGCCAGCTGCAGCAGGCCCGGATAGACCATCCGGCCCACACCCTTGTACTTGAAACCGACGCGCTGGATCATGGTCTCTTCCAGCTGGCCCATGGTCACGCGACGGCCGAAATCGGTCACGTCGGTGGGGGTCGCGTCGGGGTCGATGGGGCCGCCGATGAGCGTGAGCGTGCGCGGCTGCGCCTCGGGGTCGAGCTCGGCGAGATAGGCGGTCGCGGCCAGCGTCAGCGGCGCGGGCTGACAGACGGCGATCACGTTGATATCAGGGCCCAGCTCCTTCATGAAATCGACAAGGTAGAGGGTGTAATCCTCGATATCGAACTTGCCCTCGGACACGGGAATATCACGCGCGTTATGCCAATCGGTGACATAGACCTCGCAATTGACCATCAGCGATTTCACGGTCGAGCGCAGCAGCGTCGCGTAATGGCCCGACATCGGTGCCACGAGCAGCACCTTGCGCGCCTGTTCCTCGCGCCCCGAAACGTTGAAATGAAGCAGATCGCCGAAGGGCCTGGAGACAACGGTATCGATGTTGACGAGGTGATCCTTGCCGTCCTCGCAGGTGAAGGTGCGAATCCCCCAGTCGGGCTTGGCGGTCATCCTTTGAAAGCTGCGTTCCGTCACTTCGCCCCAGGCGGCCATCCATTGCAACGCAGGGTTTGGCACCATGCTGAACATCGGATAGGATGCCATGGAGAGGGCGGAGGCTCCCAGCCATTGGTTGGCATTGCGGAGGGATTCCATCAGATCGTAGGTGGCCATGTAGCGCATATTCGTCTCCTGTTTCGGGTGGGCACCCGGTTCCATTCGCCGCGCTGCCCCTCCGGCCTTGGCGACGATATGCTGCATAGCAGAAAATGTTAAGGGGAAATGACTGAAATGACAACGCATGACGATGTCGCAGGCGAGAACGTTGAAAAATTGAATGAAAATCTCGCCAAGGTCGAGCAGTTGTCGCAGCGGCTGGTTCAGGCGCTGGCCGCGCGCACGCCCGCCAATCCCACGCTGAATGGCCCCTCGCAGGAATTATTGACCAAGGCCGCGACCTCCTATTGGTCCGAGATGTTCGAGAATCCCGGCAAGATCTATGAACAGCAGCTGGAATACTGGGGCTCATCGGTGCGTCACTTCATGGAGGCGCAGCAAATGCTGATGCGCGGCGAGGTGGCAGAGACGGATGACGAGCCCGATCCGCTGGCGGGCGACAAGCGCTTTGGCAACCCGCTTTGGAACTCGCACCCCTATTTCAAGTACATCAAGCGTCAATATGCCCTCAACGCGCAGGCGATCGAGCAAGCGCTGGACGAGATCGACGAGGACCTGCCTGTGAAAGACCGCCAAAGGCTGGACTATTTCGCCCATCAGATCATCGACATGATGTCACCGACGAATTTCCTCGGCACCAACCCCGACGCGCTGGAACGCGCCATCGAGACCGAGGGCGAGAGCCTGGTGAAGGGGATGGAGAACCTGATCGCCGATCTGGAGGCCAATAACGGCGAGCTGGTCGTGCGGCTGGCCGATGACAAGGCGTTCGAGCTGGGCACCAACATCGCAACCACCCCCGGCGAGGTGGTCTATCGCAACCGGATGATGGAGCTCATTCAGTACAGCCCCACCACCGAGCAGGTGCACACCATCCCGCTGGTGATCTTTCCGCCCTGGATCAACAAGTTCTACATTCTCGACCTCAAGGCGCAGAACAGCATGATCAAGTGGATCACCGATCAGGGCTATACCCTGTTCGTGGTCAGCTGGGTCAATGCCGATGCCAGCCATGCCGATGTCGGGATGGAGGACTATATCGACGAGGGCTTTCTGACCGCCATTCGCGAGGCCAAGGCGATCACCGGCCAAAAGCAGGTCAACGCCGTGGGCTATTGCATCGCGGGCACCACGCTGCACCTGACGCTGGCGCTGATGGCCAAGCGCGGCGACAAGTCGGTCAAATCGGCCACCTTCTTTACCGCCCTCACCGATTTCGCGGAACAGGGCGAATTCACTCCCTTCCTTCAGGATGATTTCATCGACGGGATCGAGGACGAGGTCGCGGCACAAGGCGTGCTGCGCTCCTTCATCATGGGGCGCACCATGTCGTTCCTGCGCTCGCGCGATCTGATCTATCAGCCCGCCGTGCGCAGCTACATGATGGGCGAGGCACCGCCCGCCTTCGACCTGCTCTACTGGAACGGCGACGGGGCCAACCTTCCGGGGCGGATGACCGTGCAATACCTGCGCGGGCTGTGCCAGAGCAACGACTTCGTGACCGGCGGCTTTGATCTGTGCGGTGAGCGGCTGCATATCAGCGACGTCAAGATCCCGCTGATGTCGGTCACCTGCGAAAGCGACCACATCGCCGCCTGGAAGGACTGCTATCGCGGTTTTCAGCAGACCGGTTCCAAGGATCGCACCTTTATCGTGTCCGAATCCGGCCATATCGCCGGTATCGTCAATCCGCCCACCAAGAAGAAATACGGCCATTACACCAATGAGGATCTGAGCGGCGCGGCAGATGAGTGGATGGCGAATGCCACCTACCACGAAGGCTCGTGGTGGCCCCGCTGGGAGGCATGGCTCGCCAAGCGCTCCGGCAAGATGGTCGCGGCCCGTGAACCGGGCGATTCAGAGCATCCCGCCCTTGCCCCGGCCCCCGGCACCTATGTGCAAAAGAAGGCAACCGCTTGATTTTCATGGGTTCCTGACCTTGGGTCACTCAAAAATGCTGCAATGCAGAAAAATATCTTGAAATGCTGCACTGCAGCACGTATATTCCTTTCAGTTGCACAACACAGCGGATCACCCCGCTTAACCCGAGAGGACTTTACCAATGGCCAAGACCCAAGATTACACCGCGATGTTCAAAGACGTCATGGGCGCATTCCCCGTCGACACCAAGGCGATGGAAGACGCGTTCAAGAACCAGGCAACGCTCAACGAGAAGCTGTCCGGCGTCGCCCTGACCGCAGCCGAGCAGTCGGCTGAAATCTCGAACAAGTGGACCAAGGAAACCCTGGCCAAGATGTCCGAGATGGCGAAAGCCAAGGCAGAGCCCGCAGACTACGCCAAGTCGATGACCGATTTCGCATCGGCCAACGCCGAAGTGGCCGCCGAAAACATGGCTGCCTTCGCCGAAATCGCGAAGAAGGTTCAGATGGAAACCGTCGAACTGATGATGGCTGCCGGCAAGACCATGCAGGAAGACGCGACCAAGGTTGTCAAGAAAGCAACCGACGACGTGACGGCCGCGACGCAGAAAGCGACCGCCGCAACCAAGTGATAGCAGCATACATGCCCCGTCCCCTCCCTAGGGGCATGGACTGCGAAGGGCGAGCCGCACGGCTCGCCCTTTCTTTTTGCTGCACATGCGTCTACTCTGTGCTGCAGCCGCATTCCTCGGGAGGGACACTCTTTGGCCGACACCCAGAAACCGTTGCTGATCAAGCGTTATGCCAGCCGCAGGCTGTATAACACCGAGACCTCCGATTACGTCACGCTGGAGGATATCGCCGAATTCATTCGCGACGGGCGCGAGGTTCAGATCATCGACCTCAAGTCCGGCGACGACCTGACCCGGCAATACCTGCTCCAGATCATCGCCGAACACGAAAGCCGCGGTGAAAGCGTGTTGCCGATCAACGTGCTCAACGACCTGGTGCGCAGCTATACGACCCAGGCCACCAGCGTGGTGCCGGAATTCCTCGCCGCCAGCTTCGAGATGCTGCGCGACGGGCAATCCAAGATGCTTGAGAACATGACCAAGGCGAACCCGCTGACCGCCATGCCCGGAATGGAGGCGATGCGCGCCCAGCAAGAGGCGTTCATGAAGGCGATGACCGGCGGGATGCCCCGCATGGGCAGCACCACGCCCCAATCCGACGGCGATGCGCCGCAGGACGACGAAGATCTCGACGACATCAAGAAACAGCTTGCGGAGTTGCAGAGCAAGCTGTCGAAGATGGGCAAATAACGTCCCATGGTCGAAAGCCCGGGCCGGATCACCCTCTGGGGCATAGAGGTGTTCATGGCCGCCGCCGACGAACGCTCGATTTCCGCCGCCGCCCGGCGGCTGGGGGCCAGCCCCTCGGCGGTCAGCCAGCAGCTGACCAACCTGGAGGGCGCGGTGGGTGCGACGCTGCTGCAACGCAACGCGCGCCCCATCCGCCTGACGCCTGCGGGCGAGATCATGCACCGCCGCGCGCAGGTCATCCTCAACGAGGCGGCACAGGCGCGCGCCGAACTCGCCATGTCGCACCTCTCGACGCTGACCCGGTTTCGCCTCGGCATGATCGAGGATCTGGAGGCGGATGTGACTCCGCAACTGCTGACCCACATGGCAGGCGAGCTGAAAGGATGCCAGTTCCTGCTGGAAACCGGGGCGAGCCATCATCTCTACGATCAACTGGACGCCCGCGCGCTGGATATCATCGTCGCCGCCGAACTGGGCGATGCCGCCGACTGGACCGAGGTGCACCCGGTGCTGCGCGAAGGCTTTGCCGTGGTCGCCCCGCGCGGCGTGATCAAGCCCGACCGCGACGTGCTGCGCCAACTCAAGCGGCTGCCGCTCATCCAATACACGCAGCGGCATTACATGGGGCGGTTGATCTCATCGCATCTCGCACGGGAAAATCTCAGCCTGCCGCACCGGTTCGAGCTGGACAGCTATCATTCCATCCTCGCCCTCGTCGGACAGGGCACCGGCTGGTCGATCCTGACACCGCTGGCGCTGATGCGGGCGCGGCGCTTTGCCGATCAGATCGACGTGCTGGAACTGCCGATGGCCCCGCTGACCCGCACGATCAGCGTGACCGCGCGCAAGGGCATCTTGCAGGACATGCCCGCAACGCTGGCCACCAAGCTAAAGCCAATCCTGCAGGAGACGATCGTCGATCCGGCGGTCCGGCAGCATCCGTTTCTGGCCAAGGGCATCACCCTATTCTGAGCCACGCCGCGCGGCAAAGAACGCCTTGAGCAGCGCCTCGGCCTCGCGCGCGCCGATCCCGTCATAGACCTCGGGCACGTGGTGGCATTGCGGATGCGCGAAAACCCGCGCGCCCTGTGCCACCCCGCCCGATTTCGGATCGGCCGCACCATAATAGAGCCGCGCGATCCGCGCCGCCGCGATGGCACTGGCGCACATCGCGCAGGGCTCCAGCGTGACGTAGAGATCGTGACCCACCAGCCGCTCCGAGCCGAGCGCGGCACAGGCGGCGCGAATCGCGAGGATCTCGGCATGCGCCGTGGGATCGTTCAGCTCGCGCGTGCGATTGCCCGCACGCGCCACGATCTCGCCCGAGGGGGCCACCACCACAGCGCCGACCGGCACCTCGCCCCGGGCGGCGGCGGCGCGGGCCTCGGTCAGGGCGGTGTCCATGTGGCTGCGGAATGTCATGACCTGTCTCTGCCCCGCGATCCGCGCTTTCGCAAGCCCCGGCTTTGCGCTATGCGCGTGATCCATGAGCACCAACACCCCCCCCGGCGACCGTATCGCCAAGGTCATCGCCCGCGCAGGTCGCGCCAGCCGCCGCGAGGCCGAGCGCCTGATCGAGGCGGGCCGGGTCACCGTCAACGGGCAAAAGATCACCTCGCCCGCGCTCAACGTGACATCTTCGGACAAGATCGTGGTCGATGGCCGCGCCCTTGCAGCCCCCGAGCCAGCACGGCTCTGGCTCTATCACAAGCCCGTGGGCCGCGTGACCACCACCCGCGACGAGCAGGGCCGCCCGACGATCTACGACGATCTGCCCGAGGAGATGCCGCGCGTGATGAGCATCGGTCGGCTCGATCTCAATTCCGAGGGGCTGTTGCTGCTGACCAATGACGGCGAGTTGAAGCGCAAGCTGGAACTGCCCTCGACCGGCTGGCTGCGCCGCTACCGCACCCGCGTCAACGGGCGGCCGACCGAGGCCACCTTTGATCCGCTGCGCAAGGGTCTGGTGATCGAGGGTGAGAAATTCCAGCCGATGACGGTGACGCTCGACCGCCAGCAGGGGGCCAACGCCTGGGTCTCGGTGTCGATCCGCGAGGGCAAGAACCGCGAGGTGCGCCGTGCGATGGAAGCGGTGGGCCTCGTCGTCAACCGCCTGATCCGGCTGTCCTATGGGCCGTTCCAGCTGGGCCAGCTCAAACCCGGCGCGGTTGAGGAAATCCGCCCCCGCGTACTGCGCGACCAGTTGGGGATGCCGGACGAGCCGCAGCCCGAGACGAAGAAACCCAACGCAAAGCCGCAGCGCAAACCGCAGCGCCGCCGCCGCTGACCCCTTCATCTTGCCGAAAGTATCCCGGGGGCGTGGGGGCAGCGCCCCCACTCCGTGCTCAGATCGTGATCGCCGTCATCACGTCGGGCTCGATCACATCGACCCCCGGCAGCGTCTTGACCAGTTCCTCCGCCGATTGCTCCAGGATCGGGAACGTCTTGTAATGGCAGGGGATCACCGTCTTGAAGTCGAAGAATGTTTTCGCCGCATAGCCTGCCCGGCGCATGTCCATGGTGAAATGCCCGCCCGCGCACAAGATCCCGATATCGGGCGCATGCAGGTCGTGGAACACGCCCATATCGGCCATCACGTCGGTATCGCCCGAGACATAGATCACATGCCCCTCGCCCGCGATCATGAAGCCGCATTCGCTGCCCGGCACATGCGGCCCGGCATCAGTGCCAAAGCTGGTGGAATGGGTGGCATGCACCATCGTCACCTTGACGCCTTCCAGATCGACCGTGCCGCCCTTGTTGAAGCCGACCGTCTCGATCTGCTCGGCCTGCTCCCAATGCGCCATCAGGTCGAACTGGCCGACCACCGGGATACCAAGGGATTTGGCAAGCGGCAGTACGTCGTTGACATGATCGAAATGCGCATGGGTCAGCAGGATATGCGTGGCCCCACGGGTTGCGTCCTCATGACTGTCCTCGGGCAGCATCGGGTTGCCGTTCAGCCACGGATCAATGAGCAGCACCTGCCCGCCGATCTCGATCCGGAAAGAGCTGTGTCCGAGCCAGATGATATTCATGTGTCGTCTCCCTGTGTTGCGATTTGACGCGACTGTAGCAAGGCTTCGGTCAGAATAAAGGGGGTGCCGGGCCTGCACCCGTCTTGCACCCATATCGCGCGGGCGCTAAACGCGAGAGCAACCGGACAAGAGGAGTGGCTCATGTCGATCGATCTGGAAACTGCGGCCAAGGTGGCCAAGCTCGCGCGCATCCGCGTAGACGAGGACGCGCTGCCTGCGCTGGCAGAGGAATTCAACACCATCCTCGGCTTTATCGAGCAATTGGGCGAGGTGGATGTTGACGGCGTCGAGCCGATGACCTCCGTCACCCCGCAGCGCCTGAAGCGCCGCGAGGACGTGGTGACCGAGGGCGATCAGCAGGACAAGATCCTGTCGAACGCGCCCGATGCGCGCGAGGGCTTCTTTGCCGTGCCGAAGGTGGTGGAATGATGACCGATCTCAACAGACTGACCATTTCCGATGCCCGTGACGCGCTGCGCAAGGGCGATGTGACCAGCGTGGAGTTGACCGAGGCGTGCCTTTCGGCGGTCGAGGGCGCAGGCGCGCTCAATGCCTTTGTCCATGACACGCCCGATCTGGCGCGCGCGCAGGCGCAGGCCGCGGATGCGCGGATCGCGCAGGGCGATGCCCCCGCGATGTGCGGCATTCCTCTAGGGATCAAGGATCTCTTCTGCACGCGCGGCGTGCCCTCTCAGGCCGCGAGCCGCATTCTGGACGGGTTCAAGCCGGAATACGAATCGACCGTGACGCAGAACCTCTTTGACGCCGGTGCGGTGATGCTGGGCAAGCTCAACATGGATGAGTTCGCCATGGGCTCGTCGAACGAGACCTCCTGCTACGGCAACGTGGTCAACCCGTGGCGGCGCGGCAATGACGAGGCGGCGCTGACGCCCGGTGGCTCCTCCGGTGGCTCGGCCAGCGCGGTGGCGGCAGACCTTTGCTTGGCGGCCACCGGCACCGATACCGGCGGTTCGATCCGACAGCCTGCGGCTTTCACCGGCATCACCGGGATCAAACCCACCTACGGGCGCTGCTCGCGGTGGGGGATCGTGGCTTTTGCCTCGTCATTGGATCAGGCCGGGCCGATGACCAAGACGGTGCGCGACAGCGCGATCATGCTGGGCGCGATGTGCGGTCATGACCCCAAGGACAGCACCTCGGCCGATATCCCCGTGCCGGATTTCGAGGCGATGCTGACCGGCGACATCAAGGGCAAGGTGATCGGCATTCCCAAGGAATACCGCATGGACGGCATGCCCGACGAGATCGAGAAACTCTGGGCCGATGGCACCGCGATGCTGCGCGACGCGGGCGCCGAGATCCGCGACATTTCCCTGCCGCACACCAAATACGCCCTGCCCGCCTATTACGTGATCGCGCCGGCCGAAGCGTCCTCGAACCTCGCGCGGTATGACGGGGTGCGCTATGGCCATCGCGCGAAGCTGGCGCAGGGCGACGGCATCACCGAGATGTACGAGAAAACCCGCGCCGAAGGCTTGGGCCACGAGGTGCAGCGCCGTGTGATGGTCGGCACCTACGTGCTGTCGGCCGGGTTCTACGACGCCTATTACAACCGCGCCCGCAAGGTCCGCACGCTGATCAAGCGCGACTTTGAAGAGGTCTTCGCCGCTGGTATCGACGCGATCCTGACCCCGGCCACGCCAAGCGCGGCCTTCGGTCTGGGCGAGATGACCGATGCCGACCCGGTGCAGATGTATCTCAACGACGTCTTTACCGTGACCGTCAACCTGGCCGGTCTGCCCGGCATCGCGGTGCCTGCGGGAATCGACCGCCAAGGCCTGCCGCTCGGGCTGCAACTGATCGGGCGGCCCTGGGATGAGGGCGATCTGCTCAACACCGCCTATGCGCTGGAGCAGGCGGCGGGCTTTGTGGCCAAGCCCGCGAAATGGTGGTAAACGCCCCGGCAAGCGGGCACAAGGCAGGACATTGAGATGCGGATCGCAGGTGTAGTGGTGATGATGGCGGCGCTCGGGGCCTGTGCCCCGGCGATCCCCGATAGCGGCGCGGGCGTCGGGTTCAAGGATTACAACGCGTATCAGCGCGAGAAAGAAGCGCGCGAGGCGGCGCTTGCGGGCAATGCCCTGCCGGCGCCCGATGCGGTCTCGTCCGAGCCGCTGGATGCGACCGGTGAGGCGACCGGAGGCAGCGATGCCGAACGCCTCGCGGCGGAAACCGAAGCCGCGCTCGCCGCGTCCAATTCCGGCGAGGTGCCGCTTCAGGCCAGCCCGTCGAACCCGCCGCCGGTGCTCAATTCCGCCGGTATCTCGCGGGAAAACGATTTCGACGCCGTCGGCTCGGAGCGCTCGATCGAGGAGGATGCCGCGCGCATTGCCCGCAGCCGCGAGCAATATCAGGTCATTCAGCCCGAAGCGATCGGCACCCGCCCCGGCGATGTCGGCCCCAATATCGTGGCCTACGCGCTGGCCAACCGTCACGCGGTGGGCACGCAGATCTACAGTCGGGGTGGCTTTAACGCCGAGAGCAAGTTCCGCCGCAACTGCGCGCAGTACCCGTCCTCGGATCAGGCGCAGATCGACTTTCTGCGCCGGGGCGGTCCGGAGCGTGACCGCCTCGGGCTTGATCCCGATGGCGACGGCTATGCCTGCGGCTGGGACCCGAGCCCGTTCCAGACCGCGGTCGGCGGCTGATGCGCGGCTGCGCCGACGCGCAGCTTGCGGTGATCCCCCACCCCTCGCCCAATTTCGGGCCGCGCCGGAATGGCGCGATGCCTGACATGGTCGTTCTGCATTACACCGCGATGGCGACGCCAGAGGCGGCGCTGGAACGGCTCTGTGATGCAGAGGCCGAGGTGTCAGCGCATTACCTGATCTGCGAACGGGGCCGCATCTGGGGTATGGTCGAGGAAGAGATGCGCGCCTGGCATGCCGGGGCCGGGCAATGGGGCGATGTCAGCGACGTCAATTCCCGCTCCATCGGGATCGAGCTGGCCAATACCGGCGGACACCCT
>Ga0209947_1001559_pt1 | contig 13529 bp, 12 predicted proteins | sample SalPonR2_B_D2_MG_FD_185706 | JGI IMG/M metagenome (GOLD analysis project Ga0209947, IMG submission 185706) | Salt pond soil microbial communities from South San Francisco under conditions of wetland restoration - Salt Pond MetaG R2_B_D2_MG... ... | reverse complement strand
CTCATCCCATTTTGTACGTTGATTACCATAAGCTGGAATACCGTCATTATCTTTTAACATTTTTGCCATATGCATTAAATTCCAGGTCATGAAAGTGGTATTCCGGTTGGTAAATTCATTTTCAGGCCCACCGGAGCCCTCATCTAAATAGGATGGGCCGGGACCAACTTCTCCAATCCAGCCTGCATCTGATTGGGGTGGTATTAGATAACCTAAATGCTGTAAGGAGTATAAGATGTTCATGGCACAGTGTTTAACACCATCTTCATTACCGGTTATTATGGTGCCACCAACTCGTCCGTAATAAATATACTGCCCATTATCATTAACCTGGCCGGAATAACTGTATAATCTTTCTATTACTTTACTACAAACTGAAGATTTAGCTCCAAGCCAAATTGGTGTTCCCAATACTAAAATATCAGAGTCTAAAACTTTCTTTTGTATGGCTGGCCAATCATCCTTATCCCAATTCTTTTCTTTCATGTCCGGATAGACCCCGGTTGCAATATCATAATCAATAGCTCTAATTACTTTTACATCTACATTATGTTTTTCCATGATATGTTTTGAAACATCTATTAAGCCTCTGGTATGAGATTGACGGGGCGATTTTTTTAAAGTACAGTTGATAAATAATGCACTTAAACCTTCAAAATTATACTTAATAATATCCACCTCCATTAATTAAGATTTAAAATTTCTCTTGCTTCTTGCGGATCAGCTATTTCACGTCCGTATTCTTCGGCTAAACGCACAACTCTTTTTATCAATTGAGCATTACTCTCAGCTAATTTACCTTTTTTATAATAAATATTATCTTCAAAACCAACTCTTACATGGCCTCCCATAATAATAGAATGGTAGGCTAATTCTAATTGATATCGCCCGACTCCAGCCGCGGTCCAGGTGGCTTCTTCTGGTAAGTGCTCTACCATAAAAAGCAAGTTTTTAACTGAAGCAGGTATAGCACCCGGTACACCTAAAACTAAATCAAAATGAAGGTGTTTTTTTAATAATCCCTCTTTTTTTAATCTTAAGCCATTATAGATATGGCCCACTTCAAAACATTCTAATTCAGGTAAAACATCATACTTATCCATTTCATCTGCAAAACTTCTCATCAAGGGTAAGTCATTAACAAATATATCATCACCAAAGTTAGTAGTACCACAGTCTAAAGTAGCCATTTCGGGCTTAAGATAGACTGGCTGTATTCTCTCCTGCCAGGTCATTCCAGCTGCTCCCCCTGTTGATGGTTGGATAATAGCACTAACACCTTTGTCTTTCATCTTATCAATAGCCTTTTTAAATACTTCTTTACTTTGTGTAGGGTTTCCATCTTGGTTTCTAACATGTAAATGGATAATAGATGCACCTGCTTTTTCTGCTTTCAAGGCTTCTTCGGCTAACTCTTCCGCTGTAACTGGTAAATTAGGATTATCTTCTTTAGTTACCTCTGCTCCACAAATAGCCGCTGTAATGATTAATTTATTCATAGTACTTATCTCTGCCTTTCTTTAGGTACTACACAGGTACCACTTGCTTTACAGACTAAAATGGACTCATCTAATACTTCACAAGCCGAGTCATATTCGGCTCCTTCTACGGGTGCAATTACTTTATGGGCTGTAAACTCCATTTTGCGGGAAGTATTACCTTTTTTTACGATTTCTCCTTTTGCTTCTATAAAATCTCCTGCATAAACAGGGGCAGTAAATTCAACATCATCATATGATAAAAAGAGTCCTTCATCTCCATCACTTCTAATTAGTAACTCTGTTGCTACATCACCAAAGAGTTCTAACATCTTGGCTCCATCAACTAAATTACCTGCATAATGGGCATCATTTGTACTCATTCTCATTCTAATCATTGCTTTTTCTGTCAACTTTTTCACCTCACTATTTATTATTAATATTTTGATATACTTTTTGCGCGATATAAGATGCAACCTGGTTTGGTTTTGTACCTGAACCAAAACCGGCATCAAAACCTAATTCTAAGGCTAATTCATGACTTATTCTAGGACCACCTAAAACTAAAATGAAGTCATCTCTTAAACCTTCTGCTTCTAATATTTCTACAAATTCAGTTAAATTTTTAATATGTACATTTTTCTGGGTAACTACCTGTGAAACTAAAATAGCATCTGTTTTCTCTTTAACAGCTTTTTCAATTAATTTTTCATTAGGAACCTGACTACCCATATTATAAGTATTAAACTGAGGGTACCTCTCAAGTCCATATTCACCAGCATAACCCTTCATATTGAGAATTGCATCTAAACCGACTGTGTGGGCATCTGAACCTGTACAGGCCCCAACTACAGTCAATGGTTTGCCTATCTTTTCTTTGATATAGTCATTAATTTCATAATAGCTCATCTCTTCTGTTTCAATCTTAGCTACATTAATCTTATCTAAATTAACAAAGACATCTGCTATCGCATAAACTACAAAAAAAGTAAAACCTTCTCTTAAGTCTTTCATATCTACAACTTCAACTTCTTTTAAACCCATCTTAGCACAGTAAACCCGGGCTGCTTCTTCAGCTTCTACTCCTTTTTGTACAGGTAGGGTAAAGCTTAACTGAATTTTGCCGTCATTATAGGTATCTCCATATGCTTTTATCATATTATCTTTATCTAGCATCTAGATCCAACTCCTCTGCAAAGATATCTATAAAGGGATTAAAGTAATCCGGTGATTTTTTAATAACACCATCAGAGCCTTTACCGCCATCCATTGGTCTTTTAATATCAGCAAAGATACCTTCTGATAAGGACTTCATTAACCCTTTGTCCGCAATATCTTTTAATATTTCAGCCGTTTCTTCTAAAACCTGATTGGCCCTTTTTTGGATCTTACCATCCGGTTTAAACTGAATTTCATCACTAATATTACGGGCTGAATTAAATACATGTTTTGCATTTTCAATACTTAAGGCCCTATCCTGTAAGAAGGGAGTATGAATTGCTTCTGTTAACATACCCAAAAGCTGTATACTTTGATTGGTCATTATAGAAGCCATATTAAACATTCCATCCATTAAATGGCCTCTAAATATATCACCATTCATATATTTGGTAGGCGGCATATATTTCAAGGGTGAATCCGGGAAGATCTGTCTTACCATTTGAGCTTGTGCAAGTTCCATTAAGAAACTATCTTCAATCTCTGGATTTATCTCAAAGGCATGTCCTAAACCAAGCTGTTCTTTAGACAGTCCAGTCCTTAAGCCTAATTCTTCATTGATAAACTGAGAAGCCAAAACTGTATGGGCTTCTTTTACAGCATCAGCAGTGGTTAAATAATTATCTTCACCCGTATTTATTATTACACCTGCATAGGCATTAATCATTCTAGAAAAATGCTGATCAACAAAAGTCCTCTTCATATTTATATCTCTAAATAGTATACCGTACATGGCATCATTTAACATCATATCCAGCCTTTCAATTGCACCCATAGCTGCAATTTCAGGCATGGCTAAACCTGAACAGTAATTAACTAACTGTACATAATGGCCCTCTTCTTTGATAACTTCATCTAAAGCTTCCCGCATTATTTTAAAGTTAGCCTGGGTTGCATAGGTGCCGCCAAAACCTTCTGTAGTGGGTCCATAAGGTACATAATCCAAGAGACTTTGGGCCGTGCTTCTGATAACTGCAATAATATCGGCTCCTTCTCGGGCGGCTGCTTTAGCCTGTTTTACATCTTCATAGATATTACCGGTAGCCACAATTACATAAAGCCAGGGCTTTGGTCCAGGTGGATGTTCTTTTTTCATCTCTTTTCTAATTTTAACATTATCTTTAATCTCATCAGCTTTGGCTCTAGCTAACTTTAATAAATAATCATAAACCTCTTCATTACTTGCCTTAGGCAGCTTAAAAAGGCCCACTTCATCTTTAGCTACAGCTTGTGCTAGTTTTTGTACTGAAAGTTTAGTTTGTAATAGTGCATTACCAAACCAGTAAGAAATACCCCTGTTAAGTTCCTCCTCTTTTTGTACCTTTTCTACAATAACATTAGATAGAGGAATGCCGTGTTCATCTACGCCATCTACTCCTAATAATCTTAAAACAGTTCTTTCAACTGAAGTTGTTGTATTTTTAGCAATCTTGTCTTCCACATCATCTGCAATATCAGCTGTATAATTCCTGCAGAGATCAATTAACTTTTGATCTAAATCTAGTTTTAGTGCCAAGGTACTCCTCCTTTCAATATTCCTTTGACTTAACATTAAACGTAGGAATATTAAAATTGTTTTTTATATTATCTAATAATTTATCATCATCTAAATCTTTACCCTCCGGATTATAGGGGTTAATGGTTAGGGCAATCAAATTAAGGGGGTAAAGTACGTTCACCCAAATATTATTTTTTAATAGCTTATTGTACTCCATCTGGTCTAAAAAGATTTTGGTTGCATCTGGGATTAAAACAGTTGGTTTGTCTAAATTTAACTCTATAATTTTACGACTAATTGTATTTGTAAAAGCACCATTGATAAATATGTACTTTACTTCACTTCTATTTTCTTTTAAATATTTTTTTATCTCTTTTAACAATAAAAGAGAAGTAGGGGTTTTAAAACTAATTATTTCGTCATCATTAGTCCATAAAATGCTTTCATTTTTTTGAGCAAACTTCTGAAGAATAATGAGTTCATCATTATTACTAATAGTTTTTAACTTGAGTTTTTCTACCTCATATTTTGTTTTAGATACTACATCTTCTATATCTTGGCCGATAACAGCCCCTGTTGATAAAACTACAGCACCACTTATTTTAGGCAAGGCTGAACTTCTCCTATCTAGGGCACCATCAATTAAGAGATAGTCAACCCTGTTAATCAGCTCACCTTTAACATACATCAACTGACTTAATCTATTTATACCAACCAGCTGCACTTCTCCTTCACTTAAAGACTGATAAAGGTTAACATTTCCCATTGTAGAAGAAATATCTGTACTTGTAATTTTTTTATATTTTAATTGAGAACCTTTGAGAGCTCTTTCAGCTGTAATAAAAAAGTTGCCCGGATAAACCTTTACCGGTGGCTTGGCCTGTCCAGTAATTAAATCAATACTTTCACCATCCCGGCCATAAGATAAAAGACCTAACTTATATCCTTTTAAATATAGTTCTTCAATAAGCTGATTTAAGGTAACAGTCTTGCCTGTATTTTTGGCAAGTCCAATGATAGAGACCGTTTTAATATTTTTATTTATTATTAATTCACTTAATTTAGAGTCCATTTTTTACCCCTTTTTAAAAAAATGCAATTATTATGCCATTAATTATAGGCTTAAGATAAATGGTACCAAAACTGGTACTAAAGTAGAAAGAACAACTCCACTAATAAAAGCAGGTATGGCAGTTTCTTCACCGGCTACTTTTTTAATAATCGGTAAGGTAACATCCATTGTAGTAGCACCTCCGGGTCCTATTGCGGGTATCTTACCGATATAGCGCACAATAAAAGGTAGTGATATGATTGTAATAAGTTCTCTAAACACATTAGTTAGAAAGGCAATAGAACCTAACTCCACACTATGTATTTTAGTTATTAATACAGCAGACAAACTATACCAGCCGAAACCTGCCCCGACTGCCAGAGCATCTATGGCTACCATATTTAAAAATAAACTAGCTACATAAGTACCTAATAAGGTACCAATTATTATTAAAATAGGAATCAAAATTATTTTAAGCCCTAAAATCTTAAGTTCTCTAAAAGCCTCTTTATTTAAGCCGATATCTACTCCTACTCCAAAGAGTAATGCAGCTAAAGCATAAGTAGTTATTACCTCGATTATGGGTAAATATCCATCCTTTAATACAGTTAAACCCAAAATAATTCCGATTATTATCGAAATTAAAATAATCAAGGTAAGCCGATGATCAGATTCATTATCTTCAAGCGGCTCTTTAGGTTTACCTTTTTGATAGTTGTTTTTTATAAACTTAGAAAATAATTTTAATAATAATACACTACCGATAATACTAAATAAGGCCAGGATAAATGATTTAAAGCCAATCACGCCTAATTTACTGATGATTTTATCATCAACCCCAATCCTAGCCCCCATCGAACCAAGTAGGATTATTAAACCTATTTCTGTAATATAGCCTGAAAACCTATAAAAAATATCAGGTAAAGGCTTAAAGTATCCAATTATAAAGCCGGCAATTAAAAATACTAAAATTAATGTAATATCCATATATTTTCACTCCTAGTTATCTTTTAAATTATATTTTTTTAATTTATACTGCAAAGACTGTCTTGATATATCTAATTTTCTAGCTGCAGCACTTATATTATTATTTGTCTTTTCTAATGCATTTTCTATTAAATTCAACTCAATTTCTTCTAAATATTGATCTAAGGCCGGTAACTTTTCACCATTTTTTACTTTCCGGTCTACAGTATAGTCTTTACTGTTGATATTCCTATTTTGATCTAACCGTTCAATGATATATCCTGGTAAGTCTCCCATATCAATTTTATCTCCATACTGTTTTACATTATAGGCACTCTCAATAACATGTTTTAGTTCCCTTACATTACCGGGCCAGCTGTAATCCTTAAAGATCTTTATTAGTTTAGGTTTTAAGCCTTCAATATTTTTATCAAACTTCTGATTATAATGATTAATAAAGTTATCGGTTAAAAGCATGATATCATCTTTTCTTTCTCTTAAAGGCGGCAGATAGATATATACTACACTTAAGCGGTAATATAAATCTTCTCTTAACCTGTTTTCTTCAAAGGCTTGGTCAGGATGCATATTCATGGTGGTAATAATCCTTACATCAACTTCTTTTTCTTTTTGCCCCCCGATTCTTCTAATTCTACCATCCTGCAGCACTCTTAATAGTTTGGCCTGTAAAGAAAGGTCCATGGAATTTATCTCATCAAGTAAGATAGTGCCTCCATCAGCCATTTCAAATAAGCCTGGTTTACTCTTCGCTCCCGTGAAACTACCTTTTTCAGTTCCAAACAGGAGTGCTTCTAAAAGGTCCTTCGGTAAGGCCGCACAGTTTTGGGCAATAAATTCTTTGTTCTTTCTCCAGCTGGCATTATGAATGCTTTGAGCAAATAATTCTTTACCGGTCCCGGTTTCCCCATATATTAAAACTGATGAATCACTTCTAGCACATTTCATAGCATCACTTATTGAACTATTGAATTTAGGGTTTTGTCCTATGATATCAGCAAATTCATAACTGGTATTATTATCAACTTCCTTTTTAGGCTCAGAATTATTACTGTCTTTTAATTTATTTCTTAAATTTGTTATATCATCGACTAATTCTTCGGTTTGGGTTATATCCTTGGAAATTTCAACTGCACCTTTAGTATCATCTTCAAAGAGAATGGGAAAAGTGTGATTAATAGTAATTATCTTTTTCCCGCGGTAATTGATAAAGGTTTGTTTATGGTTGAAATACTTCTCTTCATTTTTTAATGTCTTCATTAAAGTTGATGTTTCTAAAGTTAAAGAAGGAAAAACTTCAAATAAATTTTTCCCAATTACTTCTTCTGGTTTTAAACCATCTATTTCAGAAGCCTTTTTATTGTATAAAATTGTAGTACCTTTATTATTAACTACATGAATTCCTTCATTTAAATTATTTAACATCTTACAGAGACTTTCATTATTTAAATTTTTTTTAGGATTAATCCATTTTGTGTCCATATTTATCCCCCTGATATTTTTCGCTTATCTTATTTATTCTATCTATAGTAAATTAAACCTGCTTTTTATGCAAGTTTTTTTGCATAATTGAAAAATTTCTTGCGCAAAAAAGGAATAAATAACTGTTTTGTGGAAGTTAATATATTGAGGTGAGAAAATGCCAAATACAAAACTTTTTATTAAGGGAAATCTTATTAACCAAAAAAATAGCGATGCCTTTTTAATTGAAAATGGAATGATCAAAAAAACTGGTAAGACTAAAAATTTACTCGGCAAGTATAAGAATCTTTCAGAAGTAATCGATTTAAATAATCAATATGTAACACCTGCTTTTAATGACGGACACCTTCACTATTTTTATTACTCTCTTTTAAAAGATAGTATTGACCTTAAAAATTGTGAATCAATTGAGCAGGTATATAATAAGATTAAAAGCAAAGCTGGTCAAGCCCCTGAAGATAGCTGGATTACAGTTATTAACTGGGATGAAGAACAATTTGGGGGAGTAAAAAAATTAGATAGGTATGTTTTAGATAAACTTTCTAAAAATATACCTATTTTAGTTAAACGTAGATGCTTACATCTTGCCTTTGTTAATTCTAAAGCACTTGAACTAGCTAATATTAATAAAGAGACAAAAGATCCAGCCGGCGGCAAAATAGTAAGGGATAAAGAAGGTTACCCAACTGGTGAACTCCAGGATGAATCAATTGGAATTATCGATGATATTGTATTAGAAAAACAAAGAAAAAGATTTAAAAATATTTTAAAAAATTCAGCAAAAGATTTCTTAAAAAGAGGTATCACCTCTATTCATACCGATGATTTAGGACATAAAAAATATCGGGAAGATATATTTAAAAGTTACTATGAGCTAGCAAATGATAAAGAAATACCTTTAGATATTACCCTACAACTAAGGGTAACTAAAAAAGATGATTTTGATTATTATAAAAAGATAAGAGAACAAACTAAAGATATTAAAGGTTTAAAAACCGGTCCTGTTAAATTTATGTTTGACGGTTCCTTAGGGGGCCGGACGGCTGCTTTAAGAAAACATTATACAGATGATACTACTACTAAAGGTGAACTTCTATTTGACAAAGAAAAGTTAGAAGAGTTAGTTGAGCGTGCTTATCAGCTAGATTTTCAGCCTGCCATCCATGCCATAGGAATTAAAGCAGTTGAGATTGTAAGTAAAATATATGAAAGGATGAATAAAAAGTATCCACATAAAAACTTAAGACCGATTATTGTACATGCTTCTATGCTCGATGACAAGCTGATTGATAGGGTAAAGAAAAATAATATTGTGCTTTCCATTCAGCCCACCTTTATTAGTTCAGATTATAAGATGGCTGATAAAAGATTAGGGAAAAGAAGAGCAAAAAGTCTTTATAGGATGAGAAGTCTCTTAGAAAAGGGAATACATTTAGCTGGTAGCTCTGATGCACCGGTTGAAGATATTAATCCTCTATATGGTATTTATGCCTCAGTTAAAAGGAAAAAGCCGAACCAACCTCAGGAAAAAAGCTGGCATCCTAATGAAATTATCGATATTAAAAAAGCCCGAGAGCTTTACACCACAGGGCCTGCTTATCAAAACTTTGAGGAAGATATTAAAGGTAAAATTAAAGAAGGTTATAAAGCGGACTTTATAACCTTTAATAAAAATCTCTTTAATATAAAGTCTGAAGATATAATAAATCTAAAAGTCAGATCTGTTTACAAAAAAGGAGATTTAGTATTTGAAAGTTAAACAGAACTTATATATTTTTTATTAACATATTCTGAAGTCATTGCTTTTAACATTGCACCATAGTTTAGTTTAAACTCAATTTCACTGCCAATTTGCAGTTCTCTTTCGGAGTCAGTTATATCACATAATAAGTGGTCACTACTGGCTCCAATTATTTTTACACCTTCTAACATAGGTGTCATTCCTTCTACTTTTACATCCTGTCTCCCTACTGCTAAAATAGCTCTCTTTCTAACACCTTTATCTTCAAATTCCGGCTTATTGCCAAAGGCATCATGACCAATCTGGCCCGTTGGTATAGAGGGCTTTTCTTTTAACTCAATAATTTCGGCAGTCAAGGTTATATTATTACTATTTAAAAAGGGTATCTCTCTTTGATGGGTTATATCTGTACCCTGAATTAAACCTTCCCCTACTCTTAGATTATTGACACCTTCAGGTAACTGTTCTTCGTCAAAAAGAATGGTGGTTGCAGTATTGCCACCTGAAACTACCTTTAAATCATAATTATATTTTTCTTTTACTTCTTTCTTTAAATCAAGCAGTATCTTAGTATTATCATAAGTAGGCAGTACCCCTCCATAACAACCAACATTCGTTCCTAAGCCAATTATTTTAATACCATCAATATCTAAAGCATCTTCCATAAAGTCCATAAAGTCTTTTACAAGGACTCCTTCTCTTAAGTCACCAACATCGACCATAATTATTACTTTATGTACTTTATCTTTCTTCTTGGCAGCTCTTCCGATACTTTCTAAAGTAATAAGTTCCGAATTTAAACTTATATCAACGTACTTAATTAACTGTTTAACTTCAGAAAGGCGGGGTAATCTTAAAAGTACCATATCATTTTCAAAACCGGCTTCCCTCATCTTAATAATATTTTTCATCCTGGAATCACCTAAAGTTTCAATACCACCCTTTACTACAGAGTTTATCACTCTTAAATCACCGGCACTGCCTTTGACCACACCGGTTATATTAATGCCTCTTTTGTCACATTCGTCTTTTAAAATACGAGCATTCTCTTTTATATTAACCAAATTAACATTAACACGAGGAGTTTTATTCATTAAATCACTTCCTAAATATATTTTTTAGATTACAACAATTTTAATTATATTATATTCAACCGTTATCTTCAACACTAACGGAACTGGAATGATTATTGCATATTTAATATATTGGTATAAATATATTCTTGTTTTATGGGAGGTAGACAATGCGTAATTATAAAAAGTATCAAATTTGGAATGATGTAAAAGAAGAAGAATGGAATGATTGGCACTGGCAGGTTAAAAACAGAATTACAGATGTAGAAACCTTACAGAAAGTAATTGATATAAATGATGAGGAAAAAAAAGAAATCGAATCTTCTTTAAATACACTTAGAATGGCTATAACACCCTATTATGCGTCTTTGATGGACTATAGTGATAGAGACTGCCCAATTCGCAAACAGGCGGTCCCCACCGCTAAAGAACTTAATATGGGCAATGCTGATATGGAAGACCCTTTACATGAAGATGTAGATTCTCCGGTTCCAGGACTTACTCATAGATATCCTGACCGGGTATTACTATTAATTACAGACCAATGTTCAATGTACTGCCGTCACTGTACTAGAAGAAGATTTGCCGGAGTAACTGATAAGTCAATGCCAATGAATCAAATAGATAAGTCAGTCAAATATATAAAAAATAATGAAAAGATTAGAGATGTCCTTCTTTCAGGTGGAGATGCATTATTAGTCTCTGATGATAAATTAGAGAAAATTATCATAAAATTAAGGGCTATTGAACATGTAGAAATTATCAGGATTGGAACCAGAACACCCGTGGTTATGCCGCAGCGAATCACTGATGGTCTGGTTGAAATGTTAAAGAAATACCATCCGATCTATCTTAACTTACAGTTTAACCACCCAAAAGAAATTACTGAGACCGTCCAAAAGGCAATTGAAAAATTAAACTATGCAGGTATTCCAGTCGGTAATCAATCTGTATTACTAAAAGGTATTAATGATCAACCCTCTATTATGAAAAAGTTAGTACAACAACTTCTATATATTAGAATTAAACCTTATTACTTATATCAATGTGATCTTTCAAAGGGAATTGAACATTTTAGAACTTCAGTTAGTAAAGGAATAGAAATCATTGAATCACTTAGACAACATACAACCGGAATGGCTGTTCCAACTTATGTAATAGATGCTCCGGGTGGAGGAGGTAAAATTCCAGTAAGTCCTCAATATATGGTATCACAGGCTGAAAACAAAGTTATCTTAAGAAATTATGAAGGAAATATATATGCCTATACAGAACCCGGATATGATAAAGACAACCACAAGGGGGATAAAGTTAACCGAGGAGTAGCTAAACTAATTGAAAATGGCAATTATACTATAAATGAATAGAATTTAGCAAAGGGCACCTTATTTTAGGTGCCCTTTGTATATTATTATTCTTTTATTAAAACTCTTTTAAGTCATCACTTATTATTAAATCTGCTTCTGTCTTTTGAACCACTTCTTGTACAGAAACCCCTTCCGCTATTTCCTTTAAAATTAAGCCTTTTTCTTTTACTTTCATCACAGCCAGTTCAGTCACTATTAAATCAACTTCACCAGCCGCTGTTAGGGGTAAATTACATTCTTTTTTAATTTTAGAATCTCCCTTTTTGGTTTGATGGGTAATAGCACAGATAACTCTTTTTGCACCTACTGTTAAATCCATAGCTCCACCCATTCCAGGCACTAATTTACCAGGAATCATCCAATTAGCAATATTACCTTTTTGATCTACCTGCAAAGCCCCTAAAACTGTCATATCAAGGTGGCCGCCGCGAATTATATTAAAAGACATCGCTGTATCAAAAAAACTTCCTGTCTTCTTAATAGTAGCCGGCCTACCACTTGCATTAATAATATCTTTATCTTCAAAACCTTCATCTGCTTCTTTATCCAAACCCACTAAACCATTCTCCGAATGAATATTTACTTCAATATCATCAGATATGTAATCACAAACTAAAGTTGGTGTTCCAATACCTAGATTTACAACATCTCCATCTTGAATTTCTTGCGCAATTCGCTTCGCAATTTTTCTTTTTATTTCAGACATTAATTCACCCTTCCTTTCATTACAAATGGAATAACAATTTATGTTCTATAGTAACTGTTTGTCACTCTCAATTACGTAATCAACAAAGATATTAGAAGTTTCAATATTATTATTATTTAATTCTCCATTTTTGACAACTTGTTCTGCCTCAACGATAACCGTATCAGCAGCCATTGCCATAATCGGATTAAAATTTCGGGCTGAGTATCTATAGATTAAATTACCGCTTTCGTCAGCTTTCCAGGCCTTTATAATGGCTATATCGGCAGCAAGTGGTTTAGCAAGTATGTATTTCTCACCATCAACTTCCATTACTTCCTTGCCTTCTTCTGCTTTTGTGCCAATTCCAATTGGTGTTAAAACCCCTCCAAGGCCAGCTCCTTCACACCTGATTTGTTCAACTAAATTTCCCTGTGGAATTAAATCAATATCAATTTCACCACTATTCATTTTTTTACCAATATCTGGATTGGTCCCAATATGGGAAGTAATCATCTTTTTAATATCTGTATTAGCTAAAAATTTACCTTTACTTTTATAATTAAAACCAGCATCATTTACTATGATATTTAAGTTTTTCAAATCAAAATCATTTAAGTATTCTAAAACTGTCTCTGCCGTACCACAGTTTAAAAATCCACCGATCATTAAAGTCATATTATCTTTAAATAATCCATCTAAATCTTGAAGTTCAACAACTTTTTGCATTGGCAGCCTCCTTGTAAAATGAAATTATTTTATCTGAAATGTCTCAAGAAAACTCCATCCTAATCTTGTTTTTGATTAGGTTGGAGATGAATTGAAATGGTTTTAACTTACAAAGCATAAGCCCTTTCTATATTTCAATAATTCTACATCTTTAACATTTGAATTAATCGTATTACCTTCATTATCTTTCATTCTAACCCACTTTCCGTAGTTGAACATACCT
>Ga0209947_1001556_pt1 | contig 13549 bp, 11 predicted proteins | sample SalPonR2_B_D2_MG_FD_185706 | JGI IMG/M metagenome (GOLD analysis project Ga0209947, IMG submission 185706) | Salt pond soil microbial communities from South San Francisco under conditions of wetland restoration - Salt Pond MetaG R2_B_D2_MG... ... | reverse complement strand
TTTCTGGCTATCTCCAGGATCGCCAGAAGAGAAGCTCTCCTGGCAAGGCCGGTTTCCGATCCGTCTTCACCCATAAGGATTTCTCTGAGCAAGCGCGCTTCCTCCCCGTCTTGATCAATCGCGCTGGGCGCCATCGGAAGCATCGTGGCAAGTTCAACGCTACTCACTTGCCCAGCCTTCGCGATCTCGAAGAACCGTTCCGGAGCGATGGGGAGTGCCGCCTCGTATGCATCGGCGAGACGCTCTCCGTCCGTGGTTGGCACCGGCATGTTGTGCCGGGCAGCTCGAGCAAGGAGTCCGATCTCGCGCATCTGGCCGAAGTAGGTGCCCTGGAAATCTCCGGCCGGCGGGCCGAGGTAGCGCAGATCGGCCGGCGTCTCGAGGCTCGTCTCGAAGCTGAAGTCGAGGATGTCATCCGCCTCGGCGAGCTTGTTCAAGGCAAAGCGCGCGCCGGCGATCCCGGTTTCCCTGTCCCACTGTGCCGATGCCAGGGCGTAAAGGGCTTCAACTCGCCGGGTGTGCTCATGGAAGGCCTTCTTCGAGGTGATCTTCGTCGTTTGCGCGTTCCGCGTGATCCACCAGGCATGAAAAGCATAGTTCCGCATCCTGGTGGTGATCGAACTGAAGCCCGGAAGCAGCGACTGGTAGAAGGCCTCGACCGGAGCAAGCATAGCCAAGTGATCCAGCCCCGACGAGGCGCCAATCTCGGTCCACTCTGCCTTCCCGTCCATGATCCCTCCTTGCCCCATTCCTTGTTGTCAGACTATGGGCAACAACGCCCTCGTGGAATAGCTGATGGAATAATCTGGCAAGATTTCAATTACGCGCTAATTCTTAGAGTGGGCCACAGGAAGCTTTTCCATTCGGGGTTATCCGGGTTTTCAACGAAATGCTCCAATCGAGTGGTCCGGTTTGAATTTTAGTGCATGGTCGGCATGGGATTGCCCCAACGTTGGAACTCTCGCGTCAGCGCGATGATGTCATCGATGACCGTTCTTCATCCGGCAGATTGATGGGTACCTTACGCTGCGTCGAGCGATCCTGAGCAATGTGTAGCAGGCCCGCCGCGCAGCGCGTGCGTTGGCCGCTCCCGCACGTGCCTCGGCCCGTTTCCGACGGTCGCGCGTCGCCGCGAATGCTACATCGGAAGCTGCCGCCTTTTCCCGTGCATCGGCCACCGCCTCGTTCGCGTCGCTGAACCGGTCGAACTTCCATCGACGTTCACCCATCCAACACGCCGCCGCGGCCCGTGCCACGCAAGCCAGCTCCAGGAATGCGCTCGACCGCTCTCAGAGAGATAGCTGCTATAGTCTCGTGGCGGACCTGGCGCTTGGCAAGCCGTGCCTTCCAGCCCGGGCTTTCTAATATCGCCCCATAGGCATGTGTACCTGTTGACTACGTGCACGGAGTACGGCACTTTTGCCTACACACCGCTGGATTCGATCCAGACTCGGAGGAAATTTTCCTTTTATTTCAATGGTGTTTGTTGGCTGGCACCCGCCCCTACCGCCGGAGCCAATATGATCAAAAGATTAGGACGTTTCTGCCGCGTGGCGGCTTCGAAATGATGTGATATCGATGTAATGAGTTGCCTCTTCCTCGCGTGGAGTTGCATCAAACGGGTATAGACAGGGCGCGTGAGGCCATCTCAAGTACACGCAGATTTCCCGTATCACACGAAACGCAAGCAAGCTCATCTGGTGACGTCGTACATAAGCACCCGCCGGTGGGTTGATCAGTTTTGCAGTCAGGTCCTGTGGTAACCAGGACTCTGAATTTGATCGTCATACGACGTGAAACATGCCTTTCATTTGCCTTCGCTGCCGATCAAAATCCAAGTCCTGCCCCAACGCCATTGCACGCAAGATCACCCCCGAGGCGCACGACTATGCCCGCCGATAGCCGGCGATATCGCCGGAACCCGCAAATACGACATCTCTATGAAGCTCCGAACGAAGGTAGAGATTCTCTTCGCCCACCTGAAACACGTTTCAGGCCGAAGGATTGCGATTTCCTTGGTCCGCGTCTTTCCCGAATTCCGCTCGTGCATAGGATTTGGGCCAAGCGCGGGTCAGGCTCGGTTCGTTTTTTGGGTGTCCGGCGCGGCGTTCCATCCAAGGCCGGACGACAACTCACTCGCGATCTTGATAATCCTGGGACCCAGTTTCGCACGAAACGCAGGCGTGAATACCCGCACGGAACCGGTCGCACCGATAGACATCAAAGCACCGGGACCGCTTGGCGCAAGAGGCGTGGCGACCGAGCACATGCCGCGCTCGATCTCTTCCACGCATTCCGCAAAGCCCTGCCGACGAATGGTTTCAAACTCCGCTTCGAGATCATGAATATTCGTCACGGTGAATTCGGTATAGGCCCGCAGCCGGCCTTCCATTTCGCCGGTCAAGAACAGGTCCGGCGAAAAAGCGGCAACAGCTTTCGAGCAGGAACAGGCATGAAGAGGCCGCTTTCCCAAACCCGGATGGAGGTAGGACACCCCTGTGTCCGGCGTTTCAACATGAATGATCTCCACCGATTTTCCACGCAAGCGCGACAGGAAGAACGCTGATCCGATTTCGCCGGCGGCCTGCTTCAACGCTGGTGCAATCAACGCCAGCAGCGCGCGATCGGATTGATCGTTGTGCGTGATGTGCTTCAGGCGCGTGCCAATGGTGAACCGCCCACGTGCGACAGGCTCCAGCAGGCCAACGCCGACAAGATCCTGCACCAACCTGTAGGCCGTGGGCTTCGGCAGGTCCGAATGGGCACAAATCTCGGCCACGGTTGCCTCGCCCTTCTGGCCGACGATTTCGAGAATCCAAATGAGGCGTTCAAGATGCATGTTTTTTACCTTGCGAGAATCTATTTCTCGATCTACGAGAAAGAAGCTATGATCGCAAGGGAGGAGTGTGATGATGGACGGCGTATGTTGCGGCCCGGGCTATGCAAGCCCGGCCGAGGCCATCAAGGCCCCACGCGAAAAACTGCTTTACACGATCGCCATCTACACCGGTACCGGCATTCAAAAGCCGGACTATCTGGCGACGGTTGACGCGGATCCAGACAGCCCGACCTACAGTCAGGTCATTCACCGCCTCGAGATGCCGGGTATCGGGGATGAGTTGCACCACATGGGCTGGAACGCCTGTTCGTCGTGCCATGACGATGCGGGCATGTCGCGCAAGTATTTGCTGGTGCCGGGCGTGCGGTCTAACAATATCCATGTCATTGACACGGCCACCGACCCTCGCGCACCGCGTTTGCACAAGGTGATCGACGGGGCGGAGATCAAATCGAAGACCAACCTCAGCGGCCCGCATACGGTGCATTGCCTCGGGTCCGAGATCATCATTTCCTTCCTCGGGGACGCACAGGGCGAGGCCCCAGGCGGCTATCTGCATCTCAACAAGGAGTTCGAAATTCAGGGCCGCTGGGAAGAGACCATGAGCGACATCCCGTTTTCCTACGACTTCTGGTACCAACCGCGCCATAATGTGATGGTATCATCGGAATGGGCGGCGCCGAACACGTTCATGCCGGGATTCGACCTGGAGGAAGTCGGGCACCTGAAGTATGGTCGCCGCCTGCACATCTGGGATTTCGAAGCACGCAAACCGGTCGAAACCATGTATCTGGGCGAAGACGGCCTGATCCCGCTCGAGGTAAAATTCCACCATGATCCTGACAGCAGCCACGGCTTTTGTGGGGCGGCCCTTTCGGCCAACGTGATCCACTTCTGGAAGTCCGAGGCGGGCAAGTGGGAGTGGGAAAAAATCATCGACGTTGACAACGAGCCGCACCCGGAGTGGCCCATTCCGGTTCCGGGCGTGATGAGCGCGATCCTCGTGTCGATGGACGACAAGTACCTGTACCTGAACAACTGGCTGCATGGAGATATGCGTCAGTACGATATCACCAACCCGCATAAGCCGGTCCTGACCGGGCAGGTCTGGATGGGCGGGCTTTTGGGCAAGGCACCGGAGGTAAACGGCGTCAAGGTCGCGGGCGGGCCGCAGATGTACCAGCTTTCGCTCGATGGCAAGCGGCTCTATGTCACGACATCGCTGTTTTCGACATGGGATAACCAGTTCTATCCCGATATCCGCACGCAGGGTGGTGTCATGCTGATGATCGATTGCGACGTCGAGAACGGCGGCATGAAGATCAATCCCGACTTCGTTGTCGACTTCGGTCAGGAGCCGAATGGCCCCAGCCGCTGCCACGAAACCCGCTACCCCGGTGGCGATTGCACCAGCGATATCTGGCTGTGACCGGGACCCGCACCATAACCATCTCCAACAGGGGCGGCGCGACCTATCAGGTCGATGCGCGTCGCCCGCTGCTTGATACCCTGCGCGAGCAGGGCGTCGATCTGCCCTATGGCTGCAAGTACGGCGGCTGCATCACCTGCGCGGCCAAGCTGACCCACGGCGACGTGGATCAGCGGCGTCAGGTGGCGCTGAACAATCGTCAGATCAACAACGGTTATGTCCTGCTCTGCGTCGCACGCGCCGTCACCGACATCACGCTCGAGATCGGCGTCGAAAGCCACGACAAACTCTACCGCAACCCATTTCTCGATCCGCTGGAGCCACATGAGCTCAAGGCGGATATCGCGACCCCCAAGGAGGCCTGAGCCATGCCCGCCCAAGCACTTGATGACCTTTACGATTACGATTCCCGTTATCTGGCCGATATTCTCAAGTCGGTGAAGACCATCGCGATGGTCGGGGCAAGCGCGGACAAGACCAAATTCAGCTATGGGGTGCTGCGCGTGCTGCACGAGACCGGATATGACATGATCCCGGTGAACCCGAACCCGGCGCTGACGGAAATTCGCGGCATTCCGGTGGTTCATTCGCTTGAAGAGATCGATCGCCCGGTGGACATGGTCGAGGTCTTTCGCCCCAGGGAAGAACTTTATGCCATTACCGAACAGGCGATTGCCATCGGGGCCAAGGTGATTTGGGGGCAGATCGGCGTCTACGACGATGCCGCCGCCAAGCTGGCCGAGGACGCGGGCCTCAAGGTGGTGATGAACCGCTGTCCCAAGATAGAGTTGTTCCGCCCGTTCTGGAAGCCCCGGCTTGATCTTGCGATCTGACAAGGGCGGCCTGACGCCGTCCGGACAAGGACACTGAAAATGACCCAGACCATCACGAAAAGCGCTAAGGACATCGTGAAGGACGCCATGGAGCGCGTACCCGCAATCAGCGCGGAGGAGGCCCTGGCGCTGTCGGGGTCACCGGATCACGTTTTTGTCGACCTGCGCGATGGCACGGAGCAGGCCAAGACCGGCGTGATCCCCGGTGCCGTGGCCTCGTCGCGCGGCATGATGGAGTTTCACATCGATCCCGAAAGCCCCGCGCACAAACCTGAATTCAATCAGGACAAGACCTATGTCTTTTATTGCGCGTCTGGCGGGCGCTCGGCCATAGCGGCGCTCGTGGCCATGGAGATGGGCCTCTCACCGGTTGTGAACATGTCCGGCGGTGTCGGCGCGTGGAAAAAAGCCGGCGGAACCTTGAACTAGATCATGGTCGGTGCCCCGCAGAGGAGTTGCATGCCCATGCCATGGCGCGCCTGGCCCGGGACATGCGCCTGAGGAACATGATCTTTGGTGATCTGGCAAAGGCCACCAACGGAAAGACGCGAAAGAACGAACTCCGCGATCTGGTACGCCAGGCGGGCTAACCCCTTATTCCTGAATGGAAATGCATCATGGCTCACGAACTCGAATTCGCCCACTTCAGTTTCGGCACTCAGGTCCGCAAATCCCCCTATTCCGACGCGGCTCTGCGTTGGGGCGCCAAGGGCTTTTCGGTCTACAACCACATGTACATTCCCCGCGATTTCGGCAACCCGTCACAGAACTTCTGGAACCTGATCGAGCAGGCGATACTGTGTGACGTGTCGGTTGAACGCCAGGTCGAAATCAAGGGCCCGGATGCAGCCAAATTCACCCAGTATCTTTGCTCGCGCGATATTTCGACCTGCAAGATCGGGCAGTGCAAATACGTGCTGATCACCGATCAGGACGGCGGCGTCATAAATGACCCGATCGTACTGAAACTGGCCGAGGACCATTTCTGGCTGTCAATCGCCGATACCGATGTGCTGCTCTGGGCGCGTGGCGTGGCCGTAAATTCCGGGATGGATGTCGAATTGTCCGAGCCCGATGTATCACCCCTCCAGTTGCAAGGCCCCAAGTCCCGAGACATTTTGCGCGCGTGCTTTGGCGATGCCCCGACAGAGCTGAAGTATTACCACTTCATGGAATATGACTGGTACGGTGTGCCCCTGATCATCTCGCGCACCGGCTGGTCGAGCGAACTGGGCTACGAGATTTTCCTGCGCGACGGGTCCGCCGGAAACCGCCTTTGGGAACACATCATGGATATCGGCGTGCCGATGGGCCTCAAGCCCGGCCACACCTCCTCCATCCGCCGGATCGAGGCGGGGATGCTGTCCTACCACGCGGATATGACCCTTGCGAACAATCCATACGAGTTGAACCTCGACCGTCTGGTGAGCCTGGACATGGACGCCGATTTCGTGGGCAAGGACGCGCTGAAACGGATCAAGGAAAAGGGCATCAAGCAGCGCCTGGTGGGGCTGGAAATCGAAGGATTGCCGTTTGTCGGCACCAACGATTTTTTCTGGCCGCTCATGAAGGATGGCGCGCAGGTCGGCACTGTCACCTCTGCGGTCTATTCCCCGCGGCTGGACAAGAACATCGCACTTGGGATGCTGAAGGTGGAGCATGCAGACCTCGGGACGGAGTTGACCGTCGACAAGCTGGGCGAAACTCGCGGCGGTGTTGTCGTGCCGATCCCGTTCCACGACCCCAAAAAGTCGCTCGCCGTGGCGAGCTGAACCGGTGGTCCTCCCGCCCTTTTCGGGGTTAAGGCGGGTGTGACGCCGTCGTTCGGTATCGCGTCGGTATTTTGTCGGTATCGCGTCGGTGCGCCGGTACGGCCCGGCCCGGCCCGCTCGGACAGAAAAAGAGGGGGCACGATGGCCCCCTCAGGTTCGCGGATCGGGCTGTTGATTTACCGCCCGATTATGGTTGTTGCCTGTCTCCGATCCGCGTCCGGGGCGAGCGCACCCGCCCCTGAACCTTGTCAGCTACACCCGCTCGTCGCGCCGCAGGTGTTGCACTTCATGCAGGTGCCGTTGCGCACCAGCGTGTAGTTGCCGCATTCGCCGCAGGCCTCGCCTTCGTAGCCCTGCATCCGCGCCTTGGTGCGCGCGTCCATCGACATCGTCGTCGACGTGGCCGAAACCGATGTCACATTGGCCTGCACCGTCTCGGGGACGAGGGTTTGCAGCGCCGTCTCGGCATCGCTGCCGTGAAAGCCCATGGTGCCGGTAGCCTGACCGCCCTGGAACACCACTAGTTCCTGTGGCAGGCGCTTGCGCAGGTAGCCGGTGGAGCTGATCTGCTTGAGCACCTCCAGCGAGCGTGACGCAGCTTCGCCTGACATCTCCTTGATATTGCTGACACCTTCCTCTTCGCCTCGGCCGAGGTCATCAAAGGATGCGCCCGAGGGTTTGACATGGGCCAGATCGGTCCTGTCGAGATAGCTGACCGCCAGTTCGCGGAAGATGTAATCGAGGATCGAGGTGGCGTTCTTGATGCTGTCATTGCCCTGCACCATGCCCGAGGGCTCGAACTTGGTGAAGGTGAAGGCATCTACGAATTCCTCGAGCGGCACGCCGTATTGCAGGCCCACGGAGACGGCGATGGCGAAGTTGTTCATCATCGCGCGGAACCCGGCACCTTCCTTGTGCATGTCGATGAAGATTTCGCCAAGCTGGCCGTCCTCGTATTCACCGGTGCGCAGGTACACCTTGTGCCCGCCGACGATGGCCTTTTGCGTGTAGCCTTTGCGGCGCTCGGGCATTTTCTCGCGGTTGGAGCGCACGATCTCCTTGATCACCACCTTTTCCACGATCTTTTCTGCGAGAACGGCGGCCTTTTCCTGCGCAGACCCCGATTCAAGGATCTCTGCGGCGTCGTCATCATCCTCGACCAGAGCCGATGCCAGCGGCTGGCTGAGCTTGGAGCCGTCGCGGTAGAGCGCGTTGGCCTTGACGCCGAGGGACCACGACAGCTCGTAGGCCTTCTGGCAATCCTCGATGGTGGCGTCGTTGGGCATGTTGATCGTCTTGGAGATCGCGCCCGAGATGAACGACTGCGCCGCCGCCATCATGGTGATGTGGCTGGCAACGCCGAGATAGCGCTTGCCGGTCTTGCCGCAGGGATTGGCGCAGTCGAACACGTGGTAGTGCTCTTCTTTCAAGTGCGGCGCACCCTCCAGCGTCATGGTTCCGCAGACGTGATCGTTGGCGGCGTCGATATCGCGCCGGGAGTAACCGAGGTGCGCGAGAAGATCAAAGGTCGGATCGTTCAGCTTTTCGGTCGGGATGCCCAGCACCTTCGTGCAGAATTCCGCGCCGAGCGTCCACTGGTTGAAGACGAAGCGGATATCGAAGGCGGAGCCGAGGGCCGCGTCGACCTTGGCCAGTTCCGCTTCGCCAAAGCCATGCCCCACAAGCGAGGTGTGGTTGATGCCGGGCGCGTTGCCGATGGTGCCGTGGCCCACGGCATAGCCGATGATTTCCTCGATCTGCGCCGGGCCATAGCCCAGTTTTTCAAGGGCCGCGGGCACCGATTGGTTGATGATCTTGAAATAGCCGCCACCGGCCAGTTTCTTGAACTTCACCAGCGCGAAATCGGGCTCGATCCCGGTGGTGTCGCAATCCATCACCAGACCGATCGTGCCGGTGGGCGCAATCACGGTGGCCTGCGCGTTGCGATAGCCGTGCTTTTCGCCGAGTTTCAGCGCCTCGTCCCAGGAGGCCATCGCCAGATCGACGAGGCGGGCATCGGGGCAGCTCTTGTGATCGAGCGGCACGGGTTTGACGGCGAGCGCCTCGTAGCCCTCGGTCGCGCCATAGGCGGCGTTGCGGTGGTTGCGGATCACGCGCAGCATGTGCTTGGCGTTGGACTTGTAGCCCGCGAAGGCCCCCAGTTCGCCCGCCATTTCGGCGGAGGTCGCGTAGGAGACGCCGGTCATGATCGCGGTCAGCGCCCCGCAGAGCGCGCGGCCCTCGTCGCTGTCATAGCCATGCCCCATGTTCATCAGGAGGCCGCCGATATTGGCATAGCCCAGACCGAGCGTGCGGAAGTCATAGCTGCGCTGCGCGATCTCTTTCGACGGAAACTGCGCCATGGTCACCGAGATTTCCAGCGTCACCGTCCAGAGCCGGGTGGCATGCATGTAGGCATCGGCGTCGAACTGTCCGTCCACGTAGAACTTGAGCAGGTTCATCGAGGCGAGGTTGCAGGCGGTGTCGTCGAGGAACATGTATTCCGAGCACGGGTTGGAGCCGCGAATCTCGCCATCCTCGGGGCAGGTGTGCCACGCGTTGACGGTATCGTGATACTGGATGCCGGGATCGGCGCAGGCCCAGGCCGCGTGACCCACATCCTCCCACAGATCGCGGGCCTTGATGGTCTTCGACACTGAGCCGTCGGTGCGGTTGATCAGGGCCCAATCCTCATCGTTCTCGACAGCCTTGAGGAAGGCGTCGGTGACACGGATCGAGTTGTTGGAGTTCTGCCCGGAGACGGATGCGTAAGCCTCGGAGTCCCAGTCGGTGTCGTAGGTCGGGAATTCGATGCTGTCGTAGCCCTGCTTGGCATAATCGAGCACGCGCTTGACGTAGGTCTCGGGGATCTGCAACTGTTTCGCGCCGCGAATGGCGGATTTCAACTGCGGGTTGGTCTTGGGGTCGACCGCATCCTCGGTGCTGCCATCCCATGCACGGATCGCGGCGAAGATCTCGTTGAGCTTCTGCTCGTGCATCTTGGAGCCTGCGACGATGCTGGCGACCTTCTGCTCTTCCTTGACCTTCCAGTTGATGAATTCCTGGATATCGGGGTGGTCGGCGTCGCAGATCACCATCTTGGCGGCGCGGCGCGTGGTGCCGCCCGACTTGATGGCACCCGCCGCACGGTCACCGATCTTGAGAAAGCCCATCAGGCCCGAGGACTTGCCGCCGCCCGAGAGCGGCTCGTTGGCGGCGCGCAGGCTGCTGAAGTTGGTGCCGGTGCCGGAGCCGTACTTGAAGAGCCGCGCCTCGCGCACCCAGAGATCCATGATGCCGCCGTCGCCAACCAGATCGTCCTTGACCGACTGGATGAAGCAGGCGTGCGGCTGCGGGTGCTCGTAGGCGGAGGCGGATTTGGTCAGTTCGCCGGTCTCGAAATCGACGTAGTAGTGGCCCTGCCCGGGACCGTCGATGCCGTAGGCCCAATGCAGGCCGGTGTTGAACCACTGCGGGCTATTGGGCGCGGCCATCTGGCGGGCCAGCATGTAGCGCATTTCGTCGAAATAGGCGCGGGCGTCGGATTCGTTGGTAAAGTAGCCGCCCTTCCAGCCCCAGTAGCACCATGCGCCGGCGAGCCGGTCGAAGACCTGCTTGGCCGAGGTCTCACCGCCGAAGCCGTCATTGTCCTTGGCCGGCTGGCCGCGCCAGAGGAATTCCGGCACGCCGTCTTCGGCGACCTTCTCCAGCGTGTTGGGCACGCCCGCCTTGCGGAAGTACTTCTGCGCGATCACGTCGCTTGCGACCTGGCTCCAGCCTGCCGGAACCTCGATCTCGTCGAGTTTGAAGACCGTCGTGCCGTCGGGATTGCGAATCTCGGAACTCGTGGTCACGAACTCCAGCGCGGCGTATGCGTCCTGTCCGGCGGTAGTGAATTTACGTTCGATCTTCATGTGGCTGCCCCATAGCAAATTAAATCTTGGACCGTTCTGGCCCGGTGTGAGTGGCCGTCACCCAACCGTTGGCAAAGCTGACCTGCGCGCCGCGTGACTGGTCAGCGGCGCAAGCTGTGCCCGGTGGTGGTCCGGCTATGTCGAAGTTTGGGTCGTTTGTCCCTGCCCGGGCCGATCACTATATCTTGTGGTCTTGCTGCCCGCTCACACAAACTGACGTATGTTGCCCTATCCGGTCAACGGAAAATTTAGCGATTTTGACACAAAAAGGATTTGACTATTCGGTGGTATCGCAGCGCCGGTCACGGTTCGGTGATTCATCCACAGGCGGGCATGCAGACGCAGCGAAACCGGTGCGTGGCAAAGAAGCCTTGCGATCATCGGGATTTAGCGCGCAAAGCTTGTATATCGGTTTAAGTCACGGGGCCGCAGGGGGCCGGTGTGGTGGGCAGCACCATGCTGCAACCGCAACATGTTGCGGATCGGTGCGCACTGTCTACATCTTGTGCAGGACGGTGGTCGGGGCGGCGAGATTCGAACTCACGACCCCCTGTACCCAAAACAGGTGCGCTACCAGACTGCGCCACGCCCCGGACCACGGGGCCGTGTCTAGCGCCGTAGCGCCGGGTTGAAAAGCGCAAAACGCGGAAAGGGGAAGTGTTATTGATCTTCGCCGCAGGGCCAGGCCGCGGCATCCTGATTGATCGCGGGGTGGCGCAGCTGCCAGCCCTCGGCAATGCCGATCTTGCGCGCGAGGCCGCCGTTGATCTCGAGCACGCTCTGGATGGCGTTGCCACCGAAGATCGGCGTCTCGTCCAGCGGCTTGGCCTCGTGATGAACCTTTTGCACGGTGCCGCTGGCATCGAGGAAGATCATGTCGAGCGGAATGAGGGTGTTCTTCATCCAGAACGCCACGCGCTTGGGCTGCGGATAGACGAACAGCATGCCCGCGCTCGGCGAGAGGGTTTCACGGTTCATCAGGCCCTGCGACCGCTCGGCCGCGTCATCGGCCAGTTCCACGCGGAACCTGACCATGCCCGCGTCGCTGCGCAGGATGACCGCGTCCTCGCGACAGGGCTCTGCCGCCGCCGTGCCGCCCCAGAGGGCGAGCACCGCGAGTTTCAGGAGTCCGACGACTTTGCCGCTGCTTCCCATCCGCACACCTCGGTTGCCATTCGCCCTCTTTTACCATCAATCACGCGAATGGCCAGCGCTTCTCCGGGCTGGACATCTGCGAGACCGGAGCGGCGCAGCACCTCTATGTGTACGAACACGTCCTCTTCGGAGCCGAACGTATTGGCAAAGCCGAATCCCTTGCCCTTGTCGAACCACTTGACCCGTGCGGGCTGAAGCGGCGCGGAGCGGATCTCGTCGAGGTCGATTTCCTGCAGGTCGCTCAGACCGGTGAGTTCAAGGTCGTCGGGCGGCTCGATCGCATGCACCTCCACGGCCTGATGGCCGCGCTCCGTCTGCTGCACATCCAGTTCAACCCCGGCGCGATCAGCCACCGAGCTTTGACCAAAATTGCGAAGCACATTGGCATGGAGCAGAATATCCGGACCACCCTCATCGGCCACCACGAACCCGAATCCCTTGACGGGATCAAACCATTTAACACGTCCTCTTATCCGGCGAATATCGTCATCGTTTCTTGTCACAGTATCCTACCTAACAGTCTTCATCCCCAAGACCGTGTCTAGACTTGCGCTATATTCACCCCCGCATGCAAGCGCAAAATATTATTTGCAAACAACGTATTGCATTTCACGTAACGTGAAATTCAAGGGTTGAGGCGCTGGACATTCCATCTCTGTCCGGCCTTTTCCCGGCGCCAGACGAAGCGGTCATGCAGGCGAAACGCCCCGTCTGCCCAGAACTCGATCTCGATCGGCGTGATTCTGTACCCTCCCCAAAAGGGGGGACGTGGCGGATTGGGCCCCTTGCGGGCCGTCACCTTGGCCACTTCGGCCATCAGCGTCGCGCGCGAGTCGAGCGGTCTTGACTGATCTGACGCCCATGCACCAAGACGACTCTTGAGCGAGCGCGACGCGTAGTATTCATCCGCCTTTGGCCCTTCCTCGCGGGTGACATGTCCGCGCACGCGCACCTGTCGCCGCAAGGATTTCCAGTGCAGGACCATCGCCGCCTGCGGGTTGGCGTCAAGCTCCTGCCCCTTGGCTGAGCCGTAATTCGTGTAGAAAACAAAGCCGTCCGAGGCGATTTCCTTGAGCAGAACCATGCGCACATTGGGCAGGCCATCCGTATCCGCCGTGGCGAGTGCAACCGCGTTTGGATCGTTGATTTCGCTGGCTTCAGCCTCGCTCAGCCATTGACGTGCGATCTCGAACGGGTCGTCACCTGCGAATATTCCGTCTCGTTCCATGTGGGGGCCGTCCTGTCTGTCAAATAGCATGAACTGTACAGTTTAGCTTAATTCACGAAATTTGACAGGTCTGACGTGATAGCGACCAGCCCTTGATGCAATCCCCCCGATCGCCTAAAGGTCAAAAAAATCGTTGTGGCGGGGGCTGGGAATGTCGAACACTCTGATGGCGGGAAAGCGCGGGCTGATCATGGGCCTCGCGAATGACAAGTCGATTGCATGGGGCATCGCGCGCGCCTGTGCCGAGGCCGGGGCAGAGCTGGCGTTCAGCTATCAGGGCGATGCGCTCAAGAAACGGGTGGCCCCGCTGGCGGCGCAGCTGGGCTCTGATATCGTGCTGCCCTGTGACGTGGCTGACATGACCTCCATCGACCAACTG